>Ga0129333_10000883_pt1 | contig 26401 bp, 20 predicted proteins | sample CPB6_08_DNA_FD_94474 | JGI IMG/M metagenome (GOLD analysis project Ga0129333, IMG submission 94474) | Freshwater to marine salinity gradient microbial communities from Chesapeake Bay, USA - CPBay_Sum_0.6_0.8_DNA | ecosystem: Environmental > Aquatic > Marine > Coastal | place: USA: Chesapeake... | reverse complement strand
ATATTGTGTTCCATTCCAAAATGTATTACCTTGAGTAGCAGCACCTGCGGCTGTTACATGCCCACCGCCTCCTCCAGACCCACCATTAGAACCACCGCCGCCTGTACCGCCTATACCCCCTTTCCCTCCGCCTTTTCCAACTAAATTTATACTATCAAAATTAACAAGATTATTATTAATATCTCTAATTTCACTATCATAACCATTACTATTTTCACCCCCTTTGCCAACTATTATATTGTATGTACCTTTTAATGTTTTATTTACCATATACACTATACCTCCTCCACCGCCTCCACCAGGTTCATGAGATACACTACCATCAGTTCTACCTGAAGAACCACCGCCACCAACTATTAATATATCACATAGTGTATCTTCATCAAAGGAAATCGCATAAGGTTCTTGTGTATTTGCACCTCTTTTATGTTTAAAAGTATAAATATATGGAGTTACTTGAGGCGTAACAACAGACGTAACTACAGGTTCTGATACCAATAATTTATTATTTGTCGCTAATGGATCTAATTTATAGCGAATTAATACTATTCCTGAACCACCATTACCACCTAATGTAGTTGAAGGATCGCGAATAGCACCACCACCTCCACCTGTACCATTTATTCCATTTATACCTCTACCAATACCATCTCCATTACCTCCACCACCAAATAAACCATTTCCACCATTACCATATCCTTCACTCGCACCATCACCACCACTTCCTCCACCACCTGCGAACCATCCATTATCTCCTATCATTGGTGAGAACTTTTCAGTAAAAACAAAAGTTCCTACTTTATTTATACCAAGACCACCATTCTGACCTGTTGTATTACTTGCAGATGTAGCTCCTACGCCACCTGCACCTCCACCACCTCCACCAGGATAAGAATTACCATCTCCGCCGCCATGACCACCATTTTCACCAAATTGGTTTAATATTGCAGGAGCAACTATTCCAATTTGAGATTGTGATTGTTGTGTTTGTACTCCATTTACAGATGACCAACCACCGCCACCACCACTTCCACCATTTGTAGCTGTTATAGGTTGAAATGCTCCACCACCACCGCCACCGCCTCCACCATTAGCAGTTATAATTATAGAATTATCTGATTTTATAAATGTTGAATTATTACCAACACTACCATTACCGCCAATATTGATAGCACCATTTCCACCATTTCCACCCTTTCCAACATTTATAGTAAAACTACCATTTGCAGTATAATTTTGAACTAAAACTAAACCTCCTGCCCCTCCTCCTCCTGCATTTTGTTGTCCTCCACCACCACCGCCTGCAACAAGTAATATATCACATGTTGTATTTTGAGAAAATGTTTTAGTATATGAGGTTTGATTTCCCGAACCTCTATATTCATATGTTTCTACTACATAAGTAATACCATCAGATGCAGTATATATTTTTGGTAATGTTTCAATAATATATCTTATAATTACTATACCTGAACCTCCAGAACCAGCAGGCAAATCTGGATCTTGTGTGTATGCTCCTCCACCACCACCACTTCCTGTACCATTTCTACCACTAGTTGCTTCGCGCAAATATCCTTGAGCATCCGAACCTCTTACTCTACCATTTCCGCCAACACCATTGCTTCCTCCTAAACCTTTTGTTGTTAAACTTAAATTAAATTGATATTGTCCCGAACCTCCGCCGGCAGCATAAATAATAGATTCGCCAGAAATGTTAATATTTATACCATCATTTCCATTTGTACTATCAATTATATTAATATTACCAGCACCTCCACCACCACCACCTTGATAATCAGATGATATTGTTGTATTTTGTCTTCCTGCTTTACCACCGGCAACATATAATAAACCATTCCATAATGTATTCCCCTGCGTAGCAGAACCCGCGGTTCTTACTCCAAAACCAGGACTATTTTCGCTGCATCCACCACCACTACCTCCATTTCTTCCATTTATTGTAGCATCTGCAAAATAAATACCTCCTCCACCACCTCCAAATCCTCTCAAATTTTGATTTGTTGTTCCCATTAACATAGAAACGTCTGTACCATTTAATTGTATAAAACTATCTTTTCCATCTTGTTCTGTACCTGTCGTTCCTTGTCCATCTGTAAGTAGTTGCAATCCTGTTCCGCCTTTACCAACATTAATAGTATATGTACCTGCATTTAATGTTTGATTAATAGTATATACAACTCCGCCTGCACCACCGCCACCACCCATACTATTTCCTCCTGCACCACCTCCTCCTACTATTAGTATATCACATAAGGTATTTTGCGTAAATACTCGTGTATATGTTGTCTGATTACCTACACCTAAATATGAATATGTTTCTACAACATATATTTTATCATTTTCCTTATATATATATGGTTTAATAGGAGGTGTTGAATTAATACTAGTTGTAACATTATTATAATAATTATCATAGGATGTATTTCTAATATTTAGTTCTGATTTTACTAATTCTATATTAAAATTACTTGTTTTATAGTCTACATTTATATTACTATTACTTAAAATAATAGACATTACATCAAAAATTAAATTATTTTTTCGTTCTATATAAATATATATAAAGTAATTAATTATATTAATACGGATTAAAATATTTTAGATTAATAAAAATGAGTAACTATTTATTTATAGATATACGAAAAAGTGATGAAGTATATTCACGCAGATTTGATAATTCTAAAATATATGACGTATATTATATTCCAATGTATATGATAAGATTTAATATAGATATTATAAAAAAACATTTACAATATAAGAAAAAAATATATATAGTTTGTAATTCTGCAACAAGATCTAATTTTATTAAGAATAAGTATTTTGCAGATATTCCTAACATAATAGTTATTGATAATTTACAATTTAATAATTTGCAACAAGGTATTAACAATATAATTTTAGATAATAATAAGATAAAAATAAATGTAATTGGTCCTAATACATTTAATTTATATAATGTAATGAGAATAACACAGATAATACTCGGAACTCTTATAATTATAATAGGAGGATATACATTATATTCTACATATAATTATAAAAATATAAACATTATTCCATTAATAATACTAATATTATTTGGATTTATGGCATTATTTAATGGATTAACATCAACATGTTCTTTATCAGTTATCTTAGTAGATTATCTAAATTAAAAATATTATATAAAAACTACTTGAATTATATATAATTAATATAAATTAATTATGATAGTATCTTTAGGTACAGATTGTATAGTATCTATGTTTTGTGATAAATATAACTTGAAAAGAGCAACATTACCTTTTGATTGGTGTGTTTCTTATAATGGTGTATCTAAATGTTTTGATGATGATTTTAAACATTTTGTAGATACAATAGATGAGAATAGAATTAATAAGTATGATGTATATTTTCATCATGATTTTCAAGATAACCAATTATATTATCAAGATAAAGAGAAATATATTAGAAGATGCGAAAGATTACAAGAACTTTTAAAAAATACACAAGAAGAAATATTTTTTGTTAGAAGTGGTCATAGTTGTCATCATCACGATGAACAAAATGGAAAATATAAAACTATTGCAAACGATATAGAAGATATTGAATGTCTAGATACTATTATTGCAACTAAATATCCTAATTTGAAATATAAAATGATAATATTTTTGTCTTGCGATAGATGCTTTAATCCTCAAATTAAATATGAGAGTAAAAAAAATAACATTGAAATATATAATATTGCTGCAAAATCATTTGATTTACAAGGAACGCACTCTGTTTTTGTTAATATATTCAAAGATTATATTAATAAACAAAGTATTAACTATCTCCAAAGTCTACAGGGAAATAATTAGCATTATATATTTTATATACTATAGAATAAGTAAAATTTAACATTTCCTAGATTTCCTACATTTTCTTTAGATTTATTATCAAAAGTATTATAAACTGGTAATAATATATATTTACATTTTTTGCATTCTTTAGAAATATATATTATTATGGATGTCCTTATTTTTTCATATTTATCAATAGTTAAAATATCATTTGCGCTTAATTCATTATATGATTTTTTATAATATTTTTTGAGATGTTTTGATAAGTAATAACCATCAATATTTAGAAAATCTTCTAATGATATATTAATATTAATATTAAATATTAATTCTAATATTTTCATGGCATTTTCAATAGTATCTATTGGTTCTTTCCATTCAAAATATTCACTATCCATTATTCCAAAGTTTTTCTTTAGTCTTTTTAATTCTAATTTATCTGTTTTATCTGTAAGATTAGTTACCTTAATATTGTTAAAGGGTTCTAAATATTTAGTATTATCTAATAATTTATTATTATGATTAACAGCTATATTTTTAGCACACTTTTCCATAATATAACTAATATGTTTACATAATGTTGTACAATATACATATGTTTTTTTATAATTTTTCCAATTTTTAAATCGTCCTGTAATTCTTCCGAATAATTGATACATTTTATCATTTAAAATCTTATTATAACCAAATATTGCTGAAGTAAAATTTCCAAGTTTTTCAGATACTAATGTTTGTCCCATACCAACACAATTGAAACCAATAAATACAATAGGTCTATTATACAAATTATTAGTATCTATATGTTCTGCAATAAAATCACCTAATTCTCCATTTAATATTATAGGTATTGTTAATTCTGTTAATTCATTTGTATTTAAAATCTTATATTTTATGTTTTTATCTATACCATTAATAGTAATAATAATAGCATCTTTTCTTATTCCAAAGATATAATCTCTAATATAATAGTGTGTTTTCCGTTTTGTATTAACAGGTATAAATACGCGACTATTATCGGATAATATATTTGGATATTTTTCTAGAGTTTTTATAATAAAATTGATAGTAAAACATTCAGTTTCATTGAAGTTTTCAAAACTACTATAATTATAGTTAGAACATATAAATTCAATATCATCTACGCCAATATAATTATTTTCATTATATTGTTCTTCTATATTTATAATTTTAATTTTTGACCAAAAACCTATATTGTTATTACACCATATATTATTTGGAGAAGCAGTCATACCATATAACATTGAAACTATATTAAGATTATTTAAACTTTCAATTTGTGCACGAATATTATATTTACTATTTGATATATACTTATGAAGTTCATCAAAATAAATAAAAACACGTTTAATATTAGTATCTTCATTTGATAATTTGTGAATAAAATCAAAACAATTACAAAAGCGTATTCGATTACTACAAGCAACAATAATACGCGGTATATTTCCAATATCTTCTTTGCTTTTCACAATGTCGAACAATTTTTCGACTTTATTTATATGTTCATATGGTCCATTGTATATAGATGTAAATATACAAACTGCCTTATTTCCATAATTTTTGTTAAAGCATTCTAATCTATTAGAAAATTGCTTATTATTTAATAGAGTATTCATAGTAAAAACTATATGAAGACTACGACCTCTAATATCATCATCTACTAAATTCTCTTTTATCCTATTTATCATTATAAATGTCTTTCCCATTTGTGTAGGAAGAACACAAAGATTGAACTTATTATAGTTCATAATATCTCATAAATTATTTGCCGGATTATAAGCATATCAATTTTTATATTATTTTAAAAAAAATAGAAAAAATTAAGATTGAACCAATAACCATACCAAAAATTACATATGTTTATTTATTTTCTTATTTTTAGATTATTAAAAATATAAAAACGAGTACATAATTTATTTTTATTTCTATATTTACAAAACTTTTGAAATCTTCATGAAAAAATAAATTATGTACTCAAAAAATAAATTATTAGGAAGGATTAAAAAATGTCAGGAAAAAATTTATTAATTTCATGATAAATTGCACCTTCTTTTGCTTTATCACGATTTATAATGAACTCAACATATTCTGTATATACATAAACAATATCGTTATTGATAATATGCATATAAATAATATAGATTAGAATAAAGGATAATGTAAATAATATATCACATCCTGTTATTTTTTTTATTTATTATGAAAAGTAATGGAATTATCTTACCTATTATAGTAATTATAATATAGTATAGTAAAAGAGAACGTTTATTTAATCTCGGTATTATGATAAATAAACTTAATATAAAGAAGGTTAAAGCGATACTAATTAGTATTACGGGATTATAAGGTGTTATACCAAGAAAATATGCAATAGTATAAAAGAATATCCATATAGAAAGGAAGCAATCTGCAGTTATTACATGGTCACTCATTTTTAAGAATAGTTTATTTACTACAATATTATATAAAATATTTAGGATAAATAAATATATATTAAACTATTCACAACTGATTGCAAGTTTTTTAACGATTATATTTAGCATAAAAAATATATTAAATAATTAGATAGTGTAAAATGGAATTAGTAAAATTTACAAATACAATTGATTATTATGTTAAAGAATTTTATGAAAATAAAAAAAATTTAAATTATAAAATTGATGAAGAGATTATTAATAATTGGAATGATATATTAACTACTGCTATACGCAAAAGTATTTTAAATTATATAATAAAAAAAAAGATTGGTATTAATAAAAATGTTTTTATTACTGATAAATTAGAAAAGAAGGATAATAAGACAACTATTAATAAATGTTTACATAAAAAATACAAGAATATTATTTTAAATAGTTTAGATAATGCTCAAAATTTATTAGGAGGATATATTAATGGTCGTGAGAAATTAATTTATTATGAAGAATATGAAAAAAAATATATAGAATTTAGATATAAAGAAATAACAAATTTAATTAATTTATTAAAAATACTTTCTAGGTATAAAATAGTTCCTAAAATTGAAGATGCTATTATTTGCGACAATAATAATTTAATGTATTATATAGTTATTTATAATAATCATAATAAAAATTATAAGCAAATCAATAAAGAAAATTTAAAGAACCTATCATATAATGATAAGATTATTTTAAATAAAAATATAGAAGGATTTATAAAAAAAATAATATATATGAATATTTTAAATAATTTATATTATACAGATTTAACTGCAAAAAATTTAAAAGATTTAAAAAAAAACATATATTTCGATGATAAATTAAATGTAGTTTTTTTATTTACTGATAATACATTTTTATATAATTTAAATAATTATAGATACGTTTCTAACAATTATAAAAATATAGTTAAAAATATAACAAAAAAAATTATAAGTGATAAGTTGACAAATAATGATGATTATATAGATGTTAAAAAATATGTAATAATTCGATTATTACATGATAAAGTTATTATATAGAATGATAAAGTTTTTATATAAATAAAAAATGATATTATATTAATAGATTATATAATTATATAAATACTATGGCTATTTCATATAAAACTAATGTTATTGAAGATGTTAACAAAGTAATAGAACATTTAAATGACGAGAAAATTTCAAAACCAATTATGACTATTTACGAATTTGATAAAATTATTGCATTGCGAACACAACAAATTGCATCAGGTGCGCCATTATTCATAGATTATATGCAAGCAGATTTTGAAGGTAATAAAATGAATATTAAAAGCAATATGGAATTGCGCCAAATTGCTTTAAAAGAACTCATAAGCGGAAGACTACCATTTATGATTGAAAGAAAACTTCCAAATAATAAGAAAGAATATTATAGAATAAGAGATTTGGATTTAGTTGCTGTTAGAGATAGAATAAGATAAAAAAATGATTATTAATTAATATAATAATAATTCACTATACATGTATTAATGATACTAGATATAAATTATGATTTATTTGAATATCTAATATTACATATTGATATTAATGAATATAATAAACTTAAGAAGGTATGTAGAATATTTAATAATGTTTTTGATTTAGGTTATTTAATAGATAATAGTTTATATAATAAACTAATACATATAAAAGGGTGTACGGAAAAAAATATTTTAAATATTATTGAAAGAACTATATTATCTGAATATAATTTTAGAAAAAATAATAATATTATTAAAAAATTATTAAAATATAGTAATTCGACTATATTAAATGTATGTATATGTTCACATTTTAATATTGTTATTAAATATTTAATTGAAATAATATATAATACATCTTATAAAAAATACAAAAATTTAATAAATATATTTGATAAGATAAATTATTGCATCAATACAAATATAATACTTACAGATGATAAAGATTATTATGAAATTTCTACATTTATTAAATTTTGCTTTAATATAATAAGCATTTATGATAATTATTCTAATAATACATCTATAATATATAAGTTAAATATTGGAATATATATATTTATGTTGATAAAAAAAATTAATAATTCATTAGAATTTGATGAAAATAAAAGTAAATTGAATGAAATTATTATATTGCAAAATCAAAAAATAAATGAATACAAAGACTTATTATCAGACCAGTACTATTATAAATTAATTCCAAATTATTATTCAAATTATATTATTAATCTTCTAAATAATTTATATATTTAGAAATTATCATATAGGTAATTCCCAATTAAAAGGATGAGACTTTCTAATAAGTTGAACAGGGTGTGTTTGTGATACCCATGTTTTTAGTGTTAATGTAGGAGGATGCGTTTGCGGCACCCATGTTTTTAGTGTTAATGTAGGAGGATGCGTTTGCGGCACCCATGTTTTTAGAGTTAATGTAGGAGGATGCGTTTGCGGTACCCATTGTTTTAATATCATATTATACCTAAATATAGAAAAGATATAAAATATTTTTTTTAGAATCCTATAATATTATATCTTTACAATATAATAAGAATTTATAATGAACGAATATATATTTCCATTTGATACATGTGAAAAAATAAATAAATACGGAATAGCACAACCATATTCGGCAGTATTTAATTTAATAAATTGTGTAATAATTATATATTTTTTATTACAAACTAAACATAATTATGCATTTTTCTTATTATTTGCGATACTATGTTTTGAAGTAATTCATTCTGTTTCACATATGATTCATATAGAAGGCAAAATTCAAATATATATAATACATATTCTTTCATATTTAATGAATTTAGCATTCTTTTATTTATTATATTGTTATACCAAGAAATTTCCTAATAATATCTTTATTATTTATTTAATATTATTGATATGTTTAGATATATATTCTGTATCTAACTTAAGTATTATTTATTATTTATTAACTCAATCTATTATATTCATATCATTATTATTATACTACTTTCCATTACTACCAAAATTTATTCAATATAGTATATATCAAATAATATTTTTAATAGGTATTATTATACTTTTATTTTTGAATGAAAAATATAATTGTAAGAAAATGCTAGAATTTTATCCTGATTTTCCATTTCATATATTTATTGAAATAGCTGGAATAGCAATTTTTTATGTTATTTGTAGTAATTTTTATAAATTATAAATTAAATTTTGTTAAGTAGTAATCGAGATACAAAATAAAAATTTTTATTATTTTTTAGAGATGCCAAATAATTATTTAACATTATTATTTCTTCTTGTTGACTTTTTATAATTCTATATGCTAAATACAACATCATATCTCGTTTAGTATTTTTAATTAAAATCTTGCTTATATCAATAGCAACTTGATGATGGGGTATCATATGCTCTATATATTTTATTTCATCTAAATTACTATGTTCTAAATGTTTCATATGAATTGAAGGATTAAAAAAATGCGGATTACAATAAGTATTAAGTAATCCTAATTTATTTGGTTCAATAATATCTGAAATAGTTTGTGAGTATGTATTATTATCAATATACGAGGTTATATTATCGGGAGGATTATTAAGTAAATCTTTCATTATTATAATTTCATAATTTTGTACCCATATTAATTTTCGTAAAATTTCCTGCATTTTATCATATTTAGTTATTTTTTGTAAAATTAAACTGATATCGATAGCAACTTGATGATGTGCTATCATATGTTCAAGATATTCTGCATCTGTCAAATTATCTGTACAAATATTCTTCATATACTACTACTCTATATAATATTCCAAAAAAATCTAAATTATTAATATTATATATTTTTGATAAAATAAATTGTACAAATATATGTGTCAACTTATATATAAAAAAATAATAAAATATTATTAATATTAATAAAATGATAGCGCTCTAGGTTTAGGTGGCGCTCTAGGTTTAGTGGTCGCTCTAGGTTTAGGTGGCGCTTTAGGTTTAGGGAGCGCTCTAGGTTTAGTGGTCGCTCTAGGTTTAGGTGGCGCTCTAGGTTTAGGTGGCGATCTAGGTTTAGGGGGCGCTCTAGGTTTAGGGGGGGCTCTAGGTTTAGGGGGCGCTCTAGGTTTAGTATTATTATATATATTTCGTCTATATATTTTTATCTTATTACCACCGCTTTGTGATTTATTAAGTTCGTGTTTAAACAATAATTTCCTAGGTAATTCATTATTATTTATTTTATATTCTACAATATATGATAATGATTTTTCTTCATTTAAATCACTAAAATTTATTTTTATAACATCTTCTTCAAATTTTGTTTTAAATAATGTTTCTAAATTTTTAATTTGTTCTAAATGTTTATCTAAATTAGGTTCTTTGTAAATTGGTTGCGAATAATTATAATTTAAATAATTATATCCTGGTATATCTATTTGTAATGGAATTGACAAATATTCTAATAAATTAAAATTACAATTTATATTGGAATTCTTATTTTTATATACTTTTTCCCACATAGCAATTCCTTGATGAACAGAATTTATTACACAAATATTTGTAACTAATCCACATACATCTATATTAACATCTATATTTTGCGAAGAGCTACTTTCTTCTTTAGCACTTTTTAATATATATTCAAATAATCCCGTACTATATTTTTTTAAAGCAGGTAATTTTTTTAACTTATTTAAATTACTATCATATTTATTAAATAATTCTTTTATAATTGAGTTTTCTTCTTTATCAATTTTAATATGATAATTGAATGCCGAATATGATTCATAATTACAATATTGTCCCTTTGCTATACTAATATATTTTGTTTTTGATGTTTTTGAAATACTATTTGTTGATACAATAGGATTTATATTATAAATATTATAATTTTCATCATTATATTGTGGTTCTTCTCTAAAATTAATAGAACGATTTATGCCTATTTCTAAATTATTATTATTTTGTGATACATAACTATTTATATCTATCGTGTCATAATTTTTAGCATTTAATTTGTATATTATATTTTTTAAATTATTTGTATTTAAAAACAAATAATTTAAATCTAATCCAGAAATATCCATATCATAATATTTTTTATCTAATGTGTTTTTAAATTTTATAAAAAATTTACTTATTTTATTATTAGTATTTTTTATATTATTATTAATTAAATTAATTAATTTTTGAGATTTTTCAGTATTAATTTTATATGTTTTATCATTCATCGCAGAACGTATTGATTTTGTATTTATGTTAGAACTTTTAACAGAACTATCAGAACTTTCTATATTTTTTATATTTTGTTGTATATTTTTGATTTGTAATTTTTTTATAAAATAATCCTTTAAAAATGGATTGTAAAAATTGTAATCATCTTCGTCATATGTATTTTTTAAACTATAAAAATTATTCTTTACATAATCCTTAAAATTTTCGCATAAAAATTCTTTTACAAGTTGCATACCCTCGCTTGACATATAAGTACTATTACGTTCTTTGTTAATGCAATTGTAATTTATATTTCTACAATGATGAGTATAAACACCTACAGCAGGATTAATTATATCAGAAAGAGATGAATGATTTAAAGGATGAGAATCTTTACTAAATATAACAAGATCATAATTATTTTGAGAAATTTTAGTATCTAAATCTTCAACTAAATCTATGTATTTAATTAAATCTTCTTCATTAGGACTACCAAGAGAACCGCCTTGAATAAAACAATTTTGTAGATCTACAACTATTAAAACATTATATTTTTTAGACATATTTTTAAAGTTAATAATAATTCTATTAATATGTATATAAAAAAAATAATAATACAAAAAAATAGTAATAATAAATACAAATATTCTCAATGTTACTTTAATGCTACATAGTATCTAAATTTCCATAATTTACTTTTATTTTTTTTTATAAATTTTTTATATTTTTCATTCCATATTTCGCACCAATTATCTTTTGAATAATTACTCATATTAATAATATAATTTGAAGATGATATATATGGTCTTCTCATAGTTTTTCCACCTGTACTAAAAAATACCATATCATATACATTTTGGTACATTACCCATTCATAAGAATCGCATGAAAATTCCATAAACCATCTAAAACCTTCTTTAGGATTAATATTATTTAAATTCATATAATTTCCTATAACCATAAGTCTTTTAATATGATGTAAATATCCAGTATCAAAAGCTTCTATTATACTATCGTCAACTGGTAATATTCCAGTATTTCCTACATACCATTCCTTTGTAAGTTTATTAGAATTTCCAAAATAATTTTGAGAAAAATCAACATATATGTAGCATAAATGTTGATATTCTCTCCAGAACAATTGTCTAATAAAACCTTCGTAACTATTCATAGGTACTTTTTCATTTTTTCTATGTAATTCAAGCATACTAATTATATCACAAGGGTTTAAAAGACCAATATTGATAAGTGCAGATAATAGCGAATGATACAAATGTTTATTATCTTTATCTATATAATCTTGATAATTACCAAAGTTTGTTAATTTATTTTTAATAAAATGTTTTAACCATAAAACAGAATTTTCTCTCGTAATTGGATAAATAAAAGGTGTTTTTGTATTTCCGCAATTGTTTTTAAAATATTTTTCAACATATATTTTTGCTTCATTTATATATTTTTCTGATTCTATTATATTATTTTTAATGTCATATGGTTGCGATACATATATTGTTTTTTTTGGTTTTTGCCTATTAAATTTATCTTGTGATTTTATATTAGGTATAATATTTAATTCTTTTTTAGCCCACATGTAAAATGCATTAAAAAAAAATTTATCTGTTTTTTTTCTATATTTTTCAATCATATTATTTGATAATAATAGATTTGGAGAATTCTTTTCATATATTATTGTATCTGCTGGAAGTTTTAATAGTTCCAGTTTATTTATAGGATAATATAACATATATTTTTGGTTTTTAGGAAGATTATTATTAAAATTTATGTAATTTATATCATACCCATTCTTTTTCATTAAATCAAACTGATATTGCATACTAGCACGATGTAATAATATTTTTTTCTTATTATAATTATAATCTATAAAATAATGAGGACATTCCCATAATATATATTTATATTTTCTATCAAAATGTTTAATATCAAATAATTGATTTGGTAGAATTAAAAAAATGATTTTTTCCATTATTCTATTATATCTTTTATATCTTTTATTATAATTATATGATTATGTTATAACTTTATTTTTCAAAATAATATCTATATTTTTTGCAATAACATTTATAGTATAATGTTCATTAAAATAACTCATATCTGTTATTGGTGGTCGATTGATAAATTCTAGATATTTCTCATTAGAATTATCTAATTCTATAATTCTATCAATTATATTTTGATAAGCTTCAAAACTATCATTTTCTAAATATAACATAGTATCCTTATTAATTATCTTATGAATATGCTTAGAACCCCAATATATAGGAATACTTCCTGCGATATAAGGATTAATTATTTTTTCAGTAGAATAAGTATTAATATTATTATTTTCAAAACATATTATGAATTTATAATTACTAATAAAATTTCTAAAATCATCAGACCAATATGAACTTTTTATTAAATATCCTGTATTATTAGCATATGTTCCTACTGAATCTACCTTCTTGTATCTATTTAAATAGTTAAACATATTATTTCTAACAGAGCAATTTGGATTAGATACTATAAAACAACAGAATTTATCAGGAACCTTACTTATTATAGGTCTATGTATAATTTTATTTAGTAATTGATTATCATACATATAAATAACATATAACGGCAAATCTACTATATTTGCTTGTCTTGTATGTGAAAATAAAATAACATCATAATGTTCTTTATTAGTAACATATGATTCACCTGAAAATAATATTTTATATTTCCAATTCTTAATATTAGTAAGAGTATTAGAAAATACTGATTCGAATAATACATTTGCAATAGCAATATCTTTTGTAATTTTAAAATTTCTTAAAATCGTCTTTGAAAATAATTCTTCAAAAAAACTCATACTAATCCCATCTGTCTTTTCTGCAAATCCATTCCAAAAACCATTCAAAAAAATATAATACTCGGCATTATCTTGCATAATTTTGCATATAATATATAAATATAATGTATATTATTTATATATAATAAAGTATTTATATTAACAATCAATATATAATTCTTAACTAAAAAAAGTAAAAAATATTACCTTTTTTGTATATGATTTATATATATTTATATTAAATTTAATCCTTCAATAGTAATATAATTTTTAACATCTTCCATAACAATTTCTTTAATATCTTTAAAAGGTTTTCCATATGTTCGTGGATATTTTGAAAATAATTTAGGTTTATTAGGCCAATGAGAAGTCATTCTCAATTCATTAAATATTTTTTGTCTTTTTTCCAAATCCTTTTTAGATGCTAAACTTCTAGGAACCATACAAACATATACTACACACCTATAATTATAATTATCACTTGCATTTTTTTGCACAGGATTTCCATAATGTAAAGTTCTACTATCCCAAAAAACACCATATCCTCTAGGACATTTTATCGCAACATTACGACATCCCATATCAATATAAAATTGATATTGTTCTTCATTTTCTAATTTAAACCAATCTTTTTTATCAGTAATGTTAAACTTTTCTTGAAAATCTTTATGATATTTATTACTATTCTCTAGTATAACTAAAGTTGCATCTCCTTCTTCTGTATTATATGCATTAATCCAACTTTGTATACATTCAAAATCATTTCTAGTATAACTTTGATCTACATGAAACCATGAATTATTTTCACGCTTAGGTTTATCAAATATATAAATACTAGCACCATCAAAACTAACTATTAAATCTTGTGTATTCCATATTTTTGCAAAAGCATCTATTACTTTTTTATTTTGTCTTACTTCCCATACTAATTTAGAATGCCCTATTTTCCAATGTTGTATAAGCATCTTATGATTAGGAAATAATTCTCCAATTTGTTTATAACTTTCTTTATTATTTCTATCTATAGGAGTTTCAAAATTGCTTGTTAAATATTCTAATACTTCCCATTTATTCTCAATCATATTATTACATTCTGTTTCATCTAAAATTGGACAAATTGCAACACCATAATTAAGTATAGTATTTTTAATATCTTTTGCATCACATAAATATTTTTCAAATTCATATTCATGTTTATAGCTCATATTAAAAGAAGTACTCTTTCAATAACAAAAATAAAATATTGAAGTAATCAATTTTTTAAATTATTAAAAATATATAGAACATATTCTTCTTAATATTATATAATAAGTATCTCATTATATTATCCAAGTATATATTATGAAATAAATATTTGAATTAGATTATCATACGAATAGATTAAAATTTATTTTTACTAATTCTACTAATTCTACAAAATACATAAAACCTGTTTATTATAATTAATACCAGAACACGATGTATTAACATCGTATTTTATTTCTGCAATACATTCTGTATCATCTATAGTATCTTGTATTAAATCTATGTGAGATACTATAATAATATTATCAAAATATGATAATAAAGATTTTAAGAAATTTGGAACTATAGTTAAATTATATTTATCGAAGCTTACAAATCCTTCATCTATATATAATTGTTTACATGTTGTTTTATTTCCAAATAGACATAAACGCAATGCTAATGATATTACAAAGCGTTGGTATCCTGATGCTTGATGTATAGATATTATTTGCTTATCTTTATTATTTATATTTGTATTATTAATTAACCAATTAATATGAATTATATCTCTAGATACATTAATAATATAGTCTAATTCAAATGGTTTTGTATCGACATGTGATATATTCTTTAGCATTTTATTTGTATTTGCTAGTAATTTATTAAGAATTACTTTATCATATAGGTTTATTCTAAAATCTTGAAAATTTACTATTATAGTTTCTAATAAAGATAATGTATTTTCAATATTTTTTGATATTAGTTGTAATTTATTAAAAGTACCTAAATTCTCCATATTATAATTAAATATTGTTTGTTTTTCTGCTAATAAATCTCCCAAATCTCTTAATCTTTTTTCACTTTCAAATATATTATCTTTCAAATTAATATTTTTTTTTATGATTGGAATAATCTTAATATATTTATTATATAATTCATAATTTTTATAATTATCTACTATACTCTTGATATCTTTATATTCTCTAGAATATATTATATTTATTTTATTATCATATTCGACCCATTTATTATAATTATCTAATAATGTTCTATAATTAATAATCCGCGGTTTTATATTTTTATTAAATTCAATAATATTATTATATTTTATGATTTCATTATTAATATGTATTGATTTGTTACTATATTCATTATATTTTTCATCCCATTTTTTATAATTCTCATAATTTCTAATATTATTAAGGAGTGTTTTTAATTCAACCGCTTTATTATGAAATTTTTGAATAAACTTGTTAACATTTTCAAGTTCTATATTTTTTTGTATTATATCACTATTGTATATTTTCTTATTATCTAATAATAATTTAATATTATTATTTATTTTTTCTCGGTATTCTTTATATTTTAAATAGTCTCTCCATTCTAATAATAATTCATACCTTTCTTTAGTTAATTTAAATGTGTTCGTTTTTTCTAATAATATATTATATTCATTTATATTAATATTATTTTTAATAATATCAATATCATTGTCATATGTTTTAATTATTATTTTAAGTTCATTAATTCTTTTAACCCAATTTCTTTTGCAACAATAAATGCATTCAGGGTTATAATGATAATCCTCGTTATTCTCTAACATACTAAGTTCTTCATGATATTTTAGTCGTTCTCCTTCTGTTTCTTTTAATTTTTCATATATTTTGTTATTATCAATTAGAGTTTTCTCATTAGAATTTAGGAAATCAATAACATATTTATAATTAATAGTTTCAATTTCTTTAACTATTTCTGTATATTTTTTTAATTCTTTAGTTTCTAATATTTTAGATGGAATATTTAATTCTTTTAAATTTTCTCTTTCTTTAAAAAGGTTATTAATTAATACATCAGTTTCTTTAATTTTATTAGTATATTTTTCTATGTTATTTTCCAATATATTCTTAGATTCCAAGTAAATATTATAATTTTCTAATGATAATTCAATATTAATATCATCAGTTACACTAATATTTTCATTATTATATATATTTCTATTATTAATAATATTATCCAAACATTCTAAACTTCCAAACAAATTATTAATGTTGCTTAAACATTTTTTTCGCGCCTTTATAGGTTTATCTATTTTTTCTGTTTTATTTGGTTTTTCTACTATTAATTTTTTTAATATAACTTCTAATTCATCATGTTCGCATTTTAAATTATCTAAAATATCTTTCAATTCTTCAATATTTTTTTCACCATAAGTATTATTATCAAATACTTCAAAATATTCTTTTAAATACTCTTCTTCATTTTTAATTATAGAAAAATCGCAAGGTTTAGTAATTATATTTAGTTGATAATTTGAATTATTATATGAAATATTTTCATATTGTTTACTTAACTTTTCAATATCTTTACCTTTTAAAATATATTCTAATTCACTTAATCTTACACAAATGTTATCATAAATATCTTGTGTAACTAAATTATTATAATTTATTTTATTATTTAATTCATCACAATCTATTTTTATAATAAAGTCTGTATCTATTAAGATGTCGTTTCCAATATTATTTATTAATTTATTATTACTATCATATTCTTCTTTTAAGATGAATATATTATTATTTAATAATGCTAAATCTTCTTTTATTTTTGTCAATTCTTCTTCATTATACTGACAATTTTTAGAATTAATCAGACGAAGATATACATCTTTTTTTGTTTCAACATATTTATGCAATCCTTTATATTTATTAATAGTTTTATTGAAAACATTATATAGATGATATATATATTCAATATTAAAAGATTTATCAATAATTTCTAATATTTCTTTAAAGTCCATTTTTAATATATCATAATCTACATTTTGTGTTATCATTGATGAAGAAAGAAAATCATCTATGTTACCAAATAATCTAAATATTTCATTATTACATGCACTATCTTTTTTTACTATCTGTATATTTTTATCATCTAAATATTTATAAAGTATTGATGAATTTATATGTAATTTATTTCCAATATTTTTTTTAGAATAATTACGAAATATTCTATAAGTTTCCTTATTATTTAGTTCAATATCTATAATAGTATATCCCTTATTTTTGTTATGATTAATTACACCACTCGATAATGAATTTTTCTTAGTATTTTCTCCCCATATTGATAAAAGTAATATATCATAAATAGCTGATTTTCCGGTTCCATTTTTACCTTTAATCATAAAAAGTTTTTGGTCTAAATCATTCATGTTAATCCAGTTTTTATTTTCATAACATAGTAATCCTTCCCATTCTAAATATTTTATTTTGAATATTGATTTAGGGGTATATATACTATTTTCATTTGCATTTAAAGATGCATTAATAATTACAGAAAGTTCTTTATTAATTTTTATTGTTTCTTCTTGCAATTCTTCAGGATAATTACTAGTATCTAGTAATAAAACCTCTTTATTTTTTATAATTTTATTTAAAAATAATAAATTTTCTTGTGATAGTAAGGGTTTAAAATAATCTGTTAGAACATCATTATTTACATTAATAAAATTATCATTAATATAACTATTATTTATAATATCTCCAATTTTATTATAAGATAATGAATAATTAATGTTATTTAGACAATCTGTTTTTTCTGTTATAACATAATTAATATTATATTTTTGTAATATAGTATTAAGATTATAAATATTTACATTCGAAAAATTTTTAATATCAATATGTTTTGGAAAAATATCTAGATGACTACTTATATAATCTTCTAATATTTTTTCATATTTTCCATTAATTCTTAGTAATATTTCTTTATTTTCATTTTCTTTAATATTTATAAAACCTTTATTATTATAAACATTTATTTTTTTTACATCTTTATTATATAAATCCCATATGAGATAACCATGATTTATTATATCTTCGCCGAAATTTTGTTGTATTAAACTTCCTGCATATCCACAAATTGTTTTATTTTTATAGGTAAATACTTGTCTTTTATGAATATCTCCTAAAAGTACATAATCAAAATCGCTTACCCATTCTAACGGATAAGGATTAAAAGTTTCTTCTATAGATTTTCCATTATATAATTTAGCAGACGCAAAAGAACCATGAAAAAGGGCTAATTTATATTTAACCTCTTTATCAATAGTAGGAAATTTTGGTAAATCTTGAATTCTTCCACTATTTCTATATATATCTAATGTTTCATCTATACTAACAAAAGATATACCTATATCATCTATAACAAATGAAATTGATTTATTTAATACAAATACATTAGGAATTGAAAATGTTGACGAATAAACTAAAGATGGTTTATTAATATCACTTTGGTCATAATCGTGATTACCTGATATAATATATGTTCTTCCAATAGATGATAATGCTTGAATTAACTTACGATATATTATAAGACCATAATTACCTATTACATTTTTATTATGAAAAATATCACCGGTAATAACTATAATAAAGTCGTCAAAAGATAAGTTTAAATTTTTTATATTATTTTTGATAGATGTAATAGTTTCTTTAAAAACATTTTTATATTCTTCATATCTTGAATAAGTATTATCTCCATTTCTAATATGCAAATCTGATAAATGAAATATATGTGATAAAACCATATTTAATGTTATATATATTAAATATAGATATATTCATATGTATCAATTTTTATTATGTAATAAAAAATATAAATATGAGGAATTTTTTATAGATGAATATAGAGAAATAGATGATTATTTATGTTACATTGAAGAAAAATTAATTAGATTACGCTTGTTATATTATGTATTTTTTTACTTAATTATTGGTAGATGTTTATATATTTTATTTTAATATATTTTACTAGTAGTCGCTAGTTTAGTGGTTTGTTTTTTAGTCGCTAGTTTAGTGGTTTGTTTTTTAGTCGCTAGTTTAGTGGTTTGTTTTTTAGTCGCTAGTTTAGTAGTCGCTAGATTAGCGGTTTGTTTTTTAGTCGATAGATTAGTGGTTTGTTTTTTAGTCGCTAGATTAGCGGTTTGTTTTTTAGTCGATAGTTTAGTAGTTTGTTTTTTAGTCGATAGTTTAGTAGTTTGTTTTTTAGTCGATAGTTTAGTAGTTTGTTTTTTAGTCGATAGTATATCTATATCTAATTCTGATTTTATTTGACGTATACCATTTATAATAAGATTTCTATTATAATTTAATATGTCTTTATTATCTACTAAACTATGAAAAAACATTTCAGTTAGACTATAATTTTTTAGAATATTTTCAGTATCATTAGTATTAATATTATCATATATATTTTTAAAAAGAGTTCTTATATTTACTGCATTATGTAATGTTGATAATATAGTAGTAACATTTTGTTGCGTTAAATCTTTGTTATATATACTATTTTTAATATAGGTTAACTCTTTAATTGATTTAATTAAATCTTTATTAATATTGATACAATATTTTTTTATTAATTCAAAAATATTTTCTCTTTTAAGCTTTGTATTATCTTCTTTATTAATTAATTCATTATTTATATTTTCGTTATCTTCTTCTTTTTTAACTACAAACAATACTGCTATTTGTAGTATTGCTAGTAAATGATTATTTAAAATAGGATTTTCTTGTTTTTTATTAATTAATCTGATGTTTTTTCTAATAAATTTATTAATAATAATGATTATGTTTTTTATATCAATTATTATTAACTTTTGTATTGATGTTAGTGTATGTAATAACATATCGCAACACATATCTAAATTTTTTATTGTTTTATTTTCATCATGTCTTAATTCTGTTTTTGTTTTATTTTTTAATTCAGTATTATTATGAGACAATATTTCAATATTATTAATATCATAATTAAATAAATCTTTATTATTAAATACTTTGAATAAATACATAATTTTTAATAAATTTTCATTATTTGATTTACTTAAAACATTATTTTTTAATTTTAAAGTATTATTATAACTATTTGCATTATTATATATATTATTATTTATAAGTATAATAAATTCATTTTCTTTATTCATAATAATATTCAACGAATCTATTAGTCTTATATTATTATATGATGGTGAATTAGAAGTAGTTTTAGTTGTAGTTTTATCAGAACCTCCAAATGTCCAAATATTATTTCTAACATTTGGATAATGTTGATTTATACCATCATTATCATATATACAACCTGTATTTAAAAAATTATAGAAAGCGTCTCTATTAATATTATGATTTATTATATCATGTGGTGTTCTAATTATAGTTGTTTTTGTACACGATGTATTTATATCATTATTTATATTACTTTGTAAATTTAAAATATGATGGTTCTCTATATTTTGCGGTATCATTAATAAATATAATTGACAAGTTCCTTTTTTAATATTTTTAACAAACATAGTATAATTACCAAATATTTTATGTGATATATATCCTGATATTCTATCATGTGTAATATGAATTATATTATTAATATTATAAAGGTCTACATATTTTATCTCTTTAACTTGTAAATAGTCACCATTTCTTTTTAAATCTGTAAGAATTGATATAATTTTAATTGTTAATGTGATTATTGTTTCTTCTCCTATTAGATTAAATGTCCCATTTTTATTTATTATACTTTCTCTTTCAAGGAATATACTACAAACACTATTTATAATATTTATTAGATTTTGAATATTATAAGAAAAACCAGCAGCATCTACTAATGGTCCACATTCTTCTCCAGTAGATACATATGCCATAAAACATTGTCCAGCATTTTTAATTTTTGCTCTATTCTTAAAATCATAAGGAATACAATAATTTTTATTATTATAATATTCTATATATATACGTTCTTCTGATAATTTCATTCTTTTTATTAAAATTGTAGATTCGTATTCTTCTGTTGTAACATCTAAATTAAAATTATTTGGCATTGGTTTGTCTTTGTTAAATAATATGTGTCTAAGAATAGTATCACTATCACTTGGACCTCCCCCAATTGGTTGATCGTATATTTTTGCAAAAGAATGAATTACAAAATGGTAAATATCATTATCATTATGTTTTATAATATCATATGACGCCCCTTGATCAACTGAAAAATAATTACCATCTAACTCATATTTAGTTTTATGTTGTCTCAAATTATTAGCTATTCTTTTAATAATGTTTTTATTATTATTTGCATAATCGTAATCTCTATAACGTTCGTTAGAATTTGATAATAATTTATTACGAAATAATGGCATGTGCGATGAACCGCTGCAATCTAAATTGCTAAATATTATAGTTTTTATTATAGTTGGATCATATTCCATAATATTTGCACCACCTCCTATATCGCACGAGTTAACTACATTAAAGTTATCATGCCAATATAAGTAATAATATACAAAATTTTCAGGTGAAGTACAAATACATGATTTAAGTTCATCTATATCTATACAAGAATTTACATCTGTCGGTAATATTCCGCTAAGTTCTTCGATACATACCTGAATCCAAAATTTTAAGACTTCCATAGTATTTGTTGCTAATAATCCATTTTTTTCCAATACAGGTCCAGTATTACTAAAATTAAATTCAAAAAAATTGAAATCATGTGCTGTATCTGCTAATTTAATAAGTGTTCTTGTTCCTTTTTCTAAATTATGTAATCCTTTATTTTTATTGGATATAGATGTACCGAAATCTGGTTTTGGACTTTTAAAACCTTCTATTTGATTAAGACAATAAATTATATTAATAATATTTTCTGGCAATGGAGAATTGCAATTATTCATTATTCTAATATATATATATATAATATATATTAATATTTTTATTCATAATATAATATATTATGAAAATAATGTGGGTTTTATAAAAAATTGTAATAAAAGGTATTTATTATCATATTAATATAGGTATTAGTAAATAGCATTATTCAATTTTACTATATTAGATTTTTATTATATAAAAAATTCTATATTTTTTGTTTAATATAAAATTTGATATGTAGTATTTATTTGAGTAACACAACACTAACTTCTATTAAAAATATATACATAAATAAAACAAAGTACTATCAAGTTGTAATTAAATTTATTTACAATATTATAAAAAAAGATGAGTAAATTAAATACATCATAAGACAATACAATCAAAATAATGGAACAGGTGCAGGAGGTTCTAATACAAATTATTATGGAAAAAAGTTTGAATAAAAAACAAATAATTAACAAAGATTATTAGAAATGGGATACAATAAAAATAGTTTTACAAAAAATCCTAAAAAAACACATGACTATTATTTATCAAAAACATTTGATATATGGTTTAATAATTCTTTATAATAACTTCTTTTGTTTTAGAGTTAGGATTTTTAGAATTAATAGACCTTTTACATAAAATTGATAATGTGTTATATTTTTCATCTGTAAAATTTTCACGTACTAAACTTACGTCGGCATTACTTAACATTATTTTTTTATTTGTATCAGTTAAATTATGTATTAATTTAAATAAATTGTTATGACTTTCTATATCAAAACCATTTTCAGTATACCCGACAAATGATGTATTTGTTTCAGGAGCATATGGAGGATCAAGATATATAAAATCATTTATTTCTACATTTTTCAATGAGGTATTAAAATCACAGCATTCAAATATTACATTTTGAATTAAATTATGCAATTCTTCTAAATGCTCTTTATTTATAATTTCAGGATTATTATAGTGCCCATATGGAACATTAAACCCTTTAGGTCCAATCCTAAATACACCTCTAAAACAAGTTTTATTTAAGAATATAAACATAGCGGAACCCAATACACTTTTTTTATCAGTTACAGATAATTTGTTATATTCACTTCTTATCCAATAATAGTAATTTTCTTTTGCTATTTTAGCTTCTTTTATATTCAAAGGTATTCTATTTATTTCTCCATTTCCACATTCATTAAATTCTGTAATAATAGTTTGAATTTCTTTATATAATTCAATGTGGTATGTCTTAATATTTTTATAGATATAAATTAATGGTTCGTTCAAATCGTATGCATATATATTACCATGTATTTTTATAATTCCATTTTTAACATAAGACAATAAAGTTAATAAAACACTACCTCCTCCTAAAAACACTTCTCGATAATTATTTATTTCGACCGGAAATTCCATAATAAGTTTATCAATTATTTGGGTTTTTCCACCAACCCATTTTAAAATTGGTTTGATAATATGTATTTTTTTAGTAGTAATATCTTTAACAAGTTTATTATCATAAACTATTTCAATATTATTTATTATATCATTAGGAGAAGTTTTTTTTATTTCAATTAATTTTTCTTTAACAGCATTATTTATCAATTCTTTTATTTTACTTTCAACAACACAAGGATTTTTTTTATTAATATGCGCCGTATAATGTGATTTTTGATTAAACTCTTTACCACACTTTTCACAGATATATTTACCCATTTTTAGTTATATATATTATAATATATAAAATCAAATTTTTATATATTATAAGTATTCAATAAAATATAATTTAGATAAATATACTAAATAATTTTGCATATCTTATGATATACGAGGGTAAAATAAGAAAGTAAACATAGTTAAATAGCATTATTTTGTAATGCAAAATAAACCTTAAATAGTTTTATGAATGATAATATTTTTACAAGATACAAATATAATTACTAATAAATAAATATTAGGATTATAATTTACTAATATAGGAATGACGTAATGCAAGTTAAAACTAAATATACATAAATAAAAAGGGATAAGAAGATTAATATATTATATAATATAAATATGATAGATTAATAAAAAATATAATAGAATAATAGAATAAAATGAAGGATAATGAAAAATATAAGAAATCAAGAAATATAATTATAAATGAAAGAAAAAGATGTTTATATATAAAACCAAGAGGAAAAAAAGAATATATAAAATACAAGAGAGAATACATATTATTAGAGAATTATTTAAAAATAATAAGAAAAAATAAACAAAATGGTGGTAATGATAATATAAAATATACACTAACAGATGATGCTTACATATTTACTATAGATGGAATAGAGAAAAAAATAGAAATACAAGAATTAATGGAAAAAATATTAAAATACCCCAAACAAAATGGAGATATAAAATCAAATAAAAATTCTAAAGGAGTAAATATAATAAATATAGATGAAATAATTAAATTAAATGCAGATACATTAAAATCAATACTAGATGATAAACCTCCTATTAACACACTTCATGATGTTTTAAAAAAAGAAGAGAGTAAAGAGAGTAAAGTGAGTAAAGTGAGTAATAGGAGTAATAGAAGTAATATGAGTAATATGAGTAATAGGAGTAAAGGGGGTAAAAGAAGTAATAGAAGTAAAAGAACTAATAGGAGTAAAGGAGGTGGAAAAGATGATGATTATTTAAAATTAGTCGAAGCGCGTGCGGAATCATGGAATGAACACTTCCGGAGAGAGAAGGAGAGAGAGATAGAGAGAGAGAGAGAAGAGAGAGAGAGTTGGAGTTTGATAATTTAATTACTAAGCGCGCGGAAACATTGAATAAACACTACCAGAGTGATAAAGAGAGTGATAGAGGGGTATTCTCAACTCATATAGAGAAAAGAAATGGTATAACATATGTTACAAAAAAAAATAATAAAGGTAATATCATATCTAGAGAAATGATAGTTGAAATTATAAGCGATGATGTATAAGAGTGAATTATTTATATAATAAACATTCTATCAAAAAATTTGGTAATAAGAATTGATTTTTTTGACATCATCTTCAGAAGAGCAACAATTATACAGAAGAATAAAATGAAAATGAGTACATAATAAAAAAAAATATAAAAATTATTGAAAAATATAAAAGTTAAAGAAAAAAATAAATTATGTACTCAAAAGT
>Ga0129333_10000882_pt1 | contig 26443 bp, 35 predicted proteins | sample CPB6_08_DNA_FD_94474 | JGI IMG/M metagenome (GOLD analysis project Ga0129333, IMG submission 94474) | Freshwater to marine salinity gradient microbial communities from Chesapeake Bay, USA - CPBay_Sum_0.6_0.8_DNA | ecosystem: Environmental > Aquatic > Marine > Coastal | place: USA: Chesapeake... | reverse complement strand
GATTTGATTCGTTTAAATCAAAAAGTTGAAACGGTAATGGAACTTCGTGGTAAAACAATTGAACACGAACGCATTGTTGCTGAACGAGAAATCAATAGAAAAATTGTTCAAGAAGTTGAAAGCAAAAAAGAAGATATACCTATTGGCAAACGCAAAGCCACAGCGCAAGAAATCAAAGACGCTGCTGGAGATTAAGGTTTACAAATAGGTTTGACGCCGTTGGTAGTTATACCTAACTTCATCCATTCATCAGCATTGCCCATAATATAGTAGGGCATGAACCAACCTACTAGTACTAGCTTAACCCATTCGTCAAAAAACTTATCTTGTATTTGACTGAATGGATTCATCACGATAACCTCTGATAGCAATTATAGCACCAGGGTCCTTAATAGTGCATGGCAAGTGTTCTTGCTTTAATGGGACTGGACAAATTTTCTCAATTTGTAGAATTTGTTTTTCAACTACATGCGGCACAGGCTTTGCCAACTGGGACTTTAGATCAGTAATTTCTTGTGCTTGTTGTTCAATTACATACTCTAGCTCTTTAACCATGGCCTTTTCCATAGACTTGTCTCTATGGAAATGCCAGTATATAGCTCCAGCCAATAATACAACGACTGCACATGTAGCATACTTATTTTGAAGTAGCACGATAAACTCCGTCCCAATCTTTAGTTAGACCTGCCTGTTGCATATCCTCAATTCTTTCCAGCCAATGGTCATAGTAACTGTCCATTTGTCCGTTGAATGAGCCCTTTAACCTGTTAACTGCAAGTATAGCATCCTTCCACTTCTGTTGTCTATACAGTTTGAGCATTTGGTTATGAGCTTCTTTATCCTCAAGCCATTTTGGTTTTTCTGCATCTACTGGATTATAGAATACCGTGTAGATTGTCACACCTTCTTTTTTACCCTTAACCGCGATGCAGTCCAATTCCATAGTCCAATATGTACCTTCTACACGTTCTGCGGTAACTGGCCCAAGAACAATTAGGACCCCGTAATTTTTACTTTGTCCTTCGAGCCTAGAAGCCAAGTTAACAGCATCTCCAAGGCAGGTGTAATCAAACCTTTGTTCACTGCCCATATTACCAACCACAACAACCCCAGTATTAATGCCAAGCCCCATCCCAAAAGGAGGAACACCTTCTTTGCCAACTTCTTCATTGAATCCTTCCAATTCTCCAAGCATTTCTAATGCTGCCTTTACAGCGTCTTTACAATGTTGTGTTTCATCCAATGGTGCGTTCCAAAATGCCATTTGAGCGTCGCCAATATACTTGTCTAACGTACCGTCATTCTCAAGAATACGTTTGGTCATACGTGTCATGTAACGATTCATGATTTTTGTTAGACCCTGAACATCCTTACCGTAGTGTTCTGAGATACCAGTGAAACCACGCACGTCTGTGAACATGATACTTAATTCTTTTTCCTCGCCGCCGAGACGTAATAGGCTTGGATCTTTAATTAACTTGGCCACAAGGTCTGGTGAAAGGTAACTTTGAAATTGTTTTTTGATCTGTTGCTTTTGTAAAAATTCGCTAATAAATTTTACAGAATAAGCATGTAGAGCAACCAGTAAGATACTCAACGCTGGCAAAGTAGCATCAACTAACCATTTGAATTGACTGTAGCCGTAGATACTACCTCCAACAACAGCGCCTACTAGCACAATATAAAATGCTATGCCCACATAGACCCAACGTGCCATAAAAATTAATAATAGACCAAACACAGCAATAGCCAGTAATTCTGCACCGTCTGCCCAACTTGGTCTTTGAATGTTACTTTGTGTCATCATAGTGCCAATAACAGCACCTTGAACATAATGCGGCCACACTTCGCCTTGTGCTGTGGCTAGCGGGTTGGCAAGTCCTGCCGCGCTAACACCAACAATGACAATGCCGCCTTCAAAACTTTTTGGAAGATCAACTAAACTATGTTCCTTAGGTTGTGCTGACCAATCAATCCAAATACGTCCTAGTGAATCTGTATTATATCTACCCACCTTTGGAACACGCACAGCCTCTACACCATTCTCATTAAATTTGACCTGTATCTTATCTTGTGCCGCCGCTCTAATGGTTTCTAAACTTAAGGCAGGATGAACATTTTCTCCAGCTGCTACTACCAAAGGCATACGACGAACGACACCGTCAATTTCTGGAAATGTATTCACAATACCTACGCCTACAGCAAATTGTGTAAGCAAATCAACACTATTAATTAATCCTGGATATTCTACAATCTTTCCTGACGGATCTTGTCCAACTACTTGGACAGGACTACCATGATCTGTGTTTTTACTTTTTGTGCTGGCCATGTTAGGCAATACAACTGCATTTTCTTTTAGAGTATTTGCCAAAGCGGAATCTTGTTTGAATCTATCTGCTTCGGGCATAAGAACATTAAACACTACTAGGCCTGCATCTCGTTGGTAAAGTGATTTCACTATTTGTCCATACATATCTCTAGGAAACGGCCATTGCCCTAGTTTGTCTAAACTTTCTTCATCAATATTGACAACATGGATAGGAACTTCTTGTTTAGGCTGACTAGTAATTAACTGGTCAAAGTAACGCATTCTTACGCTTTCAACAAATCCAGGATCCCAAGCTCTCACAGCGAGAACTATAAATAGAGTGACCAAAGCGGTCCATGGGTTGAGTAGTATTTTCTTCATAGTATACTATTTAACTGAAAATTAACCAATCAAGCAGGAGACAGTATGTACTGGGGTTATCACCTTATGTTAGATATTAGTGGATGCAGCGAAGCGATCAAAAGTCGCGAGGCTATCTACAACTTCAATAAAGATCTTGTTACAAAAATAGATATGACTGCGCACGGAGAACCTGTTATAGAGTTTCTCTTGCCAGGAGATCCAAAGCAGGGCTACAGCCTAATGCAGTTAATTACAACTAGTAATATCTGCGCACATTTTGTAGAACCAGATATGACAGCCTATATTGACATCTTTAGTTGCAAACCTTTTGATATCAATGTAGCTCAGAATGTTGTCAAAGAACATTTTGCGCCTACTAAAATGCGTATTAATTACATTACTAGAAACGCAGACTAAATATTTCTGGGGAGTAGCTAGCCCGTTGAGTTCAACGGGCTTTGTATATCGTCAGCACGGATTATCCCGGTATACAGACCAAGAGGCGAGACCATTACTTTAAAGGAAATATAATGGAACTCTTGTCTCTACAAGCCTTATGGGCTTTTTTAGCTATCGTTTTGATAGATATTGTACTTGCAGGTGATAATGCTCTAGTCATAGGTATGGCAGCTAACAAATTGCCGCCTGAACTACGTAAGAAAGCAATCTTCTGGGGAACGTTTGGTGCTATTGCTATACGCTTTGCATCTGTAGCAGCTCTAACCTATCTTCTTATGATTCCTGGTTTAAGGGCCATAGGTGCCGCGGCGCTTATTTGGATTGGTTGGAAATTGGCTTTTGACAACGGCGATCACGATGTAAAAGCAGCGGATAGTTTTTGGGCAGCTATATGGACTATTGTAGTTGCAGACGCCGTAATGGGCATTGATAATGCCCTTGGTATTGCAGCCGCAGCACAGGGCAATTGGATCTTAATCATTGCTGGCTTATTAGTAAGTGTGCCAATTATTTTATTTGGTGCTGGTCTAGTAAGCAAAATTTTACAACGATATCCAGATGCTGTATTCTTAGGCAGCTTTGTACTTTTTATCGTCGCCTTTCAAATGTTAATCAAAGAACCTCTACTTGAAGCATGGTGGAACAGTCTTGATCATTGGGTACTAGCATCTCTACCGTGGCTAGCAGGATTAACAATCAGTTTCGTTCAATTCAACAAGGCTAGATTACATATTACGAAAAAGTTTTTATTTAAACGTAATACTAAGGATTCCCCTGAGTAACAGTAACACTACAACCAGATAGGTTAGCACAGGCCTGAGTAATATTAATACTTTGAACTGTGCTGCCTTGCTGTGTAAGATTTACAGTATTAACACCGCCCATATTAATTAAGTTAACAGTGGCTTTATGACTGGCGGAATCTTTTTGTAGGCCGGTGACGTTGTTTCCGTTGCCGGTTAGGTTAATATCAAAATAATGACTACCTGTGCCGGTTTGTGTAACATCAAAAATATTATTACTACCACCAAGCACACCAAAGAAAGTTTTTTCGTTATTGCCTGATTGTTTCAATGTTCCTTGATTACTGTTTCCAGTTATATCAATATAGGAAAAATGTCCTGACACACTACCGCCATTATTACTTTGTTTCACGGTAAGTGTATTGCTACTACCGTTGATATTTACACCAGTATAGTGCATGCCACTATCAGCAGCGTTACCTATCCCAGTAGTTTCATTCCTTGCCTGCCATAATGTAACATTATTTGTATTGCCTACTACAGAAAATTCAATTAAGTTTTTTCCAATTACAGATCCTTGTTTTACATTTATATTATTATTATCACCATCTATGATAGCATATGTAGAACCACCAAGACCTGCAATTTTATTAAAGCTGCCACTTTGTTCCATTGTAACAGAACTGTTACTACTACCAGTCTTAACTTCTAAATCAATATAGTTGCCTAATTGAATATTGGATACTCTAGATTTAGCGGAATTTTTATTCATCAATTGTCCAGCAGTTATACCATCACTTGTAGGCCAAGTGGGTGCGCTACCACCGCCGCCTGTTACAGGTGCATCACTGCCTGCATTAGGAGGAATAGGGTTAAATGGTTGACCATTTAATTCTGTTGTTCCTTGAAGATCGTCTACGAACAATATAGGACTTAGAGCAGTATCGCCTAGATTAAAACTTGCGAATCCTAATACATAGACTCCGTCAACAGGTACAGTAATTGTAGCCAATTGCCATCCAGTAGCACCATAGCTGTCAGTAGCATAGTTACCTGTTCCGGGATTTGTGAATCCTAATAGAGCATATCTTTTCTGACCATTATTCAATGTTGCTGTCTTAGAAGGATCACTAGAGTGTGTCAGTGTCATAATACTGCCATCATTAAACGGCACATAGTCAGTACTCATATACTGCCAAGCAATAGTATATGTTACTCCTGCTTGTAGCGTTACTTCTCTCTTAGCCCATGATGCATTTGTAGGACTAGAATTACCTCCTAATCCCGTAAGGTAGTTTCTAATAGCGGTAATTTCAGTAGATGTCAATCCTAGAGATCCCATGGCATTATCAAACATGGGACTACCGCCGCCAGCTTGAATAGCCATCATATATGTACCGTAGGGTTTAACAGTCCACGTTTTTCCACCACCTGGTTGATAGTTAGTCATACCAGTTGAAACTGTGACTCCGTCACCGTTGGCACTCCAGGGAGTTGTTTTAACACCACCCGAACCATTGCTCACCGTCCAATTGGTTGTGTTACCTGCTTCAAATCCTAGATTAGGATTATTGGTATTTGGCGAACAAGGATTACAAGTCGTAGCGGGCGGAGGAGGTGAACTACTAGGAGTAACTGTAGCGGTTTGTCCTGCTGATAAAGGTACCGTTGAATATGTCGCATTAGCATAGGTATCTGCCTGTGCTGTTGTAGGATTTAATGTACCAGTCCATGTTACACCAGAGGTGTCGCTCATTCCTGATGATCCGCTAAACAATTGTCCTGTGTTATTGTCGTTGCCCACAAAGAAAAAGTAGTCAGGCCCCATGTTAACAATTTTACCTGTGCCCAGAGTAGCTTTGACGTTACCTGCACTATCGTATTGTTTGGCCACATAAGGAAAGCTGCTATCGTTGCTTAATTCAAATTTTATATAGTCACCAGCGGCCCAAGATAGTTGCCCGCTAGTCCACGGGATTTTATAAGCAGTTCCCGGTTGCTTACTATAGATTTGGCAGGTAGTTGTATTTAGACAGGCGCTAACATTCCATTGACTATCAGCAACCTGGCTTTGACCAAACTTAATATCAGTTAAAGCTGCATGACTATACTTGCTGGCCAGCAGCATGAACAAAGTTATAGATAACCAAGACCAAAATTTTGTGTTCATATATTTCATCTGAAATTCTGATTAATATAAATTTGTCCTTGTGCTTTGGCTCCTCCAAAGATCCAAGTAGTGCTTTGCATATCTTGTGTTACAGTGACCTGCGCTTTGGTATCTAATGGCAAAAGCACGTTGGCATAATTTCTTGAATTAGGACTTAGGCTTTCATAACCCCATGCTACCTGCTGAGTTTCACTTTTGTCTTTCCATATTTTCTTAACGTAGATATTCTCTTCTTTTTCTTCTTTCTTGTCAGATGACTGTGCTATTGCAACTTCTTCTTTATTTTCTACCTGTGCTATACTGGTTTTACTATCTTCAGATTTTTCTTTGTCTTGTTTCTTTTCTTTCTCAGCAGCTTTGGCGCTGGCTACTTTTTCACCATCTTCTTTGGTTTCTTCTTTTTCTTCTTTCTTATCAATATCTTTTTTAGCACCCGGCACGCCTGAAGCTGCCGCCGCAGCTTTTGCTGCTTGAACTACATTGACTCCGCTCATCGTTTTAGGAGGAGCTATTTGTAAATTATTACTTATAGATGTACCAAATAAATTTACAGTGATTGGTGGTGTTGGCGCTGCGCCTAGAGATTCTACTAACGTGGCCTGATAGGGTTTATCTAAAGTTAAAAGCATAGGACCACTTTCAACATCAATTTTACCGCTAGAGCAACTGACACCTTTTACCGCACTGGTTTCCCAATCGCAACTAGGCATGAGAATAATCATGCTTGATCCTATTTCGCTAACACTCATTACAAAGTCCGTACCTCTTACCGCAATAGAGGCGGTAGGAGTTTTAATATTAACGTTCTTAGGGTCTTTGGCAATAGCACCTGATACATATCTAACTGTGCCTGAAGCGGCCTTAAGGCCAAGTTTACCAGTACCTGCTTTAGGGTCGTATACAAAATCATCAATGATAAGTGAACTATGTTCAGTGACTGAAACTTGTGTGTCGTCTTTGAAAATGATTTTTAATTTACCGTTCTTTGTTTCAACGGTATCATTTTGTTCAACAACTGTTCCTTTAACAACAGGTATAGCCTGTTTGCCACGCTTGATCTGAGCAGAGCCGGTAAGTTCAGTTACCGACCCTATATTTGCCCATGAATTACTTGCTAGTAAAAGTCCAGCGATTAAGGCGGCCACTCGCATAGTTGGCTCCTTAATTCTTCTGCGTAATATTAAAAGTACCGCTGTTTGAAACTGCCTTGATATTCAACACATTGTTAATTGTGCCGCTCTGAGCAATTGTCATGTTGTTGCTGTTGCCAGCTAGATCAACCCAAACGCTACTGCCAGTTGCACCTGTTGATGTTTGAGCAATATGAAATGTGTTTGTATCACCAACAACTTTCATTGTCTGTGTATGCTTATCACCAACAACATCAATGTAGAACTTGTTTACAGATCCAGCAACATCGATAGCACTCTTAATGTCATCACCTGTACCGCGGAACTGTAGTTCGTTAGAGTCGCCCACAAACTTCCAGTTAGCATCAAATGCTTTGCAACCTGTTAGAGCTGTGCCATTTGTCGCTGTACCGTATCCGCAGGCAGCATCAACTTTGTTATTGTCGCCTGTCTGTTGAATAGTTACAGTTGCGCCCTGTAGTGTTCCTGTCATAGGATTTACTACTTCTAACATAATTTCGTTACTGGCACCTGTTTGTATTGTTACAATCTTTTGATCAATGCCACGTAGGTAAACAGGACGAGCTTGACTACCAGCTTTGTTACCGCTTCCGTCTTGGGTCATGTTTACGTTAACATTGTCACCACTTTGATCAATGAAAATTCTATTAGTGGATGCTTGATTGAGTGCAGCTACAGCATTTGGACTCACAGTTACCATTGAAGGGATAATAGGTGCCTGAGGTGCTGCTACCGGTGTAGTCTGCGCCATTGCAACTGGTAATAAACCAGCAACTACTAGTGCAATTAAAGTCTTTTTCATTTTGTTTCGCTCCTAACCCGTTGGGTCATTTATTGTTATTATTTTTGATGTCCCCAAGTAATTGGTACGCCGCTTCCGCTGGTTGCACTTGATGCTGGGACATTTTGTTCTCCATCACTTTTGCTGACATTGGACTTCCTCTGTGGACCGGGTGCAGCTTGGGCTGCTCCTTCACGTGAGGTTTCCTTCTGAACCAACTCATTTGGCTTCTCCTTATACTTCCACAGCCCTTGTCTTTCGCCTTTGGCTATGAGTTCTTTAACTCCGGTTTCAATTGCTGATCTCAGAGCATAGTTTCCTGGCTCGTTGAAGGTTTGACTTGAATCAAGTTCAAATGCTCTTGTTGCCTGGTTAAAGAATCTTAGAGCTGTGATGCCATCGGCTGTGCTTAACAGATTTTTTTCTACTGTTACTGTTGTTAAGACCTCTCCTGTTTGCACACTAACAAGTCTTAGACTTATCACTACGAGATCTTGTGTGTATTGACTATAAGGACCAATGCCAAGATATCTAGCACCAGTACCTCCTGTCAATGTATTACTGTTATAATCAATAATACCGCCTTCTAAGATAACACCAGCTAGGGTCATTGGTGGTAACATCTTAGCATTTGCACCGTCATAGATTTCTCTTGTTTGTTTGATCATCTGACGCTCTTTTAAAAGATTGTCTAAACCAACACGTTCAACAACTGTGAACCATTGACGGTTTCCAACCTCTGTTAAGGTTTTAATCAAATAGGCTTCAGCTCCCTGTGTAACCGCTGTGGAAAATAAACTTAGTGTATTGCTAGGTTTACGTTGACCAGTTAGGTCTTTGAAACCGTAGACAGCAATAGTAATTGGAGGTCCTTGCGGTGCGGACACATCTGCAAAATCTTTGTTAATTGTTTCGCTTACTTTAGCCTGAGAAGCTATACCTGGTTCGTAAATAGGTCTCACTGCTGCGCATCCTGTCAGTGTTGCTACAGCGATAGCCACAGTCGTTGCTTTTAATAATTTCATAATCTACCCTCAGAAGCCAAAGCTGGCAATTGGAACCTTAATAGTTGTCACTGTGCCTTTAGGGTCAGTCACTGTTAGAATGACCTCTGTTGGTGTCTTGACCCAAGATACAGTATTTCCATCAAGCAAGAACGTACCTGTGGTAGGATTGTTACAATCTGGTATACTCGTGCCGTCTGGACGTGCGCATTGATTTTTAAACAAGTTGTTACTCAGTTGTGTTGACAGTTGAGCATAAACTTGACTTTGGAATAACGCCATAAATCTATTCAACGGCGTATTCATTAATTCTGCTTCTGCTTTGGCAATAGCAGCCTTACGATCAGCTTCTATAGCGTCCTTACGTGCCTTCTCAATGGAATCAATTGTAAGGGCATGACTTGACCAACCTTGACCACTGAAGGCTGGATTTTTGAATTGTTGAACTAATTCGGTAGCACCAGCGGAGGTAGCCGCCATGATGCCACAAACAATTAGAAATTTTTTCATCGGTTCGCTCCCGGTTTGTAGCTATAACTATTTATAGCTAACTTTGGCTAATAATACTGTCAGTAAATTAGGGTATGAGAATATACCAGACCATGGCAATATAGCACACTTGATGAGCAAGTTGATCCATACCAAACTGATTCCAAAATAGAGGTTTAGTATTATCTTTAATGCCATATTTGACTTTTGCCCAGTCTATATGATAATGTACCACTGCTTCAGCTAGAGTGATGCCTATCATTAAAAATAGGCTAAGTGGCTGAACAAAAATATCAAAAATGAGAAGTGCTAATAATGTGGTCCAAGCATGATCTACACTATGACTAATACCTATAGGATCACGATATATGCCCTTGCGCACAGTCTGTGCATAAGTTTGTATAACGAAATCAGCGTAATAGTGCTTTACCTGAAGTAGGAAGAAAAGTGCTATGATTTCCATCGTAAAGGTATTTATGCTCCTTTACAATCATTAACATATACTTTTATAATTATTTTAAGGTGTAGATACCTGCATGCCGTTTTGGGCACCAGGGTCAAAACCGTAGGCTTTTACACCAATCAACTGAATAAACTGCTCTGCATTTTCAACATAGGTAATAGTCATTTTTGCACTATTAACAAATATGGCTCCTGCAAAACCATCTACTGCTTTATAGTAATCAAATGCCAATGCTTTCATTGGACTATGGAGAGCTTTAAAATCAATAACACCCTGTCCATCAATAGGAGTGACAGATGCGATTTGAGCGTTTGTAGCATTTAGGAAAAGTCCTCTAATGGACTGTGCCCAAAGTGCTTTTAAAAATTTAACAACATCATTAGGGTTCTCGCCGCTTTGGATCGCTAGTGGACCAAAGTCTTTCCATAATGTTTGTTTTGCTCCAACACCAACTGTAAAAGTTTGACCGGCTAACGGACTTTCTGGATTTTTCTTAACTATCCTTTTAATATAGTTGTCAACTTGTTTAGAAACGTCTACTCTTACTTGATCGGTTGTACCGTAGCCTTTTCTACCTTTAATACGAGCCAGATTATCTTTTACTTCAAATCCTTGGCCCCTTATAGTTAAGTCGCCGTGTCCTGCTTTACTAAGAGTAATTTCAGGACTTAGGATAGATAGGAAAAACTCACCTTTGCCTCTATTAGTTTTTGTTGTGCCGCTCTTGAAAGCGCCTGCAATATTCATCAACGTTGATGCAATTGAACTATAAATCTGCGGGTAATCAGTAATTACTAAATCTGTAATGTTCTGCGTCACTCCGGGTGTAAGAAGTTTATCAACATCAATACACCCAATGGTAACTAGCTCTTTAGCAAAGCCCATCTTTTCTTCAAATGTGCCCTGAGAGTCTATAATGGCTTTTGACAATATTGATTGAATCTGTTTGAGGTCTACATCTTTAGCAAAGACTTCATCAAATCCGCCACCTAAATCCATTTTCCTTACATAACTGTAGATTTTGTTTAGCTCGTCGATGTCAAAAATATCTTGAACTTTATCTGTAATTGCTTGTTGGGTCTTAGGGACGTTAGGGTCCACATTGGCTGCGGCACCACTTCTTTCTATTAAAAATTCAAAAGCTCTCATAGTAGTTATTTATCGTATTTCTGGAAACAGACAATCCTGTATAAAAACACGAACATCTTCTTCATCTAAACCTAAACTGGTCATCACACGTGGCGTATGCGGATTTTGTTTTTGGTTTGCAGCGTAGTAATTTTGATGCGCTGCTGTATTTTCTGCTGTGTGATTTGTAGCGCCTACACCAGCAACATAATAATTTACAGTATTTTCTGCTAGTTTAAGTATTTGATCTAGTTCATGTTGTTCTTTGACAAATCCTGCGGCAACCATACTAGGGCTAAAAATACGCTGTGCCCAGTCTGGTAATTCACGCTGGCGTTTCCATTGTAAAGGTTCAACTTCTCTAGCAAACCATTGACACATAGGATGATCTTTGTCAGCAGTAGGGCTAAAGTCTACAAAGCAACCTGTGATTTTACTAGGACCTGCAATTACATCAAATCCAAATATAGGTGCAGTATTATGTGTGTGCGGAAAAATGCAGCAATGCATCATCCATAATTTACGAGTTTCTCTAGCATCGACTACATCAACGTGAGCTCTACGATAAGATTCGCTAGTCCATACTCGATTTACCCAACCCGGCTGGTTGAATCTATCCATACCAGGTTCTTGTATCTCAGTCCCAGTTAGGGTAAACTTATCTTCTAGGAGACGTTGGACTTCAAGGAGTGTATTCCAGACTTGGCTCATTATTAAGTTCACGCATCATTTTGATAGCAAATTCAAATGCTACCCTTGCTTCTGGTCCTAGATCATCTGTTAGAGTAGCACGAATGGCTTCTTTAAGACTTTTAGGATCTTCAAACTGATAGAATCGTCCGCTTCCATGTACCTTCTTAGCAATGATCTGTCCACCAAATAAATCACCCATATGACGGCAGTACATGTGAGCTTTGATTAAGTGCCTACGACTAGTATCATTGATGAGATCTGTTAGATATCTTTGATACTCCAATGTACTTGGCAACCAGGTAAAACTATGATACTTACCGGCAAGTTCTAGAAAATCTTCATAGATAGCACCAGTTCGGTCAATGCCCTTTAGCGTATCTAGATTACCCAGCATCCTGTTGCCAAATTCTATAGCACTATAAACTGGAATCATCTGCCAAAGATAATTTGCGTATTCTTCAACTGAAAGACTGCCCTCTACTAGTTTTTTTGCAAAAACTGTTCTTTCCGCGTTTTGATGTAGATCGTGTGTGATTTCTCTTAGGCTCATAATATGTGTATTTAACTCCGTTTATATTTAAGTAAAAAAAAGAGGAGATTACTCTCCTCGTTAAATTTCAAAATATAAAAATCATTATGCTCTTTTAGGTATTCCCATTTGATGCCCAATGGGCCTAAGATCGAGTTGAAATATGTAATAAACTCTTTGCGACCTTGTCTACCAGTAAAAGATCTATGAGGCCTGATTCTTACCCAGTGTGCAAATTTACGTGTGCCTAAAGACTTATAGCTAACAACTGTAAATTCAAATGGGGTCATGCATCAGGTTCAATCGTTACCTGTAAGGGAAATCCATTTTGTCTAGCAGAGCTAGTGGTGTCTATGCCTTTTTGTTCGGCAATTTCGTGAGTATAGATTCCTACTACTGCACTACCTGTGTTATGGATTTCAAGTGTAAGTTCTTTTGCAGAAGTCTCGTTATGTTTAAAGATTTCTGTTAAAACTCCAATTACAAACTCCATAGGAGTCTTGTCGTCATTTAAGAAAACTACCTTCCATAGTTTTGGAGGTTGTAAACTTACAGTGATCTTCTCGTCAATTTTAACGTCTGTGCTCATTCCTAAAAGGCTCCAAAGATGGGGGAGAGTGTCTCTCCCCCGTTTTATTACTTAACTTCTACGATGTCGATTACTTTAGGTTTGGCTGATTCTGGAATGTTTCTTACTAGCTTAACAATCAGCATACCGTTTTTAGTTTCGGCACCTACTACTTCGATGTGTTCTGCAAGAGGAAATTCCTTTACAAAATCACGAGTCGCTAAGCCACGATGCAAATATTGCTCCGGAGCATAATCAGTAGTCATGCTTTCCCCTTTCACAATCAAAACATTACTTTCTACGGTTACTGAAATTTCGTTTTTTTCAAATCCAGAAACTGCCAATTGAATGGCATATTCGTTATCGGCTAAACGTAAAATGTTATGTGGGGGATAATTGTTATTAACGCTGTTAGCAAAACGGCGTTCCATTTGGTCAAACATAGTGTCAAAACCAACTAATGCTCTACTTAGAGCGTTTACATCAAAACGTGTTAAATTTGTCATTTCAAATCTCCTTATAAAGTAAGATAAAAGTGGGCCCTATGCCCCCTGCGTAACCCATAAGGTGTTACGCAGATAATTATAGCTTAGACTCTTTAGGTTCCTTAGTCAAGTCCTTGCTACGCTTCTTCCCAAAAATCTTTTCCCAGTTATCTCTATAACGTTGAGAAGAACTTTTGGTCTGAATACTGTCTCCGGTAATATCGTTCCTAGCCACTTTTGTTTTTGTGGTTTTGTTTGACATATTACTTTTTCTTTGCTTCTGTAAATGTAGCATCGACTACATCTGCATCAGCTGGTTGTGCCTGTGTCTGTGCTTGTTCTTTGGCCTGACGCTTTTCCAACAAGGTTTTCATTGCAGGAAAGACTTTATTAAGAGCTTCGGTAATTGCTTCCTTATCATCGCCACGAGATACTGTTTCAACATCTTTTATAGCATTTTCAAGTTCGTTGATTTCAGCTTCGGTAAGTTCAGAACGAAACTCTTCTAGATCTTTACGAACTTCGTGAAGTTGCGCTTCTGCTGAATTTTTAGTTTCAATTAATTCACGAGCCTTTTTATCTGCATCGGCATTAGCTTCAGCATCGCGAATCATTTGCTCAACTTCCTCTTTGCTAAGTCCGCTATCACTCTTAATAGTGATTTTATTTTCCTTACCAGTGCTTTTGTCTTTGGCACTGATGTTCATAATACCGTTGGCATCAATATCAAAGGCAACTTCAATCTGAGGCAAACCTCTACGGGCAGGTGCAATACCTTCAAGATTAAATTCTCCCAATGCCTTGTTATGACGTACTAGTTCACGTTCGCCTTGATAGACCTTAATTGTAACTGCTGCTTGATTATCTTCGGCAGTTGAAAATACTTGACTGGCCTTGGTTGGAATCGTTGTGTTCTTTTGAATCAACTTGGTCATTACACCGCCAAGTGTTTCAATACCTAAACTTAATGGTGTAACGTCTAATAGAAGCACATCACTTCTATCACCGCCTAGTACAGCTCCTTGAATTGCAGCGCCAACTGCAACCGCTTCATCTGGATTTACATCCTTACGGGGTGCTTTACCAAATAGTCGTTCAACCGCTTCTTGTACCTTAGGCATGCGAGTCATGCCGCCAACAAGAATAACTTCGTCTATGTCCGAGGCACTAACACCTGCATCCTTCATTGCAGTCTTACACGGTTCAATGCTTCGCTGGATTAGATCTTCAACTAGGCTTTCAAGTTTTGCTCTTGTTAGTTTGACTACTAGGTGCTTAGGGCCTGTAGCATCTGCTGTGATGTAAGGCAAGTTAACATCTGTCTGAGCAGAGCTAGATAATTCAATTTTAGCCTTTTCGGCTGCTTCTTTTAAACGCTGTAGAGCAAGTACATCCTTGGTAAGATCAACACCTTGTTCTTTACGGAATTCTTCAACTAGAAAATCCATAATGCGACTATCAAAGTCTTCACCACCTAGAAAAGTATCACCATTAGTTGACAACACTTCAATCTGCTTGTCATCTTCTACGTTAGCGATTTCAATGATTGAAATATCAAATGTACCGCCGCCAAGATCGTAAACTGCGATCTTAGAATCTTTCTTGTCCTTTTTATCGACGCCATAAGCCAATGCTGCTGCTGTAGGTTCGTTAATGATACGTAGAACTTCAAGTCCGGCAATTTTACCTGCGTCTTTAGTGGCCTGTCGTTGACTGTCGTTAAAGTAGGCCGGTACTGTAATTACAGCCTGTGTAACTTCATGACCAAGATAGTCTTCTGCAGTCTGTTTCATTTTGCGTAGAACTTCTGCTGAAATCTGTGGAGGAGCAAGTCGTTTATCTCCAGCCTTGATCCAAGCATCTCCGTTACCATTTTCAATGATCTCGTAAGGTACTAGGTCAATATCTTTTTGTACTGCGTCTTCGGTGAATTTACGTCCAATTAAACGTTTGGCCGCGTAGATTGTGTTCTTGGGGTTAGTAACTGATTGACGTTTTGCAGATACACCAACTAGAATTTCATCTTTGGCATAGGCTACAATACTAGGTGTAGTACGAGCACCTTCTGCATTTTCAATTACTTTAGGATTTCCGTTTTCAATGACAGCCACGCAAGAGTTGGTGGTGCCGAGGTCAATACCGATGATCTTAGACATATTGTTATCTCCTTTGAAAGTAAGATCTGCGGGCACTATGCCCTATAAACTGCCCACTTATTGGTGCAATTTACAAATTTTATTTATCTGACAAACACATCGTTTATCTGTCTATTGACACGAATAAATGTTGTGCATTTGCTCAATTGTTTTAGCGTAGGTGCTCCTACATAGGTACAGGTGCTACGAATTCCGCCGAGTAGATCTAGTACTGTTTTTTCTACAGGTCCTTTATAGGTCACACTGACTGTTCTTCCTTCCGACGAACGATAGTTAGCAACACCGCCATGATGCTTTTCCATAGCGGTATCTGAACTCATTCCGTAGAATGTTATCTTGCCGTCGTCTACTGTACCACCACCTTCGTCATGTCCTGCCAGCATGCCTCCTAACATCACAAAGTCTGCGCCTGCTCCAAACGCTTTGGCAACGTCACCCGGGCATGTGCAGCCGCCGTCGGCAATAATATGGCCACCAAGACCATGAGCAGCGTCAGCACACTCGATGATAGCACTAAGCTGAGGATAGCCAACCCCAGTTTGAATACGGGTCGTGCATACTGACCCGGGGCCAATTCCAACTTTAACAATATCTGCTCCTCGTAATATCAACTCCTGTGTCATGTCTGCAGAAACAACATTGCCTGCAATGATAGTATGCTTAGGATACCGTTGACGAACGTTGGCAACAAATGCACCAAAGTGTTCGCTGTAACCATTGGCCACGTCAATGCAGATAAAACGAATATCTGGATTTCTTTCAAGTATGGCACATAATTTGTTTAAATCACGTTCGCTAGTTCCTGTGCTGACTGCAAAGTGATCACCGCCAACTTGGTCCATCATGGCATCATAATCACTGGTATCGTATGACTTAACAAGACAGGTAAACATTTTGTGCTTGTAAAGTTCTCTAGTCATTTGGAACGTGCCAACACCATCCATGTTGGCGGCCATTATAGGAACCCCAGCCCACTTATGTCCGCTGTGTTTGAATTGATAGTGTCTTGTCAGATCCACTTCTTTTCGACTAGCCAGTGTACTTCTCTTTGGACGAATAAGTACATCTTTGAAATCTAATTTTACTTCATCTTCTATACGCATTTACTTCCACCAAATCTCGTAGGGAAATTCAATCCATACGTCTTTTTCAGCCTTGTTAACTTCGATAGCAGTAAAGTCCATTTTGACATTACACTTGCTGGCAAGATTATCTACTACCACAGCAAACTTTACATTGTTGTTCCAAACGTTGCTCCACCTCGAGTCATTAGGGAGGCACAAGCTGGGCCAATCTTTCATTAGCCAATTTAGAGTAGCACCTGAATCATTGATATCGTCGACTACTAGAATATTTCTTGGTGTGCCGTCAAAGCCCATGGCATCTTCTGCCATACCGCAGTCACTGACACAGTCGCCGCTGTCGCGTAAGCTGATCTGTAACGGTTTCATAGGCACGTCAAAATAATGACTGATCATCACTGCGGCACTGAGTCCGCCTCGACTAATGCCTACAACATAGTCAGGTTGCCATTTTGATGAGGCAATCTGTTGGCAAATGCTGTGAATGTGTGAATTGAATTCAGACTGGGTTATTGGAAATTTGTTCATCGTGCTAACGGATTAATAAGTTTACCATCAAAGGTAGATGTGCTACGTAAAGTTTTGAAAATGTTTTGTACGCCAACTGCCTGATTCCAAGCGTCCTCTAGTGCATGATGTTTTAGTACAGGTGGACGTTTGGGGTCAATGCCTAGATCAAATAATGTTCTTGTATCGCGAACTTCCCAAAAACTCCATGGAATAGCTTTTCCAATCTTACGGAACAGGTGTTCGCAGATAATAACGTCAAATCCCGCACCATGACTCCATACACGTTTAGCACCCCAACAAAACTTATAAAGTTGGTTAAGAGCTTCGGTAATAGGAATCCTATTATCAGGACTAAACGCTTCGTCTTGCGCAGCCTGGCTTTGTTGAGCCCACCAATCTAGTGTAGATTGACTTACTGTGCAACCAAGCGAGTCACAACTATCTAGGTCTACTTTGACATAAAACTTTTCACATTTTGCAGATCCAAGTTCGTCGCCAAAAGGGTCAAATTTAACCGCTCCAATTGTTAAGATTGAAGCGGTTGGAAGTACGTCTAGAGTTTCTAGATCAATCATAATATCAGTGTTCATAAAGATATTATACAATATCTAGAAACAAAAGTCAATACATTTTTTTAGGTAATTCTGATTCGCGCATTTTTTTCGCCCAACGTGCTTTCGCAGCCGCTGCCTTGCGCTTACGTAGACTAGTTGGTTTTTCATAAAACTCTTTACGGCGAAGTGTCTCTAACACGCCGCTGTCATCTACTTTCTTTTTGAATCGTCTGAGAGCGTAATTTACATTCTCGTTCTCTTTAACAATAACTCGTGTTCCGCCTAACTTAAATGGAATTTCTTTCATATGTACCTATCGTTTTTTCTATCAAGTTGACTAGTTCGTCAACAGTATATATCACTCTATTGTTGGCCTTAGATAAAATTTTTGCATTGCCAAAATAATGTGAAATCTTGTGAGCAGCAAGATAACCAACTAATAAATGATTATCGCTGTCTGCATTAAAAATTATAATTTGAGATTTGTTTTTTTTATCCAACACCCAATCTATGCTAGAATTGTTAGCAACGTAAATGATTATGTTGTTTACACTCTTTATAGTGTTTAGCGCATTAGATACAAATTGATTTTGATTGTCAGTAAGATCAACAAGTAATATTCGACAACCATCTAATTGTATATCATCTGGTTCTGTAACCAGGACCATTTTATCTGTCATTGAATTGAGATTTCAGTTTTTGCCAAATAGTTGAATTATTTTGTTCGGCGTTCTGTTTATATATTACTTCTCTAGTGTTTTCTTCACTAGAATTGATCCTTCCCTCTCCATCCAACTCACTGCCTTTTTTTTTGATTCTTCTTCTACGTAATCTGCTTCTGGACGGAGGTACTGCATCCAAGGTAATTCTTTGATAATACCTTTTTCTAATAACTGTCTTTGTAGTTTTAAACTACTATCTGGATTTTCGTTTTTCCAGCGAGTCATTGCTGCTTTTTCAGTTTCTTCAGCGGCCTCTACAATCTGGTGGTCTTCACTTTTTTCTTCTATAACTTCAGGTAGTGGCACAGGAGTAGACTCAATAACTTTTTCTTCTTCTGGCTTATACACCTGTGGAGGCACAGTTCCCCAATCTTCTGGATATTTGAATCCTTGTTTAAGATAAGGATGTGTCTCAAATATTGATTTTTCTTCTACAGGTTCTGTGACAGTGGTTTGGTCAACTACGTTAACGGCCACCTCTGGGCTGTCACCCTCCGCAGGAAGTTCTTCTTCCTTTTGCCTAAACCAATTGAAACTGTATTGGCTAGCTAGTAGCAGGATAACTGCTAAAGGATCAAAAACTAATACAATAATAATGATGACCCATCGAACTGCTCTTTCTAGAAGATCTCCATCTGGATTGTCTCCATAGATCAGAGCTGCAATATACTTGATAGGCCCAACTTCCGCTTCTACTTTACGAAGCTCTTTGGCTATCGGTGCTCTTTCTTCGTTGAGCCGGGCAATCTTATTCTGTGCGACAGCAATATCGTTCTGAAGTTGTTGTCTTTCACGAGCTTGTGCTCTACGAATTTGTACTGCCCTCTCTGCACCTTTTTCGTCATCGCTACGAGACAAACGTTGATCAACCTGAGCATTCATCTGCTCTAGGGCCTTACGAGCAGTTTCTACATTATCACGTTCAGTTTTTATTTTTTCATCGATCAGCGCAACCTTATCAGCAACATCGCCGGTTGGTACTGCTTGATCTAGGTGTGCTTTACTTAGATAACCAAATATACCCATAGATGTGATAAGCATCAAAACTGTGATAGCGGCTAATAGGTACCCTTTTAAAAACCTAGGAGCCACCATCCAGTTTTGTTTGAGCCATACTGTGGCCACAAGTTTACCAACTTCTAAAACCACACCCATAACAATAATAGGCACGGCAGCGGCAGCAAAAATACTTACTAGTCCTGCTACAGAATAATAGATGGCCACAGCGGATATAGATAATCCGCTGAGCAAAGCCATCCAGGCAATAATCTTGTCGCTTAAGGTTATTCTCATGAAAAAATATTTATGGCCTTATTTTGATTCTTTAAACAGTCATTTAAAGAAAATTAGGACCATAAACACAGATTGGAGAATAAAACCCAATCCAATTGTAACAAGATTTAACATGTCCTTTTGAACGGCCGCTTTAGCAAACAAAAGAATCAGCCCACCCCATGCTAGTAGCACAAGATCGACACTGGGCAACTTGTCTGTAAGCCCTGTCATGGCCGCTAGCAGAGTTGGTATCGTTGCACAATGTATAACAATTACGGCAAGCCAACCTAGCGTCTCTGCACTGATATGCTTGAACTTTTCGCCAATAAAACTACCCATCTGTTTTACATCAAAAGTCATGATTGTTTTTCATCCTTATAAAAAATGTGAGCACCAATTTTACCTATTTTCTCTTTATTCCATCTTGGGTTTACGTAGTCTGCATGATAGTAGTATGCATCCTTTAATACGTCAAGACGAAAACCTTCTAGCAAAACTTTCTTTGCTACCTTATACGATTCATCATAATGTTCTCGTGAACGAATAGGCTTGGCTTTTCCATGCCCTTCGCAGTACCAACTAAATTGGCAAACAACCTTTTCCATGAAAACATTTTTTTGGTAGACTACGGCACAAATATCTTTGGGCCAGCTACTGTGTTGTGATCGATTAATCGTGACCTGAGCTACAGCAACTTTGCCTTCAAAGGGTTCGTTGGCTGCTTCGTGATAAATGTTTCTAGCTAGACAGTCAAGCTGACGCTCTCTGTCTTTGATAGACACGATATCAGAACTGCTCAAAAACTGCTGCTCTCTTAGAGCGGCAAATTTGTAGTCTACTATCGCTTGCATAACATACACACAAAGGAATAATCCTAGGGTACACGATATGATTTTAAGTGCTTTATCCATATCTACTCCTCTCATTTTGTAGCCAAAGACTTGGCTATTAGCACAAAGGGTTTTTTAGGCCTGTTTTTTATATAGTTCATAAGACAAGATTCGCCAATATAAAAGCCAATTAACGGCGCATTTTGGCAATATCTTTGGCTTCTTGATCATTGATAATTGGAACAGCATTGCTCTTGTGCATTGTAGCAATACCTTTGATTAGAGTACCGGTATACATTAAAGGCTCTTTCTTGAGAGCTGGGGTCATATCCTCAGCATTAAGGCTGGGAATACGTGGACCGGTATCTCGTCTGTAGGGTGTCTGTGTCATAGGTGTGTAAGTGTTAAATTCTTTTTTCTTGCGTGAACCCGTTTGAATACCATATTTCTTGACCATTTCTTCCCACATAGCCTGGGCTTCACGTGCCTTTCGTGCATGTTCAGCACTGGCAAATTTTTGTTTGCCCTTGCGCTTACCTGTTGTGGTGAGCCAAGGTCCTTCCAAATGCATAGTCATACTGTCTCCAGTAATTTAAACAATAAGACTATTATACAATCTTTAAGTAATTTGTCAAGTTAATTTGAGCTTGACACTAATCAAATGTTTACTTAATTACAGTAGATTTCCAAAATTTTTGGATATTTGCAAGATTGGTATGCACATTGAATACTGCCATCGTTGACTCGCTAAAAGAAAAAAGACAATGTTTCTTTTTGGTATTAATAAAATACCATTTTGAGTTTTGGAGTTCTAAAACTCGATCGTTATGCACCCAAACTAAATCTGATGACTGGCATCCTTGAATTGTATAAATGATTCGAAATGTATGAAGATCGTTGTCTCGGTGCCAAGGAAAGAATCCTCCCGAGCTCAATTTTAAATAGTGACTACGACCGCATACGAATTCGCTTAAAAACTTTTCAAAGGGTCGTGCATGAGCAGTTGGTTTACGAAAATCTAATTCTGCATAATTAGTTCCGTTTAATCTATTGTACTCTACTAGACTGTCAAGATCAGGAATACCGTTATCATCACCGGTTAAGCTGGTAATACTACATCCAGTTCTATTGACAGACTTACGCGGGTTATATTGTATCCAATTTAATGATTGTAAATCTAAATCTACTGGCTCATCTAAATTTAACTCTATAACGTCCTCGTAGGTCCCAAAGTCAAACGAAAACATCAATTCTTATCTATTGATAGCGGATAAAATTCAAGTTTACTAATTAGATAATCTTCAAACGGTGTTGGCATGGACATTTGATTAGCTTGTTCTTTGGTGATAACTTTAAGTACAAATGGTATGCTAAATTGTGTTCCGGTTGGTGATACACATGTAGCTGTGGTGTTGAATGTAAATTCTTCAGTGACTGTTTTAGAACCAAATATCCACAAGCCTTCCTGCCTAAAACCATCAGGCAATGCATCCGCTAAATTAATGTAGGCAAACATAAAATTAGGTGCAAGGATTTTTTCTAAAGATTGTTCGCTCACAGCATAGACAGTAAAATTTTCTGGTTTAGGATAAGAAATATTATTCAATCCTTCTGGTTCGGCATAGAACACAGTTACAAGGTTCTTACTGTTAACATACTTTGGATCTGACAAATTCAACATGTCTTTCTTACCAGTGCTTATTTTAGCTGCAAATAAATCTTGTAATACAATAGCTGGAAACTGTCCGCTAGGTGTTTGCAACTGATGTGAATTATAGGCCACTGCTGAAGAATGGATAGCTGCTGAGAATGATGTACCAGAAGATACACCATAACTACCACCAGGTAACGCTACTCGAATATTTGGAGCGGGTGCCCAAACATCTAATTCTCCGTGATTAGTATCTCCTTGGGCAGTTGGTAATGCTCCAGAATAATTAGAACCGCTCCATGGTTTTAGGCTCTCGTCATATCCACCAACTGTGAACACTTCCGGCATACTTGCCGGAGTGACATCTTCAATTACTTCTCCAGAGTTACCTGAAGCACAGATAACTATGACACCTGCTTCTAAAAGAACTTTAATTTTTGCTTCTACATAGGCATCTTTGGTTATACCCCAACTCATGTTCACAACGCTAAGTTTATTCGTATTGTTTGACAGGTCGTTATAAACAGCGTCAAGTGCTCCTAAGAAATGTGAAACTCTTGTAGAAGTATCTGCTTGGAAAATTTTGACTACCTTAACGATTGGATCAGCTATGCTCAAATTCTTACCGCACATTAAACTGGCTACGGCAGTACCGTGTCCGTTGCTGTCAGTAAAATTATTATTAAAAGACCAAAGATTTGAAATACTGGCAAATTCAAATTCTGGATGGCTTAAGTCAGCACCACTATCCACTACATAGATAACTGCACTCTGGCCACGACGTTCGTAGGTCTGTGTGCTTAGAGTATAGTTTGGTAGTTGAACACTGGTCATCTTCCACCAATCATTGGCGTCTGTGGAAGAAAAACTTACGTTGGCAAATTGTGCCCCGTCGTCTTTTGGATAAGCCATGGGCTTAATTTCCGTATCTTCGTCATTCTTCACTGTTTCAATAATATCAGTAACAGGAGGAACTGAAGCAGTTTCAACTAGGTATACCTTATCGAAAGCACTATATGTGCTGATCACAGTACAACTATTATCTGTAAAATACTGTTGTACTTCGTCGTTGGTAACGGAATTTTTAAAATCAATAATTATGTGCATAGTTATTCACCAGTTAGTATACTATTTATCTGGCGATGATGCTTAATAATTACTTTGCTATCGTCGTAGTAACCAATGTGATTGTACAAATTGTATCTATACTTTATATCAAACGCTCTTTTTGAAGGCTTGTTAGCCCATTTGATTTTATCCTGAGCACTAACTTCTTCTGAATCAAAATATTTTTTAATTTTTTCAAAACCAGTATATTTTTCGTATTGTCTAATGATAGGAAAGCCAGTAGTTTCGTAACATTGGCATTTAATTTTGTACCCTGCATCCGTGCCTGTTTCGATAGCACTTAACTTTTTATCTAACGGTAAAAAAGCATAGGCTAACTCAGGAGTACTTTGAAAGAAAAATGGAACGAAATTCCTACTGTGTTTTTCAACATATCTCTGTAGAGCTAATAGCGTATAACTTATTCCACAAACATTTTCTTGAATAAAATTTCCACCCATAATAGGCGTACCCGGAGTGGCATTTACATACTTAATGTAGGTTAATATCTGAGGACTAGAACAATCAAATTTTTTGGCATAGTCTATAAGTTCATCACTGCTAATAAAACCAATAGCGTCTATGTTTTTAACTGTTAGTTTATGACTGAGATTAACACTCTGTAAAAAATTGTCCAGATATTCTGTGTCGTGATAATTCCAGCTATCATAACTATAGTGCCATATTTCATAGGGAACGCCCGATTGTTCCCAAGCCCAAATCATAGCCTGACTATCTACGCCCCCACTGGCTAATAAAATATAGGGACCTGGACGAGATAAAGTTATTTTCTTAACGGCATCGATAGCTACTGTAAGCGGATCATTAAAAATAGAATTAGCAAAATCTACTCCTTCCACATCGTAGTCTACAACAAATTTGTTGAGTCGATGATTCTTGTTGGGAGTAGATTGCCAATAGGTTTTGAACCATAGATCCATTAGCTTGCTAGAACTTTAGAAACTGCATTGATCACGCTGGCAATACGTCCAATGTCACGAAGTTGTTCTACTGTGTAGCCTTCCTTCTTGAGTGTGTCGTAATGTGCTTTCACACAGAAATGACATTTGCCTACGATACTGGCTGCAAGGCTGTATGCTTCAAATCTACCCTTGGTGGTCCCGCCGTGTGTAGAAATAGCGTTCATGCGTAATTGTGCTGGCAAACCTTTTAGGTTGGCATCATCGGCCATTTCAACGTAGGGGTACCAAGTATTGTTCATAGCCATTAGACTAGCTGCTGTAAGGGCAGCATCGGCCTCCACACGGTTACCCAACTGTGAGTGTAGCCAAGTCCAAAATTTACTATTGCCTGTGGCGAATGCTGCGGCAACAGCAATAGCCTCCGCTTCTTCTGTAGGCAATGTTGAACGTTTAATTACTGCGTCAATATTAAGTCGTGTATCTTTGGCATATTCAGGAATGCTTTGTTCCTTCAATGCATCTACCCATGCTGTCATTTTGTAATTTCTCCTATTTTTTTATAACCTTTTCCTGTAGGATGAACACCATCTGAGGAAAGATGCGGAATTTTTATAATCCAATCTCCGTTCATATGTGCAACTTCTTCAACGATTTCTTGTATATGAGGTTTAATTGCAGGCATGATCCAATAGACTCTGTCAGCTTCTATGTTTTTTCTAAGTTTAAGCAATTCACTCTTGGTTTTAACTCCCTTGTGATCGTTACTACCTAAACTAATAATAACAGTACGTGCGGATAAATCCTTAGTCAAATATTCTTTGTTCCATTGCCATGAGTTCCAGCCGCCCCTAGCGTAGGACACGCACTCAGGACGAGCCTGAGCGGTGCCCACTGCGATACTATCACCAATAATCATACAGTCTAACATTTTAATATTTTCCCGATGCTAATACGATTTGACAGATATGTTCTAGTCGTTCGATGTGTTCAAAAGCTCGCCACGGGCTTGTGTCAATCGCCACAACACCGTGTCCTTTAATGCCTACGATATCATAGGCAATGTTACCATAATCATCTAATTGTAGATTCTCGTGACAGCGATCAGCAAGTTCTTGACTGATAGGAGCCACATCTCCTACATTAGGTGCTACACTAGTGTAACGACTAAGTTCAGGGAAGTCGCCGGCAAGACTACTCAACTCAATACCACGATGCATAGCGGCAACACAATAGGTAGGATGCAGGTGTACTACAACTCTCACATCATTAGAATGTTGTCCCATTGCTCGTTGCAATCCAAAGTGTAACGGAATCTCGCCACTGGGCTTTAAATTGGCACTAATATCAGTATAAGGCAAATCTAGCCAGTTATCGTTAACTTTAGAAAACGCAATCTTTTTAAACTGATCAGGTTGCATAGTTTGCTTACGGACGCCACTAGGTGTGATATAAAAATGATCACGGTCGTGATGACGAATTGAAACATTGCCATCACGACTGGTAATCCAGTTGCGTCTATATGCTTCAACCAAGGTATCACAAATTGTTTCTAACATTATGCGTGTCCCTGGTGAATTAATTGATTTACAATGTTGAGATCAAATTCTAGTTTAGAAATTTGATCTCGCAACTGTTGATATTCTTCACTATGTACATCGCCGTTGTTTGTCACAATATCCAAATACATCACTGCGGCTCGGTCATGAGCAATTTTAAGATCGTGTTCTAGTAATACTCGTCTATCTTTTAACATGATTATGCTCCGTAGTAAGTGTTTGCATCTTCTTCAGAGAGTTTAGGAGTGTTCCAAACATTACGATTATTCCACTCTTTGGCTTTTTGCAAACGTTCGTGGTCTGTTAGTTCGTAACACCTGGGCAGTTGATCAGGTTGCCTCATCAACGGATACTTGTGATTTGCTGTGCGGCCAAAGAGTTTTAACATTACAGAGTCTCGCCGCCGATGGTTCTATTGCAAGGGCAAAGCTCGCCAGTTTGTAGCGCATCTAACACACGAAGTGTTTCTTCTGGGCTACGACCAACATTCAAGTTGTTGACCGTAACGTGCTGAATAACGTTGTCTGGGTCAACAATAAATGTTGCGCGAAGTGCGGCGCCTGCTGGAGCGTAGAATACACCAAGCTGATTGATTAGGCTTAGGTCACCGCGCTGTGTATCAGCGAACTGAACATGAGTGATCTTGGCTAGATCAGGATGTGCCTTTTGCCATGCAAGTTTGCAGAACTCATTGTCCGTACTACCAGTGAGCAATACAGCATCTCGGTCAGCAAAATCGCCAG
>Ga0129333_10000880_pt1 | contig 26452 bp, 24 predicted proteins | sample CPB6_08_DNA_FD_94474 | JGI IMG/M metagenome (GOLD analysis project Ga0129333, IMG submission 94474) | Freshwater to marine salinity gradient microbial communities from Chesapeake Bay, USA - CPBay_Sum_0.6_0.8_DNA | ecosystem: Environmental > Aquatic > Marine > Coastal | place: USA: Chesapeake... | reverse complement strand
GTCGACGCGGCGATATCCGAGGTGGCGCGAGTCCTGCGACCGGGCGGGCGGTTTTGCTTCTTCTTGAATCATCCGCTTCTGCAGACGCCGGGTAGCGGCTGGATCGACGATCAGATCCTCGATCCCCCCGAGCAGTACTGGCGGATCGGTCCGTATCTCGTGGAGGACGAGTCGTTGCAGGAGGTCGAGAAGGACGTCTTCATCCCGTTCATTCATCGACCCCTTGGTCGCTACATCAACACACTCGCCCGTCACGGTTTGTTTCTCGAGTTGTTCGAGGAGCCCGCGCCACCGCCGGGCTTTCTGGCTCGGGCGGCCGAGTACGAGGCGGCGGCGTCGATTCCCCGACTGCTGTATCTGCGACTCGTCCGTCGCGATGCCGAAGTAGCGTGATCGGCAGTGGCTGAGATCCTCGTCATCACCGGTTTGTCGGGCGCCGGACGATCGGCGACCGCGGCAGTCCTGGAAGACCTGGGCTGGTACGTCGTCGACAATCTGCCGACGAGTCTGGTCGACACGATCGTGGAGCTCGCCAGTTCGCCCGGATCGGCGATCGATCGCCTGGCCTTGGTCGCCGGTCGGCAGCATCTCGAGCTCATGCCCAAGGTCGCCGGACTGCGATCGGACGGCCACCGGGTGAGAGTCGTCTACCTCGATGCTACCGACGCCGAATTGGTGAAGCGTTACGAGTCGACTCGCCGCCGTCATCCGTTCGCCGCCGAGACCGATGGTCTCCTCGAGTCCATTCGGGCCGAACGCGCACTGCTCGAACCCATGAAGGGCGATTGCGACCTGGTGATCGACACCACGGACCTGAACGTCCATCAGTTGAAATCGCGCCTTCTCGGTGTCTTCGACGGAGCCACGACCGAGCGGTTGCAGGTCGCGGTGGAATCCTTCGGTTTCAAGTTCGGGATACCCATCGATTCCGACATCGTGATGGACGTCCGCTTCCTTCCGAATCCGCATTGGGACGAAGCGCTCCGTCCGCTCACCGGACTCGACGAGCCGGTACGGGCTTTCGTGGTCGAACGTCCGGCGACCGAGCGTTTCGTGACCGACTTCGTAGCCATGATCGCCGGGATCCTCCCCGAATACGCCCAGGAGGGCAAGAGCTATCTCACGGTGTCGATCGGATGCACCGGCGGCCGTCATCGGTCGGTGGCGGTGGTGGAGGAGGTCGCGGCTCGGCTGCGGGCCTCTGGTCAGCCGGTGCGCACCGGCCATCGTGACGTCGGTCGCTGAGAGTCGCGGATTCTCGGCCGGACCTCGGGACGGAACTAGTTTCCTTGTGCCGTGTCAACGGGCCGGAAGTTCGGTCCGGGCGTCAACGAGGAGATTCCATGACGGTTCGAGTTGGTATCAACGGATTCGGTCGCATCGGCCGCAACTTCTTCCGGGCGGTCAGCCAGCGTGGCGCCGACATCGAGATCGTCGCGGTCAACGATCTGGGATCACTCGACACCATGGCCCACCTCCTGAAGTACGACTCCGTGCTCGGGCAACTTCCCAACACCATCAAGGCGACCAAGTCGGGCATCTCGGTCGACGGCAAGGAGCTCCGCGTCCTGAGCGAGCGTGACCCCAAGAGTCTTCCGTGGGGCAAGCTCGGCGTCGACGTGGTGATCGAGAGCACGGGCATCTTCACCAAGCGCGATTCGGCGGCCGCCCACCTCGAGGGTGGTGCACCGCTCGTCATCGTCTCCGCTCCCTGCGACAACGCCGATGCCACCTTCGTGTACGGCGTGAATCACAAGGACTTCGACTTCAAGAAGCACAAGGTGATCTCCAACGCGAGTTGTACGACCAACTGCTTCGTCCCGCTCGTGAAGGTGCTCGACGATGCATTCGGCGTCGAACAAGGTCTGATGCAGACGGTCCACGCCTACACCGGCGATCAGATGCTGGTGGATGGTCCGCACAAGGACCTGCGTCGCGCCCGCGGTGCGGCCATCAACATCGTTCCCACCAGCACCGGCGCGGCGCGAGCGACCAGTCTCGTACTGGCCAGCATGAAGGGTCGTCTGGACGGCACGTCGTTGCGGGTGCCGGTTCCGACCGGATCGATCGTCGACTTCACGGCGAATCTCAAGAAGTCGGCGACGGTCGAGCAGATCAACGCGGCCTTCAAGAAGGCAGCGTCGGCCGGTCCGCTGAAGGGGATCCTTCGCTACACCGAGGATCCGATCGTCTCGAGCGACATCGTGACCGATCCGCACAGCAGCATCTTCGACGCCGGTCTCACGGCGAGCATGGGCAAGATGGTCAAGGTTCTGGCCTGGTACGACAACGAGTGGGGCTACAGCAACCGCCTCGTCGACACGACCCTCTTCGCCGGGGGCAAGGTTCCCAAGCGTACGAAGCGCTGATCGATGCACGGTGACCTCCCCGAACTCGAGGATTTGGGCGACGTTCGCGGACGTCGTGTTCTCGTACGCACCGACTTCAACGTTCCGATGGAAGACGACGGTTCGGGAGGTCGGCGAATCACTGACGACTTTCGCATCCGTGCCGCATTGCCGACCATCGAATGGCTCCGTGAGCGTGGGGCATCGGTGGTGTGTGCGAGTCACCTCGGTCGCCCGAAAGGTGCTCCCGAACCCAAGTATTCGATGAAGCCGGTGGCTGATCGTCTGGCCGAACTCGCTCCGGGGGTCGGGTTGCTCGAGAACCTTCGCTTCGATGCCGGCGAAGAGTCGAACAGTGACGATTTCGTAGCCCGTCTGATCGATGGAATCGACATGTACGTCGACGATGCTTTCGGCGCCGCCCACCGGGCCCATGCGTCGATCGTGGGTCCGCCGAAGTTCGTCCCCTCGGCCATGGGGCGGTTGCTAGCCAAGGAAGTGGAGGTCTTGCTCGCCTTGCGGAGCAAGCCACGTCATCCCTTCGTGGCCGTACTGGGTGGCTCGAAGATCTCCGACAAACTCGGTGTGGTCGAGGCCTTGCTCGGTGTGGTCGACTCGTTGGTGATCGGCGGAGCCATGTGCTTCACGTTCCTTGCCGCGCAGGGTCACTCGATCGGCGATTCGCTCTTCGAACCCGATCAGGTCGAGACTTGCCGCCGCTTGCTCGCGGCCGGCAAACCGATTCACCTGCCCGAGGACATCACGGGTGTCGATGCCGATGGCAACTACGCAACTTTCGGGCGTCGACTCCCACCCGGCGCCAAGGGATTCGACATCGGTCCGGGCAGCGCGGCCGCGTTCACCGACATCATCATGGAAGCACGCACGGTCTTCTGGAACGGGCCGATGGGGATGTTCGAGGACTCGCGGTTCGCGCACGGTACGCGCACCGTGGCCCAGGCCATGGCCGACACCAAGGCATTCACGGTCGTGGGTGGTGGCGATTCGGCGGCGGCTCTGGCGCAATTCGGTCTCGAGGACTCCATCGACCACGTCTCGACGGGTGGGGGAGCATCACTCGAACTTCTCGAACTGGGTGATCTGCCCGGACTCGCCGCACTGCGAAAGGCACCCAATGTCCGCTGATCAGAAACGCCGACCCCTCATCAGTGGTAACTGGAAGATGAACCAGAACCACTACGAAGCGATTCAACTCGTTCAGAAGTTGAGCTACCTCGTCGGCAAGGACGAGTTCGCGGCGGTCGACGTGAGCGTGCATCCGCCGTTCACCGACATCCGGAGTGTGCAGACCCTCATCGAGGCCGACGAACTCGCGTTTCTGCTCGGTGCCCAGAACTGTCATCACGAGGACAAGGGCGCGTTCACGGGTGAAGTGTCACCGGCCTTCCTCGCCAAGTTGGGAGTTTCGCTCGTCATTTGCGGTCACTCCGAACGACGTCAACTTTTCGGCGAGACCGACGAGCTGGTGGCCAAGAAGGTGGCAGTCGTTCAGACCCTGAAGATGACGCCCATCCTGTGTGTCGGCGAGACGCGCGAAGAACGCGAATCAGGATCGACGATCGAGAAGGTCCATTCGCAATTGGCCGGGTCGCTCGCCGGACGTTCGGCGGCTCACGTTTCGGACCTCGTCATCGCCTACGAACCGATCTGGGCCATCGGCACCGGTCTGACCGCGACGGCCGACGACGCCGAGTCGGTCTGTCGGGAGATTCGGTCTTTCGTATCGGGCAAGTGGGGCAAGGAGACGGGTGATGCGGTCCGGATCCAGTACGGAGGCTCGGTCAAGGCGGCCAACACGGCCGAGCTCATGGCCCAGCCCGACATCGACGGGCTGCTCGTCGGTGGAGCGAGCCTCGATCCGGACGAATTCGCGCGCATCGTCCAGCACGCCGCCACCGGCAAGTGATCGTCGCTCGGTGAGTCGGCGATCGACCTCTAGTATCGACCCATGTCCGTGATGGGGGTGGGCGAATCCGTGCCGGGACTGGAGGTCGTGAGTGAGCCGGTCGCGGTCGGTCTTTCCCCGTTCAAATTGGGGCTGCAGCGGGTGCGTCGCGACCGCTTGGCGGTCATCGCTTTCTGGGTGGTGGCCTTCTACGTGTTCATCGCCGTGTTCGCCCCACTGCTCGTGCGTCTCCTCAACATCGATCCGTACGCGCTCGACCGTGAGGCGATCAACGACTACGGCTTGCCCGCCGGCCGCCTGGGCGGAGTGTCCTGGGATCATCCCTTCGGTGTCGAGCCCGGTACCGGACGCGACATCCTCGGTCGCCTCATGTACGGAGCACGGGTCTCGTTACTGATCGGCACGATCGGCACGATCCTGACGACCGTGGTCGGGGTCACTCTTGGAATAGTGGCCGGTCTGCGCCGTGGCTTCGTCGACGCACTGATCAGTCGCCTCGGCGACGTGACGTTGGCTTTCCCGTCGCTTCTCCTCATCATCGCGTTGGCCAATCCGATGACCCAGCGTCTCGAATCGTGGGGTATCCCACAGGGCAACACGGCCCGGCTCACCTACATCCTCACGGTCTTGACCTTCTTCGGCTGGGTGTACATGGCCCGACTCGTTCGCGGACAGGTTCTGTCATTGCGCGAGCGGGAGTTCGTCGAGGCGGCCCGTTCCTTCGGCGCTGGAACCGGTCACCTGGTGTTCAAACAGCTGCTGCCCAATCTGTGGCCCCAGATCATCGTGTTCGTGTCGCTCAGCCTTCCCGGCTACGTGGCGTTGGAGGCCACCTTGTCTTTCCTCGGGGTGGGTTTGCTCGCTCCGGCGGCGTCGTGGGGAATCATGCTCGGCGACTCGGTTCGCTATTACCGAGCCGATCCGACGTACCTCTTCATCCCCGGTTTCACCCTGATGATCCTGGTGTTGGCCTTCAACCTGCTGAGTGACGGCCTGCGTGACGCGTTCGACCCCCGTAGCGACCGTCAGCAACTCTGACCCAACGTCACCGGTCGACATTTCCCCTGTTCAGGGGCGTCTTGGGGCCACGTGATCCGTCGAAAGACCTGGGAACCGCTGTTACTATCGGGCTTTGCCATGCGGCCAACGGGCCGCGCAAGGGGAGGAAACATGAAGCGTTTCAAGCGTCTCTCCGTCGGCCTCGTAGCAGCAGCCTCGATCTTGGCTGCCTGCGGTGGTGGCGACGGTGGAGCCAAGAGTGGTGAGGAGTCGGGCGGACGTTCGGCTTCGTACGACGGAATCAAGGACGGGGGAACCCTCTACGTCCTGACCAGTCAGGAAGGCGCGTCGACTCTCGACCCGCAGCGTGTGTACACCGGTGCCGAACTCGGCGCCTGGGGCTCGACGTTCACCCGCACCCTGACGACCTACAAGCCGGTCGCCGGCAAGGAGGGCACCGAACTGGTTGCCGACATGGCGACCGACCTCGGAACCAAGTCCGACGACCTGAAGACATGGTCGTTCACCCTGCGTGACGGCATCACCTGGGAAGACGGTTCCGAAGTGACCTGCGCCGACATCGCCTACGGCGTGTCGCGTACTTTCGCCGCCGAAGTGACCGCCGGTGAGGGTCCGATGTACGCGCTCAGCTACCTCGACATTCCCGAGGGCGACTCCGATTTCGGTAGTGCGTATCCCGGTCCGTGGCTCGCCGATGCCGATCAGCAGGCGCTGTTCGACAAGGCCGTGGCCTGCGACGGCCAGACCATCACCTTCACCCTGAAGGTTCCGGTCGCCGACTTCAACTACACCGTGGGTCTGCTCGCTTTCGCGCCGGTTCCCAAGGCCCAGGACACCGCTGACCAGTACGGCCTCAAGCCCTTCTCGAACGGACCTTTCAAGGTCGAGTCGTACGAAGAGGGAACCGAGATGGTGCTCGTGCGCAACGAGAACTGGAGTCAGGATTCCGATCCGGTCCGCAAGCCCCACGTCGACAAGATCGTGTGGCAGTTCGGTCTCGATGAGGCCGTGATCGACGAGCGCATGATCGCCGATTCGGGCGATGACCAGAACGCGATCGTGTACGGCGGCATCCTGCCCGAGAACCTGCAGGCCGTCTTCGGCGACGATCAGTTCAAGGATCGTCGTACCGACGGCTTCGACGGTTTCGTGTCGTACACGATGTTCAACGTCGAGAAGGTCAACTGTGTCGAGGTCCGCAAGGCCATCTGGTTGGCCCTCGATCGTGAAGCCCTCCGCACCGCCGCTGGTGGTCCGTTCACCGGTGAGTTCGCCAAGAGCTTCGTCGCTCCGCTGCTCGCCGCTGACTACGCGCCGGCCAAGTTGGTCGAGGGACTGAACGAGGACGGCACGCCGAACGTCGAGGCCGCTACGGCCATGATGGACAAGGCGAAGGAAGCCTGCCCGGATCTTCACGCTCGCGCGACCGGTGAGGGACTCCGCTTCGATCACCCCGACTCGGCCACCTGGCAGAAGAACATCGCCATCTGGATCGACTCGCTGAAGGCGATCGGCGTCAACATCGTCGACAACCCGATCGAACCGTCGAAGTACTACTCGACCATCAACGGTGATCGTGGTGACATGATGCGTGCCGGTTGGGCCGCCGACTGGGCGAATGCCTCGACGGTGATCCCCGAACTCTTCTCGCAGGATGGTGGTTTCAACTACCACAACAACGAGAACGACCCGGCTTTCGCCGAGTTCCAGGAGGGGGTCGACAAGGCCAAGGCCGAGACGAACCGTTCCAAGCAGTCGGACGAGTGGAAGAAGTTGAACCAGTACGTGATCGACCAGGTGTGGTCGATCCCCGGTTCGGCGACCAAGAGCCAGAACCTCGTCGGATCCAACGTCCGCGGTGGCTTCCAGTGGCTGCCGTTCGGTTGGTACAACCTCGGCGGAATCGGCCTCGCCGGCTGATTCACGGACGATTCAGTGGGGTGGGTGGCTGCGCTCGGCGCGGCCGCCCACCCCATCTCGTCCCTTCTGATCTCGTTCTAAATCTTCATGCTGTATTTCGTGATTCGCCGAACGGCCTTCGCCGCCGTTCTCCTGCTGGTCATCAGCGCGTTCACGTTCTGGATTTTTTCGGCCCTGCCGGCCGACCCGGCCGCCCTCACGTGTGGCAAGAACTGCCGCCCCGAAGTGATCGAGGCCAACCGCGAGCGGCTCGGTTACGACCGGCCGATCCTCGAGCAGTACGGCAGTTACATGAAAGGAATCTTCGCCGGTCGTGATTACGGCGAAGAGGGGGCGTCGATTCACTGTTCGGCGCCGTCGCTCGGATATTCGTACGACCGTCACGAGTGTGTGACCACGCTGATCGCCAAGACTCTTCCGGTCACGGCGTCACTCGCCTTCGGCGCATTCGTTCTCTGGATGTTCATCGGTATCGGTCTCGGAACCATGGCTGCTCTCAAGCGCGGTCGTTGGCCTGATCGTCTGGCGACCGGCTTCTCGGTCATCGGTGTGAGCCTCCCGACGTTCTTCCTCGGCCTGATCTTCACGATGGTCTTCATCATCTGGACGGGCCTCCTCCCATTTCCCCAGTACGCCGGAATCACCGAGAACCCCGGCAAGTGGTTCTCGTCGCTGATCCTTCCGTGGTTCGTGCTGGCCATCGTCTCGGCGGCCACCTACGTGCGCATGACGCGTAACGGAATGCTCGAGGTCATGAACGAAGAGTTCGTTCGTCTGGGCATCGCCAAAGGTCTTCCCCGGCGTCGCCTCATCGTGAAGTACGTGATGCGCGCCGCTCTCATTCCGATCGTCACCATCGCCGGACTCGATTTCGCCTTCCTGCTGGGCGGCGCATTGGTGACCGAGAGCATCTTCAATCTTCCCGGCCTGGGCAAGCTCACCTTGGCGGCCGTGGTGAACTCCGACCTGCCGATCCTCGTGGCCACGACGTTGGTGGCGGCCGTGTTCATCGTGGTGGCCAACGCCGTCGTCGACGTGTTGTACGGCTATCTCGATCCGCGAGTGAGGGTCAAGTGACCGACGCGAACACCATCGGATCGCCCCTCCTGTCGGTGCGAGATCTGCAGGTGACCTTCGGGACCCGCGAGGGTGATGTGCGCGCGGTGCAGGGTGTGTCCTTCGATGTGCGCGCTGGTGAGACCGTGGGGATCGTCGGAGAGAGTGGCTCGGGGAAGTCGGTGACCGCCAACTCCTTGATGCGGTTGAACTTCGGGGCCGACGTGAAGATCACGGGCCAGGTTCTTTTGGAAGGTCGCGACATCCTCGCCATGAGCGAAGAGGAAGTTCGGTCGATTCGTGGTCGCGACGTGGCCATGATCTTTCAGGATCCGCTCACCGCGCTCAATCCCTTCTACACGGTCGGTAGTCAGATCGCCGAGGCCTACGAGATCCATCACCCAGGGACGCCCAAGAAGCAACTGCGGGAGATCGCTCTCGATTCGTTGGCCAAGGTGGGCATTCCGGAGCCCAAGAAGCGGATCGATCAGTACCCACACGAGTTCTCGGGAGGCATGAGGCAGCGAATCGTCATCGCCATCGCTCTGGTGAACAGCCCCAAACTCCTGATCGCTGACGAACCGACGACGGCCCTCGACGTGACCGTTCAGGCCCAGATCCTCGAACTGATCGCTGCGATGCAGTCCGAACACGGATCGGCCGTGATACTCATCACGCACGACCTCGGTGTGGTGGCCGAGATCACCCGGCGCGTGATGGTGATGTACGCCGGCAAGGTCGTGGAGAGCGCATCGGTCGACGACGTGTTCGCCACTCCGACCCATCCGTACACGGTGGGTCTGTTGCGATCGGTCAAGAGTCTGGAGACCCAGCGGCATTCGCGCCTCGAAGCGATTCCGGGTACTCCGCCTTCACTCATCAATCTTCCGAAGGGTTGCCCGTTCCACCCGAGGTGTGCGCACGCCGCGTCACTGGGCGGTCGGTGCAATGCCGACGAGCCTGCACTGCAACAGATCGGTCGAAGTGAAACGCGTTGTCACCTCGATGCCCAGACTCTCGCCCGACTCGGGGAGGTGCGGGCGTGACCGCCGATCTCATCCTCGAAGCTCGACAACTTCGCAAGTACTTCCCGACCGGCGCGTCCAAGATGCTGCAGCGGCCGACCGACGTCGTGCAGGCCGTCGACGATGTGTCCTTCGGCTTGCGCCGTGGTTCGACCCTGGCCGTGGTGGGGGAGTCCGGATGTGGGAAGTCGACGCTGGGGCGGTTGCTGGCCCGGCTGATCGAGCCCACCGCAGGCACGGTGATCCTCGACGGGGTCGATGTGACGGCGGCCCGACCCAAGGAACTGCTGGCTCTGCGCCGGGAAATTCAAGTCGTGTTCCAGGACCCCTACGCGTGCTTGAATCCGCGTCACAGCATCGGCCAGAGCATCGGTACCCCCATTCGGATCCAGGGCACGATGAACAAGACCGATGAGAAGGCTCGGGTGCGCGAACTGATGGCCCTCGTCGGCTTGAACCCGGAGCACTACAACCGCTTCCCGCACGAATTCTCGGGGGGTCAACGTCAGCGCGCCGGTATCGCCCGCGCTTTGGCCCTCCAGCCCAAGGTGATCGTGGCCGATGAACCGGTTTCCGCGCTCGACGTGTCGATTCAGTCGCAGATCCTGAACCTGATGGAGTCGCTACAACAGGATTTCGGACTCTCGTACGTGTTCATCGCCCACGACCTCGCCGTGGTGAGGCACATCGCCGACGAAGTGGCCGTGATGTATCTCGGCAAGATCGTGGAGACCGGTGACACCAATACGGTGTACGGGTCGCCCCGTCACCCCTACACCCGTGCCTTGCTGTCGGCGGTGCCCGAACCCGACCCGAAGGCCTCGTCGCGTCGGCAGCGGATCGTGCTCCAGGGTGACGTTCCGAGCCCGGTCAACCCTCCGTCAGGATGCCGTTTCCGCACTCGTTGTCCGAAGGCGCAGGATCTCTGCGCGCAGGTCGAGCCCCCGCTCGTCGACCATTCGGGCGGCCACCTCGTGGCCTGCCACTTCCCGGACTGACCCCGTTAGGATCGGCTCCGTGCGTGACGTGGTGATGTATCTGATGGTCGTGGTCAATCTCTTGTCGACCATCGGCATGGTGGCTGGAATCTTGATGCACAGCGGCAAGGGCGGCGGCTTGTCCGACATGTTCGGCGGGGGAGCCGGTGCCGCGCTCGGTTCGGCGGCCGCCGAGCGCAACCTCAATCGCATCACCATGGTGTTCGCCCTCGTATGGGTGATCACGGTGCTGAGCCTCGGCTTCCTGCTCGTTCGCTGACGGTTGGTCGTCCCTCGTAGGGGCGGTAATCTGACCATCCACGTCGAAGTGGCGGAATAGGCAGACGCGCTAGCTTGAGGGGCTAGTGATCGTAAGATCGTGGGGGTTCAAGTCCCCCCTTCGACACGAAAATCGGAATTCGAATTCAGTGACAAGGACCGGCAGCCGCCGGTCCTTTCCGTTTGTCCGGTGAAGTTCACGTCTTCTGAGCGAGACCTCGGGTGAAGTAACTGACGACCTTGGGTCCGCGCTGGTAGGCGGCCGAGGTCTCCAGCAGCCGAAAACCACCGGCGGCCACGAGGTCGACCGATGATCGGTCGAGATGGCATCCACCGAAGAGACGACGTTGCATCGGTGTGAGCCGGCGCTGCCAACGGGCCACATTGGGTTCCGGGGCCAATCCGTGTTCGAGAAAGGCGAAGGTTCCGCCTGGCTTGACGACCCGCCGAACCTCGCGGATCGCGGCCTCGACATCAGGAATCGTGCAGAGGGTCATGGTGCACAGCACGTGATCGACGGAGTCCGATTCGAGGTCGAGTCGGGCTCCATCGAGGCCGACGAAGTCGACCGAGACTCCCCGGGTTCGGATTCGCGGCTCGGCCAGTCGACGGGCGACACCGGAGGGATCGACGGCGAGCACCTTGGTGACCGAATCGGGAAGGTGGGGAACATTGAGTCCGGAGCCGAATCCGACTTCGAGAACCGTTCCGCTGAGGCCTCGGCACGTTTCCCGTCGAAGTTTTGAAAGCTCTTCGCTAGCGAGAAGACGATCGATCAGTCGGGGAAGGATGCGTTCTTCGTAGATTCCCATTTCCAAATTATGCGTCGAGACATGCCGACAACGGTGAGTCATCGGGACACAAGTAGGGTGAGCGCATGCGTCGGTTCGTGGCGACACTGTTGGCGATCGGCCTCGGTTTGGGATTCGCCGCCCCGGCGTCCGGGCGCTCCGAAGAGATCTCGCCCTACATCGTCAACGGCATCGACGCGCCAAGTGAATTCGGTACGTTCGTCGTTCGCATCGTGACGACCGACGACAAGTTGTGCTCGGGAACCCTGATCGACGCCCGTTGGGTCCTCACCGCCGGACACTGCATCGCCGACTCGGCTGAGATATTCGGGAGCGGAGTGAGCGTTCGCGGCCTTCGTGACCTTGGTTCGGCATTCGGTATTCGTCATCCCTACTACTTGATTTCCAACGGTGTCCCGCGATTCGATTTCGGCCTCTACGAATTCGACGTCCCGATCGATGTTTCGGGGATTCAACTTCCGGAGATCATCGGCTACGACGACGCCTGGTCGTGGGTTGCCGGTCAACCAGTGGTGACTCTGGGTTGGGGGCTCACCAGTGCCGATGGTTCGTTGTCGAGCACGTTGCAAAGAGGCGATCTGGTGGTGGAGAGCGATGCCACGTGCGCGGATCTCGACCTCGCTTTGGGTGCGTCTTTCGACCCCACCACCGCGATTTGCGCCAACGACTCGTCGACTTCGGCCTGCAACGGTGATTCAGGCGGGCCGTTGCTGGCCACCAATGCCCTGGGTCGCTACGAGATCCTGGGCGTGACGAGTTACGGGCCGGAGGACTGCAATGGTCATTCGGCCTTCGGCTGGTCGCCGGCCGGACTCGCGTGGTTCAGATCGGTGACCGGTCTTCCCCTCGGTTCGGGGGCGGCATCGAGTACTGGTCGGACGGTGACCCGAATCTTCGGCATGGACCGCTTCGAAACCGCCGCGGCCGTGGTGGCCTTCTGGGACGAATCGGACACGGTTTTCGTGGCGACCGGTGGGAAGTTCCCCGACGCCTTGGCCGCTGGGGCGGCGGCTTCGTCGATGGACTCGCCGGTTCTCCTCGTCAACGCCGGCAACGTTCCCGAAGCGACGCGCTATCAGATCCGACGACTCGCGCCATCGATGATCTACGTCGCCGGGGGGCCGGCCGCCATCAGCGACGGTGTGGTGGCCGAACTCGGAGCGATCGTGGGTTCGGAGGTGATTCGCCTGGGCGGAGCGGATCGATACGAGACCTCCGATCTGCTCGGCGATCTTGCCGACGATGAAAGCGCAGGCGAACGCGTGTGGGTGGCGAGTGGTCGAGACTTCGCCGATCCGCTGGTGGCCTCCACGGCTGCCGCGGTCTTCGGCGAGCCTTTCGTCCTGATCGACGGCGTGAATCCACTGGCCCCGCGCACTCTCGAACGTTTGACGCGTCTCGCGCCCTCCAAGATCGTGATCCTCGGCCCCGATGCATTTTTCAGTGCCGGCGTTCGCTCGGCTCTGGCCGCGGTGGCACCCCTGCAAACGTTGACTGGTGGTGACGCTTAGTGGCGGTCGGCCGTGGTGTGGGGGGACTTCACCAGTTCTCGCTGGGCGAGTCTGGCGACGGTCGACAATTTCCCGGATGCGCTTGCTGCGGTCCCGTTCTCGTCGATGGATCCGGCGTCACCGCTCATGTTGGTGCCCAAAGGTTGTGTACCTGCCGCCGTTCGCGATCAGATCACTCGGCTCGGATCGGACCGGTTGGCTCTCTTCGGCGGACCGGCCGCACTGAGCGAGTCCGTGGAGTCCTTGCAGCCCTGCTGATCAGAGGTGGCTCTTGAATGCGGCCAGGAGATCCTCGTAGCGGTCGTGGGCCGCGAAGTGGGGGAACTCGGCCCGAACGTTCTCCGGCGCGTGAAAGAGGTAGCCCGCGTCCGCTTCGGCGAGCATCGCGGTGTCGTTGTACGAATCGCCGGCGGCGAACACCCGGTAGTTGAGGGCTTTGAGGGCCTTCACCGCATGGCGCTTCTGATCGGACATTCGTAGTTCGTAATCGACGATGCGGTCGTCGCTGACGATGAGTCGATGGCAGAGAAGGGTCGGCATTCCGAGGAGTCGCATGAGTGGACGACCGAATTGTTCGAAGGTGTCGGACAGGATGATCACCTGAGTGAGCGAACGCAATTCGTCCAGGAAATCACGGGCACCGGGGAGGGGATCGAGGCCACCGATCACCTCGGCGATGCGGGACATGGTGAGCCCGTGTCGATCGAGGATCTCGAGCCGACCACGCATGAGTCGGTCGTAATCGGGTTCGTCGCGCGTGGTCCGACGCAGCTCGGCGATCCCGGTCGCCTCGGCGACGGCGATCCAGATCTCCGGCACGAGTACACCCTCGAGATCGAGGGTCACGACCGTTTGCGCAGGAGTTGCGGCCACGGCCATCAGCGGACTCCGGTCGACTGGCGGATGCGACCTTGGAACCACGCGAGTGCATTCTCGTGTCGTGGACTCAGCGGGCCGGCCTCGTAGACGCCGGCATCGAGATTGCGTTGCACGAGTTCGGCGATCGCTTGGTCCTCGTCGAGGGTCACGTTCGACATCCGGACCATCGCCGCCATCTTGTCCGGGGAGACGTCGTGCGCGAAGTAGTCGTAGACCACGGCGGTGCGAGTGGACGACAGGGGCACGATGCGCTCGATGTTCATGCCATCGGAGTAGACGTTGATGGCCAGATTCGGATAGCGGAACACCCAGACTCCGGCCGAGGCCGAACCCTCCACCGGGCCGGCGCGGTGGATGCAATAGGTCTCATCGGGGACCTCGACGGTGTACGACTTCATGTCGATGGCCGAGTTCAGAAGCGGGTGCAACAATGGAACGTGGTAGCCCTCGAGATAGTTGTCGACGTAGGTCTTCCAGTTGCAGTCAAGGGTGCGAACCACCCGCTCGCCGTAGGTGAAGCTGTCGAAGTCGTGCTGCTTCACGGCGCGGTCGATCGAACCGAGAGTCGAAGCCAAGGACGGAGCGTCCTCGTCGAGATTGACGAACACCAGCGGACCCCACGTCTCGACGCGGATTCGCCGAAGCGAATGATCGTCGGGTGACGGCGAATCGCCGAAGTCGCGCGCCGCTTTCAACGAGCCGTCCCAGCCGAAGGCCCAGCCGTGATAGCGACACACCAGGTTTCCGGTCTGACCACAGCCCGGCCACTGGATGACCCCGGCGCGGTGCGGACACACGTTGTGGAAGCCGCGAAGTCGTCCATCGGGGTCGACCACCACGAGAAGGGGGAAACCGGCGATCTCATCGGCCACGAACTGTCCTGGTTTGGAGAGTTCGGCGGTGACACCGAACATCAGCCATTCGGCTCCCCAGATCAGCCGACGCTCGTTCTGGTACTGATCGTGGTCGGAATACCAGCGAGCGGCCAGGGCGCGAGTCATGAAGTCACTTTACGTCCGGCCCACCGGTGCGCCCCAGAACCTCGTGAACCGGAGGGAGCGCGATCGGATGGCCCAACCAAATACCGACGTTGTCGCCGGTGCGACCGTTCGGCCCTTCGTCGTGGAGTTGACGAACGATGTCGGCCACTTGTTCGGTCGGCATCCACGAGTCGACTTCGCTCTGCGTGGCCGGACGACCGCGACCGTGAAGGACTGCTTCGCGCATCATCTCGCTGTCGGTGGCACCGAGGCAGATGTTGTTCACGCGGATGCCGTACTTGCGAAGGTCGTGGGCCCAGTTCTGAGTGAAGCCGTTGAGTGCCCATTTGGACGCGTCGTAGGCATCGAAGGGGCCAGGGCCCACGGGTCGTCGTGGCGCACCGGACCATGCACAGTCTTCCGAATCATCGTGCGCGAGCACGGTCGGGAAACCACAGGTGTGGATGTGGTCGGTCGCGACGTTGATGATGTGTCCGCTTCGGGCCTCGATCATGTGCGGAATCACGAGCCGTCCGAGGACGTAGGGGGCGCGGGTGTTGACGCGCCAGAGTTCCTCGAGATGTGTGATCGCCGTCTCGAGCGGCAGATCCGAGGGGCTGAATCGCACCTGTCCGGCGTTGTTGATGAGGACGTCGATGTTCCCGAAGGTCTCGATTGTCTGATCGACGGCTGTTCGCAGGAGAGCGTCGTCGGTGACGTCACCGCGAATCGCAAGGACGTCGACGCCGGTGCCGCCGATCTCGTCGGCGGTCGCTTCGAGTTCGTCGCGAACGTCGATCACGACCAGTGAATGTCCGGTCCGGCCGAAGACTCGGGCCAGTCCCCGGCCGAATCCGACCGCGGCCCCGGTGATCAGAGCGACCGGCACGGTCAGAGCCCCATGTCCTTGGCGATGATGGTCTTCATCACCTCGGTCGTGCCACCGTAGATCGTAGTGATACGAGCGTCGGCATAGGCGCGCGCGATCGGATACTCCCGCATGTATCCGTAGCCACCGAAGAGTTGCAGGCACTTGTCGGCGACACGCTTGAGCAGTTCGGTGCACCAGTACTTCCCGGCCGCCGCCTCGGCCGCCGACAGTTGCCCGGCGTTGAGGGCGCGGATGCTCGTGTCCACGTACGCCTGGGCGACGTCGACTTCGGTCTTCTGTTCGGCGAGGACGAACTTGGTGTTCTGGAACGAACCGATGGTGGTTCCGAAGGCCTTTCGCTCTTTGACGTACTCGAGGGTCCAGTTCACACACGCCCGCGCCGACGCGAGGCTGGCCACGGCGATCGACAATCGCTCCTGGGCCAAGTTGCCGGTGAGGTAGTGAAAGGCCCGACCCTCGTCGCCGAGCCGATTCTCGACGGGAACCTCCACGTCGTCGAAGAACAATTCGGCCGTGTCGGCGCTGGTCTGTCCGATCTTGTCGAGGTTGCGGCCTCGCTCGAAGCCGGCCATGCCCCGTTCGACGACCAGTAGCGACATGCCGGTATGGCGCTGGGACGGGTCGGTCTTGGCGGCCACGATCACGAGGTCACTGTTGATGCCGTTGGTGATGAAGGTCTTCGATCCGTTCAGGATGTAACGATCGCCGTCGCGCCGGGCCGTCGTGGCGATACTCGCGAGATCACTGCCGGTCCCGGGTTCGGTCATGGCGATGGCGGTGATGAGTGAACCGTCGGCGATTCCGGGCAGCCACCGCTGCTTCTGCTCGTCGGTGCAGATGTCGGTGAAATACGGCGTGGTGATGTCGTTGTGGAGGGTGATGCCGTAGCCGGCGCCCCCGATACCGGCCAGCGCCAACTCCTCGCCGAGGATCGCATTGAAACGGAAGTCGGAACTGCCGCCCCCGCCGAACTCTTCGGGAATCGCCATGCCGAGGAAGCCGTTCGACCCCGCCTTGGCGTAGAGGTCGCGGGGGGCGATGCCGTCCTCCTCCCATTGGAGGTAGGCGGGGGTGATCTCCTTGGCGATGAAGTTGCGGAAACTCTCCCCGAATGCCTGATGTTCGTCGTCGTAGAGGTTTCTCTGCATGCGCCGATTATGGCCTCAGGGCAGACCGCCGGCGTAAGCCACGAACTGGCCGGTCACGAAGCGACTCGATCCGTCGAGGAAGGCCATGCAGAAAGCCGCACATTCGTCGAGGGTTCCGAGTCGGCGCATCGGGACACGAGACTCGATCTTGGCTCGCACCGTCGGATCGGTGGCGCCGCTGGCCTTCAGGAACGCCGGGAAGTCCATGTTGTTGGTTCCGACGGCGTTCACCTGGACCCCGTGAGGTGCGACTTCCTCGGCGACGTTCTTCACGAGCATGGTCGCCCCGGCCCGCACCGCTGAATAGAGCGGAACACCCGGCACGGGTCGCACTCCGGCAGCACTCGTCATGACGAGTACCTGTCCGCCGCCGGCCTCGACCATGGGTGGGATGACCGCCTGCATGAAATGGAACGGTGCCTCGAGGCATCCGTTCACGACTCGCTGCAGATCGTCGGGAGTCGCCTTGAGGAAGGAACCGGTGACGATGTCACCCGAGAACATGACTGCGGAATCGATACGCCCATGACGTCGGAGCGCCTCGGCGACGAGAGCCTGATTCGCCGGGGCCTGTTCGATCTTGGAGCCGCCCTCGACCGATGTGCACGACACTCCGAGAGCTTCGATCTCGGCCACGAGTTCTGGTTTGGCATCCCCGGCCACGATGTCGTAACCCCGTCGGGCCAAGTGCCGACACAGATCGGGTCCGACGTAGAAGCGAGCGTTGGCGACGATGGCGGCGGGCCGTGCCGATGACCGAGCAGTTGACATGGATCCGAGGGTAAGGGAGGTCAGCACTATTGTCCAAGGATCGCCACGTCCTGAAGGGGGAGTCCGTGAAGGATTACGAAGGTTTTCGCGGTCGGATCGGCCGGACGCTCGCCGACTCCGAACCGGCGTGGCCGACTCGTCCCCATCCGGGAAGCGACGCGCCGAACGTGATCGTGATCCTCTTCGACGACATGGGCTTCTCGCATCTCGGTTGCTACGGCTCGACCATCGACACCCCGAACATCGACCGTCTCGCCGGCCAAGGACTTCGGTTCACCAACTTCCACGTGACACCGGTGTGTTCGCCGACTCGCGCGGCTCTCTTGACCGGACGTAATCATCACGCGGTCGGCATGCGGTCGATCTCCAATTTCAACTCGGGATTCCCACACATGCGAGGTCACATCTCGAACCACGCCGCGACCGTGGCCGAAGTTCTTCGGGACAAGGGCTACGCGACCTTCGCTCTCGGCAAATGGCATCTCTGTCCGATGGCCGATTGCTCGGCGGCCGGACCGTTCGACCAATGGCCACTCCAGCGGGGCTTCGATCGCTTTTACGGCTTTCTCGACGGCGAGACCGATCAGTTCCATCCCGAACTCGTCTACGACAACCACTGGATCGAACCGCCGGCCCGACCCGACGAGGGCTACCACCTTTCGGAGGATCTCGTCGACAAGGCGGTGGAGTTCGTACACGACTCGGTCGGCGTCCGACCCGATCGGCCATTCTTCATGTATCTCGCCTTCGGTGCGACTCACGCACCGCATCAGGCTCCCGAAGAGTTCCTCCGCAAGTACCGCGGCGCCTTCGACGAAGGCTGGGACGTCATTCGCGAACGTTGGTTCCAACGTCAGAAGGAACTCGGAGTCATTCCGGCAGACACCCAACTCGCACCTCGCAATCCCGGCGTGGAGGCTTGGGACGATCTCTCCGACAATCAGAAGCGTCTCGCGTGTCGCTTGCAGGAGGCATACGCGGCCTTCCTCGATCACACCGATGTGCAGATCGGTCGTCTGATGGCAGCGTTGGAGCGACTCGACCTCGCCGACGACACCATGGTCGTGCTCCTCGCCGACAACGGCGCGAGCCAAGAAGGCGGACCCTTCGGCGTACTGCACGAGATGAAGTTCTTCAACTTCCTGATCGAGACACCCGACGAGGCGATCCACCGCATCGAAGAAATCGGCGGTCCCCATTCACACAGCAACTACCCCTGGGGTTGGGCCCAGGCGGGCAACGCACCGTTCAAGTGGTACAAGCAGAACACGCACGAAGGTGGAATCCACGTGCCGTTCATCGTCCGCTGGCCGCGAGGAATCGAGGCGCGTGGCGAGATCCGTGATCAGTTCCACCACGTCAACGACGTCGTACCGACCATCTACGAGATCCTCGGGATCGAGCCGCCTTCCACGTACCGGGGGCTCGAACAGATGCCGGTCACCGGGGTCTCCATGCGTTACAGCTTCGACTCCGGTGACGCGCCGACGAAGAAGAACATCCAGTACTACGAGATGCACGGTCATCGAGCGATCTACGTGGACGGATGGAAGGCCGTCACCCGGCACACGCCGGGTGTTTCGTTCGACGACGACGTGTGGGAGCTCTACGACCTACGGAACGATCGGTCGGAGGTCAACGACCTGGCCACTTCCGAGCCCGAGCGACTGCATCGGCTGATCGAACAGTGGTGGGCGGAGGCCGAGCGCGAAGGTGTTTTGCCCCTTGACGACCGCGGGCTCGAACTCATGGGTGTCCCGTTCGCCGATAATTCCGCGCATCCCCTCAGCCGGACGTACGTCTACCGTCCTCCGATGTCACCATTGCCGGCCCAGGCTTCGGCGATGATCGGCGGACGCAGCTGGGATCTCGATGCCGACGTCGTCCTGGCCGAGGGGCGGGGCGGGGTCATCTACGCGAGTGGAACCGAGAACTCGGGTCTGTCGGTGTTCGTCGATTCGGGTCGGCTGGTGTTCGACTACAACCTCTTCGGTGAACATCACATCGTCGAATCGACCACGACGATCGGCGCCGGAGCTCACCGACTGTCGGTGCGATTCCGACGTGAGGGCAAGACGGGGGCAGTCGAACTTCTCGTGGACGATCGGTCTTGCGGTTCGTTGAATCTGCCTTTCGTCATGCGAACCATGAGTTCGGTCGGCCCATCGGTCGGCTACGACCATGGATCCCCGGTCGCTCTGGCCTATGCCGAGCGCCGCGACGGGTATCCCTTCGAGGGTGATCTCGAGCGACTCGAGATTCGACTCGTGAGTCCCAAACACGATGCCGATGTCGCTCGAGCCGAGGCCCGGGCCGCCATGGGACGGCAGTAGGCCTCGTCAGTCGGTGACGACCTCGACGAAGAGAAGTCGGGAATCGCTCGTCACGTCGACCGTGGCGATCTGACCGACGGGAATGGTCGTGGTCGTCGAGTCCGGCGCTTCGAAGGTCCGATCACCAACGGTCAACTGAGCCGTCCCTTCGAGAACGAAGAGCATGCGGAAGGTTCGCGCCGGAGTGGGTGACGAGGACCATGAGCTTCCTCGGTCCCCACGGATCACCCGCACATCGGCTCGTCCGCCGGTGGCCGCTCGGACACCCGTGTCGGCAACGCTCACCGAACCATCCGTCGTCCACGTCGTCGACTTCGAATGGAAGCGAATGAAACGTTGACCGTCCCATTCGTGGTCGGAGGGCAGCGCGGGCGACGGTAGCGAAGTCGTGGGGTCGGCCTTGGTGACGTGCTCGGCCGGATAACCCACCTCGACGACATGCATCTCGTCGGAGCTTCGGAGCACACGATGGCGGATCGTCGGAGGCTGGATCACACAGTCACCGGCTTCGAGAACGAAGGGCTCGCCCTGACCTTCGTAGACGACCTCGACCCAACCGCGATGGCAGAAGATGAGTTGGAATCCGACTTCGTGGAAATGGACGTAATCGGGGACCGGTCCTCCGGTGGGAATCCGGATGTGGGAAGCGATGACGCAATTGCCCTGGCGATCGGGGACGAGGTCGCGGTACAGCATTCCGGCCCGTCCGGCGTGCCAACCATCGCCGGGTCCGGTGATCGTCAGCGACGAAAGGAGTTCGGGTCGATCGACGCTGGAGTGAGCGGGCACGAACTCGATGGTCGTTCCTTCGGGAGCCACGAGGTTCGCCGGATCCGTCTCGGAAGAACGAATCCGGATGGTGGCCGATCTCGGATCGCCGACTTCCAGATGAATACGTAATCCCGATGCGACCAAGGTGGCCCGGCGTGGCGCGTCGGCGGGAAAGATCTGTTCGACTCGCAGCCCGAGGCCCGTGTAGAACGCGAATGACGCGTCGAAGTCGCGAGTGGTGACGACGATTCCCGCCTCGACTGTTTCGACCGCCTTGCTCACCGGATCGAATGTAGTCAGCCGTCCCACACGATCGCCCGCTCGTGGCACCCACTTGCGTCTGCGATAGTGGGACGCGTGCCACACATCCAGATCGCCGGGCGTCGGCTGGCTTACGAGCGGGTCGGCGAAGGATCGCCGGTGTTGTTCCTCAACGGCTCGGGTTCCTCGATCGAGCGCTCGCGCCTTCTCTGGGAGTCGTTCGGAACGGTCGCCGAAGTGGTCGCCCACGATTACCGGGGTATCGGCGCTTCCGACAAGGGTGAAGCTCCGACCATGGCCGCCTTCGCCGGGGATGCACTGACATTGGCCGATGAATTGGGTTGGCTGACGTTCGACGTGGTCGGAGTGAGCTTCGGAGGCATGGTCGCGCTCGAGCTCGCGTGCGTCGCTCCGACCCGAGTACGCCGACTGGTTCTCATGTGCACCTCAGCCGGCGGACGGCTCGGTTCTTCGTATCCATTGCACGAGATGTTGGACGTACCGATCGACGAGAAGCGTCAGCGGATGCCCCAACTCACCGACACTCGATTCTCTCCCGGTTACTTGGCCGAACACCCGAAGCTACGGACGTTGATCGAACAGTCGATCGAGGACCGGCCGCCGACCGCCGGGGACCGCGAGCAGATGATGGCCCGCCGGTCGCACGACGTGAGTGATCGACTGGCCGACGTCGAGGCCGAGACTCTCGTGATGTCGGGAACGTTCGACGGCATCGCTCCGGTAATCAACGGTCGCAACATCGCCGATGCGATCATCGGGTCTGCCTACCGTGAATACGAGGGCGGACACATGTTCTTCGTGCAGGACTCGCGGGCGCTCGACGACGCCAAGCGTTTCCTGGTCGGTGGACCTGCCACACTTGCTCCATGATCGATTTCGAAGGACGGACCGTGGTGGTGACCGGAGCCGGTCGCAATCTCGGACGTGAATACGCGCTTGCTTTCGCGGCCCGAGGCGCATCAGTGGTGGTCAACGATCTGGGAGTCGGGATCTCCGATACCGATGGCATCGCCGATGCACCCGAGGTGAACCCGGCCGACGAGGTCGTTGCCGAAATCCAGTCGGCTGGTGGTCGGGCGGTGGCCAATCACGACTCGATCGCGACTCCGGTCGGTGGACGAACGATCATCGAGTGCGCGCTCGACAACTTCGGTCGAGTCGACGTGGTCGTCAACAACGCTGGTCAGGTCCGTATGACGGCTTTCGACGACTTCCCTGAAGAGGGCATCGACGCGCTGATCGACACCCAGTTGCGTGGGGTGCTGAACGTGTCGCGTCCGGCGTGGCGATGGATGAAGGCCAACGGAGGCGGTCGCTTCGTGAACGTCTCGTCGGGTGCGGCGCTGGGAGGGGTTCCCGATGGAACCGTGTACGCGATGGCCAAGATGGGCGTGATCGGCCTGACTCGTGGGATGGCCAGCGAGGGCAAGTCGTCGGGTATCGCGGCCAATGTGGTGCTGCCGTATGCCAAGACCCGGCGGGGAACGGCCTTCGGCCCCATTCCATGGTCGGAAGAGCTCGGAGAATGGCTCGATCCGGCCCTGGTGGCCCCGCTCGTGCTCTGGTTGAGCCACTCCGACTGTCCGTCGAGCGGGGAGACCTTCTGCGTCGGCGGCGGCTGGCAGGGAGCCGTGACGATGTCGCTCTCATCCGGCTTTTCGCAACGGCCACTCACACCCGAGGCGATCGCTGAGCATCACAGCGATCTGTTCGCCGAGCCGGGCTCTGCGGTCACGGCCTTCTCGTCGCGGGCAGTGCGTCATCTCCTGGATGGTTTCCGGCCGCGCTCGGGCTGAACGTCGACCACGGCTATCGGCAAAGATCTGTCGATGTCCTCGGCGACGGAACAATTGAACGAACTCGGCTTCTACACCTTGGCCGGCGCGCCGCGATCGCCGCGTGATCTCGTCGGCGAAGTGAACGATGCCGAGCGTCTGGGACTGGGGTCGTGCTTCATCTCCGAGCGTTTCAACATCAAAGAGGCCGTGACGTTGTCGGGAGCGGTGGGTGCCGTTTCCGAGAATCTCGGGATCGCCACGGGTGTGACCAACCACAACACCCGTCATCCGTTGGTGACCGCGTCGTACGCCACGACCATGCACCGTTTGACCGACGGACGATTCTGTCTCGGGCTCGGTCGTGGCATCTCACCACTTTTCACGGCCTACGGCCTGCCCAAGATCACGACCGCTCAGATGGAGGACTTCGCCGGTCTGATGCGGCGCCTCTTCCGTGGCGAGGTGGTGATCGGGCACGACGGCCCGGCCGGTAAGTACCCGCTTCTCGCGCTCGATCCGAGTTTCGACGAAGCCATTCCGCTGGGTGTGTCGGCGTTCGGACCGGCGACCTTGGCCATGGCCGGACGAGCCTTCGATTGCGTGATCCTGCACACGTTCTTCTCCGACGAAACCCTCGCTCGATGCGTGCGGATCGTGAAGGAAGCCGCCGAGAAAGCCGGACGAGACCCCGCCCGAGTACGCGTGTGGTCGGTGTACGCGACCATCGGTGATCACATTCCGGAGCCCATTCGACTGAAGAAGACCGTGGGCCGACTGGCCACGTACCTTCAGGCCTACGGCGACCTCATGGTCGAGACCAATGGATGGGACCCGGCGGTACTGGCTCGCTTCCGAGCCGACGAATTCGTCCGCGGGTTCCGTGGAGCCTTCGATGCCGTGGGGACGACCGCGGACCTCGAGCGAATCGCGCCGCTCATTCCCGCCGAATGGCTGTCGGCCGCGGCCACCGGATCTCCGGCCGATTGCGTGGCCAAGATCAACGGCCAATTCGACCTGGGTGCCGACGGAGTGATCCTTCATGGGGCGAGCCCAGCCGATCTCGAACCGATCGTGGTCGAGTATCGCAAGCAACGTCGAGCCGAACGGTTCGCCCATCTCACGGCCAACCCCGGAGGTTGAGATGCCCTTTTGCAACAACGGAGGAGTTTCGATCCATTTCGAAACATTCGGCCTTGCTTCGAATCCGACGCTTCTCTTGGTGAACGGTCTCGGTGCACAGTCGATCACGTTTCGAGACGACATGTGTGTCGAGTTCGCATCGCGGGGATTCCACGTCGTCCGCTACGACAATCGCGACGTCGGGCTGAGTGGCGACGGGCCGTCGGGTTACGGACTGTCCGACATGGCGGCCGACGGAATCGCCGTTCTCGACGCAGTGGGTGCCGATCGGGCGCACGTGTGGGGAACCTCACTCGGCGGAATGATCGTGCAGACGATGGCCATCGAGTTCCCCGAGCGTCTGGCGTCGGTGACATCGGTGATGTCCACGACCGGTGACCCCGGCGTCGGCCAACCGACCGACGAAGCCAAGCGGTTGCTCTTGACCCCCGGCTCGCAGAATCGGGACGAGGCGATCGAGGCCCACTTGGCGGGTCAGCGTGTGTGGGGGAGCCCGGGGCTCGTGGAATGGGACGTCCAACGAGAGATGGCGGGTCGGGTCTTCGATCGGGCCTGTCGGCCGGACGGAACGGCGCGTCAGTACCAAGCGGCGCGTCGCGACGGAAGTCGTTCGGATCGCTTGGCCAAGGTCCGGCTTCCTTTCATGGTCGTGCACGGCACCGCCGACACGTTGATCGACATCTCGGGCGGTCGGCGAACGGCCGAGGTCGTGCCGGGGGCTCGGTTCCTCCCGATCGAGGGCATGGGTCACGACCACCCGCGTGGACTTTGGTCCCAGTTCGCCGACGCTCTGGAGGGATTCGCCCTACAGTCGGGATCCGGAGGATTGTGATGCCCGATCAGAAGCCGGTCGCCGATTGGGCGACCGATTACGACATCTTCGACCCGAACTACGTGAAGGATCCGTACCCGATCTGGAGTGATTTGCGGCAACGGTGCCCGATGGCGCACACCGATCGTTGGGGCGGCTCGTGGTTGCCCACGACGTACGAAGACGTCACCAGCATCGCCCGTGACATCGAGACCTTCCCGTCGGGTGGAGGTATCGCCGTGATGCCGCCACCGGTGGCCATCGACGGTCAGGCCGGGCCCGTGCTCCTGCCGTACGGAGTGCCGCCGATCAGTTCGGACCCGCCGTTGCACACCTGGACGCGACGACTGATTCTCCCGTGGATGAGCCCACAGAAATCTGCGTCGTACGAACCCATGACTCGTGCCTTGTGTCATCGACTGATCGACGGCTTCATCGAGAGCGGCGAATGTGACGTCGCCGGGGACTACGCCCAGCAGATCCCCGTTCGCGTCATCGCGCACATCCTCGGTGTTCCCGAGGACCTGAGCGACACCTTCACTGGCTGGGTGCGTGACGTTCTCGAGTTCGCCTACGACGAAGAGCGACGCCGCCGGGGAATCATGGGAGTCATCGGCTTCTTCCAGGAGGCCGTGGCCCATCGTCGTCTGAATCCGGCCGACGATTTGATCTCCGAGTTGTTGCACACCGAGATCGACGGTCAGCCGATCGAAGAGTCGGTGATCCTCGGCATGTCGAGCCTCCTTCTGATCGCCGGAGTCTACACCACGTGGTCGTCGATCGGGTCGTCGCTGTGGCATCTCGCGAGCCACCCCGGCGATCGTCGGCGGTTGGTTGCCGAACCCGATCTCTTGCCGACCGCCATCGAAGAGTTCCTTCGTGCCTACTCGCCGGTCACCATGGCGCGTCGACTACTCGAGGACGTGGATTACAACGGCTGCCCGATGAAGGCCGGTGAGCGCGTTTTGATGAACTTCCCGGGCGCCAATCGTGACCCGCGGGTGTTCGAGGACCCGGACCGTGTGATCATCGACCGCCAGGTCAACCGGCACGTCGCGTTCGGAGCCGGCATTCATCGGTGTGCCGGTTCGAATCTCGCCCGCATGGAGTTGCGGGTGGCGATCGACGTCTTCCTGGAGCGGATTCCCGACTTCGATCTGATCGCGCCGGACGCAGTCACCTGGGCCGGCGGTCAGGTCCGTGGCCCTCGGGAAGCTCGGGTGCGGTTCAGCACGGTCGGCTGATGTCCGATCGTCTCCTCGCACCGATGCAGGGCACGGTCCTGCAGGTGGTCGCGACCGGTGAACGTCGCCGTCCCGGTGCGGCAGTGGTCGTTCTCGAATCGATGAAGATGCAGCACGATGTCGGCGTCGACTTCGCCTGCGAGGTTCTGTCGGTTCACGTGGAGGTGGGGGCCACGGTCCGCGAAGGTGATCTGCTCGCCGTGGTGAAGTTGGTGGCCGTCGACGCTGCTGATGTCGAGCCCGCGACCGCCTCGGAGAACGATCGTCGTGACGTCGCCGAGGTCAACCGCCGACACGCGGCCAACACGGATGCGGCCCGATCCTTGGCGACGGAGAAGCGCCACTCGGTGGGTCGACGGACGGCGCGCGAGAACGTGGCCGATCTCGTGGATCCGGGTTCGTTCGTGGAATACGGACCGTTGGTGGTCGCGGCGCAACGTCGACGTCGGTCGCTCGACGATCTGATCGAACGCACACCGGCCGATGGTCTGGTCGGAGGAATCGGAACCGTCAACACGGCCGTCTTCCCGGGACGGGAGAGCCGGATC
>Ga0129333_10000878_pt1 | contig 26469 bp, 33 predicted proteins | sample CPB6_08_DNA_FD_94474 | JGI IMG/M metagenome (GOLD analysis project Ga0129333, IMG submission 94474) | Freshwater to marine salinity gradient microbial communities from Chesapeake Bay, USA - CPBay_Sum_0.6_0.8_DNA | ecosystem: Environmental > Aquatic > Marine > Coastal | place: USA: Chesapeake... | reverse complement strand
TCACCGTAAAGCTCTTTCATTTTATCTTGGTACTCAAGTGCATACTCTTCATCATAGACTTTATTCATAAGCTTAATGATGGTACGAATTCTTTGTGCATCAGCACTACCTCTTTCTGAAAATGCATCAGGCGAATCCAGACTTTTAGCAAGACGTTCTAGGCTATAAGAGAACATATCAATAGAATATCTGTAATCCCAGTCATATCCGCCCCATGCTTTTTTAGCATATCCGTAGGTTCTTTTACATTGTCTAAAGAACCATTTTATTTCACGCCAAATCTTTTTCATTTCTATAAGCTATCTTTAACGAGTTGTGTATCAATTTTTTGAACATGAGGCTTTTCTTGCATCTTAATTATAATCGTATCATAAATCACTTTCCTGGTTGTAACTGTATCATAAATTACAGTAGGCTTAACTGGTCTACTGATTATGATGTAATCATAATCATTAGATTTCAAGGAATTAATTAAAAATCCTAATGCTAAAAATAAAGGAATTCCTATAAGGCAAAAGCCTAGCAAAAAAAGTCTATTGAACTTGCTCATTTGTTATACCTTTGAATATGTTTGATAATGAATGTTTTACATTTGATCTAATTTCATTTTCCATCTCAAGTCTTCTCTTTTCTACTTCATTATCAAAGATATTTGTGATGTGAGAAAATGCTTTAGTTCCCATCTTAATGTCATAACTATATGAATGATTCACAATAGTAACTTCAAAATTTTCAATGATAACAAATAATTGATTATCTTCACTCTTAATGTATCTTTTACCTGAAATAGGTGATATCAAAAGTATTGAATCAGGTAGAGAAATCAATCTTTTACAAATAGAAGTAGTTTCACGTTCATATAACCCATCTCGTTTATTACCCTTTTCTGGGTCAATCAATTTTATTGTCTTAATTGCAACTCTCTGAAGCATTCTACGAATTGGGTGGAATTGCTTGGTGTACATGAGATTTTTCATAAATTTAATTAAAAGGGTAAGTATTCAGTAAGTAAGGTTTCCTTTGTTTCTCTGTATTTGAGCACAGCAACTTCTTTAGCTTTTGCTTCTACCTCTATGTCAACAGAATGACCATAGTCATTGATTTTTTCATAAACAAAATCTGCATGTGCTTGTGCCTTTGCCTCATTGTTTTCAAAGGTACGACGACATGATGAATAATGAAATAAAGGTTTTATGTTATGATATTGCCACGTTGACATTGCCAACTCAAATGCTTCTTGCTCAGAAAGACCACCGCTATTGAAACGATGGTGATGATAATCAAATGTAATAGGAACTTTTACTTTTGAAAATATACCATCATAAAGATCCTTAACAGAATACATACTTGCTTTATCATCATTCTCTACTACTAGGCGGGATTGTGCCGATTCCGAGAGTAGCTGATAATTACTCGCCCATCTGGACAGAGTATCTATCTTACTGTTATATACACCGTTACAGTGGATGTTGATGGGATACAGGTGAGATTGGGGGAGACCCATCAGATCCATGATCTCTGCATGTTGATTAAGTTCTTTGATAGTTTTTTTAACCAAAGTTGGGTTAGGTGATCCTAAGACATTGAAGGGACCTGGGTGAAACGATAACCGCTGACCATATTTGATAGCAAGATTACCTGCCCCACGAAGCATAATTGAAATTTTACGATAATCCGGTAAATCCTTGATCTCGTATTCAGACATCCAAGGAAACATATCAGATGACATCCGATAAACCTTGAAACCATTTTGCTCGTTCCACTTGATAATCTCTACCAGATTACGAGCATTAAGTAAAGCCAATTGACTTACATGTTCTAATCCTTTTTGATCATAAGTACGACGCACACAGCTGTTATTTACCGAGATCTTCTTTGGACGAAGATTTAGGTTGATACAGCAATATCCTAAATTTGTAGCCATTTACTCTATGTTTAATAAAATATAAACTAGGAATGGCTTTTCTGAAAGTTTTAGAAAATTAATTTTATCAGCCAAACCCAAAAGGATATACCAATGGCAAATGCTGCTATCCAAAACCATCCAATCCAGCTTATTCCTAAAAAGCTATGTTTTTTCATAGATTAAATAATAATTCACCAGGATACTTTTTTCTATCAGATCCTTTAACAGCTCTTAACCATGCTCTTGTTACATAAATGTTATTGTCTGCAAAGAACTGGTTAGGGTATGCCGTCTGTAAATCCCTGGCTTGAAATTTGATATCTTTATTGTAAATGTAATCCATCTGTTGTTGTCTGGTGTAATACCAAAAACTATTTTGATTCCAATAACTTACATGTGTTGGATCTTGCCATGCGCCTCTACCATCTGTTGAAGGTACTTCAATAAATGCCCATGCTCCATCCGCAAGAACTCTATAAAGTTCTGACATCGTATGATGCTTATCTTTAAGATGTTCAATTACATGGGATGCATTAATAACTCCAATCTCTCCATCTTTAAAAGGCCACCTTTCATTAAGATCGGCTGTTATGTTTCCATTGGTGATATCAACCGATTCGTATCCAGGTCTTGGATAAAGACCACCACCAATATCAATCTTTCTTAATCCACGAAGATCGGCATCTCTCTCTGCTAATCTTTGTTGCCATTGATTAAACATTTGCCAGGTTCCTTCTTGAATTGCCTTATTTCTTTCTAACCAAGTATTATCGCCATGCACACGATAAATGTAAAGAACCTTCGGTATATGTTTAAACTTTGTGATTAGATAGGTCCTAATCATTAGGTCTTGGTCATCAAGTATAGATAGGTTAACATCATGGCCTCCTACTTGATGATAAACATCTGTTCTCCAACTCCTAACATGATCAGGTGCATAATAGATCATTGATATAGCTCCACCATCTGCAGGAAAACCATCGTGAGCAATTACTTTTTTACCTTTCCATTCAATCTCTCTATAGGTCCATCCCATTGCTGCATTAAAAGGTATAATGTTATCGCCAAGTATACCATCATCACTGTAAACAAATCCTACATCGGGGTTTTCTTTATACGCTTTTTCCAGTTCTTCTAAGCAATTAGGTAAAAGAACATCATCGTGATCAACTTCTACAAGAACTTCACCAGTTCCTAAATGAAATGCTTTATTCTTTTGATATCCTACATTAGTGCTTAATTCACATTTTTTATCAATGTAAATCTTAACCTTCTTATCAGATACGATTTCACTTGGTATGTCAGACTTAACTACATCACCGTTAAGATAAAGAATCCATTCCCAATCAGTATAAGTTTGTTCTTTTATTGATTGATAAAGTTCTCCAATATAAGTTGGACGATGTGTTGGTGTTATGATACTAAATTTCATAATTAATATGCGTTAAAAAAGAACATGTGAAACAGTCTTCCACTTTCTTTAGATTTTCCAAAATATGTTGTGGCTGAATGAATAAGATCAGCATCCCACATAGCAAAACGATTATACTTATTTCCGATTCTATCAACCTCTTCCCATTTAGAAGGATCTAAAAAATCAGCATCTTCTTTTCCAATAACCGCCTCACTAAATATTCTCATATGTTCCTCATTCTTCCAAATGCCATACCTAGCAGGTGATTTATCTAACCAAGGTTCTTTTCTATGACGATAAAAAGACGTTCCTGATTCAGGTGGTGCATTAGGAGTTAAGAAAACAACAGCTGCATATCTCTGTGTATCATAGTGATACACAATAGGATCAATTGGAGTGCAATACTGAAAAACACCATTATGAGGTTGATCGCTCCAATTATAAATTTTCTTTCCTAAAATTTGTTCAATTTTTTCACGGGTTCCATCAACTATATACTTAAGTGAAGTTCTTTTACCTTTATGATAACCGCTAGGACGAAAATCTAATCCTAATGCTAATTGGCGAATAACATCTGGGTTTTCATAAAAATTATCAACGGCAACAACCGCAGGATGACTGTTCTGATTAACCTTAGTTAATGAACCTGGAGTAATAATACGGTTAGTCATCAGATTAATCTTTTGACACAAAACCCACTTACCTTTAATCTTAGCCTCAAGAATAATCTGATCTTCTACCTCAGACTTAAATAAGATATGAAACCCAGAATTACTTGAAGCTGGTGTAAAATCAGAATAAAATTCACCTACATCTGATCTTAGTAAAGGATACTTAATTTCGGCATCATAAACTTTTTTTCTATCGGATGAAACTAATCTTAGGTCTTCAATTTTGACCGATTCCCCAAAGATCCAACCTCTTAATAGATAAGATTCATATGAAATGTATTCATTTTCATCTATGTGGAACTTTACATTTTCAATTGAACATGTATGCATACTTATTTTATTTTTATATGTAGTTTATTCAAATAGTTTTATTCATTACAATATCTCCAAACATTCGGCATATACTTAGCATATTCATTTGGAAAATTATCAAAGAATACTTTATCCAACTCTTTTGTTAATTTTATTCTTTCATCATTATTTGCAGGTAATCTCATTGTAGCTTTCCAACCCCATAAATGAGTAATGCCTGGATTTTTCATTTGAGAATAATCGCCTATCCACTTTTGAGCTCCTGCATCATATTCCAAATTCAATAATGTTTTAACAGAATATTTATTTGTATTTGCAACTGCAGCTGCCACTCGCTGTTCAATAAAGGTTATTAATGATGAGGGATGAATAGTAGATGTAATTCTTTCAAATCCATGTGTAGTAAGTTTCTGTGGATCAAATTTATTATTTGATGCAAATGATTTTGCAATATCAAAAACTTCTTTAGAAAATTCAGGTTTATTAACAGCAAGAACCGCCACGTTTAACGAATAGTCTGTAAATTTAAGATTAGGATATTTTATAAATCTTTCCTTAAACATATCCCATTCATAATAGTTTGGATAATATACAAAAGTGCTTCTATTATCTACTTTATCATTAATGAAATCTGATTTTTCAATATGAGAACATACAATATCATGTGTTGAATAATCATATGGGTCACATTGGAAAAGATCTAAATCTATACTTGCAAATGGGGTTTTCTGTAAAGAGTTAACATACATTTTTGCATATGCCCAAAAAGTATCATGGTTTACATTACTTGCAAATCCTTTGGTAACAGTCTTTGTGTCTATTTCATCCCATAGATCTTTAATACCTAATTGTGTAATGTAAGTATGAAAATCTTTATCACAATAAAGCTTAGTTGGGCCTTGTAGCTTTTTCCAAAATAGACAAGATAGAATCATTGTAATTGATTCAAATCTCATCATATGATGAATCTTTGCTGTCCCTCTTCGATTTGTTGGAGTATAAACCGTATGTATTCCTAAAAGATCAGATCTCATATTAATTATTTAACGGTGCTTTAATTGTAGGATGGAATTCATACTTACCTAATTGAATATCTTCTTCTATTAAACATTGACAAAAATTATGATCATAAAGATGATCAACAAATGAGTAGGCATCTATCAGACCTTCTCCACATTCACCTGTAGTTGTATACCACCATTCGGTATTGATATTTAACTTTGGTAATTCAAAAGGATCTCTATTAATCTGCTCTTTTGCCTGATCCAGGTGATTAAGATAAAGATGAGTATCTCCTAAGTTACCAATTAATTGATCAGGGATCATATTTACTACCTTTCCAATAATCTCTAAAAGTAAACCATACGATGCAATGTTAAAGGGTAAACCTAAGAATGTATCTACCGAACGCTGATTCCACATTAAAGAAATTGCATGTGTAGGTGTTGTAGGTTTAGCTACTTCTTCTACTATGTAAAGGTTTTCCCATTCAACATTTGTATGTTTCATTACCCACTTAACCTGTTCTTCCCATGTCAATTCTCTAGTCCAAACCTGGAATCCATAATGACACGGTGGGAGTACCATTTGATCTAATTCTCCAACATTCCAAGCATTAACCATTAATCGTCTACTATCTGGGTTTGTTTTAAGATTATGAATTAGATTTGCAATTTGGTCTATATTACCTGATTGATAAAAACTTCCCGTATCATTTGAAGGTTTATATGTTAACCAATCTCTCCACTGTGCGCCATAAATTGGCCCTAACTCACCCCACTTTTTAGCAAACTCATCATCTTTCATTGACTCAATAAATGCTTCCTCCTTTGTAACAAAAGGACCCCAATCTATTTCACCATTATGCTTTTCATAATTCTTAATGGCATCACCGTTCCAAATATGGCAATTATTATTGATAAGGAATTTAATATTTGTATCTCCGCGTAAGAACCAGATAAGTTCGGTCACGATTTGTTTCCACGCCATCTTTTTAGTTGTAAGAAGAGGGAATCCTTCTTTCATATTATGTCTGATGGTATAGCCAAAGATACTCTTTGTTCCAATTCCAGTACGATCTTTTTTCTCTATACCATGTTCTAAAATGGTTTTAAGAAGATCTTGATATTGCTTATCTAAGTTATTCATTCTTATTTCTTTTCCAATCTAAATAAAATCCTATTCCTACAATGATATTCATTCCTAGACTCATAATTATTTCATGAATGTCTCCATACACAGTGGTCATTAAGTGTATATGACCAACCATCCAAAATGGAATTGCCATATTTTGACTGACCCATATGAGAGTAAATTCTATAAATCTTTTCATTACTAGAAATGAGACTTTCTTACAATTAATTTATGACCAATACATACCGCGTCAAGGTTACACTCCCAAAATGTTTTTATTGCATCATACGGAGTTTCTACCATAGGTTCGTGAGCCCCGTTAAATGAAGTATTAAGAAGTACTGGAACACCTGTCCATTGTTCGAACTCTGTTATTAGTTTATGATAAAAGGGATTAACGTCGGCTCTAACCGATTGTATTCTTGATGTATTATCAATATGAACAACAGCAGGAATTCTATTTCTCCACTCAGGTTTAACATTACATGTAACCAACATATAAGGAGAGAAAACATCTATATCAAAAATTTCGGAAACTCTTTCATCTAACACGGATGGGGCAAATGGTCTAAACCATTCTCTGTTCTTAACATGCATATTTACATAGTTTTGCATCCAAGGCATAATAGGCGATGCTAGGATAGAACGATTACCTAGTGCACGAGGTCCAATTTCTGAACCTTCTCTATGAATTCCTACTACTTTATTAGCATTTAATAAATCTACAAGTTTGTGGATTAAAAATTCTTCATCTCCTTGTTTGGTGTAATCATAAACTATTACATGATTAATAAAGTCTTCTTCCTCTCTAAGAAACTTTTGGAAATCTCTCTCTATCTCACGCTTAAAATATGTTTTTCCTAAATAAGGATATAAGAAACGGTTTTCAGTAATTTCTGAAATTTGTTGATATGCATACCATGCACAACCTAACGGAATTCCACTATCATCTGCTGGGGGGATAAAATAACAATTTTCAAATTCTCCGCTCTTAATAATAACCTCATTGGAATTACAATTTAGGAATGAACCGCCCGATAAACAGATGTTTTTAGAACCTGTTAATTTTTTCGCTCTTCTTGCAAGTGTTAATGATAATCTTTCCTGCTCTCGTTGAAACACGGCAGCAATGTTAGCTCGTTCAGCAAAGTTTGAATTAGAATTAACGGCAGGGTATAGACTAAATATTTTTCCTGCTTCATTATTGTATGTATGATTAATGTCATCATATTCACATAGATAAGGTTGAGTATCAACCCATCCTTTATTTCCAAATGAAGCTAATCCCATAAGTTTTCCAGCACTTGATGCAGGCCAATCTTTATTAGGATCCTTTTCATTATACTTATACACAAGCTTTAGTGTTGCATAACCATAAATATGACCCATATTAAATCTTTCTTTAGATTTATAGTCATGGATTGATGGGTGCGGTTGTAAAACAAATTCTTTTTCAACCTCAGTGAAATTATTTAATGTAAAATGATAAATTGAAACTCCTTCTGCCCAGAACCTTCCTTTTTCTACTTTATCGGTTGCATATTTAGGATGATTCTTAGCAAATTTTTCATATGCAGGTGTTCCTGGAATAATTCCATTACCGTTTGCATCAGCTACAACAACAGCAGCTTCGTCTAATCCTGAACTAAAGAATGTTGAATATGCGTGAGCTTCATGATGATTTAAGAATTTTAATTTACTTAAAGACTGTCTTAAGTATATTTGAAATTCATTTTCAATATCAATAATAGGTTGATATCCAACTTCTGCGGTATTATAGGCATAGATGTCAACATCGTCATACGTTAATCCTGCATGATCAAGACAATAATTAATTGATGCAAGAGGAATATTATGATTCCAAGGTTTATCGTGTTTAACTCTTGATAATCTTTCTTCGGATATTCCAATAGAGATTTTACCGTTTATGATTAGAACAGCCCCCTTATCATGCCCAACAGAAAAACCTAAAGCAACCTTAGGCTTAACCGTATGCATACGAGATAACTGATGCATGAGTTCATCTTCCGCTATTTTTACAACATTTTCTTTATGATCATTACTCATTTTCATATTTTTCAAATTTTATTTTTCCTATAAGTTGATATGCCTCGGCCAAAAGGACTAATGCGTCCTCGATTGGTTTTGCCACAGTTTTATCTATCTTACATACTGGATGTTGTATAAGATGATCATCAATGATAGTAGCAATCATATGTACTCTATCCAATGCTTCATGATAATGAAATTTATCTAGCATATCTTTAACATTACTCATATTACTACTTTACCAAAAAATAAATTAATTGCATGAATTTCTTGCGGTTCTAATTTTTCATCATCAGACAACATAGCAATTCTATCTATAATATGTTCCTCTGTTATCAAATGACTGTCATATTCAGGAAGAGGTCCTTCGGTTGGACCCCACTGAGACCATGTGTACCATTTAGTGTTTTCGTATTCACCTAAGTGGTGGATGTTAATAAAAGTATCATCCAAATAAATGCTTAATGTCTTTTCTTTTGTTGATGTAATGTTTTGAATTAAATTCATAATAGATGTGGTTTAGCTTCATTAATACCAGAATTTGTTACTATAACATAGTCTGGATGATAGTGATTGAGAGAGTCAGCACCTGCATAGGATAGTGCAGAACGGATTCCATCGGTTAGGCCGTTAATAATGAACTTAACACCACCTTTATAAGGAATTACTGTTGATTCACCTTCAACATTTCTTTGTGCTTGTCCATGAACAGTTTTTGTTTCTAATGATGCAGATCCTCTATATCTTTTATAAAGACCATTTTGTTTCTCAATGATTTGTCCAGGTGCTTCATCGGTACCTGCAATAAGAGATCCTATCATTACATTAGATGCTCCAACAGCAAGTGCTTTGGCAATATCGCCACTTGTTCTAATTCCGCCGTCAGCCATTACCGGTACCTTGGCCACCTTGGTAATACTTTCAATACAGGTTACATTAGGAACACCAAATCCTGTTTTAATTCTTGTAGTGCAAAGCGATCCTCCGCCAATTCCTACTCTTAATCCATCTGCCCCTGCGTCTTGTAATCTCTCAGCGGCTTCAGGTGTTGCAATATTTCCTGCAATAATATCAATTCTTTCACTTAAGTTTTCTTTACACCAATGAATCATATCAATTACATTCTGATGATCACCATGAGCAACATCAATAAGAATAACATTTACACCGGCTTCATCTAATAATGTTGCTCTTCTCTTATCATCTTCACTAACACCAATAGCTGCCATAATAGGAATATTGTCTTTATTACTCCACTCAAACCATAAATGACCTTCTCCGTTTTCACCAAATATTCCATAATAGGTTTCTCTAACCATTTGTGCTTGTTCTTCTGGTGTATTAAATCTATGAATACATCCAACACCTCCTAAGCGAAACATTTTAACCGCCATACCTACTTCACATACCGTATCCATAGGAGATGCTACAATAGGTAAAAGAAGATCATATCGTTTACTTAGTTTTGTTCTTAATGAAATATCTTGGCGGGATTTAACGTTAGAGAAACGAGGAACTAATTGAATGTCATCGTATGTTAAGTATGTACTATTCATTTCTTAATAATGTATAAGATTGATTTATTTTTATATGTATGATAGCCAAAAAGGTTTACCCCTTTTCAATTTTTATTACATCTTTTACTACACCTACTTTAATTTTATCTCCAGGTTTTAATTGGCCTTTCAAAATCATTTCTGCAATTTGATTTTCAACTAATCTCTCTAATGTTCTTTTTAGAGGACGGGCACCGAACCTAGAATCGTATCCTTGATTAAGAACGATTTCCTTAGCAGCTTTACTTATTCTAAAATCATATTGACCTACTTCAAACAAATTATCTTTGAGTTGATCGCATTCATTATCAAGAATACGTAATACATCTTCTTTGGTTAACTTATTAAAGATAATGATTTCATCAATACGATTCAAAAACTCTGGAGAGAATTTTTGATTCAATGCCTTAGTTAAAACTTCTTTATCAGCAAATTCTTTTTCAGCAAGAGTGGCGGTTGGTCTAAATCCTATACCGTTACCAAATTCTTCCAATTTTCTTGAACCTGTGTTTGATGTTAAGATAACTAAACAATTCCTAAAATCCACAGTTCTACCTAAAGAATCAGTAAGGTGGCCGTCATCCAACATTTGTAAGAGCACATTAAACACCTCTGGATGAGCTTTTTCTACTTCATCAAATAATATAACAGAGTGTGGCTTTCTCTTTACCTGCTCCGTTAGAAACCCACCAGACTCGTGACCAACATATCCAGGCGGGGATCCGATTAATTTAGAGACAGAATGTGGTTCCATAAACTCCGACATATCTACTCTAATAAGACTGTCTTCAGAACTAAACATATAATTGGCAATCTCTTTGGCCAATTGAGTTTTACCTACACCCGTAGGTCCTAAAAAGATAAAGTTTCCTGCGGTACGGTTTCTCTTTCTGATACCTACACGGTTTCTTTGGATTGTTATTGATATTTTATCAATGGCTTCTTGTTGACCGATTACACGAGAAGATAAATGATCATTAAGACCTAGCAGATTTTTGTTTTCTTTATCATTAATTTTTTCAAGAGGAATGCCCGTACTTTTTGAAACAACCTTAAGAACATCATCAGTTGTAATTTCAACTTTATTTTCCGATATCTCTTTTTTCCAAATAGAGTATTCTTTTTTAATTTGTTCTTTTAATTGAATACACTGATCTCTTTCTCTAGCAGCAGCTTCATAATCCTGCCTTTCAACTGCATGAATTTTTTCTATCTCTTTCTTATGAAGTTTATCCTCAAGAAGTTTTATCTTTTTAGGAATCTTCATATTACTTAAATGTTTAAAGGAGCCAACCTCATCAAGAATATCTACGGCTTTATCAGGTAGAAATCTTTCCATTATGTATTGATCTGCTAATTTAACAATAAGAGATATGATTTCATTAGGATATGAAACATTATGAAATGATTCATATTTATGTCTTATGTTAGATAAAATAATTTCAGTTTCTTCTGGTGAAGCAGGATCAATAACCACTTTTTGAAATCTTCTATCTAATGCTCCATCTTTTTCAATGTTTTCTCTAAACTCATCAAATGTAGTTGCACCGATACAACGGATTTCACCACGAGCTAAAGCAGGCTTAATAATGTTAGATGCATCTAAAGAACCTGAAGTTCCGCCTGCACCAACGAGTGTATGGAGTTCATCAATAAAAATAATTACATGAGGATTTGCAATCAGTTCATCAACGATTGCTTTCATTCTTTCTTCAAACTGTCCTCTGTATTTTGTACCAGCAACAATAGTTCCTAATTCAAGTGTATAGATAATCTTTCCCTGTAGAGAAGGTGGAACTGATCCCTCAATCATTCTCATAGCCAATCCTTCGACGATTGCTGTTTTACCTACGCCAGGTTCTCCAACAAGTACCGGATTATTCTTTCTTCTACGACCAAGTATTTGAATGACTCTGAGAATTTCATCCTCTCTACCAACAACCGGGTCAAGTTTTGACTCTAATGCTAATTTAGTTATATTGGTACCGTATGTTTCCAATACCTGTAAAGATGGCCTTTTTAACCTTTGCTGTTTAATAGGTTCTCTTTCTGTATAGTCTTCTGGATAAATTTCTCCCATATTTTAAGTATATTAATTATACTCATGGATTAAAAATGGTTTAAGACAGAAAACTAATAAGGAACAGTGGAAATCTTGATTGTTAGTATTTTTGATCCCTTTATTAATCGATGATAAACACCCTTTGGAATCATAATTATTTTGTTAATGTCAAGAGGTTGCGGTAATTCATCATCAAATTGAAACTGCCAATCATTTTCATTTATTGCTTCAATCCAACGATCTTCATCATCCCAGTGCCACTTAAACAAGTGGTCTTCATATTGTGGGTGGAAATTTCGTATCCTTGTGTTCTTATTAACCTTTGTATCAACAAAAGGTTTTCTTTGATCATCCATCTGCTCAATGATTTTTGAAGCAGTAAGATCATTACAATTGCAATCTTTACAACACATTGATTATTTCTTTAATAGGTCTTCTCTACCTAATTGTTTGTAAACTTCTTTTCTGGTTCTTTCCATTTTATCGGCATACTTAGGATCATCGTTGCGATTAAACACAACCTGTTGGGTTAATGATCCGCTTATCCTTTTAAGATCGCCTTCTCTTGTTTTAATTAACCATGCAGCAAGATCTTTAGGATTAAGATCACGAAAGCGACCTTCGGCATCAGGTGCATCCGAATCATGCCAATTAGGAGCACCCTTAGGCTTCCCTTCTAATAGGAATGATTCATATGCCTTAATGTATTTCATTATTAGCCAAAATACTTGTCTTCAAAAAATAATAGATCAAGTTTATTATCTGTATTAATTAATTGTAAAGCATTTAAGTAATCAGAATACTCGGCAACCTCTTCGGTTTGGAAATCTACATATTTTTGGATAAAATTAAATGTTCCTGGGTGAATACTTAAAAATGCCTGTTGATCAGCTTGATACTTTTCCAAAAGACCAATTTCTAAAGCATATGCTTGGTTAATTAAATCAACCAAACTCGAGAATGATCTTACGGTTGGGGCAGGCGGAATCATCGGTAATGAATTCCATTGTGTTAAGTAATCCTGTAAAGCCTGCGCATGTTTAAGTTCCTTTTCTGCTTCTTCTTCAAAGAAAGAAGCAGCTTTAGGATAATTTACTCCTTTGCACCAGTTTGCTGCATTCTTATAAAAGAAATATGCAGAATACTCATCGCCAATTCTTGCATTAAGAGTAGTTTCAATTTCGGTAGGTAATGTCTTAGGTAAAACTGGAGTTAAATTTCCAAAGATTTCAACTTGTTCATTAACTTTCTTTACAGTTTCTTTACTGTTGGATTTTGTTTCAAATTTATTAAAATTCTCTATCATGAGATTTCCTTTTTTTATATATTTACTTAATTACCTTATCCCATGCTGACATAAAGGTTGATCCATCAATTTTATAGTATGATACAATTTCTTCAACCGTATCATTCATTGACATTTCAACCGGATCCTCATAGTCTTTACCTGTAATTTCTTTATAGTTTTTATGAATTGCTTTTGCCAAATCCTCAGGGTTTGGATAAGCCATAATGTTTTCCTTTTTAAGAATCTCTATAGCAGAATCGATAGAAGATTCATTTAAAGATTCCAATTCTTTTTGTAAAAAGTCAGGCTTTAATTCAATCTCAACAGATGTATTGGCCTTCTTTGTCTTTTCATCATGTGGTTTGGCAAAAAACCCTCTAGGATTTGATGAAGGACCAGCAATCTTTGTAACTTTCCATACTTCACCGTCTTTAAAGTTTAGAATGGTACCTACTTTAATATCTTTAATGTTAATAGATTCGCTTAAAGATTCTTCAACACTTCTTTTAGGATTTCCTGTTTGAACTAAAGATTCCACTTCATCATAGAGTTCTTCAGCTTTTTTAATCTCGGATTTCTTTACTCTAAAAAGACCTTTAGATGTACGAATTGCATAAGTATCTTCTGAACGATTTCCAGTAACAGAAAAGGTTTGAGGCCCATTAAAAAAAGGAACAGAGAGTCCTTGTACAGCTGATGTCATAATCTTTACAGTAGCAGAAGGTGTATGTATCAGCTTTGCAAACTTATCAAGAATCTTATCACCCGTTGTTTTTACACCTTCTGGGTAATCATACTTTTCATTTAAGAACTCTTGATATGTATTAAAATATTTCATTCTTATTTAATTGATTTTAAGAATTTTGCATGATCCTTTTTGGCAATATGATCTGATAAAAGATAATCAATTAGGTCTTCTTTATCTTTCCACATTTGATCGGCTGCGATATGGGCATCGCTACTAAATGATGCAGCTGCATCGATGATTGCCATTGCATCTTTATGTTTAAGCTCTTCTTTAACCATCTTAGGCCTATTTAGAACCGGATATTTTTTACCGTTAAATTCAAATTCTTCAAGTTCCTCTTCAATTGCTCTGGCTCTTGCAGCAAGAAAAGCGTTTCCTTCAGTAATGGTTTCTTTAAGAGCTTTTTGAAAATCCTCGGTATCAGGAATAAGATCCTCGGCACTTAATGCTTTAGCTCTCTTAACAATAAATTTTGCAGTAGCAGATTGATCCTTCGAGCGACCATACGCCTGGATAGCATTTTTAAGATCTTCCAAGTCCTTTATAGGAAAACTACCATCAGGTAGGGCAAGACCTTTGTCAGCAAGATTCTTTCTTTCTTCATCTGAATATTCCCTTTCATTAACCACAGATTCTTCAATCTCCATCCAGATTTCTCCGTCTAATTCGCCAGCACTTAAACCTTCTGCATCAAATTGACCAGAATTAATCTCCTTTCCTCTTTCATCATAAACGGTCCACTTAATGTTATCACCATATTGACCATTTATTACTAATGAACGTTCATTATCATTATCGTCAGTATAGTATTTTGTGGCATTAGGTAAGTTTGTTTCCCATCCTAAATTACTTAAGTCTTTAAGAATAGAAGACCAACTTGAACTACCTACTCGTGCGGCCTCATTAACAGATTCGCCAACATAGATAACAGATTTACCCATCTGTCTAGCTTTAAGAGAAGCCCATTTAACAGCATCGGTGTAATTCATTGTACCTGGTGTAAAAATAGGATCTCCTGAAATAGCATCAAAATAGAAGGCCCACATACCATTTCCTCGTGGCTTCTTCCCATGAACTCTTTCATAACGATTAGTTCTAACCTCTACCCCTTCGTACTTTCTTTCGTAAAGTTTAAATGCTTGATAATTATTAATATGTTTCATATTCATCATGTTTTGTTTATAAGTATCTTTGTGCCATTCTTTCCCAGTTTCTAAGACCAGCTTGTTTGAATCCTGCGGCTTTAACAAAGGTTCTCATTGAGACATCTTTTGCACGTTTCATGAATTCAAAAATTTCTTCTTTATCCTTCAGAGGCATATCTCTTGGTTCAAGATGAGGCAAAAGAATCTTAATTCTTTCCATTAAAGTAACATCATCGGGGTTAACATCAATTAGGATTGATCTTGAACGAATTGCTCCATCAGGATCAGCCTTATCTTTTGGTAGGTTTGAAATAAATACCACACGACCACCAAAATCAAAATATGCCGGAACTAATCCATTTTCAATTGCATTAAATTCGCCTTCCGGGTTATTTTCAAAATCCTTAGGATCAAATACCAGTCCACTCTTCTTAAGATAACTAATTCTTCTAACCTTTTTGGTATCAAGAGCAGCCTTTAGAATGTTACGACCGTTCTCGTCGCGGAATACAGCATCACAGTCATCAAATACAAGAACCTGATTTCTGTACTGATACATTTTCTTATACATCATAATAACTGATACCGCACCAGATACAACAATAAAATCATCATCTTCAATAAGACCTTCATCTTGTAAAGCTTTAGTAACAGAGAATGTTTTACCGGTACCAGCTCTTCCTGAAACCATTAATGAATTAAATGCGCCAGCGGCAAGTCTTCTAGTAATTTCATAAAGGTCATCTAATGTTTCATCAAGAATTTTAACCTTATCTTCTAATGTCATTTCATTTTGTCTAACCACAGGGTTAACATCTTCAGGAACACTTACATTTCTCTTAAGTTGAAGAATCATTCCATAAGATACTCCCATATCCCTTGCAATTGCAGCGCCACTTTCGCCTTTATCCAGTCTTGATAAAATTTCTTTTTGTTGAGCTGGAGTAAATACTTTGGTTGCCTCATTAATCATGGACTCGGTTAAACTTTCAACCTCAGATGCATATGAAGGTTCATTAATCAATTTAATAAATTCATTAAGAAGACCTACAATAGGAAACGTTTCACTACTTACAGAAAAATCAGCAGTATGAGAAGCACCATCAGAAAAATAGTCTAATTGTGCAACTACTCCTGGAAAGCGACCATGTCCTCCACTAATTCTTACAGCAGAATTATCTTTATTACTGTAAAGCATAATTCCAGGATTTCCATTTGAATGAACTAAAAAAGGAAATTTCTTAAAGTCTTTACCGGTTTTCTTATTAAGATAAGAAGTAATAATATCGGCAGCCTGATTTAATTTTGCATCAGTTGAAACAGAAGTTATTGAATTAAAATCTGACTCATTAAGTTTCTTAAATCCTGTATAGGTTGAAATGTGTTTCATCTAGTTAATTTATTTGTTTATTTATTTACCAAGGCTCAGTACTACTTAAACCTAATTGTTTTCCAAACAGACTTGGGCCATAACATGCCCAGAAACCAGCCTTATTAGGATCCATTTTTTCTGCTTTATCGCAACCATGACGAGCCCAAAAAGATGCAGCTCTTCCTGGATCATCGTTCTTTACAGTAAGATTAGGATCACCCCATTCAATCTTTTTTGCAATAATATCGCCATTTTCATCAGTACGACCTGTGTTACGATATACAATAAACTTTTTATTTCCACCTCTCTCAGGAGAATCAAGTTTTACTTTAGTGGTTCTTCCGGTTTTTCTATCGGTATAAACAGCAGGCTTACCAACTTCAAGATTTTTTGCCATCCAACCGCTTTTCCCGTTTAGGATGATATTTCCTTTATCCCAATACTGCTTAACCTCTTCAAAGAGTTCAGTATAAGAATCTGATCCTAGACGATAAACCGAGTTAGTTAAGTCTAATCCATTTTCAACATGATACTTAAGGCCTTCAGAGACCTTATGATAATCACTAAAGTTTTTTACAAATTTCATAAGCTTACTTAATAGGTTCCGGGTTATTTGCAGCGTCAAGATTTCTCTCTTGCCAATCATAAGATACTTTATCTTCTGTTATAGGTCCACCTTTTGCCCAGGTATAACAGGTACGAGCAGAGTGACATTTAAAGTGATGCATCCAACAATATCCTAATTTGCCATCCTCATCGCTTATTTCACCTGGCATACAGTCCAACATTCTTGGAGAGATATCAAATGCTACACAATTTCCACATGTAGATTTTTTAGCAGCTTCTACCGTGGTGTCCCAATGCTTTGCTACATTATCCCAGTAGTCTCCGGGTTCATCTACATTAAGAGGTCCATATTTTATAAAGTCAGCATGAATAGCCCTGTCACGATTAGTTGTGTTTACTTCTAAATCTTTGGTAGGGACTGGACATGATGTTGCTTCTTTGAATTCTTCAAAGAGTTTAATAGATCTCATATTATTTCTTTTTTAGATTTTTATCATGACCGCCTTTAATAACTTCCTGCGCTACATCTGCATCGGCACCATAGGCATTATCACCGCCTTTTTTAGGATCATTAATAGGTCTGCCCCATGTACCTGGAGCTTGCGTTAAGAATGAATTAACTCTTGCATAACCCCACTGCTCTTGTCCGGCACCAGGGCGGTGACCACTTTTCCATGCGGCCATTCCTCTCCTCATTACAATTCTGAGTAAACCAATAGGAACACCCGTTTCTTCACTCTTTTTCTTTAGAGCGGTTTCAATATCAGGATTATCGATAGGTGATCGATCGCCACCTGCATCATCTTCATTTAAAAGATATGGGAAGTAGTTTATTTCTTTTTCTATTGTAATTGTCTTACCCTTAAGTTGATGATAAAGTTCCCAATTAATGATTGATTCATTTTCGGTTTCTTCTTTATCACCGTATATGTCATGATATGCTTTAGTGTGTTTTGAAGTTTTGAGAAGCTTCTTTCCCTTAGTATCACCAGGCAATTCTTTATATGCAGATGGATCATTGTCGGGTTTGGCTGCCTGTGCTTTCATTTGATCCATCTTTTTGCGGGCAGTTGATGTAGATATACCCTTAAAATACCCATGACCCTTAATTTTATCCTCAAAATCCTTTTCTTCTTTCTTTTCAGTTAAGAAATTAATAAAGGTCTTAATAAATTTCATCTTATAGTATCTTTTTTTATTTATTCAGCATGAATAAGAGAAATAAAAAGGGACCGTAGTCCCTTATTTATTAATTTCCTCAATTCCTAATTCCTGATGAATTCTTTTTATTATTTCTTCCGATACCCTAAGTTTATCAAAAGAAGACCATTCAACATCATTAAGAATTTTATGAATATCAGATGATAACCCAGATTCTAAGATTAATGAATCAACACCCTTTGAATACCAGTTAATAACTTTTTCAGCTCCGCCTTCCTGAAAAAGATAAATTACCTGCTTATTATCAATGTACCTTTTATGAAAGCCCATTAATTAAGCTTCAACGATAGGATCTACTTCTTCTGCAATCGATGCGGTTTCAACAGCAGTTTCTTCAATATCATTAATAGTTGTAGGATCTGCTAACTTATCATCAAGTTGAGATAGGCGAGCGTGATTTTCGCGAAGCTGTTGATTATCTTGATGAGCTCTTTGAACAGCATTAGATAAACTTTCTCCACATACGGCCATTAATTCAATAAAGGCTTTAGCTTCATGAAATCCATTCCCGGTCATTTTAGTAACCATTGACCAAAGAATAGTTACATTGGCAGATCTTAAATCAATTTTACCATCCCATTCTTTAGCCTTAATAATCTTTTCTTTCTGCTCACGAAGATTATGATAAAGCATAACCAAACCGGTTGCAGTTGTATGTCCCCAAGGAGCATCCTTTTCAAGGAATTTAAGAAGACGATCAAAGATCTTTCTGTTATTAAGATCAATTGTATACTCTCTTTCCTGCATTTCTTTTAGAAGCTTTTCATTAAGTTCTAAAAGTTCTTTTTGTTCAGCGATAAGTTCGCTTCTCTTTAACGGTTCTTTAACGTTTTCGTTTTCCATGTTTTATTTTTCTGTTTTAGGTTCTGTTGTAATTGGACTAAAGTCTTTATTTACATGATCGCATTTTAAACATGCAAGTGAATCAATAGGAACAAGACGTTCATTACCATCCGGTGAAATAAGCCTACTTAATTTTCTTAAAAAGAAAATTGGACGAAATGTATTATTACCACAGTTCTCACATTTGATTTCCGTAGTGTTATTAATATCAAGATTCATTTGCTGTTGCATAATACGGTATTTAGTTTTATATGGACTATCTTCTATTTTGTTTAAGATATTTTTCAATCATAATAAGATCTTCTGGTGTATCTATTCCCTTTACGGCATGTAGAATAGTATTACAGGTAAAAGATATGCCGGAATCTGCCCATCTTAGTTGTTCAAGAGATTCAGCCATTTCATTTTCGGTTTGAGTTTTTAACTTACTAATTTGCTCTACAACATCTTTTGGAAATGCATATGCGCCTATATGTTTTTCTACATCAGGGCTATAATGATATGAACTGCTTCTAGTAAACATTACAACCTTTTTACTGGACTTAACCACTTTTACAACATTTCTATTCTTTAAGTCATCAGGACCTAATAGAGCAGATAAAGTAGAAACAGAATTAGGATTTTTCTTTGCAAGATGAATAAGAGAATTAATATCCCTATATGTTAATCCAGGTTCATCACCCTGAATATTAACTAGGATATCATATACAAGATCCTTTGATGCCTCTATGATACGATCCGTACCGGTTTTACATTCACCAGTCATTATACTCTTTCCACCGAATGCAATAACTTTACGATGAATTCTTTCGTCATCAGTAGCAACATAAACCTCATCAGCTAAACTCTTTTTACATTCATCATAAACCCACTGGATCATAGGCTTACCTAAAATCTCAATAAGAGGTTTTGCAGGTAAGCGAGTTGATCCCCATCTTGCAGGTATTATGATGATTGTTCTTTTCATATTACAAATGTTTCTTTATAAAAATACAATGTGGGTATATCTCTAAATACTCTTTATGTGATTTATCAAACTTTTTAACAAATCCACTCTCTATAATTTTATTAGAAGATAATACCTGATACTTAGAAGATATTTTACTATCGGTAAACATAAAATTAGAATTGTATATTACCAATAAGCCATTTTTATTTAATCTTTTATCTAATTGGATTAATTGATTTTCAAATTGAGAAAATGTATATTCTTCTGAACAATTACTTAATGATCTAGTTTGTGGCCATCTACATAATACTGACATACAAAATATTAAATCATATGAATGTTCATTAAAATCATCTGCTAAATAAAAATTTATTTTTTCATCAAACGGTTTTGATTTACATTGATTAATCATATCATTACTAATATCAACTCCATCTATAAATGAATTAGGAAAATATAATTCCCTTAAAGTTTCAACTTCACGACCATCTGAACACCCAAATGATAATATCTTTGGATTCTTACCTTTGAAATAAGTTACACATTGATTAAATATGTGTGGATATCGATCATATTGAGTTGCATTTGATATTTGATGTTGCATATTAATTTACTTTGAGTTTTTATCCATGTACGATTCCATCAATTTATTGTAATACCATGTACCAACACTTTTTCTATTTAACTTAGTTTCCCATAAATCTAATATGTTTTTTCTAAGATAATTCATTCTGTCATGATCTTTTAATAAATCTTTTGCAATTGATGAAAACTTTGTATGATCATTACAAAAAATACAATGAACATCGTCTTCAAACGTAACATCATTACATAATGGATAATTTTTTCCTAATGGTTCAGTTATCATAATGACGCCTTCTTGAGTAAATTCTGGTATTTTCCAGCCTAAGTATGATGATGCGCTCCAAATGAATGATAGTTTTGTATTTCTAAGCATATCAACATAATCCTTTCTCTTTATCATTTTCGTCCATGTTGAATATCCTTCCTTTCCTAACTGGTCTGCCTGCTCTCTTAAGTTTAATCTGATATGTGCCCATGCAGGCCACTTATCACTAGGTAAATTGATTGTGCCGCTATTTGTATGTCTCATTGATGCCATTACATCAATGTTTCTATTACTGTTCAATACATTATTATAATTCCACCCTTGATATTCCGGTTCGTCTTCCCATGTTCTCCATAATCCACAGGGGACTATACGATTTTGATATTTCTCATAGATTGAATAATCAACTAAATTAGGACTGTAATGATATTTGAAAATAATACTAAAATCATTTTCTTTCATATTTATAATATCATGATTAGTAAACATCATTGAATCCCACCAAGCAATATATCCAATTAACTTATCATTTACATATAAAAATTCTTTAGGTAATGACTCATCATTAATCAATTCAAATCCAAATATATCTTTTACTTCATTAAGAGCTCTAAAGATATTTGTAGTATAATGATGACTAAAATGTCCTTTTATTACATTCATAGTTTATTTTTATTTTTGAATGGACATGTAGAATATAAAAGATCTAAATCAATATCAATCTTATATTTATGAAATGCGGAAGATATATCTTTAATTCTATCTAAAGTATTTGGTATAATAGGCGCAACCAATGGTCTATTAACTGATGCAAAATAATCATGAAACTTAAATCCTTTTCCAATTACTTTATTTGATAATTCTATCCAATATGAAGGTATTCCTAATGAGTCTCCTAAAATGATTCCATGTAATGAAGAAGATAAAATAACTTCACATTCATTTACCTCATCTACAAATCTGTTAATATGTCTTTCTTCGGCAGGAGTAATTATGTTTATTATTTTAACATCAGGATTTTTTTCAAATTGTTTTAACCAAGGAGATTTTTGATCTATGTAATGTGGGATAATTCCGTACCTATATTTCTTTTTAGTTTTAGGAGAATAAAACCTAGGATATAGTAATGCAGGATCCCCATATACTTCAGGACATTTATAACCTTGGCCTAATATTATGTTCCTGGTTAAAGGTCCTCTAACTGCTCTTATGTCTACTTGGCAAGGAAGTCTCCTATCTTCGGCAATAAATCCAGTACCCCATACTATAGTATTTTTTGTTGCCCATTGTAATACACTGCCAACACATAGATAATCAGGATTATCATTAACAAGTATTGGAGGATTACCACTAAGTTTTTCTATAAGAATTGGATTAAGAGCATCTCCCCAATTTTCTAATCTCGCCCATCTAACCTTTAGCATTTTTTATCTCATTAATTTTTCTACTTAAAATAGCTTCTTCTCTTTCTTTAATTAATTGAAGAGAAGGGTCTCTTTTTAATCTACCAATTCTTTCTCTATGACTTCTATACAAATAGAGAGATTCATCAATATGACCTATCTTAACATCTTTTTGGAGTAATTGCCATATCCATAGAACATCTTCACCACCAAGTCTTAACGATTCTTCAAATTTGAAATTCTTTAGAGAATTTCTAAAAAATCCAGTTGCACATGCAGTGTTATATGTTAAACTTCTCCAATTATCTTTAGTATATTTCTCAATGTTAATCTTAATATGATCTTTAAGTCTAATTTCTTTATCCTCGGTAAACCATTGAATATTTGAATAAACAATTTCTTTATCAGGATTTTTATCCATATAAGAAATACATTTTTCTATTCTATCTTTAGTCATAAGATCATCACTGTCTAACCACATACCAAATTCAGTATCTAAGAATTTAAGTAACATATTTCTTGCATATCCAATTCCTCGATTACGATCACCTTTATAATACTGAATTAGATCTTTACCTCGTTCATTAATAATCTTTCTGACCATTGCTGAAGTATTATCATTACTAGCATCATCATAAATAATTATCTTAAAATCACGGTACGATTGATTAAAACAATTCGATACAGTTTGTTCTATTAAGTTACCTCTGTTATACGTAGGTATTAATATTGTTAATCTTGGTTTTATCATACTTTATTTCTTAATCTTCTACTGGCCTGAAAATGTTCAATCACAGGTTTTACATTAGGATATAATGCTTTCATACTATCAAAAATAAAAGTATATTCAGGTGGTAGATTTTTTGTTTTGATTTTTCCTTCAGCCGCCATTTCTTTAATAACAGATCCTAGATTCCATTGTTCAAATGTTTTTGCGCCAGGACCTTCATCTATATTAATCTTTTGCCACTTACGGCACAACTCTCGTGTCTTTTCATTATTTGCCATAAAGATAGTTCCACTTAGGCATTCATTTTGTCTCCACCTAAAGTCTTGCCATCTTACAGCAATATCACAATCATAATTTTCAAAAAGAACAGGTCTGCTATGAACTATTGCATCAGAATCAACATATAACAGATTTTTTCCTTTATGTTTATTAAGCATATCCTCCATAAACTTAGCTTTAAATCTAGTATTTGCTTGCCATCCACCAAGATTCTTAACGCCTACAACATCATAATTTAGATTTAACCTATTAAGGGATTTCTTTAATTTATTGGCTTCTTCTTCATACGGAGTATTAATTGTATAATATGCAACAATAACCAAATCAGAAAGAGGTTTCGGTAATTGCTTTTGCGTGGTTTCAATAATAGGTTTAGGTTCGGGAGTCGGTATCACCGGTTGTACTTCTTCAAATTTCTTGATGCCTCGAATGGTTTTTGTTAAAGGGATATATGCCTCTAGCGGCGAAGGTGTCATTGTCATAATCTCAACCGAGCTGTGTTGCTTTACTTTAGGTAAAGAAGAGGATAAGTGGCCAGTATACATATTAAGCTTTCTTCTAAATACATCAGAAGGAACCTTAGGATATGAATTATGAAAATGCGTAGATAAACCATTTGCGCTATTCATTAGATCAAAACCTATTAAATAGATTTGTTTATAACCAGCTAAGATAGCAAATTGTATTGCACAATAACCGCTATTATCTCCATGTGAAAATTCTTTAAGAGAATATCCAAACCCGGTTCTTTCATTAACCGCGGTGTTGGATTCAATAACCGATGTAAAGTGCTCAAGACCTACATATCTAAAATTATTTCTCGTATCAACATAATGACCATTTACTTCTTTAATATAAGGATGTTGTCTATTTACAATAAAATGACTACTTTTTGCTTTGGTAGCAATTACTTGTGGAGACGTGTTCGTCTTGGTAAAAAAGCTATAATCCATTGTGATAAAGAATGTAGGATTTCTTACCAAGTCAATTGATTTATTTACACAAATGATATCTTCGCCTGACAAAAAAGATAAATTAACGTCCTTAACCGAAGGTCCTCCACCTATAATAAAAACACGATCGCTTGACTTAGCTGCAAAGGTTGTCTTTTTATTTACAGGTGGTGTATTTGGAAATGATACTTGATTTTGAACATTATGTCTATGTTCTACATTTTGTTGATTACTTACCTGTATAGGTCTATTTGCCTGAGGTCTAGATGGACTAACAACTATTTTTGGGATCCTCCTTTTCATTAATGCGATCTTAATTTTATTATTTATTAGTAAGCAAAAAAGGGGATCCGATTAATCAGATCCCCTATCAAAATCAAGACTTTAACCACATTATGATTTTTCAATTACCGGCTCAATAGTCTCATCATCAGACTGATTAATCACAGGGTCCTGGCCATCTTCGGTTTGTGTAGCCGGTACAAATGCTCTGATTGCTTTAGAAACCAATTCGGCATCTTCAAGCGTAAAAGCCCCTTTTGCTTGTGCAATACGGGCGGCCTGGATTAGAACATTAACTGCCTGTGAATGGGTTAATTCTTGAGGATTTTGATTTTCCATATCTATAGTTTTTTATTTATATACAAGAATCATTAATGGTTTACAGAATTTCAATAATATTCTCAGATTCTTTTTTAACAGACATGGTAACTTTAAGAACACCATTTTCAACTAAGGCCTTAACTTCTTTGGTGTTAACATCTTCAGGAACAATAAACGATTTTGAAAATTCGCGGTTCCAAGTATTCTTTGTTTTATTTTCAACTTTAAGATAACCTTTAACAATCTTAATGCTAAGATCTTCTTTAGTTAATCCTGGAACTGCAATTTCCAATACATAACCTGTATCGGTTTTTTCTGAATGATAACCTGCAAATAAACTTGTACTTGTCTCTAGATCTTTCCAAAGATCATCGTTAAAAATGCTGTTAAATAAGCTTGTGTTTTTTGTTGTAAACATAAAATTTGGTTTTTTTATTTTTTACTATTAGGAATATTCCCAATCAGTTAATATAGTATAAAAACTGTGCAATTCTATAAATCTAAGAGTTTTTTGTCAAATCCGAGAGATATCTCATAATAATAAAATTATTCCATGTCAGATCTGACATGGAATGAATAGAACTAAAATTGGTGTTAAGAAATACGAGTACTTTCAAATTTAACCAATTCTTTCTTTAATGCATTTATGATTTCATTTACTCGAGAATCTTCTGTTTCAATTGTACTATTGACACTTAATCCTCTTGCGATCTTAGACGTAGCGTTTAAGTGATGTACATAATGTTTGAATATTGCTTTAATCTTAGGGTGTTCATAGACCGCTGGACTAACAGTTATATTTACTTTACCGGGCTTTCCATCCAATACATAAATACACTTTTTTCCAGCGGTTATGTTAAGATAGCTATAGTTTTTAGTTTTCTTTACATCATATTTATGAAGAGAACCTACTGCTTGCGTTGATAATTCAATCTTATTGTTATTTGAAGTTATTTTTGTCCCTTCCAATGATTGTTTATTTTCATTTAGAATACTTAACAATGTGTTTTCTACATAATCAGGAATATTAAAATGATAAACAGGTTTTTCAGTGCCTTTTTGTGTTGCAAACATTTCAACTGGTATATAGAGTACTCTATTGAGAGTTACACCATGATTTCTAAGCGATGCATTTCTTTCTGTTAACCTTTTCATTTGTGTTTTATGGCTATCTTTTATTTTACCACCCACTGCAAATATAATTAGAGGTACATCAGATGGATAAAGATCTTTATTTTCATATGCTTCTCCTTTTGTTAAAGTTTGCCCTTGGTGAAAACTATCCCATATACCGTTACCAAAACTCATATATTCAAAAATCGCTGTGTAATCATTATGATGAATTACCACGTCAGAACATTGCTTCTCGGTACCATTAACATCGGCTTCAAATACCGGTTTAAAAGATCCTGTTG
>Ga0129333_10000875_pt1 | contig 26490 bp, 36 predicted proteins | sample CPB6_08_DNA_FD_94474 | JGI IMG/M metagenome (GOLD analysis project Ga0129333, IMG submission 94474) | Freshwater to marine salinity gradient microbial communities from Chesapeake Bay, USA - CPBay_Sum_0.6_0.8_DNA | ecosystem: Environmental > Aquatic > Marine > Coastal | place: USA: Chesapeake... | reverse complement strand
CGACCCTCGACGCTCAAGGGAAGCTCTCGTCCGGCCAGATCCCAGCCATTGCCATCACCGAGGTTTATGTGGTGGCCAATATCGCGGCCCGTGACGCTCTGACGGTGGATGAGGGCGATGTCGCTAAAGTCACCGACGCAGGCGCAGGACTTCCAAAAACCTACATTTACGACGGTTCCGCGTGGATCGAGATCGAGTCCGGGTCTGATGTGGACTCGGTCAACGGCGAAGTGGGCGCTGTCGTCCTGACCTCTGGTGACATTGGTCTCGATGTAGCAATCCGCACCGAGACGGATGTTCAGGCAGCTCTGGCCACCCTTGACACCGACCTTGGCACTGTCGAGTCTGCAATCACCGCACTCGAAGGCGCTTCGGTTGAGTTCGTGCAGGAGAAGTTCGTGCTCGGAGCTGGAGACATTACGAACGGATATATCACTCTGGCGAACCTTGCGATTGCCGCTTCGATCAACGCTTTCGTCGATCGTTTGGCAATCCATGCGACCGATGACTACACCCTTTCAACTGTTGGCGGAGTGACCCGCGTGACCTTCGCAGGGTCTCTCATCACTGTCGGACAGGAAAAGCTCTCCGCTGGAGATGTGGTCCGCGTTAAATACGCAAAGCAAGCAATCTAATCTAGAATGAGGCCGGGGGGAGGCAACTCCTCCCGGTTTTTACTGCATGGGCTTTCTTGAGCAATACGCACGATACAATAACTTCTTAGAATCCACCAAGATCGAGTTCATCGACAAGGTGGAGGATTTTCCCGAAGCCGTATCAGGCGTTATTACCCTTGCAGACAATCAGACCTACTTCATCACGACGACCGTGGATCTCTTGGGTGCGCGGATTGTGTGCGGCCAGAACACCACCATTATCGGCGGAAGCTCTGAAAACTGCATCCTTAAGTCCACAGGACTCGCCGCAGCCACCGCACTCATCACCTCGCAGTATAGCCTGCCGATGCGAAACCTCTCCATCACGCACGGGACGGCGCTTGACCTTAACGGCTCTGGCACTCCTACGGCGGCACTTGACTGGTTCGGCGTAAACTTCCTAGACTGCAACTCTTCAGGCGGTGGTTCTGGCGTTGGAACGATCCAGACTTACAGCAACTTCATCATGTCGGATTTCGCTCTCCTGAACAGCTCCGGCATGACTTTCAACGGCTCAATCGGGACCGTGGGTTTCGTGCAGTGCCTGTTCTCTGGCGTTGCGGCTCAGACGACGCTCAACTTCCCATCGACCCTGACCATCACTCGCCGAATCCGGGTAACCTATTCCTCATTCGTCGCATTTGGTGGAGCGACCGCGATCAATGTGAGCACTTCGGCTGTCATTCCGGTCGAGGGGTACATTCTCGACACTGTAAACTTCAGCGGGGGCGCGACCTATACGGCGGGCGTCCAATTTAACGACAATAAGGCGCTTTTTACCAACTGTAAGGGCATCGGAAACAGTGCCGAGATCGGTCAGTGTTATTACATTAACAACACCACACAGAACGGGATTGCGACTACGGGGGTCTTTGAGAAGATCGTGGGGACGACCACGGCAAGCTCAGTGAACCAAAAGTTCGATCATACCAATAACCGGCTGACATATACGGGCGGCATCACTCGTTCTTTCCGGGTTACGGCGTCATGCTCTGCTCAGGCAATCACTACAAACAACACGATCATTTTGGTCAGGGCTGCCAAGAACGGCGCGACTATCGCAGAGTCAGAATCTCAGGCGACGACTTCTGGAACGGGCCGAAACGAAAACTTCTATTCTCAGGCCATCGTGGAACTGACCACTAACGACTTCCTTGAGCTGTTTATCGCCAACGCCACGAACGCCAACAACCTGCTCGTCACCGAGCTAAATATGATCGTTGAGGCCTTGAACTAACTGGATCAATCGGTACACTTTAAGCAACCACTAAGACCCCGCTAAAGCAGGGAGAGGGAGACAAAATGAGTACGCCAAAAGGTTACAGCACGCAGGAAAAAGACGATCGGCTGTCAGCTCAGTTTACGACTGTTGAGCCTGTCCGAGAAGAACAGTTTGGCCTTTCTACTGTCTCCCATCAGTTCGTTTATGAAGTAGGAACCGACGCCGCTGAAGCGGGTTCCACGGCCTACTCGATCGCAGCAACAGCCCATGCAGCCCTCAAGGGTGATGTCATCCTTTTGACGAGTGGTGCTCTCTCTGGACGCGAAGTGAAGGTGTGGGAAGTTTCGACCAACCTCATCACTCTGGCAGAAACCATGCCATCGGCCATCGCCACGGGCGTGACTTTTAAGGTCCTTCGGCACAAGTACCCATCGGTTGACTCGGGCGGTGCCGTCAATGTGAACGCTGTGATCGTAGAGCAGGCCCTTGCCGCAGACGGTGGCGCACTGCCTGCCCAGCTCAAAGTGGCCGCTGGATACGACGGATCTGCAGTCCAAGTTCTCAAGACCGATGCGGCTGGCGAACTGCAAGTGGATGTGCTCTCGTCCGCTCTCCCATCCGGTGCAGCAACTAGCGCAGCCCAGACCGATGGATCTCAGAAGACTCAGATCGTGGATGGGTCCGGGAATGTCATCGGGTCTACCGGAAACGCTCTGGATGTAAACCTAAAGACCCCGATCACGGTGGATGTGAGCTTGTCTCAGGCTAATGACTCCGTGGCAGTCTTCGGGAGCGACGGTGCAGTAAACCGGGCGCTTAAGACCGACGCAAACGGTGAGCTTCAGGTCGATGTGCTCTCCAGCGCATTGCCTGCAGGTGCCGCGACTGCAGCAGCTCAGACCGATGGAACTCAGAAGAGTCAGATTGTCGATGGAGCTGGTACGGTAATCACTTCGACTTCCGTCGGACCCATTAAGGGCCTTGATGTAAATGTGATTAAAGCAGCAGTTGATCCGGGGAATGATGTGTTCGCCACCACGCTTGTGGGAACGCGGTATAATCAAATTGAGGTAAAATTTGACACCGCCCCGGGTGCTACTTTTATTACGCAAACCCTGACCGGTGGCGGTGCCGTCAGCCACACTAACGGGCATGCCCTTTACTCTACTAGTTCCGCAGCTACTGCTCAGGCCAAGGCCGTTTCAGTGGGATCTGTTATTTATCGTCCCGGTGCGGAAGTTTATGCTGATTTTACAGCGTCTTTTACTGTTCCGACCTCAGCGGCATCTCACCAAAGAATTGGTATTTATGATTCAAATAACGGCTTCTTTATCGGTTATGAAGGGACCTCTTTCGGGGTAACTGTAAGGACCGGCGGAGTAGATACTAGCGTTCCAAGAGCAAGCTGGAATGGTGATCTTTTGACTGGGGCCGCAAGCTCTAAGTTCACCCGTAACGGATCACCTGAAGCGATTAACCTCGCATTCAGTAACCTTTTCCGCATCAGATACGGCTGGCTCGGTTCTGCTTCGATTCTGTTTGATGTGTTTAGTCCAGATGGTGTGTGGGTCAACTTCCACACAATCAAGCAGCCCAATAGTTCACTCAATCCTTCGATTCAAAACGCAAATCTTCCAGTTACGCTGGATGTTCAAAAAACCGCATCAGATGCAACGGATCTCATCATGTCCACTGCATGTTGGGCTGGTGGGACTTCGAGTTCCTACACTCGGATCACCGATACTCTGACAGACAACTCCCTTGCTGGACTGACTCGCTCGGTTATTACTGGTGTAACGACTGGTGGCGGTGGCGGATATGTAAATGTGAAGGTGAACCCATCCGGCGCACTCGTCGCTGATGTAACCGGGACGGTAGCAGCTACTCAGTCTGGCACTTGGAACATTAATAATGTTTCTGGAACAGTCAGTCTTCCTACCGGAGCCGCTACAGAGAGCACGCTATCCACGCTGAATGGAAAAGTCACTGCCTGTAACACTGGCGCTGTGACGATCTCGACGGCCCTGCCAAGCGGGACCAACACGATCGGGAAAGTGGATGTAAACACCCTGTCGGTGGTCGATCTGCTTGATGCTGGGATCTTGGATACCTCGATTCTGGCGAACAACATTCCCGGAAGCGCGGGATCTCCGCTTCAGGTGATTGCCTCGACGGCTGCAGCTACTAAAAAGCTCCAGCTTCTCGACACCACTGGCGCTTTCATCGGAGTATACACTGGGGCAGCTCTGTCTGAGGTGCTTCAGTTCATCATGGGACCGGGTTCCGATCAAACTATCGAACACGCCATCCCAGCAGGGACTCGCGTCAGCCTTAAACGACTGGATTCAACTACTGCTGTTTCGAGCGGGATCGTAGCATTCAATCTGCTCGGATAAGCACTAACCAAGGGGGTTACTAGCAATGCCAGCAAGCATATTCGCAGGATCAAAAGTCAAAACGCTGAAAAGCACGCTCTCGCTGAACGGTGGGGCGGACATCATCAGCTCCACCACAAACCCTCAAACCTCCGCTGTCAGCGCAGAGCCGGGTTCCCTGCTTCTCAACACCACGAGCGGGACCATGTATCGCAAACTCGATGCGGGTTCGACGACCAACTGGGTAGAGGTCGGAGCCGGTACCGGCGGTAAGAATTACATTAAGAATCCTGACTTCGATGGTGGCGCGACCACTAGCTGGTCGATGCAGAAGGTGTCACTTTCGAGCTTCATCCCTACCGGAAACATCGGTGCAGCGGATGCAGGGCATACGATCGCGACCTCCAGCTCACTCCCACTTGAGGGCGCTAACTCGCTTCTTGTTCAGGGCGCATCCTTGTTCACGGCGGGTAACTGTCTTGTGTCGGCTGCTTTCACGATCGACCGCGAAGATGTGGCCAAGGTTATGGGCTGGTCGTTCTCATATGAAGCCATCACGACCAACATGGATTTCTCGGGAACGAGCGCAAACACTTGGGCGGTCTATATCGCAGAAGTCACGACCGGCACTCCTGACACGGTGGTGAGCTGGATTCAGCCTGCAGGCGTCTACAACATGACGCAAGGATCAGGTGTTGGGTTGGCATCGGGGACCTTCCAGACGACCTCTACCGAGTCATCGGCCTATCGCATCGTTCTGGTCTGCATTAACTCGGAAGCCGCAGCAACGACGCTCAAGGTGGATGACTTCCAGCTCGGGCCTCAGAAGGTTGTGTACGGATCTCCTGTGACGGATTGGGCTACATATACGCCATCGACTGTTACCAATGGAACCATTGGCGGTAGTAGTCTTCAGTGGAGGCGTGTCGGAAACAGTCTACAGCTACGAGGGAGATTGAGTACAGCGACGATTACCGGGGCATTTAGCTTTTCGCTTCCAGATGGTTTATCAGTAGATACAACTCAAGTTACGGCAAGCGGAGGGAACATCCTTGGCGTTGGAACAATTTACAATACGCCATCAGCATTCAGCCAAACTGTTCCTTGCGTTTTTGCATATGCAGGCCCAACTGCACTTACAGTAAGAGCCATTGGATCATTAACTACAGATGTTCACAACTATTTAGATATCAGTGGGACATTTCCATATGATGGTGTGATTACGATTCAAGTATCAGCCCTTGATGTACCAATCTCCGGCTGGTCATCCTCCGTCCAAATGTCGAACGATACCGACACGCGGGTTGTGGCGGCTGGAATTAAAACATCTGGCGCACAAACAATTCCAATTAACACAAATGTACCTGTATCTTTTACAAATGTCTTAAGCGACAGCCACTCGGCCTTTATTCAGGGATCTGGATATGTTGCTGGAACTGGGGTCTGGGGTACTGCAAACGACACAAGACCAAGATATATTATTCCTGTATCTGGATGGTACAATATATCTGGGGTGATATCGTATGCCACTGCTGCATCTGGTTTAGGGTACGCTGCATTATATGTAGATAATGCAGCAGCATCTCTTGTTACTGGTGTTCCATTAAACGCTGGTTTTGGAGTTAGGTGTCCATTTGCATATAATAGTGTTTATCTTACCGCTGGCCAAGCGGTTGATATTCGAGGGTATAGCCAAACGGCTACCACCCTTAACCAAAACGAAGGCTCATATCTAAGCATTCATCGCCTCTCCGGCCCCGCCACTATCGCGGCTAGTGAGACGGTTGCTGCGAGGTACTCAACTAATGCTGGTTCTAACACGCTCGTGGATTTTGGAACTGGTGTAAACTATGCAGACTTTGAGGACAAAGAATACGATACGCATGGAATCGTGTCTGGTGCTGGGTCGGGAAATTCAACAACTGAAGGATCTGGGTTTAAGATCACGATTCCGATTTCTGGAAAATACAGAATATCTGCACATGCGATGACAAAAACTGGATATAGCTGGGCGGCGGCTGAGTATTTTTCACTGGCAATCAGAAAACAAACTGGTGGAGCACTTCCCGGCGTTTATGTTGCTGCGTCTGATAATTATCAGACTGCGGCTCATACAACATATGTTACCGCAGCAATAACTAGTACCTTTGACTTTCAAGCGGGCGACACTGTGCAAATTGCAGTAAACCAAACATCGGGCGTAACCATCGGACTGATTACCGCAGCTAGATACAACTTTGTTGAAATTGAAAGGATCGGATGATGAAACTCGTAAAAGTTTTTAAGGCTGGAGTTTTGTACGCCGATGGACGCATGGAAGACCCAACTGAATGGATTGCTTCATGTGTTGCCAAAAACAAGTGGGGACTCCCAGAACGCGAAGAACTGGACGCAGAGGGAAACCCAACAGGCGTTATCCTTCCAGCCGAGTACACGGTTGAGATTGAGGACATCACCGCTCAAGTAGCTCAGGAAGCGATCAATGCTGAAGCTCTGGCTTACCTCGCGTCTACTGACTGGATGATTATCCGGGAAGTGGACGCAGGGGTGCCTTGTCCGGTTGAGATCAAGACACTCAGGGCTGAAGCACGGGCGAAAATCGTTAGGTAAGAGGGGGGAGTAGGGACATGGGATATGTAAATGTCACACAAGGGGTTACTATCTCGGTCCCTACTTCGGGGACTCGAAACTGGGCACAGAACCTGCTCACGAACGCTTGGCAGAAGCTTTCAAGCCACGATCACACCGGGTCTGGTAAAGGTCTTCAGATCGTAACGGCAGCCATCGCAAACCTTGCCGTCACTTCCGCGAAGCTCGCCAAGAATCTGGCAGGGACTCAAGCTACGACTGCCGTTCAGGCTGCAAACGCTGCAACGCTCGATTTTAATAACGGAAACATCCAGAAGCTTAGTCTGCAGGGAGCAACGGGTCCGGTAGCTGTGGCGCTCTCCAACCCGCAGGCCGGCGGGGTTTATAAAATCTTCGTCGTTCAGGACTCGACCGCAGTTCGGGATATCGCATGGCCGGTTGCCGTACTTTGGCCGCAGGGTGAGAAGTACGGCGTGGATGTCTCTCAGGGCACTAGCGATATCGACTGCGTAACCCTGTACTATGACGGGACTAATTACTTTGGCGACTTTCAATTAAACTGGAGTTAATATGGACCCAATTATTGGATCAGCAGCAATCATGGCAGGAACTCAGCTCTTGAGCGGACTTCTAGGGCAAAAGCTTGCCCGTGAGCAAGAAGAAGAAGCCCGTCAGCTGGCAGCAGCCCAAAGCGGTCTCCAGATGACCCAAGGGATGCTTAGTGGTCAGCAAAAGGCTACCGAATCAGCTTTGGGAAACCTGATCGCAGCCTATCGCTCGGGACTTGGAGGGTAACATGTACGGACAGATGACGAGCATGAACCCGTTTGGCCTTGAGGTAGAAAAGACTCAGTCTCAAATGCCTACGATGGAAAGTTTTATTGAGGGGCTTAAGCAACAGCCCGAGGTTCAACCTGCACAGCCAGTAATGGCCCAGCCAGCTATGCCAGAAGCGCAAAAGCCAGCAGCTCCCGTTACGGTTGAGGATGCAAAAGGCAAGGCAGAGCTTGGAAAAGCAGGCGTGATGGCTGCAACGACTCTTCTTGGGAAGCTCTTGGAAGCCAAGGCCGCCCGAGAAAAAGCAATGCGCGACAGAAAGTCCGAAGCGGCTAAGACCGTTGCAAAAGGCACTCAGGAAGTTCTGCAAGAGCAGCAGGCATCCACTGCAAACCCTTTAACGCAGTTAATTGGCGCATACAGAAGCGCACTGTAAGGAGATCATATGATGGAAGGCAAAATGCACGGTAAAGGTCTTGAGAAAGCTAAAATGCACTACGATATGCTTATGGAGGCGCTCTCTGCCTTGGGTATGTCTCTCGCTGAATTTGAAGATCAGATGGAGTCTGGCGAGGAGATGGAAGAGGGCGAAGAGTACGGTGAAGAAGGCGAGAAAGCCCCGAAGCCGATGGACAAGGGTAAAATCGCTATTGTCGTTGCTCGCATGAAGAACAAGATGAAAGGCGAATAAGCCATGAGAAACATTTCCCTGCTGATTACGGCTTCCCGCCGGGCGACAGAGAACGAAGAGTTCACTGAGACGGCAGGGATTCAGGACGAGGAATTCATTCAGTACATGAATGACGGTCAGGAAGAAATTCACTCAATCCTGAACGCTGCGTTTCCTCACATTCTCATGAAAGAGCAGATCAGCTCTGTGGTTCAGGGTCAGGAGGCTTATTCAATTCCTGACATGGTCTACATGGGAACCCGGATTGACATGCTTGAGTATAGTCCGACCGGGCTTGCGTTTGACTATTACCCTCTGAAAAAGGGTAGCCTGAAAGAGCGATTGAATGGGATTTCTAGCAACCCTGCTTTTTACATCCGCAATGGGTCTCAGGTTTTACTTCAGCCACCACCGCAGCAGGCTGGGACTTTGAGGTGGAACTTCCAACGCAAGATCACGAAACTGGATAAGCAGCGGGCATCGGTCCTGTCTGCTGTCTTGGATACGAATGCCAAGACGATTACTAGTCTGACTCTTGATCCAAACCAAGCCCTAGATGCTACGGGTCTGCTCGAAGAGAACTACATCACAATCGTTGACAAAAACGGTGTGGTAAAAATGAAGTTCATCCCGATCAGTGCGATTGATACGAGTACGGGCGTGGTAACGGTGGACGCTGGTTTTGTGTACGAGTCTGGGGAGACGATCGACGCTGGGGATTTTGCGTTGCGCGGGAAGTACAGCTCAACCCATTCGGAGCTGCCCGAGGTGTGCGAGAAATACTTGCTCGAATACTGCAACACACGGATACTGATGAGAGACTCCAGCACGGACGCAGACTCCATTGCACAGATTCTGGCTAAAGTGCAGCAAACGCTTCAGACGGCCTTTGCCGAACCTGATTCTGACCCTGACTATGTCACCGTTCTGGACGGACAATATCTCGGTTGGGATCAATACTAATGGGCGTCCAATACCAGCACCTGAAGCGATACCAGAACTTCTACGGGATTGATCTCAAGGCGAGTAACCTTGAATTTCCTGACCAATTCGCTACGGATTGCCAGAACATCGTTATTTCCAAGACCGGAAGCCTAGAAAAGCGGGTAGGCTTCCAACCACATTCCGAGCCTGATTGCAGTAATGGGCTTTTTGTCTACAACCGGGTCAACTCACAGGGGGAAGAAGTCCCTGAGGTAATCGGTGTCTCGGATACCCTGAAAAAGCTCTCCAAGAGCATCATCGCTGTCACCTATACCGGGACGGACCCTAATGCGCGCATCTCGTTCATCTTCGACACGGCGACGGATCAGTACCGCTGTCAGATTGAGGTCGGCACGACGACTGTCCTCGATTCGGCGCTGGGCCTTGGCCGCGATGATCCAAGTCCTAAGACGGTTGACGACCTAAGAGCGGAAATTGACGCTCTAGCGGATCTCACCGCGACTATTACAGGCGATCTGAATGTACCGGCAGCCTTTTGTCGGCTTGCGTATCAGTACGACCTAACTTCGGGGCCATTCCAAGCCACAGCCCTATATTGGGCACAGCTAAATGTCTCTCCGCAGACCGGCAAATCCGGGCCGCTGGAGGGCTCCGAAACCCACAAGAATGACGACGACTTCGAGAATGCCACGAGCGTTGTCCTTCAAAACTGCCTTTATGTGGCCAACGGGTACGACGAGATCGTCAAATACGATGGCCAGAATGTGTACCGGGCAGGAGTTCCAACGGCTGCAAGCCTGACTGCTACTGGTACGGCTGGAGTAGGCCGAGCCTATGTGTGGCGTGCCCAGTATGTTCAAAAGGACGCGGTACTGAACACGGTTGAGGGGAATCTTAAAAACTCTCCTCAGTATGCTTTTACAGAGCCGAGCACAAACCCCGTGACCGTTACGGCTGCAAACATTCAGGCCGGGACCGGGTTTAACACCAACTGCGCGATCGTGGCAGGCGCTCAGGGGCCGGTTAACACCATTGTAGTCGATGATGGCTCTGGTGGGGTTCACACCATGAAAGTCGGTGACACGGCATACTTCTTTGATTCGGTCTCAGGCGGCTATGTCGAACGAGAAGTGACTGCAGTGGACATCACCGCTCCGACCTATTCCATCACGGTTGCTGGGGCCGCTGTTACGGTCGCCGACAATGCTGTCATCTCGAACAACTTGAGAATCAGATTGTTCAGAAACCAAAACACTGGTCTGACTCCGACGATCTGGTACGAGCTGGTCGATCTGCCCAACAACTCGTTTGCGGCAACCCAGACCTACACTGACAATAGGTCGGACGCTAACCTGCTGGCAGGAATTCAGCTTGTAGAGCCTACGACCGACCGCTCGCCACCGATCAAGGGCAAGTACATCTCGGCATTCCAGACCCTCATGGTGACGGCGGGAGACCCTGAGAATCCTAACACGGTGAGTGTTTCAGACATTGAAAACGCCGAATACTTTCCGTTCCCAGACAACCAGTTCATTGTGAATAATTTACAGGGTGACCTAATTACGGGGCTTCATCCCTCAAACGAGAACTTCCTAATCTTCCAAAGTCGCTCAATCCACGCCATGACGGGTGATGTTCCGAATGGCAACTTCCGGGTGGACACGATCACGACCGATATCGGGTGTGCAGCCCATGCCACCATTCAGGATGTCCGAGGGACCGTGTGCTTCCTCTCTCCCTTCGGGCCTCGGGTGATGACCGGCGCCAATATCCCGCAGGGACTGGGAGCTTCAAAAGACAATGTGCTTAATTCTAGGCTCGATCCTCTGTTCTCAACCCGAGGGCTTACGGAGCCTGAGATCCTGAGAGTGAAGCGGGCCATTGCGCTAAATGACCGGCGTGGGGAAAAGTACATTCTATTCATCCCTGCTGAGAGCGAGACCACGGGCGGCGATCGCTATGTGAACGAGTTCGCAGAGACGCTAGTCTATGACTACACTCGGGACGCTTGGGTGACTTGGACTGGCCTCAACATGGCTGGAGGCTTGATTTCGACCGATGACGACACCGAGCTTCTGTTTATTGAGCGGCGAGAGCTCAATGACGCTTTAGAGCACTATGTCTACCGGTTCCTGAATACAGGTACCTTTCTGGACTATCAGGACCACGACCAGACGATCACCTGCACCTATAAGAGCCCGTGGGAGTTTATGGGTGAGGCTGCGATCCGGAAGAACTTCCAAGCAATTCGGGTGTACGGGATCGAGGAGATCGACCGAGAGTACACGATCGACATTCAAACCGAGTCAAACTTCACCGCCGATAATGTCATTTCGACCTGCAGCCTGACTTTCGGTGCCGGAGGATACGGAACAAGTCAGTATGGGATCGACCCATTCGGCGACCCGAGCACTACGGGCCTCAAGCATAAACTATCCAACGGGCGGGTTACGGCCCTTCGGGTAATTTTAGGCAATTCTCAAGAACAGACCAATGTGAGCATTACCGGGTATGAGCTTGAGATCGCGACACCTTACAAACCCAAGTTTCTGACCTAAATGGCTAAATTCTCAGGATTTCGGACATTCAAACTCGGAGGGACGGTGGAGGAGGCAATCGCCTATCTCTCCAACGGTCTTTCGGTTTCCTTGCGAGAGCTTCAGGCTGGTCTTGCAAACCTGACCTTTGCGGACAACTTTAAGGGGCAGATTATTGAGGTGTCGATTCCGGCAGGTCAGACGGTGGGATTTTCTCATAACCTAGGTGTGGTGCCCACTCAGCGTGTTATTCTTAAATCGACGGGCAGCATCGACGACTCTGCGACCCCTTGGACAGATACGGCGGTTTACTTTCGGAACAGTGGCGCGGCTGCGCTAACAGCTAAAATTCTATTGATGAGGTGAGAACATGGGATTTTTTAAAAGTTTAGGAAGAGTTGCTGGAGCCATTCATCAGCCTATTTTGAAAGCAACCACCAAAACTGTGGGCGGTATTGCTAGTGGACTTGCTGGAGGGCTTGAAAAACCAGTAAGAACCACTGGTCCTAGTCCTGAATCCGTTTCGGCTGCGGCCACAAAAAAAGGACAAGAGATGGCCGCTCAGGCTGCTTCCGCAGCTGCAAATGCTCCAAAGACTGGAGCTGAAGTGAATATCCCCAGACCAGCTGCAATCGGTAGCCTTGCCTCTACGGAATTCCTGCCTGAAGAAATGAAAAGGGCTCTCGCGCTGCGTGAGTCTGCACTTCAAGGGATGTCCGCAGAAGAAAACGCTGCACGCCGAGCGCAAATGGGTCTTGCTCAAGGAGCCGCAGAAGCAGCTCGGGGTCGGGCACTTGCCGCAAGCCTTGCACGGTCAGGAGTTCGCGGTGGAGCAGCAGCGGCAGCACAAGGTCGCGCAGCCCAGTTGGCAGCTCAGGAACGCGCAGCTCAGGAGCAGGATCTTTTCCTGAAAGATATTGCAGCCAAGCAGCAGGCGCTTGCGGATTATGAGAAAGCGACTGGCGGTGCGCTTGGAGCCGCTGGACGGCAGCAGTTCATGGGCACGGCGGCAGATATTGCAGCTCAACAGATTGCGAGCGGTGAGCGTATCGCAGGCAAACAGGCCGAAGCGATTGAAAAATACGGTCAGCTTATGAATCCTGCCGATGAAGATAAAGGACCCGGATTCTTCAGTAGAACGGCTTCTGCAATCGGTGACTGGTTCTAAGGGGTGAAAAATGGCTAACGGACTCGCATTGCTGATGAGCAAAAAAGAAGAAGACAAAACCCAGCAGATGGCAAGCGACCTGCAGGCCGGAAAGCTTCCAGAAGCTAAGACGATCGCGGAAGCGCAAAAAACTCTTTTGCAGGCAGAAAAGTCTGCCGGTGAAATAACGACAAAGGCCCCAGAAGGCGAGATGTCTAACGGACAGCTTTTTGCACGCCTTTTGATCGGGCTTGCCCCTCAATTGGTCGGCGCAGTTGCTGGTCGATCACTAGGTATCGGTGCGGCTGCTGGTGGCTTGGCTGGAGCGCAGGCAGGGCTAACGGGTCTCAAAACTGCAGAAGAAGTCGAAGCCAAGCAAAAAGAAGAAGCCAAGGAAGCGAAAAAGACTTTGGCAGAAAACAAGAAGCTCGAAAACGAGACTAAGAAACTTGAGCTTCAAGAGGCAAAAGAAGGAAGAGAAAGCCTTCTAGCCCTTGAAAAGCTTGGCATTGATAAATCGACACTCGCACTTAAGAAAAAAGAAATTGAGGCAAAGGTTTCTGAAGAAAAGCGTCTTCCTGCGTCTCAATATCTGGCTGGGACTTTTGCTCGGCGTCTTGAGCAGGCCGAAGGAGTCTTTGACGAGCTGGAAAAGTCCGGATTCGATCGCGCTTCTATTTCGTCAGAAACGGCGTCACTTTTGCCTGATAGACTTAGAAATGACGCACTAAAAGCACAAACACAGGCAGAGCGAAACTTTATTGAGTCTGTGTTGAGACGAGCCTCTGGAGCCTCAATCACTCCAAGTGAGTTTGAGTTTGCGGAGAAACAATACTTTCCACGCGCTGGTGATTCTCCGAGTGTGATTGCGCAAAAACGAGCAAACCGTCAGCAGGTGATGCAGGGGCTGAGGGCAGAAGCTGGTAAAGCACTCGACCAGATCCCTTTGGTCCAAGTACAAATGCCGCAACAACAGCAAGCTCCAAGCCTTGGGATGAAAGAAGCTAACGCAGCACAGATGCCTTCTGTCGTTTCTCGAATGGGAAAAGACGGAAAGGTCTATGAATATCGGCTCAACCCAAAAACCGGGAAATACGAGTAACAAATGGCAAAGCCACTCTTTGAAGACACCATGCCAATCGAATCACAGAAACCAGCTTTTGAAGACACTTCGCCTCTTGAGGTAGAAGAGCCGTCTATGGCTGAAAAGATTGAAACTGCGGCACGGTCGGCGCTTGAGGGGGCAACCTTTGGAGTGTCAGAACCTGCTATTAGCGGGATCAATGCAGTGGTCGGGAATCTAATCTCAGCCGGGTTCAACGCTGAAGATGTGGGTGAGTTTGTAAAACAGGCGGCATCAGGTGAAGCGATCAAACAAGAGTATCAGCGTGACATTGTAAGACGCAAAGCCCTTGAAGCAGAGATGCCCGGACTTGCGACAGCTGCAGAAATCGGGGGAGCTATTGCCTCACCTGCTGGTCCAATTGGTCGCGGTGTTACAGCTCTTGGAAAAGGTATTGCCGCAGCGGCTGGTCGAGCTGTTGCGCCAGCTCTTGAGGTGACAAAGGCTGCAGAGGCTCTTCCTGCTGTTGCAAAGATCGCAAAAGGTGCCACAGAAGCCGGAGCGCAAGCATTGGCTGGTGAAGCTGTAAAGCAGGCCGTTGAAATGCCCACTGGCTTCATGGAAACCGGAACACCTCTTGGGGAAGTCGGAGCAACGGGAGCTGGTCTTGGTGCGGCTCTTTCGGCAATCCCAGTGGCAGGAAAAGCCATCTCCGGAGGTGCCGCTAAAACCCTGTCAGCATTCGGCGGGGTTAAAGAAAAGGTCATTAAAGACTATCTGAAGCGTTCAGAGCCGATGCTCCCAGTGAGTGTTGAAGCCTTGAAAGATACCACAGACGCAGCACTTCAGCGCGTACAGGCTGGACTGGTTGAACAGCGGAAACAAGCAGCGGATGACATCCTCCTTGCGGTTAAAGCTCTGAAAGACCGGGTCATCAAAGGAAGCCAAGAGTCTTTTGAGATCCTTGAAAAAGAAGGCGTAAGCACAGCTAAAACAGGCAAAGAAAAAGTCATCAAAGCATCTGAGATTATTAAAAGCATTGATGAACAGATCGCAGCCCAGAAGACGAAGGTCGGGGATATCCTGCTGAACGATGTGCGGCAGAAGGCTGCAGCAGAGCTTGAGCGACTTAAGGGAACGGTGACTGCTCTCAGTGGAGAGATTGGGGACAGTCTTGATCTTGTGACCGCAAAAGAGATCATTCGCTCACTTGATGAAGTGACCCAGTATGCAAAAAGCACTGGTGAGTGGACAGGAAGACTTGATCAAGCACTGCAAGCGGTTCGGTTTAACATTAACCAACAGCTCAGGGGCGCATCAAAAGCCTATGCCCAGAAGATGGACGAGGTTTCAAAAGATGTGAAGTTGCTTGAGGCTGCCGATGATCTGCTCGGGACTGAAGCTAAAGCACTGAGCGGAGTTCAAACCTTGGCAGTCGGTAAAAACCCACGGCTCAACGCATTGGCGGATCAATTGCAATCTGCAACGGGGGTTAAGATTTCACGCGGGATTGAAGCGATCAAAAAGACCACTCCTGTTCAGAGAATGGACCCTAAGACCACGGAAAGCTTTCTCAAAGGAGTGATGGGTGGTCGGTCTATTGAGGGCCGCCGGACGCTCCAGATGCTTTCAGAGCTTGCAGATGAGGATCTGGTTCGGCTTGCAGATGATGCTGCAATGTCGGCTGAATTTGAAAAAGTAGTTCAGAACGGTTCACGGGATGTCAACTTCTGGAAGGAGATCATGGGTGGTCTCACGACTGGGGGCGCTCTTGCTGGTGGTGCTCTTGGCGGTCCCGGGGGAGCCATGATGGGGGCCGGTGTCGGATATCTTGTAAAGACCTTCGGAGCGCCGACCACTAAAGTCATCTTAGATGGAGTGATCAAAGTCAGAGGCATTCCGACTGTTGAAAAGCTTAATGCGGCACTGTCTAGTGTTCCGGCAAAAACTCGGGATCAACTGGTCAACGGATTCGTCCGGTCGACGATTGTCGGCATGGAAAAAGATGAGCCGATGGATGTTCAAATCCCAGAAGAAAACAGAGCCGAGATCATGGAAGACATTAAAGGCTCTGACATGGATTCAGTGGCTAAGGTTAAGGCCTTGCAATCACTTCAAAAGAGCGGCTCAATTAAAACAGAAACGATTAAGCGTTACATGGTCGGTCAAAAGCCGGGCCGGGTTTCATTGCCAGCTGAATCGCGCAGGCAAGAACTAAAGATGGACAAACCAGACATTTTGAAAGCCCTTGAGAAACGGAACCAGAAATGAGTCAGCAAAACGCTTGGGTGATGCGCCTGCCTTGGCAGGAGATCGAGGATGTAGCTGACTCCGAGAATGTGCCTGCCAATCTTTTGGCGGCTATTGTCCAAACGGAAAGCTCCAATAACAAGTTCGCCATCCGGTTTGAGCCGCACTATAAGTACCTGTTTAAGACGAAAGAACATGCGGCATCTAACGGCATCACAGAGGCGACTGAGACCGTCATGCAAATGACGAGCTGGGGTCTGTGCCAGATCATGGGTGCGGTGGCCCGGGAGCTTGGACTTAAAGGGTCAATCTTTCAGATGCTAGACCCTCACATTAACCTTCAATACGCGGCAAAACTCCTGAAGCGGCTTGCGACAAGGCACAAGGAGCGAGACGATATCATTGCGTCCTATAATGCTGGGTCTCCGATTAAGGGACTTAACGGTCTCTACCGGAACCAGAACTATGTGGACAAAGTGAACCAGTATTTGTCGGCCATAGACTTGGCCCGGAAGGGGTGATGGATTATGCAAAAGCTTCTTGAAATTGGACAATTTCTCCTCGCGCACGGTCCTGAGATCGTGTCTGCAATCGTTGCAATCCTCAGTGGGGTCATTGCAATTAGCCTGATGATTCCCGGGGAGCAGCCTGAGAAAGCACTCAAGAAGGTCGTCGCCCTTCTGGAAAAGGTCTCTGCGAAGCCTAAAAAGGAAGAGGGCTAAGTGACTTTTTTCACTGACCTTGCTCTTCTACTGAAGACGCTTCCCGCTTTGGTGAAGCTCGTCACGGAGGTGGCAGCATGGATGCGCGCCACCTTCGGTGATGACCCATCTAAGTTTCTGGTCGATTCTAGCGAAGTTTTTAAGCGAGTCCACGAGGCTAAGACCCCCGATGAAAAACGCCGCGCTGCTTCTGATATCGCTCTTCTTATTCGCAGGCTGTAAACAAGGTCCGTCATTGACGGTGTGCCTGCTCAATCCTGCAAACCAGTCCCTTGAATGTGCCGATCCGGAGGGCAGGAATTTTACTCTCCGACTAATTCAGGCGGATAATTATGTTTGCATGGCACCAGAAGATTTTAAGACACTGCTGGCATGGATGAAACAGAGATGCGACTATTGAGATATGGATCGGGTGTCGGACACAGTTCTTCAGCTTGGCGGAACAGTTGCCGCGATTGTCACGGGGGCCGCAGCCCTTGTGAGCTGGGCATATGAGACATTCGAGACCAAAGAACAGAGCGATCAGCGGGTTCTATCCGTCGAGAGGCGACTCGAAAGAATCGAGGACAAGATCGACCGGATTATCGAAACTCCCCCAGCTCGAAAAGGATATTGAGCGCGAGATCCTGACTTGGCTTAATCTTCAGCCCGGTTGCAAGGCTTGGAAAAATAAGTCGATGGGCACTTTTGATGCTAAAATCGGAGCGTACCGGAAGAATGGCGGGCCGTTTTCTGAGAAAGGCACTTCGGACATCTTAGGGATATGGCGTGGTAAAATGCTTTGCCTAGAGGTGAAAAGTAGACGCGGTACGCTCCGACCTGAGCAGATCCTCTTTCTGCAAACAATGCAACAGCTAGGCGCTATTGCAGGAGTTGTGCGCTCTCTGAAGGATGCAATGGAGATCCTTGGTATATCGACCGACGCTGAAACTTATTCACTGGACGATCAGGCTTAGGCCGACCCTCCCTCTGAACGAATTTCATGTGACAGGTTCCGCACCGGATATCTGACGAACTCTTCCGGATCGCGGGTTCATTGCAGTCTTTACATTGGAAGGTCCTGCAGGTTCGGCACAGATCAAGCCGGTTCCCACCGTGCATGATGGCGCGGCACTGACGACAAAACACTCTCTCACTCATACAGGCACTCCTTCGGTCATGCATTCGTCAAGCAAAACGGCACGATCAATCGAGGTGACAAGCCCCGGACCGGATCGATGGACAGGTTTAACGAATTCTCGAGCCGGGTGGTAACAGAGGGTTATTTCTGAGGTTAGTGGCATCAGCACACTGTCCCCGGGCAGGGCCTGATCGAATGCCGCAGCTTTCATCCGATGACCGATCTCGATCAGTTGGTCAGGGTCGCAAGTAACCAAATGGGTGACACTTAAGCCACCGTTAGACTTTACAGTATGCATCCGCATCTCTCTCTCTCTCGTGAATGGCTCCGAAGGCAGGTGACGCTCCTGCATACTCTCGCTTAACAGGCGAGCGCGCTTACTAACTATCCGCCACTTCGGAACAGACAATTCCTACTTCTTTTTCTTCTTAGTCAAAGGCGTAACAGATTTACCAGCAGCTTTTCGTGCTTTGCGCGCAGTGGTCAACGCCGCGGCAATGGCCTGCTTCTGTGATCGACCAGACTTCACCATCTCACCGATGTTTTCGCTGATTATCGTTTTCGAGTATCCCTTCTTGAGTGGCATATCTTCCCCCTTTGCTCCGAAATGGAGAGACTACTCGACACACGGAGCAGGTGCCAGAGGCCTCATGAAAACAGCAATTCATTCCTTCTTCTCCAGTGCGCCCAGTTTATTTCTCAGCGATTTGTTTTGTGACCGGAGATCCAACTTTTCGATGGTTAAGCGTGCTATTTTGAGTTCAAATTCAAGAATCTTGATCCGCACAATCTTGTCATTCATTTGACGGTGAAGAAGTTTGTTTTCAGAGGTTAAATTCTCGATCGTTTTTTTGTCGCTCGCTCTTTCGGTGGTGAGATTTCTGATTCGCTCAGTAAGTTGGTCAATTTCTGTCATTGAAAAATAATCAGTCATTCTCCCCTCCTCATCGCATCGAATCGGTTCTGCTCAATCCACCACCGGATCTGCTCGTCGTTCGCTTCAAACTGCAGGCGAGCTTCTTTCTGCTCCTTCGAGAGCAGACGAGGCTGGTACGGCATGGGTTCTTTTAACCACGGAAACCATTCCATCATCTGCTCTGCGACTTCCTGTTTGGTCATGTCGCTTAGGTTTTTTCCCACTCTTCCTCCATCGAGGCTTGAGCCTGCATCGCATCTAAAAAGGTCTGAGAGGTAGCTACGGTTACAAGCTCGGTGAGTTGTTCAATTGAGAGCTGTGCTGAGGACCCGACACCGAAGAAGGCTTCAGAGTACTGTGCCAGCTGCTCTTTGCTCCATGCGGACTTCTTCAGCTTCTCGAAAAGCTCGGTCTTTGGTGCTGCGGTCTTCGGTTGAATCGTGGACGCGGTAGCAGCGATAGGAGCTTGAGTCACCTCTGCCTGTACTTCTCGAGTTTCGGGCTTTGCATCGAAATCCTGCACTTCCTCGACCGTGTAGACGCCAACGGAGACTCCCGGGAACACGGTGCGAATACCTTCACTGATCACGCGTGCGCGGAGCATGGCGCGTGGGTACTGTTTCCAGACATCTTTGCCGGTCAGCCCAGCGGTTTTAGCTTGGGAGATCGTCCAGACGACCGTTGCAGAACCGCCGGATGGATGACTGAAAGTACCGGACACCTCCTGATCGTTGTAAGCGTTCCAAACGACCTTTCCGCCTGCTGCTTGGAAACGGGCGAGCATGGCATCGGATTTCAAAGCGGGACGGCCTTGGATGATGTGGTATTCGGATGCAGCCGTTGCTGGATGGAGTCCTTGGCTTTGAGCGATCAGCATCAGAGCCACGCCTTGTTCGATGGTCTTGATTCCAAAGAGACCGGACTTTGCGAACGCCTGAGCCATACGCTCGATGTCGTTAAGACTGACTAAATTAGACTGGTTTTGTACTGTTACCGCTTTTTCCATACTTTTTTGGTCTCCTGTTCGTTTCGAATGAGGTCTTTAATTATCGTCCGAATGTAGGGGGCGATCTTAATGCGCGTCCGCTTGATCTCTCTGTACATATCCTCAGAGATGCGGACTGCGATTACCCGGGTCCATTCCCCGCGCTTCTCTTCGTCTGGTTCAATCATGGTCAACTCGTATATCAAAAAGATTACGCAATCTATATTAAAAAGGGCCTCCGGGAGATGCGAGTCAACACCGGAAGCCCCTTTGATCGAGATGGAAAAGCCGATTCACATCCCGAAACCTAATCACAGAAAGAGGGCGTAATTACTCAGCCCCGGCTTCCTTAGCCATTTTCAAACCCGAATAGCAAGCGGCATCTTTTTGCTTCGATTCAGACGCTTTAGAATCAAGGGGAGCGCCCTTCTTCTTAGGTCCGACCGATGCGCCACCCATATCTGAATATGCGCCTTGGTCCTTTTTTCCACCCTTGCTCAAAGAGGCATCGCTCTTTGGGTACTTTGGTTCTGCTGCCATGTGAAATCCCTCCTATAGGATATTTTCAGGATAAAAGGCTTTGAGTCGGAACTCAAACCCCCGTTTTCATCACATCCCTGACGGCCTCTTTCCCAACCTTTAGGACAATTTCCTTAAACCTAGGGTGGGTAAACTCTTTAGACTCACGGATTGACCGTATAAACGCTTTTTCGTCCACAGTGAGCAGCTCGGGCTTAACCACTGGCTTTGAAGCCTCAGAGGGGCCTTTCTGTGCGTCTAAACCCGCCTCCTTCGGCAGGTGGACTGGTTCAAACGAGTATCGAGAGGTCAGGGACGGGTCCCAGATCGGGATTCCGACCGATAGTTTCCCTCGGCCCCGGGGACAGTCACAGCGGAACACCACTGCTGACAGGGCCTCTTTGTCCCGCTTGTCATAGACGAACCGGTAGCCCGTCTGCTTGCAACAAGTCATTCGTTCACCTGTTGTTGAATGAACGCCTCTTCGGCCTCATCGTGCCGGGCTTGGACATCGTACGGCGCTAGGTGTTCGTTGTTCAACTCGTTATCGACTAAGTGGACAAGAGAATCTAAGATCCCAAGCCGGTACAGCCACTGGTCAGTGTTGCGTCTGGCCGAGAACTCTTCGCTGGCCCTGTCCTGAATGCGGAAGCGTTCAGTGTTTAGAGCGTCTAGCAGGTAAAGGGCGTCCTCTCTGGATAGCTCGATCCTGATCATTCGATCCCCCACTCTTTTGGCATCTTTTGGATTGAGCGAAGCGCCGTAAAGGCGTTGTGGAGTAAAAGCATGGAATCAGTGATTTCGCTGACCTGCTCTCCCTCGCAATCTACAACAAAGCGTTCATAGAGTTCTGAATGCAGCTTTAAAGACCACACGACATCTTCAATGGCTTGTCCCGTTATACTCAGGACTGCGTCACTGTAGCGTTTCAGCTCGTCATTTTTTGGCCTTGCTTGATCTCCTGACTCTGGCCGGATCATTCGATCCCCCAGTGCTTCGGCATTTCTTGGACGCCATTCAGGGACCCCAACGCCTTAGCGAGATTCACAAGGGCCGCGTGCATGTCCATGAGCTGGTCGTCCAAACTGTAGTCAATCGACGAATCAAGCTTGGCTAATCGGAACAATGCTGAGGTGATTGCCCCAGATGCGTCCTTAACGCGCTCTTGGACGACCTCGTTAAAATCACTTAAGCTTTCTCTTTCACTTTTCTTGGTCATGTCTCGCATCTCCGGACTCCCTCATGGTCCACTGTGTTATAAATGGCAAGGTTTAAGATCCTGAGTCTATGTTCCTGAAATCTGTCTCATCCCATGCACCTTTTCCCTTATTGCAAGGGCCACACAGGACTTGGAGATTGTTCGGGTCTAGTTCTAACTCAGGATACTTTGACCTCGGCTTGATGTGGTCGACATGCAACATCCCATTAGTTGCTCCACAAGCACGGCACACTCGACCATCACGCTTCAGAACGAAATAACGCAAGCGCCGCCAATCATCCGATTCGTAAAATGTCGGTCCCTTTTTTTTTGTCTGGAATAACTCAAGACAGCGAGCACTGCAGAATCCCTTTTCATAGTGAACCCGCTCTGCTCTCACATTACGCTTTCTCGAACAGCGCACACACACAATAACCAAGAACCACCAACTCTCTCAAACCCAAGAATTAACTTCTCTCTAAATGCTTATGGTCGGAAACCCTAAAGGCACCCTTTCCCTTCGCTGCTTAAACGAAAGGAAATTTAGGTTTTGCCTTTAAGGTTTTATGAAGCTCATGGCCGCATAACCCCAAAAAGTACTCCAGACGAACAAGCTTACGCACCCTTGTTCTGTGCTGCCCTGAGGTTTGGATATTCTCAGTCAGACTCCGGCGGATCCAGCTTAGCCCTTGACCTGCGTGGTCTTAAATGGCCCTTAGCCTTAGCCTATCTGGTATAGGCCCACCCTTTTGTTTTAAGTTGTTGCCGGATGCATTGCCCGTTTCCAAGCAATCAAGACAGAAGTCTTTGGGATCGACACCCTATCCGTTTTTAAACAGTGACCGGATAAATCCTGCTGCGAGAATCTAAGATTGACTCAATCGCCCGGATAAGGCAAAACGGATCTATCTTAGATTACACGCAATAATCTACTTAGCCCCGGTTCGATGTCACAGTCAAGCCGGGGTTTTGTTTTTGAGCTAATCGAACTCAGGGAAGCATTCCCGCATCTCATGTTTCTGATTAAAAAGTGCCCATTACATGGCCGTTTTCGTCAATCACGAGGACCTGAGCTTTGTTTTTGGCAAATTTCCAAACGGAGTATTTGAGTCCGTCTTTTTCGCCGTTTAGGCATTTGGCAATCTTTTGGGCTTCTTTAAGCGTGTAGAAGATCTTGAAAGATTTAAGATTCATATCTCGCATCTCCTGAGATAAAGTATTACACAAGGTTTACGGATTAAGCAAGAACCATTTCTAAACCCCCGGTCCAGCCGTTTAATCGAACTCGTGCTCGATGTTGTTTAGCGTCTCCCATACCCGGAGACATGGGCCGCAGCGATATTCGCGCTTTACCCGAGTCGTTCCGTCAAGTTTTGTCTCGATTTCAGCACTTGCCCACTGGTTGCAACCCACTCTAAAGCACTTCACCATCCGGAACTTCTCACCGTGTAGTCGTGTGATTTTTATCTCTCTCGTTGCATATTTCTCTGGCATATCCCCCCCGAGATAGTTTACAAAGTTAAACAATGCTAACGCCCAGATCATTAGCTCATATCGAATCGGAAGTTTCTGCAATAGCCGAGTACTGCGAGCGGGTATTTGGGGTTTCGATTGACCTTCATAGCTTCCGGAACCTCGTTGAAGAGACTCTCATGGATAAAGTGGAAGACTATATCTTCCAGCGCATCCGGGACTGGCCCGTGAAGGACCTTATTGCGCTAGAAAAGGCCCTTAGAGCCGTTATTGCCACCCAAGTGAACCCCACCCCTCCCGAGACTACTCGCGAGCGCAAAAGGGCTAAGGCACACTAATGGACTGCGTGGCATTCTCGGCCGTTGCGCTTGCCGTCCTTCTGATCTTCTATGCTCTGGAGTGAATCTGCGCTCTAAGGAGCGGTGCGTTGCGGCTTATTTAAAACTAACCGGAATGGTCAACTATGGCAGGAAATAGCAGATCCGGCAGAACTCCGGGACAGAAGACCTCCCGCTACAACTACACCACGGAAGAGCTGATCCGCAATTCCCTGAAGGCCATGGGTTATGAAGTTCCAGACGATTCATGCCCTGTCACAGACCTAGTTATGCGTTTAATCATGGACCCACAAACTGACCACGCGTTGAGAGTGCAAGCCTCTCTGAAGCTCATGGAGTTTGTCAGACCTAAACTAAGGCAAGTCGACCACACAGGCACTGTCAATCAAGTCCAAGTCCAGCTCACTCATCAAGAGATTCAAAAGATCCTGCAAGCAGACCCCTTCCAAGCGGCGATCGAAGTCAAACCAGAGGATAAAAAGTGATCCCACGCGAGGTGCAACTCAAAGAGCTTGAGCGTATCGCGTCCGGTCTTGAGCAGCTGCACGCCAAATGGAAGCCACATCCAGCCCAAATCACTGTCGGGCGTGCCCTCATTTACGATGGATGCAAAAACATCATGGCCGTGTGTGGGCGAAATTTTGGCAAGAGCGAGCTTATGGGCTACCTCCTCTGGCGTTGGGCTTGGACTTATCCGGGATCGGAAAACTACTACTTCGCCCCCTTTATGAAGCAGGCCCGCGAGATCATGTGGGCATCAAAACGCATCCAGTCCTTTGGCCCGTGGGACTGGGTTGAGTCCATCAATGAGACCGAGATGCGTATCCGCTTCAACAACGGATCATTCATCAAACTTGAAGGCTCGGACAATGACCAAGCCCTACGCGGTATCAAACCCCGCGGCGTCATTATCTACGACGAGTACAAGGATTTCCGCCCGGAGTTTCACGACGCGTTCGACCCTAACCGTGCAGCGTTCGACGCACCCTTGTTCGTCATCGGTACCCCCCCTGAATTCGAGAACCACTTCAACGCAATGGAGACTGATTTCTCCAACGACCCTAAAAAGCGGTTCTTCCGATTCCCTACTGAGGCAAACCCACACATCCCACGCGACTGGCTTGAGTCTAAGAAAAAGGAACTCTATGCCAAGGGCGAGGGCGATAAGTGGGAACGGGAATACATGGCCCTCAATGTCCGTGGGGGCGCATCACGCATATTCCCCATGCTTAACCCGGACTCGCATGTTCATGCGCATAACGCCCTACTGTACCGCATAGCCAAAGACCGCCGAAAACTCTCATGGTACGCATGGGCTGATCCTGCTGGGGCATCCTGTTTCGCTGTCCTATTCGTGGCTATTAACCCCTACACCCGCGAAGTCTTTGTGCTCGATGAAATCTACGAAACATCCCAAGCCGAGATGACCGTCGTCAAAATCGGGGAACGCATTCAATCTATCGTCGCAGAACTCGCACCTAAAGCCGAGTGGCGCTACGGTTACGACGAAGCCGAAGCATGGTTCAGAAACGAGATGCTAAACCATTTCGAGCTACCCTTTGAACCAACATCCAAAGCAAAACATGACAAACTCTCAGGCCTGTCCCTGATCAAAGACATGCTCCTTAAGGGCAAGCTCTACATATCCGACCGCTGTAAAAAGCTGTTCTGGGAAATGGACCAGTACCGGAAAGATTCAAACGGCAGGATTCCAAAGCTCAACGACCACGCGATTGACTGTTTACGGTATGTCCTTGACGCCGATCACTACGCGTTGACAGAATCAGTCGAGTATTTACCGGAGCATGACGAGATGTTTCGGGGGAGAACAATCTCGCAGGACTTCCCGGGGATGTCAGAGACCGGTGAGCCTGTCGATGAATGGGAGCAGGATACATGGTAGATGCGGCACTGTTTTACGGGGGCTTGGGCTTTGTTGTGGTCGTGCAGGTACTCTGCCTGATCGGCCTCATGTGGGGTCTTATTGAGTTGCGGGCTATGCAGAAAGCGACCCACTCGGTACAGTTTGTGCCAGTGGATCAAACTTTCCAAAAGGTCACTGAAGAGGTGAAAGAAACCCTCTCAAAAGACCCATTCGATAACCTCCAATAAAGGGCCACCATGGACAATCAGGCTTACTTTTTCGACGATCTCGGAAACGATAAAACCTACCAGCAGAACATGCGTCCGCTGTACTCGTTTGACCTCGAAGATAAGGCGAACGAAAAAGACATTCTTCTGTGGTGCCAACAGGAGCGGGACTTTCTTCTGTCAGAGGCCAGAGACCGTGTCCGCATCCAGCGCAGGAACATGGCGCTCTACAAGGGCATCCAATATCAAGACACCGAAGTCCGATCAGATGCACGCACCCGTGGCGATGACCGCACCTCTTTCATCCGCAAAGTCGTAGCCAATCACCTGTACGACCTCACCAAGAACCGCGCTGCACGCCTTGTGAAGTACCGCCCAGCTGTAGCGATCCTTCCGACGAACGACGAACTCTCAGACAAGCTTGCAGCTAAGACCTGCAAAATGCTGCTTGATCACATCTGGTATGAGACGGACTTCGAGGGAGCTATTCAAACCCAGCTTGCGACCTATGCCCAAGTCATGGGTGAAGTGTTCCTGCAGGTAGACTGGGATGCTGCGAAGGGTGACCTAAACCCTCAGTACCTGAAAGCCAAGAGCAAGGCTAAAGGCGGACGAATCCCGCTCCTTGATGAGAACGGGCAGCAGGTTAAAGACCCACAAGGTAACGCTGTTTTCGTGGATAAGCCTGTCCGAGTGGGGGATGTGGCCTATAAAATTCTTCTTGCTGATCAAGTCCTTCTGCCTACTGTGCGTAGGTTCGAGGACGCCGAATACTGCATCATCATGGAACCTGCATCCACCGATGTGCTCCGGGTGATGTACCCTGAAAAGGCAGCATTCATCAAAGACACGGATGCTCAGATTTACGACTATGAGCGGATGGAGCTTAGAGCCGTT
>Ga0129333_10000874_pt1 | contig 26491 bp, 31 predicted proteins | sample CPB6_08_DNA_FD_94474 | JGI IMG/M metagenome (GOLD analysis project Ga0129333, IMG submission 94474) | Freshwater to marine salinity gradient microbial communities from Chesapeake Bay, USA - CPBay_Sum_0.6_0.8_DNA | ecosystem: Environmental > Aquatic > Marine > Coastal | place: USA: Chesapeake... | reverse complement strand
CCTCGTTTGCTAATTTTAAAATATAATAAATGATGTATGCAGTACCTGCTAGTCCAACTCCAAGGATAGTGATTACTCCCCATGGAAAATCCATCACACCATCTCCATTGCTCTTGAAAGTTCAATATAATGATTGATTTCATCAACTGCGATTTCACCTATTCTGGCGTCTTCTGGATGATCCCAGAAGTAGTTTAGATAGGTCTCTGTGGCGTGATATTCAATGCCTGCGTTCAGGTGATAAGCAGAGACAGGAGCAATAAAGTAATAACCCACCAGAATCCAATAATAGATGAGAACCAAGTGATAAGCAATAAAGCGGTCATGCCAACGGTTGGCACCACCACGCCTTTCCATTTCGATGAGATGTTCGGTTTCATTGAGTGTCTGTGCGAAGTGTTCTTTCATCAAATAGTAGTGTGATAAATCTCTCAGTCCTAATGATTCTTTGAGATGTAACACACTGACGAAAGCAAAGTATGGTGCTCTGGCAATTGTTTCCAGAACCCAGAATCTTTGTATGTCTTGACCTCTATAAAGAAAATCAAGTATAGCAACAGTTGTTTCTAAAATTATTGAATTAAATTTCTTCATCATCTTCATAAGTAGATGGTTCTTCAAACAACTCATCCATTTTTTGTTGGAATATTCTTTGTTGTAATTCTTGCAAATCTTCGTCTGTAAGAGTTATCATTTGTCTCTAAGTAGTTCTTCTATTCTTTTACGCATATTGGTGCTATCTTGCTTGAGATAATCTCGCAAAGAATACCCACGTTTTCCCTTCATAATACATGTTCCTTGATAGAACATGGTCATAGCAAAAACTATCAAAAGAATACCAGATATTATTTCAAGGTAATATTTAGCCATGGCAGTAAAGGTGGAATAACTCCTACTAATCTCAAAAGTCCTTCAGCAAATAAAGCAAGAACAACCCAACCAACGCACATACTAATAATGGAAGCATTCCGATTGTGCCTTCGTATAGCAGCATCGATCATCTCCTGACATTGTTTTTGCGTTACGAGACGTTCTGGTTCTATTTGATTCATTCTATGCCCCATCGCATATACATTTAATTATAATATCAGTTATTTTACTGTCAACTATTTTTGTTCATTTAGTGACATACTATCAGTCACTGTGATTTTTCTTTACACTGATATAACATTCCAAGGGCATGGGAGTTTCTGTGTCAAAATTTTGTTCTAGATAGGTGCAAAGTTTTTCAATGATGTGAATATATTCATCATGCATCCATTCACTACCAGTTTCATGGTAGGCATAATGCTTACATGCCGTAATGATTCTATTAACATCTTTGCTGGAGAGATTATACATTTTAAATGTCCTCGACTTTTTTTGCTAATTTTTGGCGGGAATTTTTTTTCGAGATTTATGGTTTTTGTTTTTCAATTTAGATAAATCTTCATAGCAGTCAATTTGATATCTTTAGTTGCCTTCATGTCAATGTCTTTTGTTGCTGTTAATTTAAAGTCACCAGGACTTACTTGAATTTCAGCATCACCACCAGTTTCCAATTTGAAAGATGGTTTACCAGTAGTTCCTGTCTTTATTTTAAATGTTTCTGGTTGACTTATTGGTGGAGTAGATTTTGTCCCATCAATTGTAACAGTTCCTTTTCCTCCTGCCTTCAAATCGAAATTTCCTGCAACAGTTTGAAACAAATTTTTCTTGGAACTCATTCCAATTGAACCTTCACTAACAATATTTAAATCTCCCTTGACACCAAATTCATAGTTTCCATTCACAGTATAATTAACAGATCCAGGAGTGGAGAATGATTGGGAGGCGCCAGGTTTGTTCTGTTCAATTGCAACTTCTCCAGTGCCCTCTACGTATTCAGCACCACTAACATTTCTTCTAAAATATTGTGCTGATAGGTTAAAGTTGCCAGTATAAACGTTCACATTACCAGATCCAGTTTTACCAGATTGCAACGTGATGTTTTCTGTTGCTTGTAATGATAGATTATTATCTGCTTTTATACTAACATTCTTTCCCTTGAGTCCGATGTCTCCACCAATAGCTTCGATAGCGACATCACCATAAACTGCAATAGAAAAAGGAGGAACCTTTTTTACTTCAGTATTTCCATCAGTCCCCTGCGTTTGTGTGGCATCACCATCATTACCTTTAATTTCTATTGCATAAGTATTATATTTTTGAACTGCTTCTTCTGCTGCTATAACTAATTTTCCTCCGCAACCACTTTCTCCAGATTTTCCAGCAGCAAGAATCAAATTGCCGTTGCTATCAAAATGCATTACATTGGTTCCATTTGTTATGATGAACCCATGTGCTCCATCAGAACTAGTTTCATATCTAGCAATAGTAAGTTCTTTCTCTTTAAAAATTACCGTACATTTATCTGGTCCAGATTGAGGTCCAGGAGGAGTTCCACCTTTAGGTGATGCTGGGGTAGTTGCTGGTTGCTTAGGAGCTTTATTAGTTTTTAAGGAATCTTGTGCTGACATATTATGGACAATCGATGTATTTACCTGTGCCGATCTTGGTGTAATCGTTGAGTTCTAGTTCTGCAACATCTAAACATGCAAGCGAAGGTAAAAACTTCGCTCCAGAACCTCCACCACCAACAATTAAAATTTCTGGTAGTTGTTTGTATGATTTAGTTCTATCTATAACTTGAATACTAAAAACTCTCCCGTCTTGTATGATTGCTCTAGCAACATTTGATTCGCCATTAACGAATACATCTGGTGCTTCTGTATAACCAGTTCCTGGTCTTATCATAGTGAATGAATCAATAATACATGTCAGATTGTCTGGCGTATTCTTTTTATAATTAAATCCAGTTCTTGTAAGGCGTACTTCTGATACATAACCATCTGCATCTAGTAACGGTATTGCACCAGCTCCATATCCAGATCCGCCAATGATAACTTTAGGTGGCGTTGAGTAAGGACATCCCCTATCAATAATTGGTATGCTAATAATTCTACCACTTTCATCTGTCAATGCCTCTGCAACTGGTTTGGATAAACATGGTGTCACTTTAGGACTTTCTGGTGGAGTTCTTCTAATTTGATCTCCCAGAATAATAAATCCAGCAAATGCACTAGTTCCATTAATATAAAAAGTTGCCGTCTCATCTAACTCAACCTGTCTATCTTCTGATATGGAAAGATATACTTTAGCAGAATTATCAATGATTGTAAGAGAACCTGTTAATTTACCAGTAATAAAATCAGATGGGGTTATATTAGATCCAAAGATAGTATAAGCAAACACAGATCCATCAGGAACATTAGTTGTGCTAACTGTTAGTACAACTGTTTCCCCTTCTTCATACTCCAACTTATCTGAAACTACACCATAACTTCTTAGTATTGTTGTTGTTGCTGGAGCAAACGTTGTTGTAGCATTAATTGTTACCGTTGCTTCAGCAGTCGTTCCAACTAATAAGAATGTCATTGCTTCTGCATCTTCAATCGTTGTTGATACCACAGTTTTGATTGGTATAGTTGCTGTATTTCCAACAATTTTGAAGGAACCAGTCAAAGAACCACCATCAATATCAGATGCATCAATTGTTCCTGTTAATCTATAGGACAATAAAGTATTATCAGCAACATTTCTTGTAGTTACAATGAAGTTTACTGTTTCACCACCATCAATACTACTTTGATCTGCTGTTACAAAATACTGTGGAGTTGTATCTATTTCTTCTACAATTGCAACAGTAGCGAAAGCTCCTGTTCCATCCACAGTAAACGTAAATGATTCTTGTAAATCTAATCCAACATTATCATCATTAGATGCCAATGTCTTGGTGATTGTTGCTGTTCCAGTTGAACTTATTGTTCCAGAACCAGTTAAAGAATTGTCTGTAAAATCAGCACCAGTTATATTTGTTCCATCTATTGTATAAGTAAATGCAGTTCCAGCAGTAACGTTGACTGTTGAAATAGTAAACGTAACCGTTTCTGTTTCTGCAACTGAAACTCTATCTGCAGTCACAGAATATAATGGCAACGCTGGCGATGAACTTGCTGCTGGCACTACAGCTACGACTGGAGCAACAGGTACAATCCCTGAAGGTATGACGCCTGTAGGCACAACTACTGGTACTGCAGCAGTGGCGGCACCAGTAGGGGAAGTAGGAGTACCTGCTCCTGGAGAAACAATTCCTGGAGATGTAGGAACACTCCCAGGTACTGGTGTTGTTGGAGTAATAACTTCAGAAATTGTACCAATAAAATCTTGGTTCACGAAAACAGCTGTGATTCCATCTGGAGTGTGCTCTTCAAAAATTCTAAAGTTAAACGTTTCATCTCCTTCCGTTAAAGAATCTGCATATGCTTGTATGTTGACACGTTTTTCTTTATCTCCTGGAGCAAAAGCAAGAATGCCCGAAGCAGTAGAAAGAATACCTGAGGTCCCTAAGATATCATAATCCGTTCCCCTTACAGCAGTATCATTTGTTATTTCATATCTAATACTGGAAGCAGAATCGACATTACCTGTTCTAGTAACTATAAATTCCTGCGTCGATCCTTCAGCAACTACAATATTTGAAGAGGAATATGTCATAGTATTATCAGGAACAGCTGGTGTCCCTCCAACAAAAACAATTGTAGTCGCTGGTACTGGTGGATAGTATGTTGCTTCTTCACACACACCTTCAGTATAATCTAATGTTCCATCTTCTATGGTAGAAATTAAATTATCCAAGAAATCTGGTTCAGTTTCTCCATTAGTACAGTCAACACAAACTGTTTTCAATTTTGTACATGTTTGAGGAAGACCAGAGCAAGATATGCCAAGCAATGACATGATTTCTGCTATGGCATTACCAACAATATCAATTGCTTGTGCTATTGGTCCGAGCAATTCCGAAATCGCAGAAAGAATAGTATCAATTAACTCATCAATTGCTGATAAAATTTCTGATATAATTCCGTTTACAATATTATCAACCAAACATAGAGCAGCATTATAAGCTTCTGATATCAAGGAATTAAATAATTCAGTCAACCATTGTAATATTCTATCAGTAATATCTTCTATGCTACATCCAATTGTTTTTAGAATATTGTCTAACCATTCCTGTACTTCTTTTAATCTCGCTTCCTTTTTCTTTACGGGAGGATGACCTCTTTCACCAGCAACTTGTTCTAATAATGCTACGTATGCTTCAGCAAGAACATCTGCGGTTGCTGTATCTCCAGCAGCTAATGCAGAATCAAACGCCGCTGCAGTCGCTCCTAGGGATGCTAGAGTTTCTGCAGGAATATTAATATCATTTGGAATAATTGGTAGAGTTCTTGTCTCTTTATAAAGAGCAAGGTCTGTTAGATCTTTTGCCCCATTTTTTACTGCCTCCAATAGTTCTCCCTTCGCTCTAGCAATAGTTGATGTTACTAATCTAGCAGCTTGATTTATATATTTTTTACCGTCTTGTAAACTGCTGTTTACTGCACCAGTAGCTTGGTTTAAATAATAAGATCCTACATTGCCTCCTGAAGAAGACACTGCTCCAAAAAAATCACCAAGGATTTTTTGCAATCCACTTTTTAAATCACTTTCTGCGCCACAATTTGGATCTGCTATCGTGATACAAAACTTTCCTCCCGTTGGATTTGCTTCTGTGTTTTTACCAAAGGCAGCTAATATTTCTGGAGGTAATCCGTCTGGAGTATCAGCATATGAAGATGCTGCTGGAGCAGCACCAGTAACATTTGACCCAGATTCTAAACCAGAGTCAGTAGAAGCAGTGGTTGGAGAATGTTTTGGATTATCTGTAGAAGGATTTCGTTCTGGATCTAGATAAGTTGTAAAAGATTTACACGAAGAACCAGGATTTGTATCTTCAGCAATTGCTTTTGTAGATCCATGAGTGTGACCAATTGATCCTAAGATAATTGGTTTTTGTTGATCATTATCTAAGAAAAAACCTATTACCCAATTACCCTTTCTTAAATTAGAAGTCGCTCCAGTTACACCCCCGTCAGAATGTGGCGTGGTGACGGGCATCATTACGTTTGCCCATGGAAGTTGTTGTGTTGGTGTTGCTGTACAATCTTTTAAATGTTGTCCGACAATTCTAACACGATATCTCCCAGATTTTTTGGGGTCATCACTTCTATTTGATTCTACTTGTCCTATCCACCAATTAAATCCATCGACACCAATTTGATGCACAGGAAATAGTGAAGATAATACAGGATCCATTTACAAAACAATTTTTTAGTATTTATTTAACTTCCGAAGCGATTTCAGAACTGCCATAGGTATCTCTTATTAAAGACATCCAAGTATTCGTAACTTTATTTTTAAAATCAAACACATGATTAACTTTTGAAATTAAATAATCTCCACTATGCTCTGGATCATATGCTACTTGTGTTCTATTTTTTGTTGGAATTTGGTTGGGAAGTTTGACAGTTATTTTTTTACCAATGGCAATTGAAGGGTCACCAGCTATTTGTATGTTTAATTTTTGATTAGATAAACTAGCAATCCTTGATATGGATTGCGCCATATAATTTTTTTGAAAATCTGGAAACGGAGTTGTCGTTGATCCAGCTTGATCTCTTTTTTCTGGAGATGCAATAGTTGATTCATTAAACCATGTCTCATGGTCTAATAACATACTCATAATTCTTGTTGGGTATTTGGAAAGTTCTTTTTGACCAGCTCCCAACCTATCTTGCGATCCCAAATGATTCATATTTGAAAAAGAATTTGAAAGAGAGTACACATATTCTTCGTAAGCACCAGTGCTAAAATTATAAAAACATATCAATGATGAGTAAGCACCCATTCTTAATTTTGCCATCACATCAAGCTCGCTGTTGTAATCCATATCAAAAATTCTTTTTGTGGGATCACTTTGCTTTGCTTCTGGTTCGAGATAGTATGTTCCTATGTTTTCATTTTCTTTGGAACATAATTTATCAATTGATTTAAAAAAGTATCCGTCACGATTTTCATAAAATAAATATCCAGCAGTTCCAGATGATTCGTCGTAAGATCCAGAATCTGTTGATGGGATTGGTGTATTTGGTGTTATGCCTGTTCGTGCAACAGCTCCTGAACCAGTTGCACTTACAGATGCAACTTTAGATAGAGATGATTTGCTACTAGAAGGAACTGCTTTACTTTGAAGATGATTAATGATACTGAATACAGTTTTTTTCCCAGGATTAAATGAGATTTTATATGTAGATGGATCAACAAAAACATCTTTGTTTGTTTTTAAATATTCCTTCAGCAAATTAGATGCAATTTGTTCTGGTTTCTCTTGTAAAGTTTTAGGAACTCTAACTCCCTCATTATATAAAGCTTCTAAAGAAATCAATCCTAAATTATATGTTTGAAATCTTTCTGCAGAAAATCTATTGCTGATTTTGAATACTCTAAATTCATAAGTATGAGTTACATTTTTAGAATCTTTAAGTTCTACTTCAACCTTTTCAAACCCTTGTATCGGTAAAGATGATACCAAATTTTCTCCGTTGTCAACAATATCTAATGTTGCTGCAATAGATGGGCAAAAAATATCCTCAAAGTAATCAAATCTCATAACCATATCAGTTATAAGTAATGCTTTGTTAGAATTTACAGCATATATTTTTACGGCAGTCGGTGTAAAATTAACTGCATGTGGATTTTCTCTCGCCATTTTAACCTGTCAATATTTCTTGTGGGTTTGTGTATATTCCATCTAAAGGACTGCGACCTTGTGGTACAGAAGCTCTTGAATTAGTTGCTGTTGGTTGAGGTGATGTTCCAGCAGTTGGTCTAGAATTTGCCCCACCAATATTTAACATAGCAACTTGAGCACCATTCCCAGAAGATGTATCTCGTTTGTATGGATCTGTTGTTGTTTTTCTTGGTGGGGGAGCAAGAGCTTGTGCTGTATCATCTATTTTAGTTCTACCTCCGTTAGATTTTATAAAATAATCCACAATTGATTCTGCTTGAGGAGTTCCAACATTCATATTTAATTCATTATTAATTCCAGCACCAAAAAATTTAAATCCAACTGCGGTTTTATGTGCTTTTATCTCGCCATATTTTGGATGATCGAATGTTCTTTCTTCGCCAGTTTTCATTCCAAAATTTTGAGTTATTGATTGACCAAGATCTTGCTTGGAAGTTGGAGTTGCTTCTGGCATAGAAGCAGCAGCTTGTTTATATTTTTTTAAATTTGTTTTATACCTTGATGCAGACCCAGCAGTATGAACGTTGGGTTGACTGCCGCCAGGAAGAGATGGCCAACCAGCATCTCTGGAAAGTTTTGGAAACACATGTGATTCTAATTTACCTTCTTTCAAATGTCTAACCAAGGTCTCTTCGGTTTGACCATAAAGACCAACCATAAACACTCTTTGAATTTGAGTTTGATTTTCCATGCTAAATTTATCTTTAGTCGGATCAAGTCCAGCTTTAATTGCTCTTTCTCTCAAATAATCTGAGTGTTGTTGGTAGGCACCCAATGCACCAGTTTCAGATCCTTTTCCAATATATGATTTTGCTTTAGCAATGGCTTGATCAATAGTCATATCAGATAGACCAGGAACTTCTCCAATTCCTTGAACTGAATTGGGTCCACCCTCTCCACCAGATATAGTTTCCATCAATGCTTTAATTTCTGGTGGTGCATCGCCAGGAATTAAATTTGCTCCAGGAGTAACAGATGGATCTGGTCTGTTCTCTTCAATTTGTTTACCCATACTTTCAAGAAGTTTACCAAACCCCTCAGTAAGTTTTGCCAAAATATTTTTAGAACCCATTTCCTCGCTGTCTTGCTCCGCCTTTTCTCTTTCAGATTTTTTACCAGCAGTTGCTTTCTGTGTAATAGAAGATGGTAATCCAAACACATCTGCTATTGGTCTGGCAATTCTGTTTATGTTTGGTGCCATTTCAGAATCACCTATGCTTCTCATAAGTTGTGTAGTGGTTGCCAGTATTGTTCCACCAGTAGCAATCATTGGCAACGACATAGCATCTACAAGTGTTTGTGACATCATAGATGATTGTGTTGTTCCTCCTGTTGCTAGTTTGTTTGTTATATTAAATCCCAACTTACCCCCCATGGATGGAGGTTGAGTTGGTGTGCCAACTTCAAAAGATTTTTTAGGCATCATCGAAACTTTAGGAGATGCCCCAGATTTTTCTAGTTTTCTTCCTTGTTCTGTTACTGCAGTTTTATTTGGATTAGTAAATGCATTATCAAGGGGCACAATCATTTCACGGCCATGCATTCTTACATTATATCCACTGTCTGGTCCAGAAATAATACCACCAGTTTCTGCTTGTGGTATATTAGATTGTTGATAAGCAAGTTGTTGTTGCTCTTCTATTCTTTGCGAACTTGTTGCTGCCACACTTTCATTTTCTGGTGTCATTAAATTATCAAATGCTTCAGTAGAAGAAGCATCCTTTATATTTTCTAATGTTTTTTCTGCAGACGAAACTTTTTTTATTTGTTTTTCTTTCTTTTTAAGTTCTGTTTGAGATGATATTGCTCTAATTAAATCATCTAATTTGTCTTCTAGTACAGTTCCTCTGTGCTTTAATTGATCTGCTATATTTTCTTGTGCGTTCGCTGCTTTTATAATTGCACCAGATGAAGAAGCTACATTACCATTCAATGCATTTGCAGTCGCTTCTAATGAAGATAGTAACCTAGTAAGTGTTTGAAATAATTCTTCTTTGCTTATTCTTTTTTTATTAGAAGAATTTAATTTCTGTATTTTTTTAGTTGACCCAGGGATGATGGGTGATTGAGGTCTTAAGTAAGGATCATCAATTGATGTCTTATATAAATCTTTAAATTTGTCTCTAAATGTAGGTGCTTTTGGTCCATCTTCAAAGAGAGACCAGATCATATCTATTCTTTCTGATCTATCATATTTTCTTCTGCCAGATCTGCCAAGCATAATTGCTTTAGCAGTATTTTTTTTCTCAAAGAAATTTTTTAATTCATGTTTCTTTTTATCAGCAAATTCTCCACCAAATTTATACTGCAATGCTTTCTTGAAAAAATATCCTCTTTCAATTCCAGCTTCTTCTAAAGAGGTTTGATTTCTTTCTGCTACATCCGATGCGTACTGACGTTCTTCCTCCGCCATCTTTCTGGCTTCAAGAACCTTAGAAAGAATTGTTCCTATTGGATTTACACTTCCAGTAGTGTCAGTAAAACCTTCGGTTCCTGCTCCCATTTATCGCTCCCCCTTCGTCATATTTATCCAACAAGTCGCTGCATAACTATGTTTCTAATAGTATTATTATGATCTTTATTTGATCTTGATTGTCCTTGACGTATCGTATTTACTTCAAATGGTCGTGTAATGTTAGAAGCAACATTTTCTTGGGATTGTTGATTCACAATTACATACTGTCCTGCATCAGAAGATTGATCTAAATTTGTAGCAATCAATGAGGTATCTTTGCTTGGTTTACTGTACATATTCTTATCAAGCATCGCTTCTCTCACTGGTTTGAAGGATGGATCTGGACTGTAAGGAGCATAATACTTACCCCCAATTCCTTCGATAGCATCTCTAGGTCCAGATTTATACCTAACAGTTGACGGACCTCTATTTGGCTTACCAAATATCATTCGGTCAACCATATCAACAAGTCCAGCAGTTTGTTGATTGTTTATAACAAATCCATTTTCTTTTGGAACAAATAATTCTGGTCCTGCCTCGCCAACTATGTAAGGAGTGTTTGCAGCAACTGGACCACCTCTTTCTCTTTGAAAGTCCGTGCCCGTAAGATCAGGAGAAGTTCCAGTGTCTCTGGGCATTTGAGTGCTGGCGTGGTCTGTAAACGCTTTCACAACATCAGAATTTTTTCCATTACTGGTGTCGAGTTTTGTTGGACCATCATAAATATCCCACCCAGTTCTAGTTTTATATGCATTAAATTCTCTATTATTGAATGGAAAATAAATTCTTTCCCCAACTTTTTTACCATAGTTTTGAGATATTTCTTGAGCTGCTTGGGGTTTATTTTCTGGAGGTTTAGTTCCATCATAGTTTTCTATTGTCAGACCAGGAACTTTACCAGCAGAGATATCTTTTATTTTAAATGCTCCCTTCAGTAAAGGTTCTGGATCTACATGCGTTCCTTTTACTATGACTTCAAAATGAAGATGAGGTACTGAACTAATATTATCAGTGTCCGTTATAGTTCCTAATTTTTGTCCTGCTTTTACCGTATCCCCAACCTTAACAGAAGGTTTCACATGCAAATATCTGGTTTCCATTCCATTATCATGTTTAACATATATTCCTTTACTGACCCCACCACCAGGAAGATCAGCAACTTCAATAATATTAGTCACTGTTCCAGGTAAAGCAGCACTAAATTTCATTCCAGGTGTTCCAACAATGTCTCTTCCTTTATGTTTCCTACCTCCTTCTCTAGGAGCACCAAACTTAGCACCAGGATAATCTTGTATTTCTCCTGCTTCCATCGGATTGACAATATTACCTTTCAAATCTCCAACAATACCAGAACCATCATATGCATCTGGACTTGGATCTCCGCTTCCTATTTGCTTTAATAATTGTTGGAACCTTCCTTCTGGATCCAGCATCTTCATAAGTTTTTCTGCAAACGTTTGAGGATTTTGTTCTTCTAATAAAGATCTTTCTAGTTCCGACAATTCTTCCTGAGCAGTTTTAGGTTTTTTTGTTCCGTTTATTGTAGATTCTAATGGAGGTATCGCACCACCAAAATCACTTTGAACTAGAATATTTGGCATACCATATTGTTTAATCAATGGTGATGCTAACTGTTTAATCACTGGAGTGAGCGATGCTGCTGCTGGTCCAGCCTGATTAACATACCCAACAGTAGCGCCAAGAAGTGCTCTTGCTATGGTAGCTTCTGGATTATATAATTCTGTATTGTTTTGATTATTTTTGTTTATGATAAGTTCTGTTCCATGTAACGTAGCAATTCCTGGTTTAGTTTCTCCCCCAGTTTCATGAACACCAGTTACAACATCAGAAGCTTTGCTGCCAAGAATTCCACCAATAATTGCACCGCCAAGTCCTCCGACAACAGTTCCAATTGCTGTGCCAATAGGACCACCGAGGAATGTTCCAATGATTGCACCACCCTTTGCACCTGCTGCACCAGCAGCTGACGCTGCCGCCAACCCAACACCTACTCCAGCAGTTGCTTGTAAATTACTTTGCCCCGCTTTCTTTCTTTCTGCATATTCCATTCCAGCAAATGCATACTTCGCTGGTCCAAGATTTCTTGCAACAGATCCCGCTCCCTTTACTTTAGAAAGCGTTGACATAGATTTTCGAACAGATGTAGGAAGTCGTGAAGAAACCTGTCCTGCAATTCTTTGTCTTAATATTCGTGGTTTTCTTTGTAATTTTTTATACCCAATTCTTGCCTTTCTCAATCCACCTGGCATTTTTCTATATAATTTTCTTAAAGCTTGTCTTTTAAAATACTGTGCTATATGTGACGGTACAGATTTTTTCTTGTTACCTTTAGTTGTATCAACAAACCCTTCAGTTCCAGCAGTATCTTTTATATTTTCTAAACTTTTTTCTGCATCGATATTTTCTTGCTGATCAAGTAAATCTTTTTGATATTGATTTTGCTTTTTATATTCTTGTGTTAAAGCATCAATCCTATCGATCAACAGAGAATTCTGTGCTTCCATGCTTTGAATCATGGATGATGTTGAAGCAAAATTCGCAGAAAGAATTTCGTTTTGTTTCTGAATAGACCTGTCTATACTTTCAAATTGATTTTGTATTTTAATTAAATTTGTTGTTAGAAAATTATATATTTTTGCATTAGTAATTGATGAAGATTTTTTTTCTTTGGTGCTCGTAGATCTTTTTCTTTTATTAAGAATCTCTATTAAAGATTCTTTAACAGAGTCGGGCAAATCATCTAGTAAATCTTCTTCAATTACTTCCTGTTTTGCTTCATCGGCCTGCTCTAAAGTATCTACAGCAACACTTACTTGTTCTTCTAATTCTTCCTGCTCTTCTTGTTCTTGTTTTTCAAACTCAGTTTCATCTCGTATCTCTCCTAACAAATCATCAAGTCCTTCAGGATTTTCTTCCTCTTCATTATCACGTAGTTGAAAATCTTGATCTACTGCATCAATATAAACATATGGATATTCTTCTTCTACTCCAGGTAGGGCAATCGTTTTTCGAATTTGATCTAATACTTTTTCACGATGACTATGTATTTGTTCAAACGTTAATCCTAAACTTTTTAACCAATCAAGAACTTCTCGTTGCTTTGCTCCCTTTGGTAATGGAGATTTCCCAGCAAAGTATACGGCATGATCAATATCATTTTCAAATTCTGGTTGCCATCTACCAGCAGTTCCCTGTATATAATGAGCTGGGGGAATTTTTATTGTAAGTTCTTGGGAAACTCTTTCTGGTGTATTGAGTTTCTCAATTTTTTTCTTTAACTCTTCTTCTTGTTTTCTTTTAAACTCTTCAAACTTTTCCTGATCTTGTCTAAGAATTTCATCAATAGAATCCATGATCTCGTCAGATGTTTTTTCTAAAGCATCTTCAAGATCAGTTTCTATTTTTAAAGCAAATTCTTTACCGTCATCAACAAATTTATCTGCTGGAGTATATACAGTTGTATCTATAAATTCTTCTGTGCCAGCAGATGAAGAAAGCAATCCATAAAATTGTTTTAATGTTTCACGAATTGCTCTAATAGAATCATTCTCTTTTCCAACCATCAAGTCACTATCAATACCATCATAATATTCTGGTAGTAATGAAGGGACTACCCAATTATTATTAGCAGCAATAGTATCCTTTGCCTGTTGAATACCTTCTTGTGTTTGCGGAAAAACTCTATAAGCAATAAGAGTTCCAACAGCAATTTCTGTATTATCTCTACCGTTGGGGTTTCTTATTGGTTTTATTGCATTATCGGGTATCATCGATTAGCTGCTTCTTGTTTTGCTTTCTCTTCCTGAATATACTGCATCAATAAAGAAGTATAAACTTCTCTTTCCCAAGGTATTAGATTTTCAACTTCACTCAAGCTATATTTATGGTACTGCATTAAAGCAAAATTAGTTTTATAATACCCCTCCAAACTATTTTGGAAGAGTGCTACGCGAAAAAAGATTGTAACCCCTCAATCGTATAGGTAGATTCTACTTTGGTTTTAGGATTTGTAACTTTAAACTCATGCTTCAATTTAGGCATTGTCTCATAAAATTTATTGATCTCCTCGAATTGTTTTGTAGTAAATGTTCCCACCCATTCCTTCAATTCTTTCTTGCTGGTAGTAGTCATATCCCAAACTTCATCGCCCTGATATACTTGTTCAATGCAATCAGCAATGAAATCGAATACTTCTTCCGTTTTAATATCTTTGTTTAAAAATTCAGATTCAATAAACCTATCCATACTAGGATACTTCATGATCATTCCAATGGAATCATCGATCATAATTTTATTTGTATGCCCTTCTGGTTTGTAAACTTCTACTTCATTAATATCAATTTGAGCTTCTACTACTGTCTCTCCATCATCAAGACAGGTTACATTCATGGTAATAATTTCACCAACAGCAGCTGCTCTTATTTTTAAGAACAAATATTCTAAATCAAAAGCTGGCAACTCTTCTACTTTGATTCTAGAAAGAACACATCCCTTAATTAAATCTTTTACTGCAGCAGTAATTTGTTTTTCTTCTTCAGATTCTAATGCTAACAGTAAAACCTTTTCTTCTTTAACTAGGAACGGTCTATACTTAATATGTTTACCAGTTGAAGGCAACTCCAACTCATAATTTGGTACACCAATTTTAGGTAACGCCATATATTTTAAAATCAATTCGTAATATTATTTATCCTCTAAATGACACAGGTATGTTGTTGAAGATTACGGTTTGCTTGGCGTAATAGAAGTTAGCACTTACCTTTGTGATCTGTGATGTGCCATAAGATAATGGAACTGCATCAATAGAATATGGATAGCAATCTTCTAAAATATATGTCGCAGACGCTCTGCCATTTGGTGCATTTGCTGAGCGTTCGGTCTTTGTAATCTGAACGTTACAAACATATGATGAAGGAAATTTTAAACGAACATTTCTGTTAGGAATTCTTGCTGCCTCCCCTTTAAGTTGTTCTAATTTTTGACCATTAACAAATTTTGGTAGGTTGCTAGCAGAACTATTTGGGTCAGGAGTAAATCCAACTCTATCACCAGCAAAGATATAACTGTGCCAGACAGTTAAAAACTTTAATGGAAGCATGTTGGCATCACACATCCAAGATAAAGAGAAGTCACTGTACAATCTTGTGTGTGGATAGTTTACAGTTCCTTCCCCCAAGTACCTACCGTTAATTTGACCAGTTGCTGCTTGAACATTTGGCAACTGTGCTTCATCACATAAAACTTTTAATAGATATCCGCCATTTGAAGGAGTACCAGAAGCTGGGTCTATTCCTAATCCAGATGTGCCTGTAGATTTGAATAGTTTTGTTAGTTCATTTGTTGCACTTCCAAATTTAAATTCTACATCATATCCATTTGACATGGACATGCCGCCCTGGGCGGATATAGCTGCTATGAAGTTGGCGATTGAGGAAGATGCTGCCACTCTAAATATAGTTGGAGATTTAACTTTATTTATGGCTTATTCTGGAATCTATAAACCAGTAAATCCACAAAAATATAAAGGCAATCCCACTCGTATAATCTACAGATCTATGTGGGAGAGAAAGTTATTTGTTTATTGTGATTTAACGGCAAATATTCTTGAGTGGGGAAGTGAAGAGATTATTATACCATACCGTTGTCCCACAGATGGTAGAGTTCATCGTTATTATCCAGATGTTTACATTAAAGTAAAGAGTTCATCAGGAGAATGTAAAAAATATTTGGTGGAAGTAAAACCCAAGAAACAAGTAGAAGGTCCATCACCAACTCCAAAAAGAAAAACCGTTGCTTGGAAACGAGAGGTTTTAACTTTCATGAAAAACCAAGCGAAGTGGGAAGCAGCAAAAGATTTCTGTGCGGATCGCCAAATGAAATTTATAATCCTAACAGAAGATCATCTAAAGGTATAAGATGGCAGCAAAAAATAATTTACAACCAAAAAAGAATTTTAAAAACAATATCGATAAGTGGTCTCACCTTACAGGTAAGGAACTTCCAATAGAAGAATATACCCGTGACCAAATTCGTGCTCTCGCTGCTACATATGGAATTAAAAGTTATTCTAGTTTCACCCAACCAGAATTAATCCAAAAATTATTAAAAATTTTCGAAGAAGAAGAGCAATCTTTCAAAACAATTTTCGAATTGCTGAAAGAAAAAGCAGGAGGTAAAGCAAGAAGTATATCTTGGTATAAAACAAATTTAAATTCCTTGGCATCAAAATTTAAAAAGGATCCAGAAAAAATAATTAAACAAGAGCTTCTAGATAATTTAGATCGAGAAGAATTTCATGATGAAAATTTAAGAACTAAAAGAGTTTATCAAGGTCATTTAATATTCTTTAATTATAAAGCAGAAACAGAATCTCTTCCTTACTATGATAAGTTTCCATTAGTATATGTTCTTTCTGTTGCTGGTAAATATTTTTATGGTGCCAACTTACACTACGTTATGCCACAGAAAAGATTGAAAATTATACAGAAAATTTTAAATGGAAGAGTAGATATACCCAAGAAAATCATACATAAATATCTAAACGAAAGGTGTGAAAGTTTTTTTCTTGATTTAGCGAAAGTAGAATGGGAAACAGCAGTGTTGTTACCAGTTGAAGATTTTGTTTTGATGCGTGGTGGTGGTAAATTTCCTTACGACAAAGAATTAGTTTGGGAAGAAATGAAACAATACTACAATGATCGTCTCTTGGGAGACCGAATAGTTAAAGGAAAATCTAAAACTGATATCAAGAGAGTCAAGTAATGGCAGCAGCTTCATCAGCAACTGGAATTTATCGTAGAGGAGATCCAGGATCATGGGGTGCCTCTACTAGATATGTGCAATTCAGTTCTGGCAGTGGGGTATTTTACGATCGAATAACTGGAAACGTCGTGAATGAAGTTCCGTCTGGTTCAGGATCATTTACTGCAGCAAGAAACCAAGCTTCTGCCAGAGCAACATATGATGCAGAAATTTCAGGAATAACTTCTGCTGGTCCAGTTGGAACTCCCCCTCCAGCAACGCCAGCAGCGGCAGCAGCGGCATTATTAGGTCCTGCTGGCATTCCTCCAAGGGAACCAATAAATTCTATCCCAATTCCAAAACCCAGCGCAGGTGCTGCTGCGGGTGCAGCTTTAAGATATCCTTCTTCAAGATCAATGACTCCAGATACCGACTATGTGGTGTTTGAATTCTTTGAATATGAACCTCCATTTGGTAGAGGTCGTAGCGGAGATGGAACTCCAGTAGCAGACCCAACATTAACAGCATCAGCTGGTTACAAACTATACCAAGGAAACAGAGGGAAAAAAACATTTGATCCCATAGTTTTATACATGCCAGAAGACATACAATCTCAATTTTCTGGCAGATGGTCTGGAGCTCAATTTGGAACAGCTTTTGCTGGACTTGCCAGAGTAATGGGAACAGACATCGATGGTAATGCGATAACAGCAGGTATTGATAGTGCAAAAGGAATGTTAAAAACTCAAGCATTCCAAACAGCAGTAGATGCAATTAACAAAGGACTGAATAGTAGTGTAACTTTAAATCAATTAATGGGTGGAGTATCTGGTACAGTGGTGAATCCAAACGTGGAGATGATGTACGAAGCCCCAGATTTAAGAAATTTTTCTCTCACATTTAAAATGACACCGCATGATGGTAATGAAGCAAAGGTCATCCGCAAAATTTGTCAGCGATTTAAAAAGGCAATGCTTCCATCCTTTGGAGGTCAAGCATTATTTGGTACTGTTGTTGCTCCTAATTTAATTACAATACCAAATTTATGTCAAGTGACGTTCATGAAAGGAGATGCCGTGCATCCATCATTACCTCAGTACAAACAATGTGCCATATCAAATGTTGATATTAATTACACCCCAGATGGATCTTATGCTACATTTGGAGATGCAGATGGAACTCCCGTTTCAACTTCAATAACAGTAGCATTTAAAGAAACAAAGATAATTTTTGCAGACGAAATAAACGAATCGGGAGCTTCATATTAAGATGTACTTTTCAAATATCCCAAACATAGAATACGATTTAAAACCAATTCAGTATCCATTTTCGAATTCGGATTTTATTGTAGCAAAAAATTTCTTTAGAAGGTATCAAGTCAATCCAGATGTCTTTTCATATTCAGTATTCTTTAAAAAATATGCAGTGCAAGACGGAGAACGTTTAGATAGTATTGCAGAAAAAGCATACAGTGATCCGTTCTTGGATTGGATTATTGTTCTCACAAATAATATGATCAATCCTTTATTTGCTTTACCTTTGAGCGAATATGATTTAAGAAAGCATTGCGAAAAAGAATATGATGACCCATATGGGACAATTAAACATTACAAAACAATTGAAGTAAATAATAATAATGGATTCCCAGTGCTCAAAGAAGGATTGATTGTAGACAAATATTTTTATGATGGTGTGTTTACATATTACAACAATGGTAATCTAGAAGTTGTGTCTGGTAATTCTGTATGCACTCCAGTAACTATATTCGAATACGAGCAAGAGATAAACGAAAGCAAACGAGAGATTTGGTTATTGAAACCACAATATCTACAAGCATTCTTAATGGATTTTCAGAAGTCAAATCTTTATAAAGAATGTTCTGATTATGTTTCTAGGAAACTAAAGAAAACTGGAGTATAAAAAAGGGGGCATACGCCCCCTTGTTAGTATCAATCTTCTTCTGCAAGACGAGCGAAGTAACTGAGTGCATCATCGTCATCATCAGTTTTAAAAGAAGGAAGATCTACATCTCGTGAACGAGTTGCGGTAGCAACAGAAGTAGAGATCGGTTCTTCATCTTCTTCGTATTGAAGTTGACGGGCAGCAGAAGCACTTGCTGTCTTATTGCCAAGAACAATCGACAAACGGTTTTCAAGTTCATCATAAGTTTTGAACTGATCTGCAGCAGTAAATGCTTCCAGAGAATGTGCCTGCCTCCAAATTGCTTCAAGATTATCATCATCTTTACTCAAAGCAATAGGAGCAGAAAATTCTGAACTGTCATAGTTCCAATAACCAGCAACAGTTTTAATCTTCAGTTTGAAGTTAGCACCTTCCCAAAGATCAAATACGTTAATAGGAGTTTCATCTTGAAACTCTGGTTGCATGGCAGCAATAATTTTATCGTGAATCTTCTTGCCGTACTTATACAGGAACACCTTGCCGTTGTTGTCTGGATGCTTTGAATCATTCAGAACATAGATGTTGCTATAATAAGAGAGTTTACGCTTACGTTGACGAACAATCTCTTTATCAGATTCCATTCCGCTATTCCATAGTTTGTTATTAGCGGCACAAATAGGACACTGTTCTCCCTTTGTAGTAAGACATTGATCAATCAACCACCCACCAGGACCCTGGAAAGCATGGGAATATACTTTTGCCCACGGTACATTCTCCCCTTCGGGAGCTGGAAGGAAACGGATAACTGCATATCCATTTCCAGAAGCGTCAAGTTCGGGTTTCCAGAACCTCTCGTCGGCACCACCAGAAGTGCTGCTGGACTTTTCAAGTTCCTTCTGAAGGAACTCAAAATTGCTCTGGGACTTGCGCTTAAGATCTGCGAAAGACATATTTTTTCCTCGGATATTTTGGATTTGGCTTTTGTGACGCTCGCCACTAACATATGATAACACAAAAAAGGGGGTGCGTCAACCCCCCTCCCCTTCCAGTTTTTCTTTCATGACAGAAATTTTTTCCAGCAAACTATCAAACATCGTTATCAAATTTGAATCTGGATTTGCTCCTAGCATAACAGCAGACATTTTCATGTTCTCTGCCATCTCTAAAGCTTCTGGATCATCACTCAACTTCAATCTAGCATAAAATATTTTTTGCTTTTCAATCAGTTGTTCAAGAACTCCAAAGTATTCTAATTTTTTATCTGGAGACAACGCTGGAAATGCAACCATTGCTTTGACACAATACTGTTGTAAGTCAGACATTCTTTGAAGGTCCCCACGAACCATTTCGGACTTAAAAAAATCAGTCATATCATACAAGCATCAATTTTGCTCTTGAAGTTTTCTTCATGTAATTTAATTTTTGTGCATCGAATTTTAATTTTTCTTTTAGCGGTTTTGAAATCAGTTTAGAAACTGTTTCAATTTCAATGTCATTTGTTTCGCAGTAGTGAACGATCGCATCAATATAATTCATCGAATTTTCGTATGCAATTTTTTCAACTTCCTGCGAGAACTTCGCAGTTGTCATGAACTTCTCCTCCAAATTTTCTATCATAAGTTTCTTCGTATTCCCTAAGGTATCGTTGTAAGGTAACAAAATATTCTTTTTTGGGAGGCACAATACTCACTTGAACATCACCAGATTCACAGGCAACTATGGTAACTAATTGTTCTACTTTTAAACCGTATAATTCCTGCAACATGCAAGCGTATGCTATTTCTTGCACGTAGTAATCATAAAGATATTCTTCTTTCTTTTCTTCTGCTGAAGTTTTGAAATCAATGATTGAAAGTTTACCATTATACTCTGCAATACAATCAACTCGACCAGCGATTTTTAAGTAGTCAGAATATAATGCTGCCTCTTGAAGATATATGTTATTTATATTATTTAATACCTTAAGGGAAGAATTAAACATGACCCAAACTAAAGGATATTCTTGATAAAGATTTGGATCATGTTCGTTGTTTAAATAATTCTCAACGAGTTTATGGTATCTGTTTCCTCTGGTCGTAGACCTAGATGAAATTCTATTTGCTTCCGCATAACCAACTCGCTCTCTCCATCGTTGTATTACCTGCACCTTTTTAGGATTATTACTAATCACGGTGGTAACTGATTTATGCTTATTCCCAGTTGGGGTAATGTAATGTCGCCTACTATCGATAGTGACGGTTTCCATTTGGATTGGTTCAATGATACCAACGTGATTAAATATTTTCATAGTCCTAGATTCAGTTTAGCAATAATGTACGATTTAATTAATCCAGAGCGAACAATATCTTCGACTCCAAATTCAACAAGAGATACTTCCTTCATTTGCTGAAGGATGCGTTGGAAATCAATGACGCCAGAGCGTTCATTGCTTCGTTGCAAATCTGATTGACTTGCATCACCACAGAACATAATTTTAGTATCTTCACCGACACGAGTGATGATCGAATCTAGTTCGTGGAAGTTTAAGTTTTGGCATTCGTCTACAATAACAATAGCTTTATCGAGAGTAGTACCACGTAAGAAAGAAGTTGACCAGAAGGAAATAGTTTCCTGATTCTTTAGGTTTTCATAGAGCATTTCAAACGAAGCATCGTCTGGCATCTCAAACATATACTTTACCATATTCTTATATGGAATTTGGTAAAGAGAAGATTTATCTTCATGTGTACCAGGAAGGAAACCAATTTCTCTGGTGGCAACTAGAGAACGTACCACATAAACTTTCTCGTAAGGAGTGTTCTCATTAAGAACATCACGAAGAGCAAGATAAAGTGCTACAAATGTTTTACCTGTACCAGCAGCACCGTATACAAATAGATTTTGTCCCTTACCATACTCCTCAAACATAAACCGTTGGTTGTCTGTAAGAGGTTCTATGTTTAAAAGATAGTCAGCGTTGATTGGCTTTCTTCTTTTCATTTGCTTGACACTCATACCATTAATGTCTGGTTGATTTCTTTTTCTAGATCTTGGCATAATTTTTAATTACCATTGTACGTTTGAACCTGGAATATTCTTCATTTTATTCATGATATCATTCCATCCTGGATGGGTTTTGCCCATCTTATTTCTCCAATCCCCAACCTCTCCAACACCAGCTACACCAGCAGACCAATCTTTATCCCAATCAGGATTATCTTTACGCCACTGGTCATAATCTGGCATAGACATGTAGAGTTCTTTTTTCTCGCCAGTTTCTTTATGAATAACAGGGTATGTAGGCATCAGTTCCACTCCAAAGCTTCAGCACAAATAGGAAATTGTTCTACAAAGATTTGCTTACATGCGTTAGCAATATCCATGTGTTCTTTTTGCGTTCCATGAGCGGAACGTAGATCTATATAGTGTATCCAAGAACGCACAGATCCTGTCATATAAATTTTGGTTGGTGTTGCCAACGGAAGCACAAACCTTGCACACTCCTTCGCAACTCCTTGGGAGAGTAAGAAGTTGTATGTATCTTGTGCATCCTTGAACAAATCTTGTATCATTTTATTCATAACAAAAACTTTTTCTGGATCAAGATCATCAATAGAATTTTGACGATTCTTTGTATCTTGACGACGAAGTTCTGGTACTGGAATATCGCTATCAAGCAGTCCGATATCAGCATATCGTTGTGAAAATTCTTGATATGTAAATGAACGGTGCCTCAAAATTTGAGCTGCAATACCACGATTTGTTTGAATCTCTAACGTCATGTGTGCCTGTTCAAAGACAGACCAATGATTATGTTTAATACAATACTTTAATAACCCAGCAACATTAGGATTCTCTTGGTTCTGTGGGTTGCTCACCCTCGCTATATACCCCATCGTCTGTTCCGCTTGTGGCGTCACTGATAAGAGTTTGACTAATGTATCCAAATCCTTTTTGTTTTGTTGCATATTTTTTTAATTCCTTCTTAACTAATTGATTATAATATCCAGTTAAAAGATATTTGTATTCTTCTTCCGAATACAAATCAGGAGATTTAAGTGCTTTTTTTAAAGCTCTAACGCCTCGATTTTTTCTCATGTACGTAACTCGGCACACACAATTATAGCACAAAAAAAGGGGGTTAGTCAACCCCCTAGAAATTTCATTTAATTGAAGCTAGTTGTGCCGCTTTACGACGCTGTTCTTTTTCAATCTGTTCTTTAATCATTTGAAGAACATTGAGCTTGCGCTCTTCGACGTTATACTTAACGCCACGATATGTTGCTGTTGTCATTAGGTTTGCTCCTTTACTTTGTGGGTGAGGTGGCGTTCCTTCAGTCAACTTTTGCGTCTATCTTACACTCTTTAGGTGTGATCTGTTTGATCTCCCATATCAAATCATTCTTATATTGCCTGGGAATGTCTTGTTTATTAACTCTCCCAGCAATTAATTGTGCTTGTAGGCATGTAAGAATGAGTGTCTCCATAGATGAACGACCCGTTCCGAGTTGTCTTACTTCCGTTCGCTATTTATGAATAGCGAATGAACGTTCTTTATATATCTACGTAATTTAGTATTATCTACTACCGTTCTATAAATTCCATTTTATATTTTTCTGCATATAGTTGCTCAATAATAATATCACAAGCAATTTTGGGTTCAGATTCTCCGCAAGTAAATACATCTACTGCTGCTTCCCCTTTCTCTGGCCATGTATGAATACTAATGTGACTTTCTGATAGCAAGCAAATAGCAGTTACTCCTTGGGGTTGGAATTGGTGTGACATGGTTTGCAAAACTTGCGCTCCACATGCTTCTGCAGCATTTTCTAGTAAGTCACACAAGAAAAACTCGTTATCTAATAAAGACAACGAGCATCCATACAAATTTAAGAGGTAATGCTTTCCCATTTATCTTTTCTTTTTTTCATCTGGTGGTTTTACGCCCCACATTTTGGGGTTAATTCTTCCTTCTGATTGTTTCCAACCCTTAAGACCTTCTCTATACCTATCCCAGTAGTAATCAAAAATTTCTAATTGTTTATCTGGGATAACTAAATCATAAGCGATTGCTCCATCAATCTCATAGGTAACTAAGTAAGCAGTGTACGGCAAACTCCTATCGTTTGCCAATTCAGGGTCACAGTTTTGATGGAGAATCTTCATTAACTACGTCCCCCCCATTGAATCTGTGGGAAAGCTTCTTCTATACATGCACGAGTGATCTTATATCTTTTACCAAGTGCTTTGTCTTTTACTAAAATAAGAACATTAGCTTCTTCTTCGTGAAGACCTTCCAGCATTTGAATAAAAAGATTTTCTCTTTGTGCTGGTCTTAAAGAAGAACTTCCTCCTTTAAAGAATAGATAAAGACGACGGTATTCTTTTTCTAAAACTGTGTGTTCTGTTCCTTTTGGTACATCATTCGGAGTAAAAGGAACTTCTCCTTCTGGCAATTCTGATATAACACTTTCATCAAAATTAGCAATTAGAATTGATCTAAGAGCTGGGGTATTATTTTGCCTCAATAATTCAATCTTCTCAGCTTTGGTCTTTGCGTTGCTCACTTTTTGGAGCACTTCAGAAATTAATAGTTTCATTTTTTAAATGGTAACGAACTACGAAAAAAGAAATCTTCCATCAAATCATTCAATTGATATCTTTGAAAGTATTCTAAGGGCACTTTTTTTTCACTAGTATTTAGTGAGTTAAATTCTAGCATTATTTTTTCTTCCATATCTTCTGGAACATAATCAAAATCAATTAGAACTTTATTTCTATTATAATTTTTCAGAAGTTCTGGAGTTGTACAAAATGTATGTGGTTCTTCTTCAACCCATTTAGACAATTTTTTTTGACTTAATGGTTTTTGTCTTTCGCCACTTACAAATACTTGATCGTCAGAAAGAAAATTTGGTATCCCATCTGACTTGTCACCACGAAGAACATGTTCTTTCACATAAAGATAAGGATTGTTATTAATTATATACTGTTTTGTTATCGGATTGTATTGATAAACTCCAGGATATTTTTGCAATTGAATAAAATCTTTATCGCCAGAAAGAATCAAAATTTTTTCTTTCCCCTTATTTTTACACAAGGTAGAAACAACATCATCTGCTTCTGCTCCCAAAACTTCTATTACTTTGTAAGGGAAGTATTGTTTTATCTCATCTCTTATTTTATTTAAAACTTCAAAGATGCTATGCCAATCGTGACCAGATCTTTCCCTATCTTTTTTTCTATTTTGTTTATAGAACGGGAAAAAATCTTTTCTCCAATAATGTTTACTGTCATACGCAAGAACTACCTCACCATAATCAGCAGCATATTCTTTCTCATAAGATCTCAAACTACTGAGAACCATATGACGTACAAGATTTTCATTTAAAAAATCATTTTTTAATTGTGTCATCAGATTGCTAATCATAATCTGATTCATATCAATAATAACCATTCAATCTTCTTCCTCTTCCTCGTATTCTTCTTCGTCTACAAATCTAACTGCAAGAAGTTCTTCATTAATCCAGATTCCTTCTTCGTCATACATTTCTGGATGCCCCTGAAGTTTTGGTTTAACCAAATAATTATAAGCAAACTCGTTTACGGTCCACCCAATTGTAACTCCAACAGTTAAAAACATAATCATTAATGCTGCAGAAAAAAATAATATGACTGAGATAGACATTTCCCTACTCCTATTAGTAAGTTCTATCCTTCCCAAGTAAATTCAAATTTAATTTCAAATTTTTTCTTTAGGAAGGAAAAATTTTTTTGAATCTTTAATCCACTCTTTGCGAGTTGTCGTTTTTCCCTCCTGAGCATCAGCTCCACACCTCTATTTATTTGTTCGTGAGTATTGTTTTTCATTTTTTAGAAGAGACCAATCCTCTTTCAACAAACAATTTGACTGTATCCACAAGACCTCCCACTGGTTCAGAATCAATTACAACATAAGGATATGAAGTTGCTTTGGGATATTGTTCTTTAAAAGAATCTCTTAGGATATCTTTACCGACAACATATTGAGTGTACTCAAGTTCAGCTCGTTCCATTAATTCTTTTGCTTTGACACAATAAGTACATCCTGGGATTGTATAAATTTCAATAAGCATAAAAAAAGAGGGCATTTCGCCCTCTAGTGTATCAGATTTTATCTGACTTGTCAACCGATTGCAGGTGCGGTGAGTGCTACAGGAGTCATATCAGCAGCAGCAAGATCGAGAGGGAAGTTGTGAGCATTACGTTCATGCATCACTTCCATACCCAGACCACCACGATTCAGGATGTCTGCCCAAGTAGGAATCACACGGTTCTGACTATCAACAATCGACTGGTTGAAGTTGAAACCATTCAAGTTGAATGCCATGGTGCTTACCCCAAGAGCAGTAAACCAAATGCCAACGACAGGCCAAGCAGCCAAAAAGAAATGAAGGCTACGACTGTTGTTAAAGGAAGCGTATTGGAAGATGAGTCGTCCAAAGTATCCGTGTGCTGCAACGATGTTGTAGGTTTCTTCTTCTTGTCCAAACTTGTATCCATAGTTCTGTGACTCAGTTTCTGTCGTCTCACGGACGAGAGAAGAGGTGACAAGAGATCCGTGCATAGCAGAGAAAAGAGAACCACCGAAGACACCAGCAACTCCCAGCATGTGGAAAGGATGCATAAGAATGTTGTGTTCT
>Ga0129333_10000873_pt1 | contig 26492 bp, 39 predicted proteins | sample CPB6_08_DNA_FD_94474 | JGI IMG/M metagenome (GOLD analysis project Ga0129333, IMG submission 94474) | Freshwater to marine salinity gradient microbial communities from Chesapeake Bay, USA - CPBay_Sum_0.6_0.8_DNA | ecosystem: Environmental > Aquatic > Marine > Coastal | place: USA: Chesapeake... | reverse complement strand
TGCACTGCTGTTCCAGTGCTTCGGTCTCTTCGTCTGTATCTGGCTCGGGCTTGCCGATCATCGCCGCAAAAAGTTCTGCAACTTCAAAGTCGTGGATAGTCACTTTAGTCATTGCGTAGTCCTCCAGATAAGTACAACAACAGGCAGGAGCCAGATCAGCTGCATAGCAACATCGGCCCATATAGAATGGTCAGCCACGACCGGCCTCCAACTCATCGCGAAGCCACTGGGCACAGGGCTGTCCCCGGAACGCAAGCCACTCGGCTACCTGTCGCACGGCACGGCGGGCTTCTGGCCTCCAGTTGACCGGATGGCCGTCCTGACCGATTGACCTGGCGACGGTTTCGACCAGCCCCCCGACAGGTGGAGGGCAAGCGGCGACGGGCCCTGAAGCGTGGATTCCGTACCGCTTCATCACCGGGCGGATGATCGCCAGGGCGTCGGCGCAGCGGCGCTCACCCCATTCCGAGGAGCTCGGGCCGTGACCTGGTTCTGGCTCGCGTTCGGCGATGTCCGCCAGCGCGCACTCCGCCGCCCCCAGCGCATCAGACAAACTTCTAATCTGGCAATCGTTAGAAGTTGGCTTGAAGTTAGCCGTCTGCTCCGCCAAAGCGCAGTAGCTGGTGCCCTCGTCGCTGCTGCGGATGTGTGGGCAGCGGGCGGCTGCTGCACCGTGCTCGCGGCCCAGGTTGTAGACGACCCGGAGGCGGTCACCTATGTCGCTACGCATGTGCCGGTCCCAGGCCATGATCAGCTCGTGATCCGGGGCAACCGGGGCGGCCTCGGGGGTAGGGGCCGTTTTGCTGGCGTCAGCAAAATAGTCGGCGGCCAGCTCGGCGGCGATGGCAAGGATCTCGAATCGGATCTCATTGTTCTTGCGACTTCCGCCTGCCGGAACCACCTGATCCGCAACAGCGCGGAGGGCGACGGAGACTTCATCTTTGGCCAGAGGCCAGGCCATGCCCCGAACACGCTCATCAGGGCAGAGCGCAAGCACGGCATCTTTCACCGCCTGCGCGGCGGAGGAGAGGTCAACCGCGGCGGTATCCCCTGAACTTCTAATCTGGCGATCGTTAGAAGTTGGCTTGACGGTAGCGGCTTGCTCCGCCAAGGCGCAGTAACTGGTGCCCTCGTCGCTGCCGCGGATGTGCGGGCAGTGGGCGGCTGCTGCGCCGTGCTCGCGGCCCAGGTTGTAGACGTCGCGGAGGCTGACAATCGCGTCTGACTTGAAGCGCCAAATCTTCCGCAGCTCCTCATCCGGGGCGACCGGGGCTGTTTCGGGGTCGGCCTGCTGCATTGGCTCCCGGATCGCCCGGCGCAGGGTGTCGAGGATCTCGGGCAACAGGTGCATCTGCTCCAGGGTGTCCACCATGCCCAGGGCAATGGTGTGAAGCGTCTGGGGCCCTTCGTCGTCCTTGGCGTCCTGCTCGATCAGGCGGTCGAGCTTGTCCTTGTGCCCCTGCTGCTTCGTCCCCAGTGCCTCATTGATCTGCTCCGGTGTGGCGGCATCGATCGCGGCCATGCAGGCGCGGAACCGGCGGTCGTTCTCCTCTTCGGAGACACGTTCTGGCTGCTGCAGCTGCGGCGCCACCAGTGACGCGGCGGTGCGAGCTTCCAGGGCCTCCAGCCGTTGCACCACCGCCAGCAGGATCTGTGCCTGGGTTTCGCCGCTGGCAGCGGCGTGGCGAAGCCAGGCGACGGCCTCGGGGGGCAAGGTGGGATTGCTCAACTGCCACGAGCGGCCCTCCTCGCAGGTGGCCCCGCAAACCGAGTCTCCACAAGAGAAATTGGATGGTACGCGACAATCATCAAGATTGGACACGAATCTCAGGCCCCCGCATGAAGAAGTTTGAGGCGCTCTTCTTGAAGAGACTCAAGAATTAACGCAAGCTCCGTGAAAACGAGCTCGGAGGGGATGTCACCAAGCTTGACACGAAGCAGCAGTACGTCAGCCTTGGCTTTGACTGTTGAGCGGAACTCCTCCTCGATTCTCCTGTGCTGATCACGAGGACTGGGATTGGTGCGGCGCCATTCCTCGTCCTCCTGCCATGTGGGGTAAGGATAATGAAAACGCCATGCTTCAACAACGCTTTCAATAGCCCTGGTCAGCTCACGGGAAACCGTTTCGACTTGACGTGCAGTGGGTTGCTTGCTCATGAGAGGTGCAGAAATTGCGTTTGAAATGAGATGGTTTCAGACCCTGGCTACGACGACGCTTTCCGGTTGGTCCTGGTACTTGCCGCGGCGATCCTCGTAGGTCGTCTCGCAGGGGTCTCCCTCGAAGAACAGGGCTTGGACAACGCCTTCATTGACGTAGATGCGGCAGTCGGCCCCGGAGGCGTTGCTGAACTCGAGGGTCAGGTGACCCGACCAGCCGGCTTCCCCGGGGGTGAGGTTGGCGATGACCCCGAGGCGGGCGTAGGTGCTCTTGCCGATGAACAGGCAGGTGATATTGACGGGAATCTTGAGTCGCTCAAGAGCGACCCCAAGCCCGTAACTGTGGCCCGGCAGGATGAAGAAGTCACCGTCTTCGTCACTGTGCATTGGTGCCGGCTCGAGGTTGGCGGGGTTGAACCGCTTGGGGTTCATGACCGTGCCCGGCACATGGCGGAAGATGAGGAACTCCTTGGGACTCAAGCGCAGGTCGTAGCCATAGGAACTGCAGCCGTAGGAGAGGACGCGACGCGACATCGGGCCATACGGCTCCAGTCCGCCAAGACTCACCTCGAACTTCCGCACCAGTTCCGGCACGAACGGTTCGATCATGCCGTCGGCTGCTTGCTCGCGAATCCAGCGATCGTTCTTCAACATGGTGGAGTCTCGCCTGGGGTGGCGGGGAAGAGGAATGGGTAACCCTTGGGCGGCGCGAAAGACCCGCCGTGGCGGACCAGCTGTTGTGACTTGGGCAGCAAGGTCAGTTGACTCAAGGGCCAGGCCTCGGCACGACCGGTGGAGCAGCCCTCCGGGATGACGTCGACCATGTCGCGACCGACCGGAAGGTCATGGGTGACCAGCCCGATCCGCTGCTGCCCTTGGGGTGGGGTTCGCCGGACGCGTACGCCGCAGACGATGTCCTTGGGGCGTGCCCGCCGCTCAGTCATGGATCTCCCCAACGCCGTCGCAGAGAGAGCCGCGCAGCGGACCGAAGACCGCGGCAATCGAGAGACTGCGCATCTGGACGCCCATGCAGGAGGCCTCCCAGCGAACGACACTGTTGACCTCGGCCAGACGCTTGGGGATGGCCAGCTCCGGGGTGTAGACGGCCTTGATGCCGCAATCCAGGAGCTGGCGGAAGTCGACCTTCGAGGAGATCAGCGGCCAGTGGTAGCAGTGCGCCTCCCGGAGGCTGACGCCGTTACGCGCCGCCTGGACGACCAGCTCCGCCAGGGCGGTTCGCGTGTCCTGGCCGCTGGCCAGCATCAGCAGCCGTGGCTGCTGCGACCCCTCGCAGCGCACGGCCACGGCGCCACTGGCGTCACGACTGGAGGCCACAGGAGCGCCGGATGCGAGCCAGGCCAGCCTCATCCAGGTGGAGTGGTTACCCGGGGGTGGGGCCACCGGAGCAGTGGCCGCTTCTGGTGCGGAGTCGTCCATCGTCAAGCCGGCTCCTTGGGTGGTTCCTGTGAGCGGCAGGGAGCATCGAAACCGCGGTGGGCCCACGTAGCGGCGTCCGGCCTGATGTGGAGCTTGGCGAGCTCCTCCCAGGACTGCGCCAGGAGGTCGTGGATGGTGCCGTCGTTGCGAATGTGGGCAGTGAAGCGCCGATAGCCGTTCAGGCCGCCCTCCGAGGCGTGCAGGGGCGCCAGGAGCCTCCAGGGAAGCAGGCGCCCGGGGTGACGGATCAATTGGAGGGGGGAGAAGCGCTGGCGCAGGTCTCGAAGGCTGTCCTCGCGGCTGCGGGGACGCTCGACTAGCCAGTTGAAGCCGCCCATCTTGCGGATGAGCTCGGCCTCGTTACGGAAGCGGACGTCGTCGACAACGATGCGGCAGGGACGCGACTCACGCCAGGCGCGCTTGCGCTGGATGTCGATCTGCCGGAGCCAGAGGTCCAGCCAGAGATTGGGCCGTATCTGACGGCGTCCCCACTCGGTGCCAAGCGTCTGCAGCAGATGACGACCGGTGACACCGATGCCCGGGATCTCGCTGTGCTTGTCGCAGTAGAGGAAGCGGCGGGCATCAAGCTCGGTGAGACCGGCCTCGAGGAGTACCGCTGTCCCGACGCGCTTGAGGGGTCCGGCGAAGGGGATGTGAACGAAGCCGGCCTTGTGGACCAGGGAGTTGGCCACGGTGCTCTTGCCGGAGCCGGCGCGGGATGCCGCGATGCCGATCAGGGTGAATTGGTACACGATCAGCCCTCCACGTCGGCGCCGGACCCGATGGCTTCGTCCTGCTCAAGGAACTGGGGCTTCCAGCCGGACTGCCAGATGCTGCGGGCCCGGCTGAAAAGGGCTGGGACGGTCAGGGACCAGCGCTGCAGGGTCTGCTGCAGCTGCGGGAAGAGGTCAGTGGAGAGCCGGGAGTCGCGGTAGCGAATGACCAGGCGTGCGGCCTGAACGACGTGGAAGTCGGAGGGGTCGTCAACGCGCTGCAGGGCCTGGATGGCTTCCCGATCGATGCGGTCCATCGGGTGAGTGCCAGCCGGCGTCGCAGGCGCAGCCCAGGGGGAGGGCATGGGGACTTGCGAGGCGAGGACGGCCAGATCGTACCGGTGAGTGCAAGCCCTGTCTTGCGGTTGACCGGCTGAAAATCGGACCTCGTTGCTCGCCGCCTAGGAACAGGGATGGTGGCACGGATGGTGGTACAGCTGAGATCAACTGCGGCGCAACGGGTTTCGGCGAAGTTTTCGGGGTGATTTTTGCTGTACCACCATACGTCCCCAATCTTTTACAGGGAGGGTTTTTCCTTCTGGGTTTTCACCCAGATCGCAGTCAGAGCCTAGCGAGTGAAGAGCGGGTCGTCACTGAGGTCGCGTAGAGGGGAGGGGATGGTGGTACGGGATGGTGGTACAGGAGGGAGGAGGGGCTTCATGCCGCTCCAGAAAGTAAGTAGGGATGAATGGTGGCACACCCCGGTACAGCAGTGAAAACCCAGTCACTGCAAAGCGAGTGACCCCGGCACGGGGGTGGCACACCCGCTGCAAAGTCGCGGCATTCCAGGCGGGATTCCCATGAGTCCAGGGATTCGCGGAGCGCGTCTCACGATTCCTGCTGCCTGAGTGCCGGTCAAACGCCGCCAAACTCACCAGAAGTCTCTTGAGTCTCAGTGGTGTTCGCCGTGGACCGCAGGCCTTGGCCATGTCGATACCGTGGGATTGATCCATGTCTCACACGGTGCCCGCCATGTCCGAACCCCTGGCGCTGTCCATGGGACAGCAGTTCGAGGTCGAACGGATGGGGCGGGCGATCGACGCGACGCAGGACATCGAGGCCCTGCGCGAGCTGACCAAGCAGGTGGTGCGTGCCTGGTTCTGCCAGAAGGCGGCCACGCTGTGGGTCATCCGGCAGCAAACAACCCCCGCCGAGGCCCTGGTGACAGAGCTCAGCGAGGGTGAGTTGCTCGGTTTTGGTGACGACGGTGTGGACCTGGCCGGCACCCTTGGTTGACTCAGTAGCGCCTGCTGCGGTCGTCCTGCCAGTCCATCAGGAGGCCAGGGCCTTCGGACTGGGACGGAGGCTTGATGAGCTGCCAGAAGCGAATTGCTGGGCCATTGTTGACGCGGCGCCGCTTAGATTCATACCCCAGTTTCCGCAATTCGTCGGTGAGACCCATGCTCGAGGCGCTGCCAGCGTCAAGGGGTATGTCAAGCCATCGGAAAATGTCATTCATGACATAAGCAGGACGCCCTTCGTACAGGAATGAAATGTTCCTGGATAGCACATCGCGAAGGGCGCCAGAGAGCGGGGTGTCAACCCGGAATCCATCCAGGTAGTCCTCGGCGTAGCTGGTTTCACTGGAAGAGAACTCGTATGGAATATCGTCCGCGTAGGCCCGTTGGGCGGTTGCCCAGATTCGGCGGTGGTCTTGTTTGACCCGATCGAGGTCGATGATTCGCGCCTGGGGGTCCTCCCGGCTGGGAACCTTCCCAAGCACGGTGATCACCATGAAGCGGCGGTTGCCTGTCGGGTCGACCAGAAACGTGTTGTTGTTCGTGCAGCCAGCAAGCACGAAAGCTCTTGGGAAGGAGCGCTCGTTCTCGTAGAGGCGCCTGGAGCGATCAACGGAGACAGTGACCAGGTTCTTGAACTCCTCTGTGTAGCGCCTGCGGAAGAAGCGATCGACCTCATCGAGGTTGACGATCCAGCCAGCGTGCAGGACGTGTGGGCGCTCCTTGAGGTAGCTGATCCCCTGCTGAATCGTTGGGCACCAGGTGTATGCCTTTGAGACTGGATCCTTGGGGGTCAGGTACTGGAAGAAGTTGGTCTTGCCAACGTTCTGCGGGCCCACCAGGATCGGCATCCAGCCCAGCGCGCAGCCAGGGTTCCTGGCTCGGGCCACCGCGGCGATCAGGAAGCGGCTGAGGACAACGTCCGCCAGTAGGCGGCCATCGGGCAGGCGGGGGTTGTCCGGCCCCTCCTCGGGGAGTCCGAGCAGGGTGGAGGCGAGGCTGTCGAAGTAGTCGATCGGCTCCTCGTCCTTGCAGCTGTCCAGGAAGTCGAGAACCGGGCTGTAGCTGTTCTCGTAGGCGATCATCTGGATGACGTCCTGGACCTGCTGCTTGGGGAGGACGCGGCTTTCGCCCCTGGAGATATGCAGGTAGGCCCTGTCGGCGTCGTCCACCAGGGCGGGCTTGTTGCGGGGACCGGACTCGATGGAGAGGTTGAGCCGGTTGAATCGCAGTCCTGGGTAGCGGGCCTTGACCTTGCCCTCGATCAGGGCGACATCGTCAGTCCCCTGCCCCTTGTCGTTCTTGCTGCCCTTGCTCGCCTTTCGCGCCGGCTTGCTGGGTTCGGGTGTCTTGGGCTGTCCTGAGCTGGGCAGCAGGGGTTCGTCGGGTTGGCCGAGGAACTCGGGATCACTCTCATCGGGATCCTGCGCGGGAGTCTGCAGGGGCGGTTCGGGCGGCAGGGTGCACCCGGAGTCCGGTTCCGTCCCGGCGTCGGGGGTCGGTGGAGGCGCCTGCGCGATCAGGTCGAACATCGACTGCGTCTTGAGGGCCCCGGGCTTCGGCGCCCCATAGGCGGGGTCGTCATACCCCAGAAAGTCCTCGTGGGAGTAGCCAGGGGGTCGGCGTGAGCCGCCGTCGGAGGTGCGCACCTCGTCCGGGAGCGAGTCGCGCCAGTCCGGATCCTGCTCAGAGGCGAGGAAGAAGAGTGTGCCCAGGGAGGAGCGGCCGGAGAAACCGCGGAAGAAGCGCTCGCTGGCCTGCTTGCGGTTCTTGCCGCTGCCGTGGTGACCCCGGATAGCCCAGTCGCACCAGGCGGGGAAGAGAAGGTCGCCGGCGGAGGCTGCGGCCGCGGTGATCCGGATGAAGCGATCCCGCTCCCCGTCAGCGGTGGGCGGCAGGACGCTGGCCAGGACATGGATGGCCCGCTCGATCGAGGCGGGATCGCACTCACTGGAGCGCTCCTCGTAGCGGGCCTTGTTGCGCAGCCATTCCCGCCGGGCCTCCTCAATGAAGGAGGCCGGCAGGTGGGTGTCTTCGGTGCTGAGCCAGTGCTCGCAGCGGCTGTTGCCGTAGAAGATGCGGCAGGGGTCGCTGCAGCTCTTGTCGCCGCCCAGGGCCCGGATCAAGGCGGTGACGATCGCCTTGTACAACTCCGGGTCGCTGATCCGCTCAGGGAGGCGGAACAGGACCCGGAAGCGGTGCTGGCCTGGCTTGGGGCGATGGCTGCTGCTCGTATAGATCAGGCAGGCGTGGGACGCGAGGGCGTGGGAGCGGAAGCCATCCAGGTCAAGGCCGTGGTCGATGTCGACGACGGCCAGATCCGCGTGGAGGAAGGCAGCACTACTGCGATGGGAGTCGCGCATCGCCGCGGGGATGAAGGCATGCCCTCGGCAGATCGCATCCCGTAGCCCGGAGATACCGGCCTCGCCCGATTGCCAGTTGTCGGCGTAGTCTTCCTGCCAAACCGGTGGCTTGTCGTGGATGCGGGTGTTAATGGAAATGGCAAGGAGACGTGCGGCCATCAGGCAACTTTCCTGAGATTGGTGGAAACGAGGGCTTGTTCGGGTGGCAGTCCGACTCGGAGGCGGTAGCGCAGGGTGGGTTCCGGAATGCCGAGGTGCTCGGCCCAACCGCGGATCGTGAGAGACCGGCCGTCGTGGCTGATCAGGGCAGGCGTGTTGCCTTTGATTCCAGTGGCCCGGGGGACCCAGCGGAAGTTGCTTGGCCCCAGGGGCAGGTCGGGGTCGACTGGCTTGATGGAGTGGTTGCTGGGCCTGGGGGCGACGTCTGCGTGGAAGGCGTCAAAGCATTCGACCCATGACTCGGCAACTGGACAGGGCCCCTGGCGGGAGCGGCGCACCCAGGCGAGGTACCTGGAGCAGAGCCTGGACCAGAGGCGGTACAGGGAGCTCAGCTCTGGATCGGCGGATTTACGGGACGGACGGAGTTCAGAGGGTCGCCGGATGCGGCGAATGGTCCTGGTCGTCATGCGCTTTGCATGCTGTGGCGTGCGGCACTGTGCCGAAGGAGGGGAGGATCTGCCAGCCTTGAAAGCTAAACAAAGTCTAAAGATGCGGTGAAGTGATGTGAATTGCTGTTGTCTGCAGCGATTGCGCATCGACAGAGTGCAAGACATGGCAACCAGTCCCGGTCGTACGGGTACAATCAACCTCCACTTAAGGTGCAGCCATGTCAGACATGACGCCTCCTCCGATGTTGAGCCCTATGCAACGCACGCATAACGACGTGCAGGTAGCACGGTTTATACAGGCACTCCGGCAGGCCATGGTTCGCAACCGGCTGAGCGAGAGAAGGCTAGCGGCGGAGCTGGGGCTCACCATCGGCACAACCCAGAAGTATTTTCGCCAACGGGTACACCCCCTCAGGGTGGCGACGAGTGTCAGCCGAGAACTCGCTCGTCTCCTGGGCGTGACGGTGGACGCCCTGCTGGTCTTTTACGAAACCGGGGAGTTTCGTAATGAGCTGACCTTCGAGGAGGTTGCCTCCTGGCTGCGCTCCGATGCTGGTGCTCGACATCTGGCTCCCGTCCTGGAAGCCATGAGTGACCTGGGCCGACGGCTTGCCACGGGTGGAAAGGGGGACGGAAGCGAGCCGCCTCACCTGCCGCGCTACGACTGGCCGATGCAGGAGCTTGAGGAAGCCAAGGTCTCACGAGCTCTGCGCGAACGCATGGGACTTGGTGACGAGGCTCTTGAGCGGCTAGCAACCACCGGCGAGTTCGACGACGACCTCGTGGAGGCGTTCAGTGTGGCAGTCAACCTCGAGGAGGAGGCGGTACGGCAGGCGTTCCTGACGCGAACGCCTGTGACGGCGTGACCTGCAAGCCAGTGGACGCATCGAGTGATAGGGTTTGCAGAGGGTGAGTCGCACCCATTGAGAGGACTGATCGAGCGGGCCCCTGAGAAAGGTCCGCTTTTTCTTTGCCTTGAAACGGCTTGGTTAGATTGGTCTGACACGTTGTGAGCCTGATCAGCGGATGTCACTTGCGCGCATGGCCGGCACAGCCCTCGCGGTAGGGGGCCTCGGAGCGGGGGGCGCCATCGCCGCCGATGCCCTGGCGCACGATCCGATGGACCGGATCGCACAGCAATACAAGGACTTCAGAGGCGCGTACCAGGGTGCCGACGAGCTGGCACAGAAGGTCTATGTCGGCGTCTTCGGGCAAGGGGAGACCAGCCTGAAGGATCGGATCATGGCCGCCGGCATTCTCTCCGGCGAACTCCCGCCCGGCGCGGCCGAGGAGGCCAAGAAGATGGCGGACACCCCGGCCGGCAAAAAGGGCATCGACCTGGCCGCCAAGGTGATGATGAATCGCCCGGAGCTAGGCCCTCCTGCTGCCAAGTTGGCTGAGCGTGAAATCAGCCTGACCGCCCAGACGAAGACGAGCGGCCTGACCTCCGAGCAGGTGACTCAGGCCGCCGACCAGGGCGCAGGCGTGTCCCCCCTTCCGGCGATGCTCGGTGGCGCTGGCGTTGGATCAGGTGCTGCGATCGTGGCCTCACTGCTGAACCGTCGCGCTGCTGCAGGCGCCTGAGAATGCGGGGCTCGTATCAGCTGACTCTGCCATTGCGCTCCAGGGGCACCGGTGGGCGCTGGGTGAGCCCCTATCGAGTGAGCAATCCTCTGACGCCAGAGGAGCTCGCCGCCGCCAGGGAAGGCAGTGTTGGAGCGGCGAGGGAGGCCGCCGCCGCGGCGGCTGCGCGTGGCGAGTTTCCTAGGATTGCCGTGTCGCCTGGCCAGCTGGAGCTGGATTTCTCGGGCGTGTCCACCGGAACGCAGCTAGGCCCGCCGATGACCACAGGCACTCCAATGGCAGGCAGCAAGCTGATCAGCTTCCTGCTCACTGACCCCTTGGGCGAAGAGATCCTCGAGGGGACGATGGGAGGAGTTCTGGCTGGTGCCTCGCAGCTTGGGAGTGATCAGCCACTGGGGCAGACGGCCCTGGAAACGGCCACGGCGATTGCCGGCGGCATCGGGATGGGCATGCTCGGCCGCAGGGTTGGCGCCAGGGTGGGCCAGATGGTCCACGAAGGCCCGCTTCGGAACCAGGAGGGAATGCTGGCAATGCTGGGGCGTACCCTCGGCTCGGAGACGACAGCCGAGGGTCTGAAGCATCAGGGCCAGATGATGAAGCAGGCCGTACAGGAAAGCCTGATCAATGAGACCTCGGCGCGCATGGCTCGCGAGGCCGCAGAGAACCCCGCTGGCTTTGCTGAGCGGTACGGCCTGACGGCCGAGACGTTTGCCCGGGTAGCGCCGCAGGTCAAGGTGGGCAGGACAGATGCCGCCGCCCTGCGAGGAATCGAGGCGTTACCGCCTGAGCAGCGGCAGAAGATCCTCGATGCCCTGCTGAAGGAGTACGAGCAGGTTGAGCAGGTGATAGCCAAGGAAGCAGCAGGCTCAATCGACGACGCCATCAACAAGGCGGCCGATAGTTACAAGGACAGCGACGAGCGCCTGCCTGGCGCCGATCGCTCGGTTGGTGAGACGCTGCGATCCTTTCTGGATCCAGCGCCTGCTGTGACCGGCCAGAACGTTGGCCGGGCTGTAGGCCGGTTCATTGGTGACGAAGTGGGAATCCTGGGCGGCCTGGCTACTGGCTCCCTGCTGGCCCAGCAGCTCGGGATAGAGAGTCCCAAGGACCGGCGCATTCGCGAACTTGAGGCGCAGCTTCAGCAAAGCGGCAGGAGCTGAAGAGCAGGCTAATGGCAATAGGAACTGGTGGACCGCGCAGGCGGATGGCAGGGGAAGGGGAAGACCCCGAGATGAAGCATCTGCTGAGGCATGCCTTGATGGGGACCATCGGGCTACCGGTTGTCGTGGGTGCGCTTGACGCGGTCACTGGTCCGACAACGGCAAGCAATTCAGGTGAAGTTCCCGCAAACCTTCTCTACTCAATGATTGCTCCGGCAGCAATGGCGGCAGCCGCCGGCGGGCTTGCGTCTGTTTCCCCTGAGGCTGGACTAGCGGCCAGATCGCTGCCAATCGAAGTGGAGCGCCTGCTGTTGGCTCATAAAGCCAGGAGTAGTCAGATCGACAAGTTGAGCGACATCCAAGCCCTTGTCAACGAGAGGGTGGCATTAGACGAACAGGAGCAGGAGGTTGATCGCCTAATTCGGGACTACATCCATGAAAGGCGCAAGGCCGGCGATGGGCGTTACACGGTTGATCAAGAGGGCGTTCAGCGGGTGCGCCGGGCCGGGCGTAACACCCTGGGCGCAGGAGCACTGATTGCTGGGCTGATGGGGGCTGGCTACGCCATGAACCAGATGGCCGACCCAAGGAATTAGGAGCCAAGGGGAACACCAATGACAACAGGAATAGGCGGACCGCGTAGGCGGATGGCAGGCGAAGGGGAGGACCCCGATGAGAAAGGAGTTGATTCCAGGAGATTCGCTGGTGACGCGCTCAATAAGATCGTCAGAGCAGAAAGGCGTGACAGATCTTCAGGCGGGAAGCGTGTCCGGCCCGATCCGGAATGGGATGCGGGACCCACTGAGAATCGGATGGCCGAGGAAGCCGCCAGAAACAATGTTTGGAAGGCAGTTAGTGGAAATCGGATCATGAGACTAAATGAAATGCAAGTGATTGGAGATTCAACCTTGCCAGGACTTTATGATGGTGCAGTTCACGCGTACAGACGTGCGATTGTCGACAGGGCACTAGAGCTTGAACTGAAGGAAAAAAAGCCACCCCTGGTCGCTCTCGCCCAGGCGATGCGCGAGGTTTCTCCGTCCGCCTATACGGGAGGGCTTCCGCCTGGGATTTCCTTCTTGAGGCAATACGCCGAAACTTCAAGAGACCCCAGGATACGCCGCTATATGGATCTACCTGAAAACGGTGATGACGAATGGGGAGTGTTAATGTCGCCGGTTGAGGCAATCCAGGAACGCAACAGGCAAAGCCTATTCAGGGGCCCTTCCGCCTACGCGGACGGTGAAGACGATTTGTTCTGAGGCGATCGGCATGAGGTCAAGGGGTGTTAGTTGGGTCGGCAGCTACCGACCGCTTCCCAGGCCTTGCAACGAGAGCTGAGACAGAGGTTTGGGATCCTCTAGCACGCTTGCCTAGGCTTACACCTGTGCTGCACGGGTGGACATGGCGCGGATCGAAGGCGTCCCAATGTATTACCGGATGCCAGTAGCCGCCCTCCGGCCGGACCTGCTGCAGCGGTTTCCACGGGGCGCGAGCACGCTGGAGCTGATTCAGCAGGGGCTGAGGACAGCGACGACTCGCCGGCCATTCGCCAGTGCAGGCGACGTGATCACGTTCCAGGGGGACTCAAACCCCTACGAGGTCGTCACTGTGGCGAGGCCTGACCTGGCGAGCCCGGCAGGTAGGCAGGCGTGGGAGCAGCACGAGGGATGGAATCTGAACTACGTCGACGCCAATCCCTCGCTGCGCGCCCAGGTCTACAACCCAAGGGCCGTGCAAACAGTCTTTCGCCCCTTGATCCAGCGGTCCACAGAGGATGCAAGCCGCATGGCTGGCCAGGCGCTGATCGCGTCCACTGCTGCTCCCAGCGGCCCGATCTGGGCCTTCGGGGGTGCCCGGGCAACGCCGCCCGATGTGCTGGATCTGATTTCCCTGATCGGTCAGAAGCACGCTGCTGGCGGCGGACGGATCGCCCACGGCGGGGCCCCTGGAGCTGATCGGGCTGCAACGCGACTGGTCGACGACCCTGAGGCGATGGCGATCTTCCTCACAGGGGCGAGCGATCTAAGAGGTCCTGATCCCGTGTACGCCGGTCGAAGGGTCTTCAACAGCAGGCAGTATCCGAGCTGGCAGGAGGCGCATCGAATCGCTAGGGAATACGAGGACCCGTACAGGCCGGGCGGTCGCGATTACAACGCCCGGAACGTGATGGTGCTGCTTGGTCCGAAACTCGAGGCGCCACGGAAGCGCCTAGTGGTCTGGACGCCAGGAGGGCAGGACGTGGGCGGCACGGGGCACGCGATCCGCGTCGCTGGAGGGTACGGGATCCCTGTTTACAACCTGGCCGATCGGGCCGTCAGGGCCGGCGCTGAACGCTGGCTGCAGGGGTGAGCGCCTGCTACCAGGGGACTCGCTAGAGTCGCTCCAGTAGTAGACACAGGGCATGCCAGGACGTGAAGAGGCGCTGAACCGTGCGCGTGGGTATTTCGCTTCTGTTAACGCAGGCCCCGGTGAGCGGGTAAGAAACGTAAAAGAAATGCGTGATAGGTTTATAGGCAAATGGTTCCCAAACGGGGATGAGTATACGTCACCGGAACTGAACATTCATGATGCCGCGCATCAGTTTGCAAGCGTGTCTCCAACACCAAGGGGTGAGGCTCAGCAGTTCTTTGTTGACGTCCAAGGTACAAATCTCCTTGCGGGGCAAACCGGCGCTACTGGTTTCGCTAACTCCCTGGATCATCGACGCAATGGACGCATCGCCAGCGAAATAGAGCTTGATGGCATCACTGAAGACCTAAGGCAGAGATACAACTATACCCAAAGTGATCAGACGCGTCATCTAGTCGAGAAGGATGGTCAACCGGTTGAAACGCTTTCAGATAAAGGATGGCGTGACGCCTGGAACAAATCCAGTAGCATGGATGAAGTTAATTCGCCAAAGCGGACGTACCGCCCACCAATAAGCAGGGAAGAGGTGGAAGAGCTTCGCAGGCGTGGTAGACAGTTTTACGGCCAGGTGGCCGATTCATGGCGTGGCCAGACGGATTTACTGGGTGTTGATACGACGGAGAGGGTCGTCCCGGCTGTTGGCACATTGAATGTAAGCCCGGTTGCAGCGGCTATTCACGACAATAGCGATGCTATTCAGATTCGGGGAGGCTACGACAAGCCTGGAGCGTTGCCGTTTGGGCCGGTGATGCAGCATGTTCAGTATCCGGAGCAGCGCGGAGTTGACGTGGCTGGCTACCGAAAGGAGGCTTCAAGGCGAGCCTTGGCGGACATGGGAAATACCTGGAATGCCGGCAGCGATGATGAAGGCTATAAAAGGCTGATTTTGCAAGGCAAGACAGACCTTGCAAGTGACTACTTAAAAAGCCGAAGAGAAGGGGAGTTTCTTGGAGCGGCTAGCAAAGCAACCGATGTCTATGGCACGCCAGATGGTGGACCGATGTTATACGGTAGTCAAAAAGATCCAAAGAAGGATTTTAATATCAAGCCGGTCTATGAAACGGAGATCGATCGTTGGACTCGTGAATACCCGGAAGGCAAGCGTGCCCCACTGCTGACGATCCCCCGCAGCAAAGAGGCTGGGGAGATCCTGGCTGGCCTACACGAAAGGGACCGGGTAGCCGGAGCCATTGGACGTGGCTATCGCGCAGCGGGTAACGCACTATCTGCGCTGCCACTGGCGGATCCCGAGTTTCAGCAAGCGATTGACCAGCGTCAGGGCGTCAGGGCTGCTGCGATCACGGCAAGGAATGCGGGCGCCCAGGTAGTGGGCCAGTACGCCACGGGCGCCGCCGCTGGCCTGCTGCAGCGGACGGCTCCCGAGATTGCAACCAGGGTCCTCCCTGCTGCCTCCTTGATCGGCAATGTTGCAGGGGGTCTGACCTGGGCAACGATGGCCCCGGGTAGCACTCCCCAGCCACGGCAGGTCGGTTCGTATCGCGGCGCCCCTGTCTGGCAGCACGGTGATGGGACGATGGTCTCAGATCCTGGCCAGAGGCTTGGCGGCCCAACACGCGTTGGTCGGGCAAGACTGAACGGAAAGGAGGTCTTTGTGCCCTGGGGGTCTGCTGCCGGTACTGCCGTCGGACCGAAGACCGTTGGACGGCCCTGGTGGGACGGAGGTGCCCAACGGGCGGCATCCTCCCTACAGCGGCAGGCGGTGGAAGCACTCAGCCGCGGAGCTGCGGCAGCCTCAAGTGGATACCAAAGCACCTCAAGAACGGTCAATCATGCCCTCGGAATGCCTAATACTCCAACAGCCGGAAATGAGTTGCGTTACATCTTTGGGCAGCTCGGACAGGGCCGGTTGCCCTACCAGCGATAGCACCTAGAAGTAGCCAATGACTCCGCCAACAGGGAAGAGTGGTACGCCAACTCCACGAATAATGAGACAGCCGTAGTTGCTATTACCGCAACTACTGTTGAAAAGCTTTATGATATTAGACCCCCAACCGTACGCCATTAGAAGGACGATCGCCAGCACCGCTGGATAAAGACAGAGCAGGCCTGCTCGGATGAGGGGGTCGAGGCGTGAGGGAGAGGAAGGGATCCTGGGGGCTGGCATGAGAAGGACCTGGGCCTTGACGTGGACTGTCTAGCAGCCTGCATGCCGTGGCGCAAGCCTGGTCGTGGGTGGTATGACGTATCCGCACGCCAGGGGTAGCATGGTGCGCGGCCCGGTAGACGGGCCAGCGAGCGTTCCATGCCTCAGGCCAATGCTGCGCTTCCTGCGAGAGGTGGGCCAAGACGCCAAGCGGTGCCTTCAAGCGCTGGCTGTCGTCGAGGCCCTGCCGATGTTCATGGTCCAGACCCAACAACACATCACCGACATGTCCACCTTCAAGGAAATCGTCCTCAAGGGCATCGATTACCTGGCGGATCAGAACGCCGCCCTCAAGAGTGCGCTCGAAACGAGCGGCTCCAGCACTGCTGCACTCGAGGCGCAGCTCACTGCTGCCAAGCAAGAACTGGCCTCCTTCCTGGCCGCCGAAGCCGAGGAGGATGCCCAGCAGGCAGCCGCTGACACCGCCGAAGCTGCCGACCGCCAGGAGATCCTTGCTCGCCTAGGCAGCCTGATGCCGGCTGATGTCGCTCCTGAGGCTCCTGCCGAGGAGCCCGTGGCTGAGGCTCTCGAAGAGCCCGTGGCCGAGGCCACTGAGGAGCCCGTGGCCGAGGCTGTCGAGGAGCCAGTGGCTGAGGTCGCCGAGGAGCCCGTGGCCGAGGCTGCCGAGGAGCCAGTGGCTGAGGTCGCCGAAGGCTTCTGATCGCCTCCTGGCTCAGACCCGCTGCACCCAGGGATGCGCGTTCGTGCCTCCCGGGTGCTTTTTCATGGACGCTTGGCAGGTTGTTCAGGCTGCGACGAGCAGCTTCTTCCCTACGGTGGGCGCGATGACCGACAGGGGGAATGGCTCCCCTTCCAGGACCGCCTTGGCGTCGGCCTCCCTGGCGACGATGTTGTAATAGTCCGTGACACGCTGCAGCCACTTGTAGCGCCATGAGTGCAGCTCGTGCCCACGGAGCAGGAAGCTCTGGGTGGTCTCCGGGGTGGTGATCACCATCTGAGCCATGTCGATCGAGAGTCCCAGGGTCTCCTCGAGGGCGATGGCATAGGCGCCGAGCTGGAGGGCGCACTTCTGGAACTTCTTCCAACCCCCAAAGAACTCCCGATTGACACCGTCTTTGGGGTAGTAGCGGCAGTAGCGGCCAGTGCTGCTCTTGACGTCCGCCAGGGTCATGACGCCGCCACGGACGCCGACGATGTCCGGGCAGCCGCAGTAGCGGTGCTTGTGAGACCAGATGCGGCTGATGCCGTCTTCGCCGGTGCAGAACTGCCAGCTGGGGCGCAGTGGCTTCTCGGACCAGACGAAGTAGTCGTACTGATCCAGCCGTCTTGCCAGCCCCTCCCAGAAGGGTCTGTGCTCCGGTGGAACACTGACGGCCTTGCCGCGGATGTGATCCTCGCAGGCCTTGTGAATGATGGACCCTCGCTCTGCTGCTGCTTCCCTGGCGCCTGGGTTCTTGAGGTTCCACTGATGGAGGATTTGCTTGGCCTTCTCGCTGGCCGTCTTGCCGAGGATGGCAGTGACTGACGGGTAGGCGCGATCGGGCCGGTCGCCAGTTCGGTAATGGCGGACGCCATCAATCTCAAACCGAGTGAGTCGCTTCAACTGGCTGCCCCTTTCAACGAATGTAGCGGGGCTGACAAAGAGAAAGGCCAGTAGCGGTACCACTGGCCCGTTGATCAGACCCCTGCCACTGGTTCGTCGGGTGGCTTGATGTCGCCGCAGCTGGCCTCGAGGTAGTCGATGATGCCGCGATCCCCCTGGTACTTGTCGAGGACTCGGAGCAGCTGCTTGGCCATCACGGCAGCACCCTTGGTCATCTCGTCGAGGTAGTCGTCTCCCTTCGGGGTCGTGCCATCGATCCGGTCGCCCAGAATCGGGCCGAGGATCGAGGCGTAGACGAGGACCAGGGGGCTGACCTGGTAGGCCTGGAAGGAGGATCCACCAGAGGTGAAGCCCTCCAGCAGTCGTTCGACATTCACCAGAGAGGCAGCGATCTGCTGCTGAATCGCCGCCTGCTCAGCGGCCTGTGCGACCAGGCTTGCAAGGATCTCACGGATCCTGGCCAGCTCGGTCAGTTCCGTCGGCCTCGGAGGAGGCAGGAGGTTCTTCGGGGTCGAGGATGATGGTTCCATCGAAGCTCCGGCAGATGTGCAAGGCGGCGTGCTCCAGGGGCGTCAGTTGCCGCCAGGCCCGATTGATCGCGTCGCCGGATCCATCATGCCGCTCCAACAGGTTCCGCATCTCGGCTTTGGTGGACACACGCTGCAATGAGCGCAGGATCGTCGGGTCGGATGACGAGGACATAGGCAAGACCAAGGGGTCGGACACGTTCCACGGGCTTAAGGATCGGAAGAATCCGGTCCTCCTCGCTCAGTTGTTTGAGGGCGCCGCTGAGGCTGTCCCCGGAGCAGTGACAGGGCACGAAGAGGGCTTGCACAAAGGCTTTTGCCGCGTGCTTGCTCGGATGGATGATGGGCACAGCGAACGACGGAGCGTCGAGCTGCCGGGTCAGTAGCACCCGAAGGACCTCCTCGGAGGGATCAAGGGGAAGTGTTTGCCAGATCTGATCGATGTCGGAGCTTGTTTTCATGATTGGAGGCACGAATGAGCCCGGCAGTGCAACTGCTTGAGCGTACAGCGAGGCTGTTTACGGGGTGATGACTCAGGCAAAAGGCGGGCTAGTGCCCGCCAATGAGATCAACTGGTTTCCCTGCCGCTCAGTCCCATCCCGAGGTGACGAGGTCCGCTGACTCCTCTTCCGCTGCATCGCCTGCCAGCGGCAAGTCCTCGTCAGCGCCCAGGCTGTCACGGGTGGTGAGCGGTTCGGTTGGCCTTGATCCGCCTTGAGTGGGACGCCCCTCGAAGGGATCGCCGCCCTCAAAGAGGGCCGGGAGCCAGATCGATCCAGCAGTGGCCCGCCAGTGCTTGCTCTCGGCGGCGGTGGGAGCCTTGAGCACTGGGGTCACGGTGTACTTGGTGTCCGTGCCCATCCCCTTGCGGGCGATGGTGAGGTAGAAGTTGGCCATCTCGCCGTCAGCGATGGTGTAGTCCTCGATACCAAGGATGGCTTCGATGGCTTCACGAACCTTCTGCTGGCTGATGTCAAAGACCTGGTAGCCTTCGACCTCCTTGCGCTTGCAGACCCAGGCAAGGAAGAAGCTGGGCACGCCTTTCTCGGTGCCGCCAGACCTCTTGGCCTCGTAGGTCAGGCCGATGTCATCGAGGTAGTTCCTAGGGAAGAGCGGGAAGCGCCGTGGCCGTCCCTCCATGGTGAAATACTGGTATCCGGCGATGCAGTGCCCGCTGCTGGCGGTACCGCAAAGCCTGATAGTTGTTGATTGGCCGTCAGTAAGCTTTTTGAGTTGGAAGTATTTCGAGGGCGCATTGGGATCTTCTTCGTTGGCGGGAACGTAGTTGGTTGGCAGGACAGACATGGTTGTCGGGATTTGAAGAGCGAAGGAAAGAGAAAGGAGTTCAGGACCAGTTACTGGGACAGTCATCTGGCTGTCCGTTGAAGGCGTCCTGGTCATAGCCGACAGCAGTGGTGCCGGCCGCAGGGTTCAAGGCCCTGGCAGAGCGATGCACCTTGATCGCACGCGCCTTGATCTCACAGAAGGGGACGCCGCTGGCGTTGATCATCTGCGCGAGTGAGCCGGTGACCTCCAGGAGGCTGCCCTTCTCGATGGACTCAAGACGGTCCTTGTTGTAGCCGTAGGCGCGGACGCCGAACCAGTCGGTGACTTCGACCGGCTCATCCTGAGCAGGATCGCGGTAGTGGCGATTGGCGGCGATCGAGCGCTTGATGCTCTTGCCGGAGTCGGAGTCACGGGCCGCGCCGCCCAGATTCCCAACGACGACGATCTCGTTGAGGTACTGGTCAGAGTGGCCAGCGCAGATCACCGTGGCAGTCAGGATCGGGACGTTGCCGTCGGGGTCGAGGCAGATCTCCCCGGAAACGAGAAGACGGTCGCCTGGGTCCTTGTCCTTGAAGATGCCAGCGGCAGAGCTGCCGGCGTAGGTACGGACGACGATGTTGACGCTCGGCTCACCGCAGATGACTGCGACGGACTCGAGGTACTCCTTGCATTCGTGTGTTGCAGCGGACGGCTTGGCGCCCAGTGCGATGACAGCCGAGGCGTAGCCCATGGCGGGTTGCAGTGGCACGCCAGCATACGTGCTGCGTCAGCCCTGGCAAGCACCCTGCGAGCCATGTTCAGGCCGCCTGCGACGAATAGGCGTGCAGCCATTCGGGCGCCTCCGGGACCGGGACTGCGGTCTGAGGCATCAGGAGCAGCACGACGTGCAGATCCTCCCGCTGCAGCCGCAGGGGGCCGCCGTCGTAGCCGCTGACGACGATCGAGTCAGCGTCGTCAACCATGGCGCGCATCGCCTTGGTGAGCAGGCTGAGGTCGTAGCGCCCAGCCGTTGAGGAAGCGTCAGGCCTGTGCCCCCAGCGCTGGAGGACGGAGGTGACGACCTGACGGTAGGGCGGAAACTCCCCGTCAGCGGCCCGGGCCGTGAACTCCTTGAAGGTGCTGTGGGCCTTGTAGTAGGTGGTGACCCTGGCGGAGAGGTTGCCTGGATCGTCGCCCTGGACGCAAACGTCGCGATCGGCACTCTTGATGCCGCGACAGGCCTTGACGAGGTCCGGCTCAGGCAGCAGCAAGAGACTGCAGTCGGCCCTTCCATCGGGGTCGTAACCGACCATGCCGATGGCGCCACGATCCAGGGCTGCGACCGTGACACCGTCCTCGGGCCTGTCGGCTCGGAGTGGGGCGATCTCGACGCCCTGGTAGGGGGCGAACTTGCCAGTGAAGTCGGCGGCAAGAGCCAGCAGGGAGGAATCAAAGGTGAGCCGCATCAGTCTCAGTGCTGAGAACGGGGACCCAAGACCAGGGGAGATCCCGTTGAGTCAGCTGGCGGTTGGCCTCCTTCAGCTCGTCAGGAGTGACGAAGGGGGACCAGCCGTTGGCGATGACGGGCTCCTGAGTGTCCTTGTGGATCAGGCGGATGCGTATGTGAGGCATGGCGACGCCCAGCACCCACAAGCTAGGTCTCGCGTCCCGCCCGACCAGGATGTCAGTGATTTCGCCAGAAGGCAACGGGTAGCATGAAATCGTCGTGTTTGCCGTAGCGAGCGGCGGGATGCGGTGACGGAAGACCGGCCCGAGCTGATGGAAGAGTTCTGGGGGCAGGTTCGGGTCAACGTGGCCAGCTGGCTGGCTGTCGCCGGCCTTTTGGGCGTCGGTTACATCGCCTGGACCGTTCCTCGTAGCCTGGACCTGATCCAGCGCAACCAGGAGGACCAGCGGCAGGACATGATCCAACTCAAGACCGACCTCCGTAGCCTGGAGGTCAGAACAACGAAGCTGGAGGCGCGCCCATGATGGGACCGATCGAGCGTCTGCTGCCCCTCCAGCTGACCCTTGCGGAGACGTCGCCAGCCCATCGGCGGAGGGCGGAGCGAATCGTCAGTCTGGCCATCGTCGCCGGCGTCCTGGGCAGCGGCGGCATCCTCTTGAAGCTGCTTAGCCCAGGACCCATGGGAGTCGGCGATCAATCGCGGCAATCGTTTCCGCAAGCGGCAACCCCGACCGAACTGGACCGAAGGCTGACCCACCTGGAGAGGCGGGTCGTCCTTCTGGAAGCCCGGATGAACCGGGCAGAGGGCGTCGACCAGGAGGCGGGGCTCAGGTAGGGCGAACTGGATGAACGGCGTCAATCATGGCGTCCTTGGGGACGGTGGTCCCGCGGACGTGGTCGAAGAAGTGACAGGCCGCTTCCTCGGCGTCAATACAGTCCTCAATGGTCGTAAAGCCAAAGCGGCCGCAGGGCCGGCTCCAGGTGACGCTGAAGGTTTTGCGAGGTTCAGGAGTGGGTTCGTCGAAGTTCATGAGAGGTGTGCGTTGGTGTCAGATGGGGCGAACTGTTGGAGGTAGGCGGGCTCGAGGATCACAAGCCACTGCTGCGCGGTGAGCACTCGACCGCTGAGGGTGTTGAGTTCGGCGACTGCGGACCCAAAACCGTGGTCGCGCCCGGCGGCCTCGAGTGCGAGGGCAATGCAGTAGCGCAACAGGCAGTGGCTAGTGATCTCGAGCTGCTCAGGCAGCAACGGACCGACCGGCGCCATAGCCAGTGAAGTCGCCGGCCTTGCGCCGTTGTGCAATCGCCAGACTGGCAGGGGATCCTGCTCTCTGGCCGCCGTGCGTCAGATGGCAGAAGTGAGTTGGCTCGTCCTGCCAGGCCAGGGCGTCGGTGGTGTCAACGGGCAGGCCCAGGGCGACGGCTTCGGTGCGGGTGTTGAGGACACGCGCACTGCGGGGGAAGATGCCGGCCTCGATGTAGTAGTCGAACTTGCCGCCCCAGGATGCAGTGACCCGGAGGTTGAAAGGCATGGCGATCAGCTTGCCGCGAGGAGCAAGCAGCGGCAGGTTCTTGGTGTAGAAGTAGTGGATCAGGGTGTCGGTCTTCTCCGCCGTCATCAGGATGGCGTGCAGTAGGGAGGACGAGAAGAGGTCGCCGCCAGTGAACCAGCGGACGTGGGTGGTCTTGTGGCTGCGTGCAGCAGCGATGCCGGCAAGAAGCAGCTCAGCTGCTGGCTCTGGTGCATGGAAGCGGATGAGCTCGAAGTTGCGCCAGCGACTGTCGCGGGTGGTGGCGTAGCGGCTCTCGATCGATGCCTCGTAGCAGCGGAACTGCTGCTGAGGGCCATCGGTGATCTTGCCGGTGTGGCGATCGGCCATCGCCAAGCAGGACAAAGCACCTGGGCAGGTGTGACCAGACGGTAGGGCGAATGTGAGTGTTGAGTCTGGCAGCTTGGCGTTGCCAGCTCCGAAGTACGGAAGGCCGCAAGAAGAGGTGAGCACAGGCAGAAGGAATGAAACAACAGGCCGCCCACAGACATGTGCACTGCTGAGTGCGGTCATAAAGAAACCCCCGACCCAGCGAGTTGCCGAGACGGGGGTAGGTGGTAAGTCAGCGATCAGCGCGGCTTACGTGTTGTGTCGCCTGTAGTCATGGACAATGGCGCCGTCATGAACCAGCGGTGGGGTGAGTATGTGAAAGACGTTGTGACGCAATAACTGGTAGATCGGCTGGCGCCGAGTGCCTTGTCCCCCCTGCTGCCAAAGGCGCTCTTGATGCCAGTGCTTAGCCCTTGCAAAGACCAGGAGAGTCTGACCGTCGATCAGGTCACGCAGCTGGATGCGACCGCGTCCAAGTAGGCAGAGGTCCTGCCAGAGGTAGCCCGCCGCGAAGGGTATGGCGGCTAGAAAAATCTTCATGCGAGAGTGCGAGAAGGGAAGAGTTTTGGTAGGGCGCGTCGAACCTCCTGAGCTGTTGGCACCTGCCGTCGAGTGTGATGATTGGTGCCGCCGACGTAATCTTTCATGCCGGCGCATTGACGGAAGAAGGAACGACCAAGCAGCCCGCTAGCAGGGAAGAGAACCGCCTGAACGTAGAGAACGTCCGCATGCAGAACCGCTTCTCCGGGTACAGCAGGTCCACCGTAGCTTGGATGAATCTTGTAGCGACTGCGTGGAATCTGCAGCTCGGCAGCAAGGGAGCGCAGCTGTTTGGAGATCAGGCGAAAAGCCTGTTGCTTGTCAGACAGAGTGTACATGGTTTCAGCGATACATGACAAAGCGATCAATAGCAAGAGCAATGCGGTCACTAAGGCTCATCAGGGTGTCGCGGTTGCGGCTCGCCTCCAGTGCCCTGGAATAGAGGCAGGCACCAATTGCAGCTAGGGCGCCAACTGCCTGTGAACTGGAATCACTGGGGTCTAGTCGAGGCGGATAGGAATCCTCGGAAAAGTGAAGAGGATAACCGTATTTGAAAGAATCGCGACGAACACTTAGTCGCAGTTGGTCGAGTGAATGCACGGTGATCAAGCAGCAATGGAATCCTGAGGCACGGGTTCAGCAGAAGCAGTGGGCGAGGTTGCGATTGGAGTACGCCCAAAGCGCGCCCGTGAAGGACGGATGAGTACAGACGGCTCGAGCTCCTTGGTGAAGCCTTCGTCGTTCCAGCGCCGGTCAAAGGCACTGGCGAATGCTTCTCGCTGCTGCCGCCCCCAGTGAGAGCGGCCGCCCTTCAGGTCGGCGACGTAGGGGGTGAGAAGCCTTGAGACGTCGGAGAAGAACGTCGGCACGGCCCACCAGGGATGACTGAGATCGCAGGTCGTCAGCTGACCGACGTAGTCGGTGATCGGCCTGATCTCGGTCAGCACGTAGACCGGAGTTGGCGGTTGCGCCTGGTCGGTCTCGACCTGCAAGCAGTCACCGGGGTCGACGATGGCCAGGTAGAGGAGCCATTGACAGGCTGGGTTACGGCGGGTCATGCCAGCCCTGGTGAGTGGAACCAGGGCGGTACCGAGGCCGGAGTCGTGAACGACCTGGCATGCAAGCTGGTAGCTGGTGAGGTCGTGCCAGTCGGAGAGTTCCGGATGGCGAAGAAGGTTGTCCTTCAGCGCCCGGGCAATGTTCTTGTCAATCATGGGAGTGATCCGGCTCTGCTTGCTGGGACGTGAGCTTGCTGTGCAGCAGCCGCGCTGGCTTGGAGGCCCAGCGGGGGCAGTGCAGCAGCTCGAGGTAGTGCTCGAGGACCGGGACAAAGCCCAGGTCCTCGACGATATGCTGATGAGCCAGGAGCGAGGTTGGAACCTGGCGCCCCTGGCTGTTGGTGATGGTGTCGCCGAACAGCGCGACGGCATCGGCGATGCCCTGCGTGTGGTGGGCGAGCATGCGGTGCAGGAGCCGGTCAGTGCCGGACCGGCCGCGATCGAGCCAGCGGTGCAGCTCGTGGTAGTCCTCCGGCTTGCCGCCAAAGGCATTGCACGAGCTGACGCTGTGGTAGTGGTAGTGCGACATCACTCGTAGTCGTATTCGTAGTCGTTGGTGGTCTCGATGATTTCAGAGTGCTTCAGGCGTACTAGGATGTCTGTCTCGACTAGAGGTGTATCGCTGGGTTCGTATTCGTCTCGTAGAGAGATGATGACCTCGCCGTAGCCGCCTTCATTGATCTCGAAGCCAGGATTTTGCCCGTAAGCGAGATCCCAGGCGGCTGCATCGAGGACCTCCTCAGGTGCCTTGTCGCGGGCCGCAACGCGAAACTTCTGGCAGGTAAAGGGATCCCATCGCCAGTGCGACGCTGGCATGTCAAGAATGTCGAGGGGGAGGGGCGTGGCCAAGGGCAGTGATCCGATGTCGACCCTGGGTACGGGATAGGGTTGACTATCGAGTGATTTCGATAGGTACTCCATGGATTCAACCTGGCCACTATCGCCAGATCCTGTGTACTCAATAACGATCTTGTGAAGCTCAGGGTTGAAGCCGTGCAGGTAGATGAAAACTTTGCGCAGTGCGGCGATTGCCTCCTGCTGCTTTTTGCTGTGATTCGTGACGATGGCAGGAAAAGAGTCAGTCATGGGACAAGTGATTAATGGTCGTAGACAGGGAAGCCTGGGATCTCGTCACCCTCCGGATCGATGAGGATCCAGTTGCAGCCATAGGCACTGCGTGCAGCGATGCAGAGATCGAGCAGCCAGGAGGGCATGGGCTTGCCGTCGATCTGGCAGTCCTCCTCGTAGGCCCAGAACCAGGTCATTCGGTATTCGTCGTGGCTGCCCCAGCTCCAGGGAGTCAGGTCCTGCCTGGCGTCGGGTATGTGCCGTATTGACACGCGGAGGACGCGATCGACCTGCATGTCGTTGACGGTGGCGCTGCCGGAAAGCCAGGAGCAAGTCATGCTTTCTCCTCTTCGGCGACAAGGTCAATCTGCTGAACGACCCAATCCCAGTAGCCGAGGGACGTATCGCCATTGTTGACCTCCTTTTGCCAATCAGGCCGAGGGTAGTCCTCGTGGTTACCCCAGGCTCCGTAGCGTCGCTGAAGAAGAGCGGAGGAGATCCAGGTTTCCTTGGCGTCCCAGCCACGCTCACGGAGAAGTTTGCAGGCGATGTCTGTGATTTGATCGAAGATCGGGGTACAGTCAACCTGCATTGCGATAATGGATGCGATCTCCTCTCGCAGTGCGTCAGGGATGGGTTGATCCCAGGGCGGGCTGTCGGTGAGCGCGTTGTCGATGTCGACGTGAATGGCGTTGGCCATCTGAGACACCGGCCGGTGGCCGGACGAGAATGAGCGACTGAACAGGCAGCCCACGCAGCAAGGCAAACATGTGCACTGCTGAGTGGGCCCCCTTCGAGTGATCAAGACGAGGCCACAGGAAGTGGCTTGCCGCGGTCGGCATCCCTGACGGCGACGTAAGCAAAGGGGTAGGTGTTCCGGAGGTAGCGGGCATGCTCATGCGCCTGCTGCCGAGCAGAGGCGTTGGCAGCCTCGAGGTCGCAAGCCGGATCAATCACGTCGCAGGTGAAGGTGGCGTCGGAGCGCCAGATCCACTGGCCTGGATAAGTGCCGCCTGGGGCGAACCCCAGGACCTCCTGCTCCGCCATCCAGACGACGTAGGTGGTGCTGGCCCCAGGTTCGATCTGGTCGCGAGGTACGAAGACTTCGGCCGGGGTCCAGTAGCCGTTCTCCAGCTCCCTGGCGTACTCAACGGCGCTCAGGGGTTCCGCTTCAGGGTGAACAGGCGGGAATAACGCCACTGCTTGATCCTGGGTGGCCAACAGC
>Ga0129333_10000871_pt1 | contig 26497 bp, 18 predicted proteins | sample CPB6_08_DNA_FD_94474 | JGI IMG/M metagenome (GOLD analysis project Ga0129333, IMG submission 94474) | Freshwater to marine salinity gradient microbial communities from Chesapeake Bay, USA - CPBay_Sum_0.6_0.8_DNA | ecosystem: Environmental > Aquatic > Marine > Coastal | place: USA: Chesapeake... | reverse complement strand
GCTTGTCAGAATAATAAGTAAATTCAACATCTTCGATCATAACACGATCGCCTTCTGCTGCTTCGTGGGGGAATATGTCTTTTAATATAATCATTTTGTTGGATGTAATCTAGTAGGTAATGCCGGTATATCCGAGCCACGATGAACCATGGTAGCTACGCCGTCGATAACTCTGGTTTCATATCTGGCGATACCGCCGGTCCAGCGAAAATCTTGTACATGCCCACACCATTTGGTTGCTTGCAATGCGCTATTGTCTGCACCAATCAAAAAATCGTTCCAGTTTACAATATCCCAATCGTGATTGTAAGTGGGACCATTGGTAAATGTGCCATTATTGTTGATACGCATAATAGCTTTTTCTACACCATTTACATAAAAAATCCAGTTTCGTCCCGATCTCATCAATACCACATAATCCCAAGTACCTGTGGCTGTAGGATATACCGCAGTTTGTTGTCCTACTAAAACATCAGAGGTCCAGGTGTCATAAGTTATACTGTTAGCATTTTTAATCATACACTGCCAATAACCTGTGGGACTAATACCTACCCATACTGCGTTGCTAAAATGCCATAAGCACGCACCTTCTGTGGCTGTAGGAAATGCTTTTCCGCCGGCGGCTAAACTTTGCCAACTTGCCCAACATTCAATGGTAGCATCCTGTCTACGAAGATCTTTATATCGTGTGTTCCACCAGTTTTGCGTCATCACAAGACGATTCACATGCACAGTATTATCTGCATCATTGGGAAATTTAATACTAGCATTACCAAATTTTTTATAGTATCGGTCGGGCATGATACCATACATGTACTGCTGAGACCGCTGTGAACTGTCCATGATAGGTGCACGAGGATAGGCATGTATAAATGTGTTAGCATCGTAGGCCCATTTTTGTGCCGAGTATGGAACTGTAACTGCATCATTGTCGTATCTAGCAATGTCGCTGATTCTCACCCCACCGGTATTGTAAAAACTATATAAATGCCCATCGATGGCTATTTTATTTGATGGTGTAAATGCCGCTCTAGTTGCTACTCGTTGACCATTACAAAATATAGCTAGCTTGTTTGTTTTAGTAGGATCATAGACCACAGCAGCATGATTCCACCCATGTGGTTTGAGATTACCTGTACTGCCGCTGGATCCAAAATATTCGTTACCCACAGTGCCCAACCACATTCTAAATGCTATATCATTTCTTGACGCAGCTAAACTAGAATTTATATGATAATATAATTGAAATCCATTATTATTGGTTGTTTCACCACATCGTAACAATTCTACATGTCCCGGTGCACCCGGATTAGTTTCATGTCCAAAAAACCAACATTCAATGGTCCAAGCTCGACTCATTCTAGGTATCCAGCCTAAAGTGGCTGCTCGGTCGCCGTAATAATAATTTTCAGGATAGTGAGTATAAAATCCCGAATCTACACTGACTTGACCACCACCCCAAACTTCATCGCAATTATAATCTGTGTCGGGTTGAAATGGATTTTGATTAGATATATACAAATCCCAGGCACTATTACTTACCATATTTTCATTCAAATTGGTAAATCCCCCGGCAGCAACTTCGAGATTTCTATTACTGTAATCTTTGTAGGTCGGGCCAGCACAGGTCAATAACACGGTCTCTGCTGTAGCTGTCAATGGTCTAGTAGGCACTGTAATAAAAGTGGGATTATTGTTAGATGTTGCAGTTGTTATGCCATAAACTGCAACTCCTTTGACTACTCTAAAATTAGATATATAACCATAGAAACCGCTGCCCCATCTAAGATTAGAATAGCTACCATTGCCAATATACCATCTTCGTTGTGGTGCTGCTATTGCTCCGGTATATCTACATTCGGCTAATCTTTTTCCGTTTAAGTATAGAGCCATATTGCCGCTGGTACGCTGTATACAAATATGCATCCATTTACCAGAACTTTGTATGCCCCCATAATCCGAGGTCAATCTAATTTGGTTACCGGTTATTACTTCGAAACCGGTTCTAGTAGAGCTTAAACTTATACCACTGTCATTCCAATAATCTCGATTATCAAATAAAACCACTGGATTGCTATCAACTGTGTCATGCATGGGTTTAGCATAGAACTCTATGGTAAAATCACCTGTTCCGAAATTAAAATCTTCAGCCGCAGTTCTAGCTAAAACCTTTGTATATCCACCAAATACCCAGACCGAGTGACCGCCGTATTCCAAGCCTACACTGGTTCTGGAACTGACTTGTCGTTCTCCAGCGAACCAATGTCCGTGACGCCAACGCAGACTATGCTGTGCATAGCCATCATTGACAAAACCACTGTCGTCGGCAATTTCTCTAGTTAAATCTGCTGCACCAAACATCAATAAAGTAGTATTGGCAGAGTTTGATAATTGGTTTGTTCGAATTACCCAATCGATATGATTTTCGGCATAAGTATAGTTTGCTCCGTAATCGTACCAATTTAAATTGCCGGAGTATCCAATTGCTTCTTTGCTAATTCTTAGACCGCAGATAGCCGCACCACTACTACTATATTCTGCATTTCTAGTAGCAAATACATTTAGACTATCGGTACCGGTGTAATTTGTGGCCAATGTTGCAGTATGTGCTAGTTGAAGATTTATATAGATTTTAAATCCGTTTGTTGCTGTATTTTCTCTTACGAATGCAATATGGTACCAACCACCATAAGTTACCCGTCGTGCAGTGTTCGATCCCACTATAGTAGTTGCACCATCGGACCATGCCGGATTGCCATTAGTATCTATATATGCAGACCAACCAGTTGAACCAGCAGCTCCTATGTTACCAGTGCCCTTGCCACAAATACCCATATTCAATCTAATATCGGGCAATCTGATCCAAGCTTCGACAGTAAATGGGCCAGTTCCAAAATTTAAATAGTTGCTGCCGCCCGCTGAATAATCTTTTATACGAAACCATTGTGCTTCTAAACACGAAGCAGAATGAAATCCTTTAGCCAAATAAGGATTGGTAGTTTTAACCATAAATGGCGTATCTAAGGTTCTGGATACATCTTTACTGCCAACACTGATGCTTAGTCCTTGTCGTTGCCAACCGGGACTGTTAGGATGCCAAGGTTCCATACAACTGAGACTTAGTACAGAATTGTCCATATTCAATGGTGCTGTAGGTCGGGCAAATGCTGCCGAGTATACAGCAGTATTTTTTATTCTTATATCGGTAAGTTTGCCCCCAAAATAGCTAGCCGCAGTATTAGCACGATCACGACCGATGTACATCGTTGAAGTATCAGTGAAATTGCCCGATGAGGTTCCGGTTGCCTGCAATGCACCATCCACATATATTCTAGTATCGTTGGCACCAGTGCTGGTTCTCACAATAGCCACATGATACCATCGATCTCTGTTTAATGCTATCCCAGTTTGAGTAGAAGCATTACCCACCGCATCATAAAAACCAATATTGTATGTGGTGCTCAAATAAACTACCCAACCTGTACCGGAGGTCCGGCCGGCATTACCACCTTTGCCCATTACATAGTGTTCTGTTCCATCTTGACGATGTAAATTTATCCAAAACTCTATTGTGAATGCACTTGTGCCTAATCTTAGATTAGCAGTATCAGTGACTGTATAAGACTGATCATAAAAATATGTGCTGTGATAATGTCTCGGTCCATTGTGATGTGGACAAGAAATAGGCCAGTCTGCCTGTCGTTTAACTACAAAAGCATCATGTCTATAACCACTGATATCACGCATACCACTGTCGGTATTGACCATATCACTGTAGTGAGCGATTACATGTGAATAATAAGGATCGCTATCGGATAAACTGGTTAAATTATCTGTGTCGGCAATATTCTTAAAAGAAACCGGAAAAGGTTCTTGTTCTCTACGAATATTAGCTAATTCTGTAGAAGTCCAAATACCAGATTTGGCACGAGCTAGTGCATTAGGTAAACGGCCTTTTAATTTTTTATTTGCATATGACATAATTATGATAGTGTTTCATAGCAAACGGTTAAAACCAATGATGATGCCAACCCGGCCGATGCACGAAGTGTATCCCCTTCTTCAAGATAAACCGGTGCGTCTTTTTCGATTAGTACCACAGTGGATCTTTCGGGTATAACAATTTGATGTGCCAATGGATAATCCACTGCACTACGACGAACATTTAGTGTAACTGCCACTGCGATTGAATTTTTATTTGCCACTAATACCGACGATAATTTAACTAATTGGTTACTGGCTGCTGTATTTTCTAAAATTTGTGTATCCGAGGTGCTTAAATTTGTAAAAATCGAATCACCTTTGATATTAGTAATAGATGCAAGATTTGGGTTTGCCATCTTTGTTCCTTATATTCCTATTATTCCGGCTAATATCATATTTCTAACTAATCCACTGCCGGTTATTGTTCCATTCACAGTTAGATTTCCTGTTACTGTGGCACTAGCGGTTGTTATATTTGTTGCACCTGTAACATCACAGTTACTCAAATCCAGTGTATCGCCCACGGCTAATTCTTGGATTTGTGTTGCAGATGTATTGAGTATTAAAGGTACTCTAGTTGCCATTCTCTATCCTTTTACTTTATTTATCGACCGTTTCAAGTAGTAAGAGGAACACTAATTGCACCGGAGCTTCTTGTCAAAACACTAATTGAATCCCCGGTTAAACCAACACTAATCGGAGTCCCCGTTCGACGACCTACTGCTAAACTTCCACCTCCACCGGCGCTGCCTGTGGCATTCCAAGTATTATTATTCCAAACATATAATGTTTGTGCATCCTCAGCATAGCTAATGTCGCCATCTTTATTACCCACAAAGGGCAAATAACTGGCATCTTCAACAATACTAACAGTAGGTACTACCGGAACACCGTCGGGTGCAACCAATGTAGCTGTTCCTGCTACTTCTTGAATTTTATTTTTAAAGCTCGGAGTATTTTCTACATAAGTGGCCAAATCCTGTGGTACAAATTGACCGGTGTTAGCATCGTATACCAAACACATTTGATTGACCAAACTTGGAATTGGTCTTAGCTCAATTGGGGTAGCGTGCCCTTCGTGAGTATGTTGGAAATATACTATTGGATTACCGTTGATATTTGTTTCTACTGCTAAATCACGAATTCGTATTGCACCACGCATACTACTATGCACACCACACTGATAGTACAAAGTACTGGGTGCTATATTTGGTACTACAAAAGTCAATGTATTATATCCCGGTTGTCCGTTACCTCTTGTACCTGTTACCCCGGTAGTAAATTCGCCTACATAGGTATTAGCAACAAATCCGGTTCCATTATCTGTGGTAAGATAAAATGGATGATTTGCTAGACTGCTGTCCAATGTAAATGTGTAAGTTCCACCTCTATACAATGGTCCAACTGTGGGATTATCGCCTTCTCGGTCACCGGAAAAGGTATAAAAACCCATAGTTTGATGACTAACAGTATAATTGGCTGTATGAGTGTTTAGAGTTGGTATGGTGATAGTAGTTGGTACAGTTACAGTATATCTTTGTACCGAAGTGACATTACCGCCATTTATATCCGGATGACTGACATTTACATTGCCTTGGTCCACTGCCCAGCTAATTAGATTTTGTTTACCTGCGCCCTCGATCCACTTAAAAAACCCTTTATGTACTTGCGTTAAATTTCCATGTAGTTCGTTGGCTGCAAAGTTGTTTACTGTATAAGTTCCCTGACGATATAGTGGAACACTGATTTGTGGACTATTGGTAATTTGTGTTCTAGCGTAGGGTAGTGTGCTAGTTTCCCAGGTCCAAAGCCATGTTACATCATCTCCGGGATCAACACTATCAAGTTGAATTGCAAGAACTTCCGGAGCTATTGTTAAATTAAATGGTAAAATATCACTGGAAGAAAATGTTTGATTACCAAGATAAATTGTATTTCCAGACAAATATAAATCTTTAAATCTACTGTTAGGTGCACCCAACGAGTAAGTAACATTAGCTGCTGGAATTATATTACCATTTACAACAGTTTGTCCAGCCACATAAAGATTACCTACAACTCCACCACCACCACTGCTACCTAAAAATCCCAATATACCAGTGCTGGCTTCGTCGTTCCAAATTTGACTGGTATCTGTGGGTGCAGTATTACTACTAATTATACCCGTTGACCCAGTGAAGCCCAGAGCTCCACGGCTACCTGTGTATCCGCTAGGAGATAAACTGAAATTAGTAGTGAGTTTAGTTTGAAAACTTTTTGCCATAATGTTATATTAGTTATTAAAACTCAATCGTTATAAAATTTGACTGACTATTGTTAGTTTTTTAAAAATAATGTCAGTCATAAAATTTCCTATCTAATAATATATTTAATTGTTTTATAAATTCGCAGTATTAGTGCTTGGAAAGGCTCTACCAGTTCCCCAAATTATTCTTACAGCACCGCCTCCGCCCGTACCACCAATAGCTTGAGATTGTCCAAGTACTGCGCCGCCGCCCCCACCTCCATATGCACCCCCTACACCGCCGTTGTAAACAGTGGCGTTCCAGCTAGCACTTCCACCTGTGCTTCCACCAGATCCGCCGGTTCCTGGCGGTCCTACAGTGTAATTTCCAGCTCCACCGGAACCATTGGAGCCTTGTCCGAGTATTCCAACACCGCCACCGCCACCGGATGCTTTATCTCCGCCACCGCCTGCTCCGCCGCCACCACCACCGGCGCCATTGGATCCGGCCCCGGCATCATTGTTACCACCATTTCCACCATTTCCACTATATCCGCCAGCGCCGCCGCCGCCCGAAGATCTAAATGTAGCTCCGGTCGCCGATCCACCGGAACCACCATTTCCACCGCCATCACCTACATATACTCCACCGGAACCCGGTGTGTTACCTATTGCCCGTCCACCTGCACCGCCTAATACAGTTACATTGCTGATAAAATAGGAACCAGTGCTAGCAGTACCATCACCACTTATTCCAGATCCAGGGTCTGATCCCGGACTGCCAACAACTACGGTGTATGATTGGCCCGGTGTCACTGCAATATTATTTTTCCAACCTAAGCCGCCGCCACCTCCGCCCATAGCGCCATTATATCCGTTATGACCACTCCACCCGTGATTCCCTGCCCCTCCTGCACCAACACAAACAACCGAGACTCGAGTTACCCCAGCTGGGGCTACCCAACTATATGTGCCTGCTGTAGTGTACGCTGTTTGTCCAGGTGCTATTGTTGGTTCTCCAGAAATCGCTAAACCACCAACAAAAAATGTCCCGATGCCGGTCATCAGGTAATACCTCCGCCACTGATATACCATACATTGCTGGCCACTTTAATAATAGATGCTATACCTTTTGTGGCTAATACTCGGCTAGCCGAAGTAGTATTACCGGCTAAAAATAAACTTCCAGAATGAGAAATGGTTAAATTACCCGAACCATGATTGATAATACTAATTGCTGCACCTACAGCAAAATTACCACCGGTGGTGCTGCCATCTGTGGGTATGGTCAATGTAGCACTACCACCGGTATAATATATATGTTTACCTTCATCGGAATTGACTAAAGTATAGGCAGTACTTTGACTGTTTTGAGGAACTTGTCTATAGCCCACAGTATAGCTGTTTACTCCACTGCTGTCTTTTACAGAACTAATACTATCCATAGAAGTAATAGTTTTATTTGTCAGTGTTTGTGTACCCGAGGTTGTAACATAAGTACTAGTGTCAGGGCTACTGCCGGTGTAACCAATCAGTCCCTGATCACCCCGACTGCCGGTGTAACCAATCACTGTACTAGCTGATCCAACATATCCAGTTGAACCGGTGTAACCAATTCCGCCAACAACCAGTGGTTCCCATTGGGCAGTTTGATTGTTATATCGTTTAATTACTCCCACAATGATCCTTTATGCTATTGTAAATGTTACTGTTCCTGTACCGGCGGTTACAGTGGATATTTTGTATCCGCTAGAAATTACTGTGTTAGCGGTTAACCCTGCACTAAAAGTTGCTGAATAAGTTGCCAAGTATTTTAGAATTACTATACCCGAGCCGCCGGCTCCTCCTCTACCACTGGAAGGACCACCTCCTCCACCCCCTCCACTGTTTGTTGCACCACTACCGCCAAAAACTGAAGCACCTGTACCGCTTCCTCCATTACCTGCAGGATTTATACTAGTAGTACTACCGGTACCGCCGGTTGATGCCGAAGATGCCCCGCCACCACCACCGCCGGTTCCACCAAATCCTCCAGCAACAGCATTGTATGCTCCTGGGCCACCGCCACCTGCAAAGAAATAAGTAACCCCTAAAATAGATGATGATAAGCCAGCACCGCCGTCCAATCTGGTTGCATCGCTAGAGTCAGTTCTATTAGCTCCGGCTGCACCAGCACCACCCCCAGGAGCTCCGGTTGCGTTAGTAGACGATCTACCACCTGTAGATCCTCCATTATTACCTTGTCCTGCTGTACCACTACCGCCAGTCCCGCCAGTTCCGCCATCTCCACTACCAGCACCGCCGCCCGAGCCTCCTGCAAGACCCGCGGGTGTTCCTGCCCCGGCCCATGTTCCGCCGCCGCCTCCACCAATAGATGTAACAGAAAAAACAGAGTTACTTCCATTACCACCTCGTGTATCAGCAGGGCCGCCCGTGCCGCCGGCACCAACGGTTACAGTATATAATGTATTTACAGATATCCCTGTTACAGTAGCAGTAAGATAACCACCGCCACCGCCACCGCCGCCAACGTGTGCTCCACCGCCGCCGCCGCCTGCAACTACAAGATACTCAACATTAAGTGTCGGTGCAACTCCAAATTGCAACCACTCATTTAATGAACTGTTATATATTTCTCCAAATCCAGTTGTGGTGTTAAACCTAACTGCACCATTGGTGGGTGATACCGGTCTCTGTGCGGTATTACCCGAGGGCACTGAGAAATATCCGGTTTCGGCAGTGGCAACATTATATATAACCGCAGCATTACCAGCTGAACCTGTAAAGCCTTGACTGCCAGTATATCCGTCTACACCGATTACGCCATCGGTTCCACGACTGCCGGTATATCCAAGAGCCCCGGCAGATCCAGTATAACCTCCACCGGGCTCGCTTTCGTCATGCCACAATATTGTAGTATCACCGGGTGCAGTATTTGAATTTATTATACCGGTTAGTCCTTTACTGCCGGTAAAACCCACTGATCCGGTAAATCCAATTGATCCGGTAAATCCAGTCAGGCTGTCAGTACTGTTAATAGTTACCCAAGAATTACTGTAATATAAATTAAAATTGCCGGTATTAGAATCAAACCAAAGTGTTCCAGTATCTGCGGTAATTGGTTGATTTTCACTGACTTCAATAGTAGCACCGCTGCCGGCGCCAGAACTTCCGGTATAACCAGTTAGACCAATTTGGCCAACACTACCTGCGTAGCCAACCTCGCCTTGACTACCGGTAAATCCTGCTCCTTGACTACCAGAATAACCAATATTACCTTGAATACCCTGACTACCCGCGTAGCCAACATTGCCCCGACTACCTGTATACCCAGGTAAAATCCTGCTAATATTGTTTGCAACTAAATTTTTTAAACTTCTTTGAGTCATATTTTAAAATTCAAATCGTTCTATTAGCATATCAAAGTCATGTTATATACTATTTGTTATTTATTTAAAAAAATAACTTATTCAAAAGTGGCATTATTCCATTCTTGCCCATATCTAATAGATATTATTATGGGTTTTTGAATAGATAAAGCCAAAGCATCATACTCAACTTGACCTAACAGATTTGATGCTCCTACTACAATGCTAGTATCACTGACGGTAGGATCAATTATAACCCCCGGTCCTAAATCTAAGTCCATAATCTATATCCATTTCACTAGTTGTTTTACTATAACTCTTTGCGAAGGAGTAAAAGGTTCTTGCCCAACAGGAGCAGCAAAACCAATGGTATCAACTATTCCAACATTGTTATCTACTGTATATGAATAAACATCTGATAATCCAAAGGAAGTAAATGATTTATCTTCATTGTTATCAAATTGACCAGTGGGAGATTGCGTTGATACGTTATCAACTAGTCCAGTGTTATCGGTTATATATCCGTCAGGCACGTTTCACCGCAAATGCAAGTCCTGTAGTTAAAGGAAGATATACATAAGTGTCACTGCCTACTGTAATAAGATCACCCTCGGTACCGGCTGACCCAGATACTCTATATATATCCGACAAATAACTGTAATACATGTGTGGAATACCTAAATCAAATTGATGATAAAACAGTGGTTGTAGATACAAAGCCTGCACCCCGGCGCTGTTTTTAGTTGCCACAGTTGGGTAATTAGCACTAACTGTTCTATTAGTCAAGGTAAAATCATCATCCAACGTACTTGTTGCAGCATGACTCAAGGGATTGTAACATCCAGTATAAACTTGAGTGGTATTATTATAATGATTGAATTCTATCATATGATTTAAAACACTGCCGCCGTATTGACCTCCGGCAGTAGCTGCCGAAGTTACCCAAGAATTAGTCGAATAAACGTAATATACATAACTAAATGGTGCTGTGTTTTGCATCAAGCTGATATTAGTTTCATTGTGTTCGCCGAGGAAAAATGCTATTTTTGTATCTGCATCCGGGTCCCAATCCCCATAAATTAAACAATGTCGTTGACTCCAATGTAAAGTTATGTACCGATCACCGATTCCGGCAGCCAGAGTGCCATTAAACCATGGAGTCTGATTAGACGTAGATGTAGCACTAGCTGCCGCTGTACAACCAAGCATTAACAACGCAGATGTTGTTGTATCTGATGTGCCGCCGGCATCTATTTGTCCATATGGATTAGTTCCTGTTCCATTAAGAACATTCGAAGGCGCCACACCAGTATCACCGCCTCTAATTCCAACTAGTCTCATAAATTTTGTTTTAGCTGAGTCGACACAAGGTGCACTGAGTACCCAAGAAGCATTAGAAGTACTCACTGTAGCCGGTAACGAAGACGGAAAAACCAAAGACCAATTACTATTTGCAGTATTGTTTATATAACTAGAAGCCTGTGTTGCCGATAACAATTGGTTTACAGATGTGTATGTCCCGGATAAAACTCCAGCAACATCATGTAAAACACTGGCAATATTTTTTCCACTAAAATGTAATCTTGCGAATCCCATTATCGTTCCTTATGCTTTTCTTACTACCACAGCTGATACCCCATCGGCTGATGCTAATCCCGTAGCGTTTATATTTAAATAAGCATACTGATCTGCACCAACATTTAATACCGTGCCAGTTTGTCCGATATTTTTATAAACTCTATAGAATTTACTGTAATAACTGATGTTTATTAAAGGTATGCCTTGACTAGGCAAACTCCAATATAAGGGTACAAAAGGATAAATGTTATTAGCGTTAGCATCTAATGCCACTACAGGTTCACATTCGGTTTGCCTAATAGTGCCAAAGCCAGTGTTACCTAAATTATAAACTGCATTAGTAGTATTGTTTGTTGGTGTATGTATGTTTAAACCTTGAAATAATGTTGTAGTTGTAGTGGTTAAACTAGATGGTGTGACATTAGATAAAAATGCCCCTAAATTATGATTCAAATTATATTGCAATACCGGTGCTGTTCCTGTGAACTGTGTTAGACTGTTTTCCGGATATTCAAAAGATCCTAAAAAACCAGTGTCGTTGTTTACGGGATGTGTCAATCCAAATAACAAAATATGGTAACGACTCCAACTTACATAGATATCAGTATTTGAAGAATTTATACCAATGGCTTGATTGTATCTACTGCCAGTGGTAGTAGCAGTAGAATACCAAGTTGGATTAGACACCGATACATTAGATGTAGCTGCCGATATAGTTCTAAAAGCTACAACATTTTCATTTCCAGCGGCAGCAAATGTTCCACTGGCTCTATCCGAGCTTACTGTTTGAGCAACCATATTAACTAAATGAGTTTTACCTGCTGTTACACAGGGAGAACTTAAAACATATGAAGTAGTATTAGGATCAAGGGGGCCATGGTCTCTAGTCCAATTTTCGCCGAGCGTATTTACTATTTCTGAATACAAACTACTAGCATAGGTCAAAGTGGCTGTAGTTGTAACTTCGCCAGTAACCACACGAACAATATCATAAAGAGCTTGCGTATTAGTATGGGACACAGAAAAATTTAATTTAGCGTAACCCATATTATTCTACCTTGATATAGTCAGGGTGTGTAAATTCAGTTTCTACACCAATAAATCTTCCACTAGGGCAAGAATAAGTGAAAATACTTTGTCCAGCATCAGTAAGCATTTCTACTTCGGTTTTATTTTTTAAAACCTGATAATATATTCCCGAATTAACACCAAATAAATCATTAAATTCCTGTAATGTCATTATTCACCTTATTCATATTCAAAAATTAATGCTAAGTCCGATCCAGCGATAGTAGATCCAACTTGTGTAATATCCACTGTTATATAATTTCCCTGTACAACACTTATACTAGCTGAATTAACAGACGACGAAGATCCTGCCGAAACATTAATTGTTTGTGTAGATACTCCATTTTTATTTATTCTGATGGATATATTGGACCCGGTGGGTGCTGTACTTAAAAATGCCAATATTCTAGTAATTGTAAAACTTTCATTAATCCACCATCGTTTAGTACCATTAAATACTTCCAAACTTCCATTGTATTCCATTGTCCTAGTTTGTTTTAATCCACTGCCTCCGCCTGTACCTGCCGAACCGGTATAACCGACTATACCAGCACTACCAGTATATCCTACACCTTGACTGCCAGTATAGCCAGTAGCCGATTCGTCTTTGGTACTATTCCAAGTATTATTATCCCAAACATAAAGAGTTTTAGTATCTTCAGCATAGCTAATATCACCGTCCTTATTACCCACAAATGGCAAATAACTAGCATCCTCTACTATACTAACTGTAGGAACCACTGGGATTCCATCGGGAGCTATTAATGTAGCCGTTCCGGCTACTTCCTGAATTTTATTTTTAAAACTAGGAGTGTTTTCTACATAAGTAGCTAAGTCTTGCGGAACAAAACGGCCCGCGTTGGCATCATAGACCAAACACATTTGATTAACTAAACTAGGTATCGGTCTTAATTCAATTGGAGTAGCATGTCCTTCGTGTGTATGTTGAAAATATACTATCGGATTGCCATTTATATTAGTTTCAACAACTAAATCTTTGATACGAATTGCACCACGCATGGATCCGTGAACACCGCATTGATAGTATAGTATACTTGGCGCTGTAGAAGGAACTACAAAAGTTAGTGTATTGAATCCGGGCTGTCCGTTACCTCTTGTGCCTGTTACCCCGGTAGTAAATTCGCCTACATATGCATTAGAAATAAATCCAGTTCCGTTATCAGTAGTAAGATAAAATGGATGATTTGCTAAACTACTATCTAAAGTAAATGTATAGGTACCTCCGCGATACATGGGTCCCAAAGTGGGATTATCTGCCATTGCGTCGCCTGCAAAGGTATATTTGCCAACGGTTTGATGACTTACAGTATAGTTAGCGGTATGAGTTTCTAATGTCGGAATAGTAATTGTTGCCGGTACTGTAACTGTATATCTTTGTACTGAGGTAACATTGCCCCCATTTATATTTGGATGACTGACATTTACATTGCCTTGATCTGCTGCCCAGCTAATTAGATTTTGTTTACCTGCACCTTCGATCCACTTAAAAAACCCTCTATGTACTTGCGTTAAATTTCCATGTAGTTCATTAGCAGCAAAATTGTTTACAACATAGGTACCTTGACGGTATAAAGGAACACTAATTTGTGGACTGTTAGTAATTTGAGTTCGTGCATAGGGTAATGTGCTAGTTTCCCAAGTCCAAAACCATGTTACATCGTCGCCAGGATCAACAGAATCGACTTGAATTGTAAGAACTTCGGGGGCTATCGAAAGATTGAATGGTAAAATATCGCTGGAAGAAAATGTCTGATCACCGAGATAAAGAGTATTACCAGACAGGTATAAATCTTTAAATCTATTTGTATTTGAACCTAATGAGTAGGTAACATTAGCACTAGGTATAATATTTCCCGAAATTGAAGTTTCTCCGGAAACATATAAATTACCATCAATTGCACCGCCACCGGAACTGCCTATAAACCCTACAACCGAACTTGATGCCGATCCAGTATATCCAACACTTCCAGTGTAACCTTTACTAATAGTTAAATTTTGTACCGTGGCTTGTCCTTGAATAGTAGAACTACCCAAGGTCATTCTCTGGAATGTGACTTCAACACCAGAATTTTCTCCAAGAGCGTAAAGATTAATATTCCCATTGGAAATATTGCTACTAAACACAGCAACTTCGTAATTTGAGTTACTTAAAACAACACCGTATTCGTTATAAAAAACATTCGCTCCATTGTTAACACTGTCAATTGTACTAAATTTATAATTTCCGGCAACAGAATCAATCGCAGTTAACGACCATTTTACACTGGTATTTCCTTCTGTCTCTACTGAATCAATTAAAGTAATATTCGAGCCAACTGTTACATTTCCGTTAAAAATATTTTTAGACCCGTTAACATCAAATTTGATCGATTTTATTGAGCTAGTAGTATTTGTTGTGATAGACATACTATCACCGGCAACAAATTCTACAGTATCTAACCCTTGAGCTACTAAATTAGAACTTCCTTCAACTACCCAAGTCTTAAAGGTGCTATTCATAGCGACCTTAATTTCCCCAGGATTTAGTTCAGTTACATCAAAACCAGAATCGTCGTCAAATCGAATAGTACTAACACCACTATAGGTATTCCCATAAGCAGCATTACTATACATCACTCCAACAGTTAAATTGTAGCCAACCGGTTCATTGTTGCCAGAATAAAAATAATTATCGGCGTAAACATTTTCTCCGACATGGGTATTGCCTCCGATTCCGAGACCGCCATTAATTACTACTGCACCAGTAGTGGTACTGATACTAGAATTAGTGTTACTGAATGTAACAGATTTAGATGTAGTGTTGCCATTTGTTACAGTATAGTCTAATGTTACTGTAGCTAAATTAGCCGAAATTTGTTTAACGGAGTTATCGTTATGTTTTGTATACAAGGCACCGTCGGCAGTATTAACTGCCAATTCGCCTACTTCTAGATCGTTAGCTAACGGTACTTTTCCGGGTACCGTAGATCTTTTGATTTTAATAACATTGGCCATCTGGGCTTCCCAAAATACTTGCTATATAGCAGGGTGTTTATAAACGAAAACCAGGAGAGGTTGAAGTCTCCTGGTTGCGTTAATCAAACCAAACTTCTTATGTATTTAGTTCAATTAATAGGTGCCTCCGTCAATTGTGTCCATAACATTAATTACCTCATAACCACCTTTATAGATTGCACCCTCAACTTGTAATCTTCCGCCAATACTTTGATCACCGGTTATATACATTGTTCCCGATGTATAATTTCCAAATGTGTATAAAATATTAGCTGTTAACCCAACGCCATCATTAAATGTTGCAAAATCATTAACTGCTAAAGTATCATTTAAAGTAGCCGAATTTTGAACAATTAACGCACCATCTATAGTAGTGTCGCCAGTTGATGCAACAACATTAAATTTATTAGTGTTAATTGACAAATTACCAGTAACTGCCAAAGTTCCATCAACTTGAGCATTGTTATTAATGGTAGTTGTTCCTGAAGTTGCACCAATTTCGACTGTAGTTGCAGCACCACCAAAATTAATTGTAGTAGCATTGGAATTTAACAAATTAAATGTAGTTTGATTAGTGGTTAAATCACCGCCCTTAATTTCTACATCACCATCAACAGTTAAATCGCTTTGTAGTGTAGCCGAACTTGTTACTAACAAAGTTCCTTCTAATTTTACATTTCCATCAACATGGAAATCTGTATCTGGATTCCGAGTGTTAAATCCGATTCTTCCCGACGCAGTAATATTGATATTATCGTCATTATCATTAGCATTAGAAATTTCTAAAGTAGTCGACTCACCGGATCTAGCAAAGTATCTAACATATGCTAAATCTAATGTACCACCGCCGGCATTAGGAGTAAATCTTAATCCATTATTAACATTGTCGCCTGCACTTAATGTTAGTAAGCCATCAATGTCAGCATTACCATCTACATTTAAATCATTTTTAACTGTAGTAGTACCAGTCGCTGCACCTAAATTTAAAGCAGTAGCGGAACCACCCAAATTAATAGTTGTCGCAGTTGAATTTAATAAATTAAAAGTCGCTTGATTAGTAGTTAAATCACCACCTTTGACTTCTAAATCGCCGTCTAAAACAACACTATTATTTTTAATAGTTAAAGTACTACCAACACCAGCAGCACCAATGTTAACTATTGTACCAGCTCCGGCAAAGTTTACAGTTGATGCACCCGAATTAACTAAATTAAATGTACCAGCTGATGTATTTAAATTACCACCATTTACTGCAACATTACCGGTAACTGAAGCATTTCCAACACTCAGTGTGTCAGTAGATTCATTATAAGTAAATGTGGATTCACCTTTAAATACTCCGTTGGTGCCACCGTAAATAATTTCAGTTTCTAGTGCATTAGAAGTAGAAATATTCGATAAACTAGTAGTACCAGTGATTGTCAAATTACCAATAGTTGCTTGGCCGTCAACAGACAAAGAATTTACAATATGTACATTTGTACCGATACTTAAATTTGGTACACTAATAGTATTTGTTGTGCTATTGTAAGTTAATTCGGCATCGTCGGCTAATAATCCGTTTGTGCTGGCAAAAGTTATTCTACCGCTGGTTAATGTGTCTACCGATAACGAATTAGTTTCAAGTGAACCCGAAAAATCGGCATTAACACCGTTCAATTTCTTATTAAGATTCCAACTATCGTTAGTACCGTTATAAGTAAAGGTTGCCGGTGTTGTCGGGCCTATAACAGTAATACCGGCCCCATTGGCTTCAGCGGCCGATGTAGCATCTTTAGCTAATTCTATGTTTAAGTCCCCGACTGCTACTGTAGTAGAATTTACAGTAGTTTGAGTCCCTTGAATTACCAAATTACCAGTAATTACTGCATCCCCATCTACAGTAACACTTACCGCAGTAATATCGTTACTATATAAAATACCACTAACTGTTAAGTTTTGAGAAACTACTGCGCTATTATTTACAAATAAATTTCCGCCAATATTAGCACCATAATCGGTATTAACTTCAGTAAAACCACCGTATGATCTAGTTCCTAAACCAATACTAACATTGTCAATAGTTCCACCGGTAATAGCTACAGAATCGGCATCTTGAACAGACATTGTACCCAAATCTTGAGCTGCACTAAATGTTGTTGTAGTAACCGAAGTTACCAATCCTTTATCATTTACTGTTATTACCGGAACAGTTAAAACACCACCTGTATTATTACCATAAGTACCAACATTACTATTAACCGTATTAAGTGTCATAGTAACATTGCTAGTGTAAGTACTTTGATCCCATGCATAGGTGCTACTAGCATCACCTAAAATTCTGACTGGATCATTCTGTTTTAAATCAATAACACTAAGAGATCCATCATTTTTCTTTGCAAAAAATCTACCATCAAAGGTATTAATTGCTAATTCACCTAAGTCTAGATCGTTCGTGGTTGGGATACGACCTTGAACATTAGTTCGTTTTAAAATAATTTTATTTGCCATTCTATATAATCTCCTGTATTTTTATTTATTAGAATGTTCAGAATGTGCCGCCATCTAATAGACTTCCTTCGCCCATAGACGACATTATCCAAGAAGTCCACGACCCGATTAATAATCTGGATCTAGAAAATTCTGCTGCCGGTCCTGTTCCGCTATCACTGGGCTGATATCTTTGAACTATCATTCCGCTAGTACTATAAACAAATAACATACCAACGGAATGAGCTTCTGTCGGGGTCCCGGATGTACCCGACCAACTAGTTCTATTTACAAAATAAATACCCAATTTTGAATTATTATCCCAATTGCTAGGATCTGTTCCTTGATCAATAAAACCATTATAGGATAATATATTCCAACGATCTGACCCATTACCAGTTTTAAAACGCCCAGTATCAATTTCCAGGGCTAATTCGCCTTGGGCTAAAATTGGATTAGTACTTGTCCATTCGGCTGAAGTACCCCGTCTTATCTGTATTTGGATGGCCATATTTATTCTTTTTACTATCTATTTATTCATTTCAAACTACCCCACCGGCATCAAATGCAGTGGTACCACCATATATTGTATTATGATATCCACCGTCTAAATTAAAACCATATGCGGTTGCTGTTATTGTTAAAGTTTTTGTTGCTGCTGTTGGATCGGTATAAAGCTCAATACCGCTTCCGGCACGAATTTCAATTGTTTCCGGTCCGTTTGCAATTAAAGATTGCTGCCCAGGTACATTCCAACGATTGAATGCACTATATTTGGCGGTCATCGCTACTTTAGCTACGCCATTTCCTACATTGGTGACACTAAATCCGGTGTCTTCGTCAAATCTTAAAGTCGATACACCGATGATTACATTCGAAATATTTCCGTTTGTTTTTAGAACATCTGTTCTTAAAGATGATATCGGATTACCATTTTGGTCGTAGTACCCACCGGCATATATATTTCCGGCTGTAATTATGTTTGCTGATAGATTTCCAAATTGGCTAGATTGTGTTGTTGAGACAAATAAAGTATTTCCTTGCAATACTAAATTTCCAGATATCGCAAGTGTCCCACCAACATTTAAATTTCCGTCTATTCCAACTCCACCGGTTACTACTAAAGCACCAGTTAGTGTATTAGTTGAAGTTGTATTGTTCGAAACAGTAAGAGTTTGATATATAACCTCTTGAAGTATACCTGTTGCACCTGTGGGACCCGGTGCACCTGTGGCACCTGTGGCACCACGAGGCCCTAACATACCGGTAGCACCAGTTGCTCCTAATGGTCCAGTTGCTCCTCCCGGCGTTCCCGGATCTCCTTTTGGTCCAGTTGCACCTGTTGCACCAGTTGCACCCCCTGGGTTACCTGGATCTCCTTTTGGTCCAGTTGCACCTGTTGCACCTAAACTTCCTACACTACCAGCATACCCTGTTGGGCCAATTGGCCCGGTTGATCCGGTTGATCCGGTCGGTCCTACACTACCGGCATACCCTGTTAATCCAGTAGCACCTTGTAATCCTGTTAATCCTCTACTACCAACAAAGCCGGTTGGTCCAATTGGTCCGGTACTACCTTCACTGCCAGTGTAGCCTGTTAAACCGGTCGCTCCAGTAGCACCCGATCCCCGACTTCCTGTAAAACCAACGACTCCGGTGGCACCAGCTGGTCCAGTTGCACCTTGTATACCTACACTACCAACGAATCCTGTGTCGCCGCGACTCCCAGTATAACCAACCCCAGTGGCACCAATTGGGCCTTGAGGGCCTGCAACTCCGGTTGCTCCAGTCGCCCCTGCACTACCGGCCGGACCAGCAGGACCTTGAATACCTTGTGCACCCGATAAATCCGAACTATAAACATAAGTTAGTCCGTTCCAAAGGTACAATTTTGAATTATCGGGATCATTGATATTACCACTGTCAATAATGACAAACTGACCCGGAGAAATACCAATTGGAGGAATATCGTTCAATAACTCGATAACGGATGTATATACTCGAGCAATCGTAAATCCTAAGCCAGTGTCGCCTTTGCTTCCAGTAAATCCAACATCACCCCTACTACCAACAAATCCTGTTATTCCTCTGCTACCTGTGTAACCGACACTACCAAAATATCCAATTTCACCTTGACTACCAGCAAATCCAACATCACCTCTACTGCCAACAAATCCTACTAATCCTTGACTACCAGTATAGCCTGTTTCGCCCTGGCTTCCTACGAAACCTACCTCGCCCTGGCTACCTGAGTAACCAGTAATACCTCGACTACCAACATATCCGACATCGCCTTGACTACCAACATATCCGACATCGCCTTGACTACCAACATATCCGACATCGCCCTGGCTACCTGAGTAACCAGTTTCGCCTCTACTTCCTACAAAACCTACATCGCCTTGGCTACCTTGACTTCCTACAAAACCTACATCGCCTTGGCTACCTGTATAGCCAAGGGCAGCATAAGCACCCGGTATACCTTGACTACCTGTGTATCCTGTATCACCCGAACTTCCTGTATATCCTGTAACACCAGTTGCGCCAGTAGCACCGCCTGGATCCCCGACATCACCTTTCGGTCCTGTTGCGCCGGTTAGACCTGTGGCACCTATTTCACCTTGAGGTCCAGTTAAACCAGTTAAACCGATTGATCCAGTAAATCCAACTGGTCCAGTTGCACCCAATTCTCCTTGCGGGCCCGGAGGTCCGGAAATACCTGTTGCTCCGGTGGCACCATCTGCACCATCTTGACCTGGTAATCCTGCTAAACCAGTAGCACCTGTAATACCCTGCGGCCCCGGAGGACCGGCAATACCTGTGGCACCTGTGGCACCTGCAACACCATCTGCTCCGCTAGGTCCAGTTAAACCAGTTAAACCAGTAGCACCCGTTTGTCCCGGCGGGCCGGCAATACCTGTTGCACCGGTGGCACCTGTATCACCATCTGAGCCTCTTGGTCCTGTTAAACCGGTTGCACCTTGATCTCCCTGTATCCCAGGAGGACCGGCGATGCCTGTTGCACCGGTGGCACCTGTAACACCATCTGTGCCCCTCGGTCCAGTTAAACCAGTTGCTCCCTGATCTCCCTGTATCCCAGGAGGACCAGCGATACCCGTTGCACCAGTGGCACCTGTAACTCCATCGGCACCTCTTGGGCCAGTTAAACCAGTTGCTCCTTGATCGCCTTGTACTCCAGGAGGACCAGCAATACCCGTTGCACCGGTAGAGCCGGTAACACCGTCTGCACCTCTAGGGCCAGTTAAACCAGTTAAACCAGTAGCACCCGTTTGCCCAGGAGGGCCAGCGATGCCCGTTGCACCAGTGGATCCAGTAACACCGTCGGCACCTCTTGGGCCAGTTAAACCAGTTGCTCCTATGTCCCCTTGAGGACCAGGAGGACCAGCAATACCCGTTGCACCAGTGGATCCAGTAACACCGTCGGCACCTCTTGGGCCAGTTAAACCAGTTGCTCCTATGTCCCCTTGAGGACCAGGAGGACCAGCGATACCCGTTGCACCGGTAGAGCCAGTAACACCATCTGCACCTCTAGGTCCAGTTAAACCAGTTAAACCAGTAGCACCTGTTTGTCCTGGGGGGCCAGCAATACCTGTTGCACCGGTAGAGCCAGTAACACCATCTGTACCTCTAGGCCCAGTTAAACCAGTTGCTCCTATGTCTCCTTGAGGGCCGGGCGGCCCGGCGATACCTGTTGCACCGGTGGATCCAGTAACACCGTCTGCACCTCTAGGTCCAGTTAAACCAGTTAAACCAGTGGCGCCTGTTTGCCCTGGAGGGCCTGCGATACCAGTAGCTCCAGTAGCTCCATCTGTACCATCTTGACCTGGTAAACCAGTTAAACCAGTAGCTCCTGTAATACCTTGAGGACCCGGCGGTCCAGCAATACCCGTCGCGCCAGTAGCACCATCTGTTCCATCTGCACCTCTAGGTCCAGTTAAACCAGTTAAACCAGTGGCTCCTGTTTGCCCGGGAGGCCCAGCAATACCAGTAGCTCCAGTAGCTCCATCTGCGCCGTCTGAACCTCTAGGACCAGTTAAACCAGTGGCACCTGTATCACCTGTTTGACCCGGAGGACCTGCGATACCAGTAGCACCAGTAGCACCATCTGTGCCATCGGCACCCCTAGGTCCAGTTAAACCAGTTAAACCAGTGGCTCCTGTCTGCCCCGGAGGGCCTGCGATACCAGTAGCTCCAGTAGCTCCATCTATACCATCTTGACCCGGTAATCCAGTTAAACCGGTGGCTCCTGTAATACCTTGAGGGCCTGGAGGACCAGCAATGCCCGTTGCACCGGTAGCTCCATCTGTACCATCTGAACCTCTAGGTCCAGTTAAACCAGTTAAACCAGTGGCACCTGTTTGTCCAGGTGGTCCTGCGATACCAGTAGCACCAGTAGCACCATCTGTGCCATCTGCGCCTCTAGGGCCAGTTAAACCAGTTGCTCCTTGATCGCCTTGTGCTCCAGGAGGACCAGCAATACCCGTTGCGCCAGTGGCTCCATCTGTACCGTCGGCACCTCTAGGTCCAGTTAAACCAGTTAAACCAGTAGCACCGGTTTGTCCTGGAGGACCAGCAATACCCGTTGCACCAGTAGCTCCATCTATACCATCTTGACCCGGTAATCCTGCTAAACCAGTAGCTCCTGTTTGTCCAGTTTGACCCGGTGGACCAGCAATACCCGTTGCGCCAGTGGCTCCATCTGTACCGTCGGCACCTCTAGGTCCAGTTAAACCAGTTAAACCAGTAGCACCTGTTTGTCCCGGCGGTCCTGCTAAACCAGTAGCACCAGTAGCTCCATCTATACCATCTTGGCCTGGTAATCCTGCTAAGCCAGTAGCTCCTGTAATACCTTGTGGGCCCGGAGGACCCGCAATACCCGTCGCACCAGTAGCTCCATCAATGCCATCCTGCCCTGGTAATCCTGCTAAACCAGTTAAACCAGTAGCACCTGTTTGTCCTGGAGGACCCGCAATACCCGTCGCACCAGTAGCTCCATCTATACCATCGCGACCCGGCAATCCCGCTAAACCGGTGGCACCTGTTTGTCCAGTTTGCCCCGGAGGCCCTGCGATACCCGTTGCACCAGTGGCACCGTCTAATCCGTCGGTGCCGGGCAATCCTGCTAAGCCGGTGGCACCTGTTTGTCCAGTTTGCCCCGGAGGCCCTGCGATACCCGTTGCACCAGTGGCTCCATCTATACCATCACGACCTGGTAATCCTGCTAGACCGGTAGCACCTACTATTCCAACCCCAGTGGCACCGATTGGACCAGTAGCACCTGTGCTACCAGCGATGCCATCGGTTCCCTTAGGTCCAGTTAAACCAGTTAAACCAGTAGCACCTGTTTGTCCAGGAGGACCAGCAATACCTGTTGCACCAGTAGATCCATCTATACCATCACGACCCGGTAATCCTGCTAGACCAGTAGCACCAGTAGCACCAGATTGCCCAGGCGGTCCTGCTAAACCAGTAGCACCAGTTGATCCATTTATTCCGTCTCGACCGGGTAAGCCCGAAGCACCAGTTGCTCCATTTAAACCAGCGGGACCAAATGGTCCAGTAGCACCTTGGCTCCCAGTATAACCTGTTAATCCTCGTGCTCCAAGTTCGCCCTGACTACCAGTGTATCCCGAAGGACCGGTTGCGCCTGTTATACCTTGTGGTCCAGTAGCCCCCTGAATATCGTAGGGAGTGCCGTTTGTTTGAAAAATGTTGTCCGTATAAACTGCGCCAGCAAAAACATTTCCGGTTACTCCAACACCGCCAGAAACTTGTAATGCGCCAGTAATTGTGCTTGTAGATGCAGTACTATTAGATACCACCAACTGTCCAAGTTGCATAGTACCCATGGAACCATAAGAATTTCCGCCTGCGCTAACGGCACCTTCAGAAAAATAAATTAATCGTCCAGTTTGATTATCCCAGAATAGCAAAGCAGAGCCAGCACTACCATCTTTATAATAGTTAAAGGCAATACCGATATCTTTGCCATCATTAAAAGTTAAATTATCGCCTGCGGTATGTAAATCAATAAATGCATCATTAACAACTGAATTAACAGCATTAACTGTATTCACGCTACCAGCAATAATTAAATTGCCGACAACAGTTAAATCTACAGCAGTTAATTCTGAAAGTACACCAACTTTTGTAATATTAGGTTGTACTGGTGTAATAATTGTACCAGAAATATTTCCTGTATTAATATTACCTGCGTATAAATTTCCAGTAATACCAGCACCGCCCGATACTCTAAGAGCACCAGTACTAGTCGATGTACTAGAAATATTACTTGTTATTCTTAAAGGTGTACCAAGTACTGTGTTTGTAACATTGCTTTTTGAAGCAATATTTTGTACAGCAATGGGTTGACGCAGGTATCTAATAGTCATAAATGTTAAACTTAACTCATTATTTCATAAGAAACAACATATTGTAAAACACCTGCAGAAGCAGCCGAAATTCTTAAAGAATCGGATTCTTCTAGATAGATACTAGTATCTTTTGCTATTACTATCAACGAATTACCTACGGGTACCGGTATAGTACTAGCCAATTTATAACTAGTAGTTCCTCTGTAAATATCAACCGTTACTGTACTATCTGCAATCCCTAAATTAGTAACATAAAGCACATTTACTCGCCATGCTTGATTACTATTTGCCGGATTAGTTAGTATAGATGTTAAAGTAGCCGGAACCCATTCGGCCTTTGTTTTACCAATGATTGATGTAGTAGTAATTAAATTTGGAGCTACCATTTAAAATCCAATTTGGGCAATTTACCCATGTTAATTTATGTATTTATGTAAAAAAACTTTTCGGATATTCTGCAGATTATAAAGTAACATTTATTGTGTATTCTCTTCTAGAACGATTTCTTTGCATATCCTGAAGTTCAATTAAAAATTTAAATGTTCCAACTTCTAATGGTCTTCCTGATATATACCATACTCCAAATTCTGTAAATTTGTATGCCGAATAGGATGTTGGTGTAAGTCCATTGGGTAATTTACTAGTAAAAGTTAATGTATCAATTATAGTAACATAAACTGGAAATACTTCGGGTTCAATATCCATTCTGAAAGACTGATTAAGTTTAATATTAAAAACAGTTTGCCTTGGTTCAAATGGAACAGGTGTAGGCACCACTATAATAGCAACTTCTTTAGTTGCTATTGACCCAAGAGAATCTACTGCTCTTACAGTAAATGAATAAGACCCTGATTCAACGGTGGGCTGTCCCTGAATTAATCCATCGCTATTTAAAGTAATACCCGGTGGAATAGTACCACTGACTTTTGAAAAAGTAACCGGGGGATATCCTCCGGTGGTTGTTAAAGAACTTTCATATATTGAATATGCAATCGTATAATTAAAGCTAGGATAGATAATTTCTAGAGGAATTAACTCAGCATCAAGAATAAAATTTTGTGTTCCGGTATCACCAGCTGAATCTGTAACTAAAACTGTAAAATAACTGGATCCTGCAGATGTAGGTGTTCCGCTAATAGTTCCATTACTTGATAATGTTATCCCGGCAGGTAAATTACCACCAGTAATTTCAAAATTATAAGGCGATACCCCGTTACTAACAATTAAATTAATCAAATATGGTTTTCCTACCGTAGAATAGTTCAATTGAATTGGTAATATTTTAAGTACCACCGGTACCGATGTATCACTAATATCTATTTTTCCGTATCTTCCAACAATGTTATTTGTTGGGTATTCAACCCAAACTGAAAAATATTCAGGACCTTCTAATTTCTTGTCTGCTATTACTTGAATCGACGCAGTTCCAACTCTGTCAACTAATTGAATTTCGGCTGTATTCGACGGTCTTGTTATATCTAATGCATCTATATTTCCTGGGTCACCAATTACCAAATAAGCCAATAAATTAGCCGGGAACGCTTGAGGTGCAGTGACACGAAAATTTAAAAGTTCGCCTTCGGTTACTGTAACCGGCGGTTGACCATATCCTAGTAATTCAACTAACCAAGGTTCTTGAACAATGTTTACTAAGTAACTTAATACTTTACCTGAGGCAAATTTAAAGTTATAAACATACGATCTTGCTATTTCGTGGCTTGTAGTTAAAACATATTTTCCGTCAGCATCTAGTAAAAATTCCCCTCCAATTTCTAAACCGTCGATTTCCCAAAGCACATTTGTATTCGGAGCACCTTTTGATATATTGATATCAAAAGATTCAAATACCAGCACTGGATTTTTACTAGTTATTTTTTCATTATACAAAATACCCGAACTTCCTGTATATCCAATATTAGTATAATTTAATATGACATTAACCGCCATATATGGTTTACCGGTAGGACTGAGATATGTCATTATTGAGGATCCGAAATGTAAAGGTACACTACAGTTTCTGCCCCAGATTGAACTCCTTTAACCTTTATTATAACCGATTCGATTGGTTCTACGATAGTATCGTTAAGTATAACTATTCTAAAAAGAATCGGAAACCCACTATATTTTGGTTTTGATGTACTATATAAACTCCAGTTTGCTCCGCTATCCTCTGAGAATTGAATGACTGAAATATAATCAAATCCAGAAAATGCTGTTCCGAGCGTTTCGAATACAATTTCCTCATCTATCGGAGCTGAAACAATAGTAAAATTAGCATATCTATTATTCTCTGTTAGATCAAGCCTATCAGGGGTTACTATAATATTCGGTGGTGAGGGAGGCGGACTCGGTGGTGGACTCGGTGGTGGACTGGGAGGCGGACTCGGTGGTGGACT
>Ga0129333_10000870_pt1 | contig 26497 bp, 35 predicted proteins | sample CPB6_08_DNA_FD_94474 | JGI IMG/M metagenome (GOLD analysis project Ga0129333, IMG submission 94474) | Freshwater to marine salinity gradient microbial communities from Chesapeake Bay, USA - CPBay_Sum_0.6_0.8_DNA | ecosystem: Environmental > Aquatic > Marine > Coastal | place: USA: Chesapeake... | reverse complement strand
TGGTCGAGTAATGAACTATCGCAATAACTTACGCATGCCATAGGTTTGAAGTATTTAGAATTGATACGCGGCTTTTAAATAGGATGCCTCGTTTATTCCTACGGCTCAATAGTGTATTGCAAATATACTAAATTATTCTTGATACAAATTAACGTTATCTTGAGTAAGCAGCCTATCTTCGTCTTGCGCAAGTATAAACGGCTCGTCGCCTAAATCCAATATCGAAGGTAGGCAATTAGCATCGGCAGCCGTGCAAACGGTCTTACGCACCTTGTCGTTCTTTTTATAAAGGTCGATAGTAATGCTTCCTAAATCGTTAGCATCATTATACTCAATATCGGGGAAATCTTCTTCAGCTGGTGCGTGAAGTTCGCCGTTAACGTATAGGTTATCGAAATAGGTTATAATAGAAAGAAAGTCGAAAACATATTCGGGCAATTGACCAAAATAAAAAGACACTTTTTTACGAACGTCAGCGAATGAAGTTACCGCCTTACCGCTTGCATATCTGAAAAGGTCTACATCGGTGTTGTATTGCGCCCTAAAGCGTCGCCCCTCTAAACGAATACCCGGTAAGAACGATGTGCCATTAAACGCTAAACCGAATTGATTTTCAGCATTGCAGCCCTCGAGCTTAAAGTAACGGCATGAATCCGAATAATCGCCTATGCTTATTAGGTCGCTATACTTGTCATAGGTTGCCCAATTCTTATCGGCTCGAACTGTAATGCGCTTAACAGTTATTTCGCCGTCAAGGGACGCGCCGAACTGTTGCCCCAATAAACCAACCGCGCCGCCGCTTGTTACCGTTATAGTGAAGTTGTAAGTACCCGCCGTGCTTATTGCGCTGCCATAGGTTATGCCGTCAACTTGCAAGCGAAGGCGAGCGTTAGCAATTGATTCAACTTCGATTTCTACATAGTAGTCCGTGTCAGCACAAAGCTCGGTAACAGAAAGTAACTCCGCTGCATTGCTCAATGCAGTTAAATCGATTTGAGCCTCGCCGCCCCCAATGTTCCAATTGTCTGTTCCTGTTACAGGATTCGATGTCCATCCGATTGGCAAGCAATCCAAGCATAAAGGATTACCGTTAAAATAAGGGTTATAAATAAAATACTGACCGCATGTGTTGGTACAATAGTCCGCAATGCCTAAACGATAGCAGCCAGCTTCAATTTCGTAATCGCTCATTGCAACAGCCGCAGTTAGGTATTGTTGGCTCGTTGTAATTACTGGGTCAAGCACTTGAACTACTGCCAATGTTTGCGCATCTACGATACCCGCGAACAAACCGCCGTTAGGAATCGGCACAACGCTATCAATAACAAAAGAACCTTCGAACGGCTGTGCGCCGCTACTAAATGTTATTATAACCGAGTTAAGCGTTAAATCGGAAGTCGTTAAATATAGCGTATGCGTACCCGGTGCGGTTACGTCTAACGATGCGCCGCCAAAGATACCCACCTCGAGCACACCAACAATATCGCTTACCGTTATTGTTACAACGAAATTTTGTACAATGTCATAACGAAAATACCCTATTAAATAATTACCAGTTGTTGAGCCGTAGCCCGTAATCGTGCTGCCGTCTTGCGTCCACGGTGCTGTTAGTGTTTCGGCTGCAAACTCAACCTCTCCGCATTGCCCCGCCTCAAGCTGCCAAAATAGTTGGTCGTTAAAGTCTACCAACTGCGAATACTCCGAGCCACAGCCCTCGCAGCCTTCAGGAAGTACGGTGTTAAAGATTATCGGTTGGTTTGGAATCGATGTATAGCTCATGGAAGTAACTTGTTAGAACGTAACTCAAACTGCGCAGCCTTGCGCATTACTGATTCAATCTGAATGTTTTTAATGTAGGTCGGTATAACCGCTAATGAATCGTCCTGCCTACCTAATAGTATAGGCTTGGATGTTTCGCTCGTTATAGCATTTATTTCAGCCATTGTAAGCGGTCTTTTAAACTTATATAGGTACGCTTGCACATCGTCTATATTAACGGGTTGTAAATCTTCCGTAGGGTTGTTTTGATTTAACGGCACGGCTGTTAAACTCATATAACTATTTTGCCCTCCAAAAGTATCGACGATGCGAATAGGTACATTAACGCCGTTTTGAGTTTGAGCGTAAAAGTTTGCGCTAATCTTGTCGCCTTGATTACAAACGTAGGTTGTAGTTACCGTAACAAGCGAATAAGATGTGTAAGCTTGCGTTAACGTCGGAGTCGAAGCGGTATCGGATATGATTGTATCGTTGGCATCGCGGCGCGTTATTGAACAATAATTCGAAACGTTACCTACCAACGGGTCGAAACCAGCATCGCGAATTAATTGTAATGTTATAGTGTAAATACCTGCAAACGGGCAAACGTATGAATCGCCGCTAAACAAATTGTTAGGGTCGTTATAATCGTTCGTGAATGGAATAAATACGCCGTTCCAATCGAAATAATTTTCGAATGCTGTATTGTTCGCATCAAATACGGGAAAAGGAAACGCCCCTATCCTAACCTCGCAAGCTGCGTCGGCTGGGTTGAAAGGGTTAGTTAAGAAACTGAATAAGCTGTTAGGGTAACCGCTTAACCAATTGCTCGAAACAAATATATTAGTATATAAACCGTTGTATATTGTTTGACCTATCGAATAGGGGTCGTACTGTTGCGCTATAAAACCGTTTGGCGTAAAGAAACCCTCGTACCTACTTTGAATAACAAAATTGTTTAAGTCGTAGCTCGGCGATGCGAAGCGTATAACATCCTCAATCACGTTTGCATCGAATACTATATAGCCGCTTTTTAAATTCAATACGTTCGATGTATTGCATTGACCAATGAAACCGAACGTTTCTTCCCTAAACGCTCTAAACGGCGTTTGTACGAACGTGCAAGGCGTATTACCCCCATCGCATTCGGCTTGCTCCAAATACGGGTCGCATCCAAAATCTACCGAGGCGTATAGCTTTGAAGTATCGAACTTCATCTCGATAGCGGGCTGGTCATAAAGGTTAGCCGAGGCGGTCGTTTGCTGAAAGTAGCTAATAGGCTCAATCCTTAACAGCGGTCGCCCGTTGGCTTGACGCTCGAAGCCCATACCTAAATTTAGCTTTTGCTTCATCGCAAGGTAAAGCCGCTCAAACGTTGCCGTCATTTCAACGGGCTGTCGTAGGCGTAGGCAATTGCCTTGCGTGTAAACTGGCAGACTCGTATCCGGGTAAGTGTATGAAAAGAAATTCGATGCGAAATCTATAAGCCCGTCGCCCATGCAATTTACCAAATGTTCAAATACATCGTAAAGCGCGTAGCCGTATGCGAACTGTGTTTCATATACGCTTGTCGCTGGGTTGTAAATATCGAACCTACGCATTACGGGTGGCACTATCGTAGTGCCGTTTTTTGATTGCGTTATCTGTAGTGAAAACGGTATCGACTTATTATTATTAATCTTGGTGCTAAACGTTTCATCGTAAACCTTTGTTTTTACTTGACATTTATCGAGTAAGAAAACTGATTCAGTCGCAATGATATAGCCATCGACCAAACGCTCCCAAGTTCCCGAACTGCAAAGGTAAAGCACCGATACACGCACCAATTCACAATAGCCCGAGGTTTCGAGTTTCGTGTATAGGTAACCGAACACATCACCGCCAAAGGTTAGCTCGTTATCAAACGAAACAATACGCGCCCCAATGGTATCGTCCTCGGTTATATTAATGCCGAAGTCTTCAGGGTTTAGCGGTTGCCCTCGGTCGAGGTCGTCAATTAGAAACTTTAATTCTACTGCCATGAGTAACGCGAATCGCCGCCATTAATGTTTACAATCGTGTTTTTATTGCGCATATCCTTACGCAAGCCTTTTAATTCGCGCTCCATCGATTTAGAGTTTAATGAAGCATTAACCGTTATGCCGTCGCGCTTGTTATTCATTGCGTAGTTAAGTATTGCAGGGCGAACGTAACGCTCTTCGATTAAACGTTTAAAAGCCGCGCTCGAGGTGTTGATAGCATCAAGCTCGCGGCGGTTACGCCTTACCGAATCCTTATTAACCACAAATTCGCCGCGCTCGGCTTCGATTAGCGTACCGCCCGCTTCGTGGCTCTGACCGCCTACCATACCCCCGCGTTTAAACTTTGGTAGCGGTTGCGCTGCGATTGCGGCAACGTTAGCAGCACCGATTACACCCGCTAACACTTGGAAAGGAATAGCCGCAGGGTAACCGAGTTGCGCACCCGTCTTAACAATAGATGCAGCTGTATCGATAATTGCATTAAATATATTCAATGCCTTTTCCTGTTTAGCTTGCTTTTGCTTTTCCGCTGCTATCTTCGCTTGTGTGCGCTTTTCTAAAGCCTCGCGCTTATTCGCTTTAGTTACCTCACTATCGAGAGAATTGTTAATCGCCTCGAGTTCCTTTTCGCTTGTGCTTTCAATTTCTGCTATTCTATTCTCGGTTAGTTGGCTTTGAAACTTTAAGATACTACCGAGCGCGTCAGCCGTTGCGCTGGCAATCTGAAAAGCATTGTCTATAGCTTGGTCGGTTGACTTTTTGCGCTCGGCTCGAATCGCGGCTTGTGTTTCGGCTTCGATAAGTAGAATCTGATTATCTGCTTTCGCTTTATCGTCAACCGTTAGCCTGATTGCATCAATTTGTTTCTTTGCCTCTAATTCAATAAGCTGAATACGGCGTTCAGATGTACTCCCCTCTTCAGCTTCCAATCGTTTTAGCCTATTAATTTGACCGTCGACTAATTGTTCTGATAAGCCTTCGAAGCCCTTTGCCCTTTGTTCATCGCGTTTCTTTTTTTCTTCAGCAAGCCGCTCGAGTTCCTTTTGGTATTGTTCTTCTATTGCAAGTCTTGCATTTTTGCTAAACTCTGCGTTCTGCTCTTCTAATTTAGCTATCGATTCATTGCTCGCCTTCTTTATATCCAACTCCAATTCAGCGCGTTCTTTTGCTTGCTCTTTTGCTTTATCGGTCGCCTCTTTTTCTGCTTCTGCTCTAATAACTAAAATATTATTCGACGCTTCTTGTACTGCGTCTGCGGCTTCCTTCTGCGTTTGCAAAAATTTATCGCGTTGCTCTTTATCGAGGTCAAGTATTTTAGATTGCTTCGCTTCGAAGTCTTTTAATATCTTTTGGTTTGCAGCAATTACAGCCTTTTCTCGTTCAATCTCAAGCTGCGCTGTATTTCGACCCGCTGCCTTTTCAACTTCAATGCGCCTGTTATAACCGTCAACTATTTGTTTCGTTGCATCGGCTTGGCGCTTGGATGCGTTTTCAAATGCAGCACCAGCTCGCTCGGCTTCGCTCGATGTGCTAATCCAATCTTTAATTGTGTCTATTACATTGCCGATTGCATTTGATACAGATTTAAAACCGGGTATCGAATTTTGCAATGCCGCCTTAACCTTATCAAAATTGTTTATTAAAGCAATTAACCCAACGGCTAAAGCACCAACGCCAGTAGCTAATAAAGCAATTCTAAACGCCTTTAAAAATCCTGTCGACTGACCAACCGCTAAACCGTAAGCCTTTTGAGCCACGGCTGCGATTCCTGTCTTTTGTGCCGTTTGGTCGAGTAAAATTAAACGCGCTTGCTCAATACCTGAAGTAATGGCTGTAATCGCTTGGAGCTTAACGAGCGTCTTTTGTAGTTCCTCGTTTTCGTCCCCGAACAATGCCGCTGCACCTTCAACAACTTGAAAGGCATTCCCGACTAATTCAACGTTTTGTACTACCGTACCGAAGCCCCTCGAGCGTTCAACGAATGAATCTACTTGTTTATCCGTTTCAACAATCGCGCGTTTAACATTTGATACCTCGCGAACTAAATCCTTAAATTCTTGCGTGTTTGATTTGCCTGCGAGGGCTAAATCGTATAGCTTATCTTCAAGCTCGCCTATTCGACCCGTTGCGGCATCTGTTGATTTGGCGTATAAGTCTACGGCTCTATCAGCTGCAATAATAGCCGACTTGTATTCGCCGACAGCCCTTGCAATATCTTCAAACTCTTGAGTAGCTCTTTGACCAGCTACTGATAATTCGCGTAGCCTATCTTCATATTTAGCTACATCTTGCGCTGATTGAATTAAAATCTTATTTGTCTTTTGGGCTTCGCTATCAAACTTTTTTAAAGCATCCGTATTTAACTTTAGCCCATTCGTTAACGTAGCAACCTCTGTATTTAGGTTTTTAATCGCGCCTTTTAATTGCTGGTTAGCAAATGCGTTTGCAGCTCCTTTTGAAGCGTTTTTAAATTCTTCTACAAACTTTGTTGAGGTTTGCTGCGCTGAAGCTACTACAGCATCGTTAGCCTTATTTACTTCATTAACTACAGCCTTCAGGCTCGATGCCTCGGCTTCATAAATTATTTCAACCTTTGCCGCCATTGTTTTGAGCCTTTATTGCTGCCTCAAATTTAAGCAAATAAACCGAAACATCTGAAGCCATTAACTCATTAAACTCTGAAATCGAACCCCCTGCGAGGTTCATTACTTGCTCTCTGAAGTTGTCGGCTGTTCTTTTAGCGCGGCTTTGCGGTGAGAGGTCAGCTGCCGAAGTGCCTCGTTGAGCTTTCGTACTTCCGTTGTGTTGTACTCCCAAAGCGTTTGAAACTCTTGCGCTGAAATATTGAATAAGGGCATCAGCGGCTCGATACCCAAGCTGTAAAAAAAATCGTGAGCGCCCCCTTTACTCAACTCTTCGAATAGTGTTAGTTTCTGTTGATGGATGTCCGGGTTTATTTCTGCGGGGTTTTCGTCGCTTCGAATAATCCAAGTCGCAGCAATGTTTAGCAATAGGTCGCGGTGTATTACCGTGTTTTGCCGTTCGCGTATAACGTGAATGTAAGCACCCATCAGCGCGGCGGTCTTTGGGTTAGATAAACCAGCGGATAAAGCCTTTTCCATTTCGGTTAGTATCTTATCCATTTCCGAGCCGCTTAACCCGCTACTCAATCGCTCGAGTAGGCTCATGCTCATTGCGAACCTTTCGAGCGGCATGTTAACCTCTTTCGGGAATCGATAGTAAGTATGTCGTTCGTGTTTAAATACTTCTACGAGGTTGTAGCTTGTTTTTTGCTTACGATAAAAGCGGGAGCGCAAACGCTCGATTAATCTTTTCGTGTATCTCATTTATGCTGTCTTTAATCCCTATCTCGCTGCCATTCACTAAACGTATTATCGTTTCGGTTTGGGCGCGGTAAATGTATTCAATCTCGTTTATGTTAACTAACAAATCCGTCCACCCTAAATCGCGTTGCGTTGCCTCGGCTAATTGTTCGTCCTCTGTGTTTAAGGATTCAACTAACCTCGATTTAACGCGAATAAACATAAGCCTACCAATACTCATGTGGGCATTGCGCGTCTTCTACTCTCGTTTTAGCTGGCAGAAAACAGCCGCACTCATTACAGGCGTTTAGCCATTTGTTTCGGTGCTGACAATGACCACAAACACTCATGCGGTCGCGGCTGCGTTGGCGCGTTTTCTTATCGTCCTTAAGCCATAGCCACCAACCGAGGAAAATATATTTAATGCGTGTTAACATACGATGCAGTCAAGTAGGTTAGTAACACCTTCGGGTTCGTAGTTTGTGTTCGTTACTGCGAACGTTATGCAGCTGTATTCAATCTCACAAACCGTGAACTTTGAGCAATCGCGTAGGCTTATCGTGTAACCTTGTAAGGGGTCAACCTTTAAGCCTGTAATCGTTAGCAATCCATCGCCGTCGCTTATCGCTTCAAACGTTTGCACCTTGCGCGTTGCGTTATGCTTAACATCGATAACATAACCCGTGTTAGGTTGCGCCCATCCAAACGAAAGAGAACCGAGGCAAGCATCGACTATTATGCCAGCGTCTAAACAATTACTACATACGCTCATAAGTATCTTTTTAGTATTGCGTTTACAAAGTAACGAAAACAATCTAAATAGTCAGCACGTTCGGTTAACTTTCGACGGTTAACTTTTATAATCGAGCCATTAGCGTCGCATTGCACTTGTTTAGCATCGAACACAAAGCCCTTACACCGCTTACTATTTACCTTAATATCCAAACGCCGCAATGCCGAATTGCAATCGACGCGGCTATTTTCGTGCTTTGGATTACCCGGTATTATAAACTGGCTATCGCTCATATGTAGTAAGCGTTTAATCATTGTGTATGCGCTTGAGTTATCGCGCTGTTGAACCGTGCCACCGCGCCCCATCGCATCGCCTGTAATGCGTATTAAACCAATTGGTACGCCTAACGCTTTCACAGCATCGCAGAACGCCTCGATGCTTCCTTTCTCGATTCGTATTTCGTCCACTACTTTAGCACCGCCGCTCGTTTGTTGAATCACTAAAGCGCATAGCGGGTTAATATTGAAATCGACCGAAACGAATACAGGTATATTCGGGTTAAGCGTTGCGTTATCGTCAATGTGCTTATCGTCGTTCCACTCATAAAGGAATTGGTTTGCTACTTCATCCATAACGTCCCAATCCCCTTCGACAAATCGCGCATATTGAATAGGCGGTAACTCTTTTAAGGCTTCAAGGTATTCGGTCGGGATGTGTGGGTTATCGGTAATCTTTGACGGTATAAACGCCCAACGCTCGGGTAGCGTGTTATCGATGTAACGCTGGTATATAACCGTCTTAACCCAGTTTTGCGCGGGGTTGCACGTTGCTAAACAAACGATAGGCGGCTTACCTTGCGCTTTATTCCAACTTCCAATCCTTTCCTGTACTTTGTAAAACGTTGGTTCTTGTAGCTCGTTTACTTCATCCAAGCCCGCGCCGTTAATCTCTAAACCCCTGAATCGGTTGAGGTCTTTATCTTCATCAAAACTTTCAGCCATAAAGATAAGCTCCGACCCGTTAATGAATGTTACTACTTGCGTGTCCCTATTCCAGCTCTTAATGTAATTGCTAACGCCGTCGACCATTATCGATGTAAAGCTCGGAAACGTGGTGCGCTTTAAGTCGGGTAGGCTTTTACGAATAATAGCCCAACGGCTGCGAGGGTATGCTAAACAAAGGGATGTTAATGTTAGAAGTAGCCAATACGTTTTACCGCCGCGTATCGCCCCACCGAATACTATAACGCGCTTATCGCCGCTTAATGCTAAATCGTAGGCTATCGTTTGCCGTTCGGTTAATCGGTAGCTCATTCATTCGGTTGGCTCGGCTCGGTGCGAATAATTACCAGCGGCTCGGTTGTATTAATAGTGCTTTCGCCGTTATTGCTCCAACGCCCTCGCTGCCTATTCGCTAACCAATGTTTAGCCGCCGCCGTGTCAGATGGTAGCTGTTTGCGTAGCTTTACTATATCTCCGTCCTTCGTTACCGCCTCTTCAACTATTGTTACACCTAACGCACGTTCGTACATAGAACGCGCTACTTTAGCGTCCGCGTCCTCTTTTCCGCGCGTTAATGACTCTAAAAATGTGGGCTGGTCTTTTTTCCAATTATTAAACGTTGCCTCGCATATATCGAACGCCGCAGCCATTTGCACATCGTTAAGCCCTAATAGCGCGAGGTTAAACGCTCGTTCGTCGTATTCGGGTTTATAATCGGTCGGTCTACCTAACTTCTTTTTCATCGCTTGTTACGTGCTTTGCGGTATTTATCGGCTTCAGCGTACGCTATCGCGGCGGCTTGTTCGCTTGAGTAACCTTCGTTAATTAGTTTACGAATGTTAATCGATATTACGGTTTGGCTGTCGCCTTGAAATAATGGCATTATGCTAAAATTATATAGTGTCAATTTATGCGTGGCTTAATTCGGTAAATATGCGCCCTTCGTGCTGGGCGTTAAGGCTGTGTCCGTTGGTAACGATTTGGTTGTATTGACGTGGATAGATAACAAGGTCGTGAAGCTTGCCCGCTACGAACGCTTTAAGGGTATATGCGTTGTTTTTGTCGCGGTCTTCAATGCTTAATATCATGCCGAACTTATACTCGGGTTCGTCGGTCGGTAGTATAACCTTGTTAACCTCTGCAAAACCTTTTAAATCCTTTTGCGTGAATGCTACGGCTACGTCGTACTCCAAACCGGGATGCGTAACATACCCGAAGTAATGCGGTTTGCCGTTAACCTCTGAATCAATAAATACGCCAGCTCGTAGTCTTCGTGTCATAAATTGTAAGTATCAATGCGTTTCTTAACCATGTCGATAAAACGCTCCATCATTGCGCCATAAAAGCTGTTAAAGTCTTTATAACCTTCGGGCGCGTGTTCAAATAGAACGTAAAGCGTTGAGCGTAACCGCTGGCTCGGTGTCTTACTTCCAAGCTCGGCGGCATCGAGCTTTAGGTTATTTAAAAGCTGTTCGTCGTTATAATTAAACTGTTCGCCCTTAAATGCCATAACACCTACGCCGCCCATCCATTGGTTAAATAGCGCGCTCGTTTGCTCGGGTGTTAGCTCCTGCGTTCCGATTGTTACTTTAATCGTCTTATCGCGGCGCGTGGCTACCGATTCAATCGCACACGGTATCGTTAATAGGTTAGCATCCATATTCGGGTTCGTGTTTGCGTTTAACCTTTAATCCGTCCATGTAATCGTAAACCATGCGCCGAATCGTTGAACGGTGCGAGGCTGGGACGCGAAAGGTAATGTTAACAGTTGGCTCGCCGTATATTTGCTTTGCCCCTGCGCCCTCTCGGTAACCGCCGTGTCCGTTTGTCTTTTCGCTCGATTCCATTTGTGCAAATATAGCTAACTTTTGATTATGTAACACAATTCGATGTTCTTTTTTTTCAGTAGTACAAGCCAATCGTAGCAGCGTTGTAGGTATGTGCGTCGAATGCTTGAGCGTTCGGGTGCGCTATTTAGTTGCGTTGCATAGCTGCGATGCGTTCGCGTGGTGCTGTGATATGTTACACAGCCATCGGTTAGCGTTGCCTCGCTCGGTTCATAGTTATTCATTCGCTCGATTAATTGTTCTTCGATAGTCAAAATGGTTGTTTATTAAATTGGTGTTGAATAATTCGTGCTTCGTTTTCACTAATAACCGTTGTTATTGATTCGTAAACAAGTTTTATATTATAAGCTAATTCATAAAACTCTAATTGTTTTGCGTTTTGTAAAGCCCAAAAACATATATCTAAAAAATATTCGGTAGTTAATTTAGAATTACCACCCGACGAATAGCCCATCCAAAACCCATCTAAAAGTCCCATAGCATCATGATTCCAATCGATAAACCTATCATTATGCCCTAATAAATTATTTTTTAGCATATCAAATGAAGCTCCATCGGTAGGGTAATTTTCATCATTTATTGAGTAAAATTCTTTATTAAACCAGTCCTTTTGTTCTTTTGGCACATATAATAGTTTTGTTTTCTTTTTTGTCATAAATCAAAACGGCGTAAAATCAAAAGTTTCATTCGGCTGCATTGCTTTCGGCTCGTGGTTTCTATCGACCTCAACAGGCAAATAAGAGCTACCACCCCCACCCCCACTATCGTAGAAGCTCGTTAATGTGCTATTGTGCTTAAACCGTACTTCGCCCGTCGAGCCTTGTCGGTGCTTTTCGAATAGGTAAAACACATCCGAGCTATAAGGGTTGCCAGCTTCATCGTTCAATCCGTAGTATTCAGGGCGATAAACAAACATCACGGTATCTGCATCTTGCTCAATGCTACCCGATTCGCGTAGGTCTGAAAGTATCGGTCTTTTATCGGCGCGTTGCTCGACCTGCCTGCTCAATTGCGCAAGGGCTATAATCGGTATGTTTAATTCTTTTTGCGCGGCTTTTAATGTTCGGCTTATCTCGGCTACTTCAGCCTCACGATTACCGCCTCTAAAGCCCTCTATCGTCATTAACTGCAAATAGTCGATTATTGCCCATTTGCAATTATTCTTACGTGCCTCGCGGCGCATTATCCTTATAGCCTCATGCACACCACAGCGCGGCTTATCGTAAATCGTTATCGGTAGCTTTTCGACCGTTCCTATCGTTGTTTCAAAAGCGTGTAATTCGGGCTGCGATAGGTTGCCATCGCGAAGCCGTGCGCTGTTGATTGTATCGTTTGAATGCTGAAGTATCAACCGCTGGCAAAGTTGGCTTTGATTCATCTCGAGGTTAAAGTATATACCCGGCTCATTGAACTGGCAGGCATGGTAAAGCGCGAGAGCTGTTTTACCCATTGACGGGCGACCCGCTAAAATTATAAGCTCGGGATGAAAGCCGCCCGTAAATCGGTTTAATGCTGCGATGCCTGTATTTAGTCCGCTCGTTTTACCGCTTTGATGTAATGCGGCGCGGCGGTAATATGCTTGTCTTTCTTCGTGCGTTAGCTGAAGCGTTGTTATGATGTTATCTGTAGGGCTACCGTTTTCGATTAATGTATTAAGGCGTTTAATGATGTTAACGGCTGTTTCGCCGCCGCTTCGTAGCTTACCCAAACCTAACGCCTCTTCGGTTAGTATGTGGTTTATATTGCGTTTAATGTGTTCGTCTTTGAGTAGGCTTATATACTCGTTAATCGGTTCGGAGTAGCTTAACTCATTGCCCCATTGGGTAACGTTTGAAATTTCTTGCGGCGTTAATGCCTTATCGGTTAAAGCGTATTTTCCGAATGTAACAAATGTCGGTTGCTTACCGTCTTTCATTATCGCGTTAATCACTCTAAAGGCTTTTAACGCGGTATCGTCGGCAAAGTGTTCATCGATAAGCTGTGGTACGATTTCCTTATAGTTTTCATCGCCGTTAAGGCAAAGAAACATAAGAGCCTGTTCGATTTTTGGTATTGATTTCATGCGGTAAAGTGGGGCGGTTGTTAGCCGCCCGTTATAATTTCATTTTATTAAATCACTTTCCAAATTGATGATGCGTAAAGTTCATTTACTGTTTTGCATTCTGAAACAGCATTAACAACCGCATCAAAGTCAGAAATTAAAAATTGAATAGTGAATACAGCTAACTGACCTGCTTTTTTTGTTGGTAGTGTTACTTTTAGAGTTGTCATTGTGTGAGTGTTTGAATGTTTAACAGCACAAATATAAAACCTTATTTTGATTTTGCTACACCTTTTCAAAAATAATTTAAATATTTTATTCCATCTTAACGCCCATCGAGGCGCGTGTCTTTGTTGGTGCTGCGTTTTGAGTTTGTTTAGAGGTGTCACGTTTATTCCAAGTTACTAACCTACGCCCAGTATCCCACGCATCTTGAGAGGTTAATCGCATTTTACCGTTAGCGAGTGGTTCGCTCCAATAGTTAAAGAAAGCGTTTAAAAGCTCTTTTGTATATCTATCCTTGTAAGGTGTCATTGCTTCAATCAAATCTTGCTCGCTCCACTTTTTAAAGTTATCTTTATTTTTCTCATTATCCTTATCCTTATCCTTATCTTTATATTTATAGGCTTCCGTTTCGCTTTTAATTCGCTTCGGTTTCGCTTCAGTTTCGCTTACAATTCGCTTCATTTTCGGTTTGCTTCCGTTTATATAGTTTGTGTTTCCTTTAGTTAAAATAGGCTCAAATGCAATGAATAAAGCCTTTGCTAAACCGCTTAACTCGGGTAATTTAAAATCGAGCGAATAAAGAAAAATAGCATCGTATAACTCAAGCCTTGCAGCTTCGGGTAGCTCTCTCATTGCTTCATACATTGAACGATAAAATATACATGTATCTCGCTTATCCATTGTAAAAAAAGCGCCCTTTGGTGGCTGCGGTCAGAGCGGCTCGGTTGTTACACTTCGCCTCGCAGCCCTCAAAGGGCTTTAAAATTTTTTAAACTACATTCAGGCTCTGACCTCTGAACGCTTAAAGATACAAAATTTATCGAACCTCTTTACACGATACCCGTGTATCGGTAGTGTATTTTTTACCGTTAATTATAACCGTTGTGCTGGTTGTCATTTGCTCAACGTATCGCTTATTTTCGCGCCGTGTCATTCCGCATTGCTCAATGATTATCGGAGGTTGCGGCTGTTGGTTGCCGTATTGATTAGTGCTACTTTGCATGATTCGACATTCAAAGCATCGCTCGCAGCTTGTAAATAGAATCGCGGCTGCGATTAGTGTGTAGGTTGTTTTCATGGTTTTAGATTATCTGTGATGCAATTTTTCTTTTTTCTTTTATGGCTTTATATTTTTCATAAGCCTCTGATTTTGGTTGTGTTTGACCTAAACCTTTGCAATAATAATCGTTTCTTAAAATACAACGAGCCATTCTTTTCCATGATGGTGCCCAGCATTTAACTTCTAAACAATGCGGAGCTTCATCCGGTATTTTATCATATCCTCTTTTTTTCCACCCAACTATAAATTTTTTAAATCTTTCTTTATAATGGCGCTGCATATTAATTGGAAGCGACTTAAGTAAATAGTTGGTATATGACTCCCAAGTATGTCCATTTGGCTTTGTTATATCATGATAGCCATTAATATTGCCGTGGTCTTGAATATAAAGCGCTCCGCTATTTACTCCACTTACTCTATTTAATAATTTATACCATGTATTTGGTTCTAAAATATGATACAACCATAAGCCTCTTTTTTGGTCATCCCCATAAGGTTGACAAAGCCTTTGGTTGCTTAATTTTACTCCAGCCATTGTCATAAGGTCATATATTTTATTATGACACAAGTCTTTGTTTTTTGAATGGAAAACCCAAATATCTTCTGTTCTCCAATCATATATAGGATAGGCATTATATAGATTTTTAGCTATTTTAGTAGTCCACTTCCATCCATTATATGTTAAGTTCTTTTTGGTCGCTGTAATAGCTCTATATCTATGTAAGCTTTCGTCGGCTCTAATTCCTATGAATCCTGCTGTTAACTTATCTTTTGCATACCATTTACCAAATAATACCATAAATTCTTCAAATTCCATTTTAGGAATATAAAAATCATATTGGCTTAAATCAGATTCTTGTTTTGGCTTTTGTCTTATCCATATACTTTTTTTGTCATTATCCCAACAAGTCCATTTTGGCTGAAAATCACTAACTGCATTTCTCAATAACAATTCAGCGCAAACCCAATGTAAGTCTATATTATCTCGATATAGGTCTATAATTTCTTCAATATGCTGTATCGTTTTTTCATACTGCGCCTCGAGGTCAATTATAAGAACACCAACTTTTCTATTCCTTTTTATGGCTTCTTTCATTACCAAGTGCATCATTACTGTACTATCTTTACCTCCTGAATAAGATATATAAAGCCGCTCAAAATTATTAAAAGCGTCTTCAATTCTATCTTTTGAGGCATCCAATACGTTTTGAATTAAATATTTTTTAGTTGCCATATTAGTAAAGCTCTACTTGTCTGTTAATTATTAAACCTTCTTCGATTGTAACTTGAATTCCTTTATTTAATTCGAGCCACTTATTAAGGTATTTTAAAGCTATGTTATTAGCTATGGTTTGCTGATGTTCGCTTAATAAAGACCAAGCCCCGCTATAACAAGATGGAACACCTGTTTCATAACAAACAGCTGCTTGACCAAGCCACGCTATTCTATTCATTGAGCTATTTGTTAAATAATGTTCGCAACTATATTTCCATTCAACTATTAATTTTTCAAGTATAGACGAAAATAAATCTTCATTTAATAGTATTCTCAAATACTCATTTTCACATTGCTCGTTTGTATATCCTTCCTTTTTTGAATTGTAAAACCCAGCTTTATGGCATTCCCATTTATCGTATGTATGGTATATTCTAATTTCATCAGACTCATTAGGTATTTTATATTGCTCCATTACGTCGCTAACATCATCACTTAATGGCTCAAACTCTTCTGAATAATCTGACGACTCCCAAGCATTTGAAAAATCGCTATTGCTAAATAAATGTTCTAATCCCGAAATTTGGCAAAGCCTCAAAACTTCTTCTTCATCCATTCCAAGCTGTTTTGCTATTCTTTGATTTGTCCAATTTCTGTTTTTTAAATCAATCACAATTTCACTCATTGCATTAATTTGATGTTTTCCTCGTGCTCTATTGTGTCGTATTGTCGAGGCTATCCTATCGTTTTTACTCGTCTGTTCTTTTCTAATTATTACAGTAGGCAAAAATCCGTGTATTCGTTTATTTACTATTTTAGATTCCTTGCCAACTCTATTTCTGTGAAAGCCGTCAATTACTTCTATCTTATCTTCGTGTGGATAGGTTACAATAGGCTGCGTATATCCGTCATTCATGATTGATATTTCAAGCAATTCCATTTCTGGTGGAGCTACTTTATTTGGGTTATAATCATTTGCTGTTACAGAGTCGGATTTTACCCATTTAACAAAATCTACTGGCTCGTTTTTAAACGGGCTATATTGATGTATAAACTCTCGTAAATCATTAATGTAATTTACCTTTTCTTCTAAAGATAAATTATTTAAATCTTTTTCAATTTGTTCTTTTGCGTTCATGTGTTTTTGTGTTTAGTTGTTTATCGTAAATAATCCTCAATTATTTCTACGCACTCCATAAGCCCAACCCCGAACACGGCTTTATAGCCCACGTTGTTGAGGTGCTTTAATATTTCGTGCTGTTCCTGCAAATGCTGGTCGGCGTATAGCGTACCATCCTTGCGCTGCGTTCGTTCGCCGTCTTTCTTAATCTCGATGAAAAGCCCAGCGTAACCGTTCGACGGTTGGCAAATGAATAGGTCAGGGTAGCCGCGATGCGGGTTAAGCCCTTTGTGAATCTTTGCCTGTCCGATACTCATTTTAGTACCCGCGCTGAAATCGAAACGCCAAATAACTTTTGGGTGTTTTATGCGCATGAATTTACTTATTGCGTGGTATATGTCAGATTCTTTGCTCGTTTTCATATTGCTCAATTAAATATTGCCCCCATTGTTTTGCCATTGCTTCGGCAATTCCTGGAAATGTTTTACTTCTTAATTTGCTTCTTTCGTCTGCATCAATACCTTTTTTCATAAAAGCATCAGCATACCATTGAGGTTGTTTTCTTTGTTTTCCTGTTTTTTTATCTATCCAATAAAAAAAATCCCCTTGCCCAACGTGAGTAACGTTTGTATCGAATAAGTTGGGTGTTGAATTATGATATAACAAGGGCAAATTTTTTAACCATAAGCACGTTGTTTTTTTTGCTTCATCACCAAAATAATACGGTTGAATAACTTGATTTGGTGGCATATATATTTTGCTCATAATTCCTACTGGGTTTTCAATTGCAATATGTTTAATGTTTGCTTTTGCTATTGCTAAAAAAAAGTCTATTGCTTGTTGCTGTCTGCCATCTTTTCGTTTTTGTTCAAACCATGCAGCACCACTTACAGCTAAATGAGTACAAGGTGGGAAAGCTATCATAGCATGCCAGTCGTTATTTATAATGTCAAAAACATCGCCTTTATAATGCTTTGCATTTGGATTTCTATTTTCCTGTAAATCGCAACTCCAAGCATCAAAACCCATTTTTTCAAGCCGCCCCCTTACTTCGTCGCTTTCCTCACAAGCAACTAATATTCTTATATTGTTATTTTTCATCGCTCGTAAACCTTTGGAAGCATTCGAATAAACTCAATCTTATAGGAGCGTTCTAAATCGTCGTAAAGGTCGATAACGATGCAGCGGTTGTTATCATAATCGTTGTAGAACTTTCGGTATTTATAATTTCCCTCGTAGTAATCGAATCCGCAAGCCATAAGGTACGAAGCCACGTTCTTATAGTTATGGTCTATAAACTCGCTTAAGTCGCCTAAATCAATTACCGTACTCATAATTGTTCGAAGTATTTAGAAATTAACTGTTGAGCGTTTTCGATTTCAGCTGCGTTATGGCGGTATAAATAGAGGTCGGTAAACTTACCCGTCTTTTTAACCTTTGGCGGTATTCCAATATAGTAAAAGTTCGCCGGGTTAAAGCCCATAAGCATCGAGTACCATACCGCTTGCACGTGGTTAAGGTGCTTTATCATATCGTCGGCGAACGTCTGAATATTCGCCGCGCTTGTGGTCTTAACGTCTGCTATTATGCCGTGTTGCTCCCAGCATAAATCCATCATGCCTTTCGCCTCGCGCTCAATGCCGTTTACCTCAACGCTACCAACCTTAATAAATTCGTGTTCTGATTCGTCGAACAATTGCGCAAGCATCGGTAATTCGTGTATTGCGGTGTAAACGTTTTGAACCATTAGAGGCATCTTTGTAAATGGCTGCTCGAGTAGCTCGAAGTGAAACGCCGCGCCCGCATCTAACGCCGCTTGTGCGTAACTTATGTCGCCCGTGTAAAATCGTTTAATTCGGCTTGCGCTCGTTGCTGGGTGTTTAATATATTGCTCGCGTGTCATAGTCCGTAAATGTCTCTTAAATAACCATCTGCATATTGTGAATGACTTGCTTCAGTCTTAATTGGTTTATATTCTCGAGTCATCCATCCATTCATGTATGCCTCTTTTATCTGCTGCCTTTCCATTGCTTTGGCTTGTCTTTTCAAATCCAAATAATCAGATGTATTAATGTTTAATTGTAGATTTCTGATAGAAGGAGTTTCTCTCATATCTCCTTTTTGTTCTAATTGTTCAATGAACCATTCAACTGCTGTTTGTTTATTTTTCATTGCTTAAATTGTTCGATTTGTTCAAGTGAAATAAATATTTGAAGCTCGAAACCTTGCTTTGCAAATAAAAGAAATTTGCCGTTTTCGAGTATGTACTCACGCGGTATGCTCCAGCTTCCGAAATCGTCAACGATGCGCACCGTATCGAAGCGCGTCGCCTCTGCTATTAACTTATGGTTTAAGCCGTATGCGTTGCCCTTTTTTAGTAGGTGCTTTTCGCGGTTGCGTGTTATGGTTAGCGTTCGCGTTGGCATATCTATTTCGCCAACCTTGCGCTCTTTAGCTTGGTTTGCTAACCGTATCGATAGCCGCAGGGTGTTACCCCCACGGCGTACGATTATGCCATTACCGAAGCTGTCTTCGACTATTGCGGTGTTATCGTCTATTTTCATCGGATTACTTGTGTTTTATGTTCGTATAATTCAATCCCAGCTATTGACTCGATGCCGAGTTCTTTCATCGCTTTAGGCAGCCCGTTTAGTAAATCTTCAGCGTTTAGGTTTGAAGATGCAAACTGAACCGAAAGCACCTTTAACCAGTCTACTTCGCCGTTTATACGCGCCTTAACGGTAGTGCGAATGTTTTTAGTTTGATTGTTCTCGATTGTAGTTGCGTAAAGCTTATCGGTAAAAGCTGCCATAATATCGCCCATTGCCTCGGCTTGCTTAATCGCTTGCGCGGCTTCGGCTTTTAGTTTCGCTTCGGCTTGCGCTTGTTCAGCCTCGAGGCGTTCGTGATATTCTACCATGCGCTTTTTCGCATCGGTAATGAAGTCGAGTAGCGGCTCGGTAGCATCGCGCTCTAATTTAATAAGCTCTTTTTTGAATTGCTCAAGCGGCGTGGTAACCTCTTTACGCGCCGCCTCGATTGCCTTAACCGCATCGCTAACGTCCTTAATAGCGGCGTTCATTGCGGTATATTCGCTCACGTTGTTAATGCTTAATGCTTCACCCGCCGCGCTATTGTTCGCCGCGATTACTTGAGCATTTAAAGTTTGAGGCGAATTAATCGCTTTGTATATTTTTTCGATTGGTATTTGTACCTTTGCAAGTGTGTTCATCTTGTTGTTTAGTTTAGTGATTGAGGGGCGGTGCTTTACCGCCCCTTATTTATTTAATCCCACGGTAAGTCGTTAGCCGCTTTTTGTCCGAATATATCGTCGATGTCGGGCAATTCTTCGAAGTTCTGCGGCGGCTGCGTTTTAGGTGCGAAATCGTTTTTAAAGCTGGCAGCGGTCATCGATTTGTATTCGTCGCTTTCCTTTACCTTTTCCTGCACAAACTCGGGTAGCTTTGAAAACACTTCCTGATTATGCGCGGTCGGTGTATATGTGAAAGCCTCGTTAATCGGTGCTGGACACTCATAACCCTTCATAAGCGGCGCGAAACTGATAATATTCGCGTATGTGTTTTCGCCTTTGGTTACGTGCGCTATGTTAACCATGCACGTTTTACCGAGCATTTTAAATATGTCGAGCTTTGCCGCCTCGGCATCGCTTAACTTTTTGCCCAGCCATGCCGAAATATCGCGGCGTAATAAAGCCTTTTCGTTCATTGAAAGCGTGTAAATGCTGCGAACGTAGTAAGGCTGCTCGCCTTTAGCTTCATCGAATACCGCCTTTTCAGTTGGTAGCTCGAATAAAAATTGAACTTTTCGCTTTTTGCCGGGAAAGTTACCCCCTTGTTCGGTCGTGCCGAGGTCAATAATTTGATAGCAGCGCGCGGGGTAACTACCCTCGGGTGCGATTTGGCGGTTAACCGTGCCGCCTACGGGTGCTGTTAGAGCCATAGTATAAGAGTTTAAAAGGTTTAAAGATTTTCAGATTGAATAGAATGTACAAGGTTGCGGTTAATGCCGTCTACGACCTCGATAAACAGCTCGGTAAATGCGTTACGCTCGAGCGGTTCGTATAGTCGATGTTCATTAGGTACGCCCTCGACTTGTTCGCGGTGGAACTTACGCGCTAAATTTGCCGCGCCTGAATCGCAGCGCGTGTAGATGCCTTTCATGCAGCCGTCGTTAACAAGCATCGTCATAACGCCGCTTAAATGGTCGTACAAATAAAACTCGGTGTCGTTGTAATTCCGGAAAATGGTAACTGTGTCCATGTGTATAAGGGTTTAAAAGTTTAAAAAGAAAGGGCGGTTATTAGCCGCCCGTGTGGGTTTAGTTGAAGTAAGCGTCGTAAGCGTCGGCGGCTGCAAGTAAATCGTTTAATTCGTTTTGCAATACAACTTCTATCGCTTCCATTTCTTTAGTCCAAAAAGACTGCTCGTTCATTTTGTCTAAAATAGCTAAACGCTTTGCGATTTCCGCTTTGATTGTTGGGTTAATTCTGAAACCCATTTCTGAAAATTCTGTTCTCATGGTGTAAATGTTTAAAGTGTTTGATTGTTTAACACTGCAAACATACAACTATTATTTGAACCTGCAATACTTTATCAAAAATAAATGCAAAATAATTTACAAAACGCTGATTTTGTGCGTATTATTTTAACGCCGTAACAATGACCGCGCCTAAAATTAAGCCCAAACCGAACTGCGCCGCGCCCGTTTCGTACCATTTCTTGCGGTCTTCTACGATTACATTGTTAACGCCTGTAATATTCACGTATGGATTATCGACACTTATACGAACTACCTTATCGCGCTTGCGAAAAATAAAGCCTTTACGCAGCGTGTCGCCTATTGCTACGCTATAATTAACGGGAATTATGATAGAATCGATTTGCAACCGCCCTAAGCGGTTAATCGTGCCGCCTATCGATAGCCATTTGCCCTCACGCCCGAAAGTTCGCGGTAATTTTAAGTGCGGAAAGCTATCAATATACACCGTTTCGCCTAATTCGAACTCGGTTTTAACGATTGTTTTCGTTTTTACTTTTGCCAGCGCATCGATTCGCGCAAGTTCTAACCGCGCCGCTTCACCCTTCAAAACTTCATTAGCTGCGTTTTGCTGCATTATTGTAGCCGCTTGCGTGTAAAGTGTTAATGAATCGTTTTTAATGCGTTTAAATAGCTTATTTTGATTGTTCGTTAAGTCGCTTACTTGACTTTCTAAAATTTTAGCCGTTTGGCACGTGCTAATTAATGCCATTATTAACGCCGCGCAAACAATCGCCAGTAATATTTTAACGGGGTCGAAACTAAATCGGAACTGTGCCATTTGCGACATATAGCAAGAATAAAGTTATATTGTTTTCGATTTCGGCGCGTTCTTTTAGCCTATCCTTTAGCAACTCAATAGCAAACTTAACAGGCATACCACGTTCGAGAACATAAAGCGCGGCGACTTTTGTTAGTCTTTCATCGCAGCCCTGATGCGTATCGGGAAATTTAGCCGTTATATTCATATTTGACGCGCCGCTTTTTTAATGAGCAATCGTATAACATCGTCCAAACGGTTTACGCTGTCCTCAATCATTTTAGCAAGGTCGGCGCGTTCGGTATCGCTGGCATCTTTATAATCTAACATCATTCGAACAAGCCCACCGATAGAGGTTAGCGGCTGCCTTAATTCGTGGCTTAACATAAACCGAAATTCCTCGAGTAAAATCTTTTGTTTTTCGTGTTCGTGGCTCGAAATTGAAGTAACGTCTACGAGCTGCATACCGATATAGTGAAAACAATCGAATATCGAGTAAATATTCCAAAGGTTATACCGAAGGCTGCCGTTTTTTTGCTTCGTTCGGGCGTAAACTCGTATCGGTTCGGGGGCTTTGTTTTGTGCTTTATGGATAGCCGATACCATATCGTCTCGGTCGGCTTCCGTTGCGCTTATATCTGCAATGTTTACGGGCTTAATATGGCTCGCATATTCGCGAAATAAATCATTTGAGGTCAAGATTTCGCCGCGCTGGTCGGTTACTATGTAAAAGAGGTCTATACTATTCTCGAGAATATAGAGGCTTGACATATTGCAAAGATAAGTTAAACGTAAATTAAACGCTTAACTCATTGCGTAATTCGTTAACCAACGAACGCCACGCCGCACCACAGCTCATGAGGTATTTTGCGGACATCCAAAGCGTAAAGCCGAATACTACACCGTTAAAGAGTACATCATAATTCATAGGCGTTTCCATTTCTTGCGTATTTCTTACGGGCTGAGGTTTGATGGTGTAGTACGTGGCTGCTGGGTACAAAGATACATCGCACGGTTGAATTGTATCAAATGCCGTCAAAACTTTAACAGGCTTTGGATGCACATAAGCACCACTCATTACAGCCTCATAGCTTTCTTTGTTCGCTTGCGCAAAGCTTGTGTCAGCATTTGCAACCTCCCAGCTCATGGTGTCAATATTGAGCTTGTTATGCCGTGCAATCTTTATAGTATCTCTACGCACTTGTATCATCGCTCTTTGCTTTTGGAATGTACCCGGCAGCGATTAGGGCTGTAACAATCGCTGCAAGTGTTTCGGTTGAAATTACTTTGAAGATTAACAGAAAGATTGAAATTAAAATCATAAGGCTGCCAATTGTGCTACGCCAATGCTTAACAATGATGTCAATGATTCGCCTTGGTTTGGTAGCACGTTTTCGCATGATTTAAATTACGCGAAATGCGAGCGAGTGTTGGGGCAAATAATGGCTATTTATTACAAAGTGAGAAATAGAGGTTCGCCTCTCCTCGCCTGCGATTAGTCAAGCCTATAATCACTTCCTTACCTACTTTATTCCAGCGCAAAAACTCGTCCAATATTGAGGGGTCAGCATTGTTCGCCTTTGCTTTCTTTAGTAATGCCGATTTTATAAATGCGCCTATGCCCACGTTATAAGCGAATACAATCAACGCATCAAATTGGCATTGATTAATATTCGGTAGGTGCTTATTAACGGCAGCCTCAAACGGCTCAAGGGTGGCAAGTAAAAGCTGCGTTGCTTCCTTTTCGTTTGTGAGCTTTTCGCCGAGAATTACCTTCTTGCCATTCGGATAGCGTGTAGAACCGTAGCCTATCGTCGGCACACCAGCCGCACAGAGGTATGAACTCAAGCGCAATCCCTCGTACTTCTTAATCAGATTTAGACCGAGAATCGAGGTGCTGCGCATTTAGATAACTAAATATTGAATGTTTGCGACAAGCGATTGGAATGCATAATCAATGCTTGGACCTTGAACATTTATTGATATAGCATTATTTACCGTATCAGCTTGAATACCAAATCCAATTAAATCTGCAATATTACCATTCATAAATGTAACTATTCCAGCGCAATCCCTTGGGGTTGAAAAATTAGATGCAACTGGTGGCGTTAAATTAAATGAGGCAATCGAAACACCATTAATGATTTGTAATTCAAAGTTTGCGGTCATAGTAACTACATCATTGACCCTTGAATAATATGCGCTAATTGCTGTTATTGTGCAGTCGTTTTCGCCCGATGTATTGATGACAAACGAACCGCTTTCGAACTGTGGTAAGCCGTCATAGATATTTTGCACCTCAATCTTCTTGGATTGGTCTGTATTTGTATCTACGATGTATAGTATATCGTCGGGTGCTGCCGTGCCTAATGATGGTAAATCGGTTACTTTAACGCCTGCCATAATGGTTGATTTTTACAAATTTACAAAGAATTTAGATACGTTAACGCATCTTCTGAATTATCAAATTGTTGCTCGTTAAATGTAGTCGATGTGGTGGCAAAGCAATACACGCCCGCCTCACTTATAATGTGCAGGCTTTGGCTATCTACAAGCTCCCAATTAGGCTCGATTAATTGCGCATTGATTTCGCTGTTGGCAACGGTGGAATAGAATTGAATCGATGTTTGTGTGATGTTTACGTTTGTCATAACTTTTCGATTGAATACATTGAACCAAAATTAGTATCTGTTGAACCAGTGTTTACAACTGCAAATACAAAGTATCTCGCAAGCGTCCAATTGATAGCACAAGTTGTAACAGCATTATAAAGACCAATATCCATAGAAATACCAAGACCTGCTGCAAAAAATACTTCAGTATTATTAGTGCTATTTTTAATAACCAAATGCCTAATCATTTGATTTGTTAAAAAACTATTAGCCCCTGCATTTTGATAGCCTCCAATCAAAATAGGTGAACCTACCAAATCTGCCGTAGCATTTACATAAATTCTCAATACTTGATTACCATTAACACCTGTTTTACGCGTTCTATAAGTAACCCTTACAACATCCCCTGCTGCAAATGTATTGGCAGGAATCAATTGTGTATATACTACATTGTTTAAGTTATTTGTAAACCCTGCACTATCGGTAGTTGTTTTAAATATTGTAGGCAGACTTGGAAATACCGCAACGCTTCCATCCCCTCGCACATAGTCAGATGTCGTGCCTCCGAGAACATTGCCGAGCGAACGGTTCTTCCAAAGGTTGTTAGCCCCTGTGGTGTAGACCAAAAAGTCATTGTTTGCAGGCGTTACGGTTGTAATGTCCACATCCGAAAGTTCATCGAGCTGGAATCCGTTTTGAACGAAAACATATATCTGACCGTTGCCAGCGTTAGCCCTTTCGACTATCCCAATTCGGGTTAAGTGATTCGGGGCTAATGGCAGGACGTTCGTTAAAGAGCCTGCGGTATTGCCAACGTAAAGCGTATCCCCTGCCGTATAAGCGTTTGTATTCAATCCATCAATTACGCCCTGCGTTATGATGTAGCCTTTTTGATTCGGTCCAATTGAACTACTAAACACAAGTCCTATTGTTTTGGATGAAGTTGCCTCGCTTGTGTTGTTCGCGAGCTTTACGGTCATCCTGTCGCCCGTTGCCCCAAAAGCATACACAGGCTGCCCTCGGTTGATTGTTACGCTGTCGGCATTCGTTACATAAGCGAACATCTGATTCGGAGCAACGCCCAACAATTGGAAGTTCGTGCCGTCATAGATTGCGATGAACTGCTGGTTAGCGTCAATATCGCCGCCTATAATTGGTACTACATTATTCTTTGCGATGTTAACCGCTCCGAGACCGTTAATGTTTAGCGTGGATGCGCCTGTATTCGCGTTGGTAAATCCTATTGCATAAGCATCATTTAAGCCGTATGAGGTAACGCCGGGAATGCTTACGGTATAAGTATCCGTTCCGCTTGCCTGACCGCCTTGCATGCCTGTCGCTGCCGTGCTTGCAATGGTAAAGCTCGGATAAGTGCCGCTTATTGAGATGTCCGTTCCAGCGGTTAGCGATACAATTTGGTCTGGGGCTGTATTGCTTACAATATTGCCTGTGATGTCAATGCCTGTGCCTGCGGTTAGCGCATCTTGCTTGCCGTCAAAGGTTGACCAATCTCCCGAGCTTAAATATCCATCACTACTCGCAGATGCTTGGCTTATGCTTATATCGGGAGCCGAGCCACCAGTTGATGCTAATGGAGCAGATGCGGTTACATCGCTTACAAGTGGTGTCGGAAATATACCAATTGAGCCATCGCCACGAATATAATCGAAAACAGTACCACCCGGCACATCAAACTTACCGTTGAATGTTTGCCAATCAACTGCGCTTAAATATCCATCAGTTACACTATCTGCTTGGCTAATGCTGATATCAGGCGTAGCCCCACCACTCGATGCAATTGGGCTTGTGCCTGTTACTGCTGTAACGCCACCACCACCGCCACCGCTTGGAATGTTTACCTCAACAACGCCGGGCGAAGTGAGTGAAGCAGTAACGCCATTGCCTGTAAAGTTTAGCGTTGTAGTGTTGGTGCTTACGTTTGTGCCTTCGTCCTTTACGGTTAGCGGAGTTCCACCACCGCCACCAATTGCCACCAACGGGTCGGCTGTTGTGCCGTTTCCTGTTATTGTTATTCCATCGACAGCGACCTCGGTTAGGCACGGTGTACACGGCTCGAAATCGGGTAAAGGTATATCGCTTGTTGCGCAAGTATCGTAACAGCCGTCTTCGTTAAAAGTAGTAACGACCGCGTCCATTTCAATCGATACGCAAGCCCACTCGAACTGCGGCGGTAATTGCTTTATCTCGTTCGTATAGCCGTTC
>Ga0129333_10000869_pt1 | contig 26519 bp, 5 predicted proteins | sample CPB6_08_DNA_FD_94474 | JGI IMG/M metagenome (GOLD analysis project Ga0129333, IMG submission 94474) | Freshwater to marine salinity gradient microbial communities from Chesapeake Bay, USA - CPBay_Sum_0.6_0.8_DNA | ecosystem: Environmental > Aquatic > Marine > Coastal | place: USA: Chesapeake Bay... | reverse complement strand
TTGTAAGTAAGAATATAACTTACATTAATGGAGAAAAGATTAATCTGAACACAGGCGCAACATCAACTATACCAAAAGAAGTTGATCCTATACCAATTGTTGCACATACTGATACATTGTTTGACGATGTAAAGGGTTTTGCCGCATGTCCTGGTAAGTTATTAAGCATTGTAACACGTGCCCCTGCTCACACACCTTGGGCAAACGCTGGACAAGGTGTTGATGTTAAAGCAGACTTAAGTGCTAAGGGAAATTTGCCGGCAAGCCCTACACCAGCACAGGCAGCAGTCAACCAGTCATCGGCATCGGTAGCAGGTACTCCAGTATCAGTCGCTACAACGGTTTCTATGCCCTCAACAACTGCTGTCAGTGGAGCATTAGACAAGAACACCACAAGTGCTGTTTTAGGTACTATGGCAAAAAATGCAGCCACTGGACCACTTGCAGCCGCAACTGCTCAAGGAGCCGCAATCGTTCAGCAAGGGGCGCAAAAAGTTGCAGCCGTCGGAGCATTTGCACAGAATCCCGCACAGATGGTGTCTGCTGGAGTGTTAAAACCGGGCTCGGACAGACTAGTTCAGAGTTTAGTTAACAGCGGAGCAAACATAACAGCATCTATGCCATCATCGTTGTTTACTGGACAAAAAGGCGCAGAAACTTTATCAAATTATATTAACAACACAACTGCACAGGCAACTGCCCAAGTTGCTAACTTACAAAAAGCACAAAGTGCATTGACTGCCGCCGGAGCGATAAGCGGTAAAGAAAGTGCAGGACAACTTGCAGGTCTAGTAATGGCAGGGGCAACGACAGGTGTAACATCAACGTTAAGTGCTATATCGTCAGGCGGAACAGGACCGTTGGGTGCTACAGGATTAGCAACCTTACAATCGATCGGTGCAGGTAATCTTGCGGCAAGTGTAGCACAAAATGTGACAGGTGGTTTAGGTGGTATATCTAAAGCATTGGGTGCAATGAGTTCTGCCCCAGGCTTGTCTGGATTACTAGATAGTGCTAAAGGTGTAGCCGGATCAGCATTCAGTGCCATTACAGGATCATTTAAGCCTATGACGGCTGGTGTACCTCAAAACTTAACTGAGTTGGCTAAAAAATCCGCAGAACAAGTAGCAGGAGCATCTGGCTTAACCGGTACTTCTGCCGGAGCATTAGCAGGGGTATTGACCCAAGGCGCTAGTGCGGTAACAGGAGCCGCAAGTTCATTGACCGGCGCCGCATCAGCATTAACAAGTGGTGGAACAGGCGTAGCCGCTTTAGGAGTAGCAGCCAAATCATTAGCAGTAGGTGGTTTAGCATCTAGTGCCTCATCGTTAGCAAGCGGTTTAAGTAACTTACCCGGTGGACAAAAAACTGTACAGGCAGTAGTAAACAATGCATCTAATGCAGTAAATTCATTACCAGGCACTGCCGCAATAGGAGATTTAGCAAAACAGGCTGCTACTGCGGCACTAAACAAACTGCCATTACCTACTTTACCTGCGGGATTGAACTCATTGACTAATTTAGCAACTTCTGGATTAGCAGCAGGTGCGGCAGCGCAATTGACTTCAGCGATATCTGCACTAAGTTCGGGTGGCTCAGTTTCAATTAAGTTACCTACTGTGGGCTTTAATACTACAGACCGTACAGGATTAACAGCACAGATTGCTAGCGTGTTTGGCGATCCTAAGATTCCTAAACCAAATCTTGTTGGAGAAATTAGTGAGGGTGCTAAATCAGCCGCGCAACAACAAATAGATAAGGCTAAGGAAGAAATAAAAACTGCACAAGAATTAAATGCCTTCCTTGATAAAATTAGAGTCGCTAGAGAAGAATTCTATGCTGCCAAACGTGATCTACCACAGGGCGATCCCGGTGTTGAGGCCGCTAAGAGCAAATGGCTAGCGTTAACAGTAGATCCTACATACATAGACCTTAAGAAGAAGTTAGGGTTAGCATAAATAATTTTATGGCAAACTATATCGGTTTCAGTACAATCAACGCAGATAAACCTAGAATCACTAACCCTATAAATAATTTGGGCCGTGACTATGGATCTGCCAGCATAACCCGTCCATATGTATTTGGAAAAAAGTATAAGTTAACTGATAGTCAACTAGTAATACAAGACTTTGTTAACGCACTTAACATACACCAAGGACAAAAAGTTGGACAACCGGGCTACGGAACTACTCTTTGGTCATTTGTTTTTGAGCCAAACACCGCAGATGTGCAGTTTCAATTAGAAAATGAAATACGAAGAGTTGCTAGTTTAGACCCTAGAATAGAATTAAACTACGTAAAAGCCTTTCCACAAGAAAATGGAATTCTATTAGAAGTAGAATTAGCGGTAAATCCCTTCAATAGTGCCACAACATTAAGCCTGTTTTTTGATAATAAAACTAACACGGCCTCTCTACAACAATAACAAAATCGCTTTTTTAGGTATGATAAATACTTAAAAGAGATTAACTATGGCTACAAGTTCAAGACAATCAGGATTGTTCGGCGTAAATGATTGGAAGGCCATCTATCAAACCTTCCGCGAAGCCGATTTTAGAAGTTATGACTATGAGACTTTACGTAAAAGTTTCATAGATTATCTACGTCTTTACTATCCTGAGACCTTTAATGACTACATTGAAAGTTCAGAATTTATCGCCCTACTAGACGTTATGGCGTTTATGGGTCAAGGTTTGGCCTTTAGAAATGACTTGAATGCCCGTGAGAACTTTATTGATACTGCTGAACGTAGAGACAGCGTTATCAAACTTGCAGACTTAGTAAGTTATACTCCAAAACGTAATCTTGCAGGTCAAGGTTATCTTAAAGTTACAAGTATACAAACCTCACAAAATATCACAGACATAAATGGTATTAATTTAAGTAACATTCCTATACTTTGGAATGATCCTGCTAACCCAAATTGGTTAGAACAGTTTAATACGATTATAAACGCAACACTTATTAATACCCAGCGTGTAGGTAAACCAGGTAATACCGCAGACCTATTAGGTATTACAACTAACGAATATACAATTCAGATTCCACAGGGCACATTGCCGATTGTACCATTCAATAGTTCAGTTGACGGACAAAACATGAATTTTGAATTGGTTAGTGTAACTAGTGTAGATGAGGATTATATCTATGAGATTCCTCCTGCACCAAGTCAAAGATTCAATATATTATATCGTAATGATAAATTAGGATATGGTAGTCCCGAAACAGGATGGTTCTTTTACTTTAAACAAGGGTCATTACAAGCCGCAGATTTTAAATTAGAACAGCAGATTGCTAACCAAACTGTAGACATTGATATTCAAGGCATTAATAATACCGACACTTGGTTGTATCAATTAAATGACAATAACGGCGACAGATTGTTATGGCGTAAAGTTGACAATGTGTATGCTGATGCATACCTACAAAGAGAAACATCATTTAAAAAGATTTTTAGTGTAAACTCACGTTTTAACGACCAAGTAACATATGTATTTGGTGATGGTGTGTTTAGTGAAATACCTGTAGGACAATTCAGAGCATATGTACGTGCTGGTAATGCACTAACATATACTATTGATCCTAGTGAAATGCAAGGTATTTCTGTTACATTTACATACGTTAATAGAAATGGTAAAACAGAAAACTTAACGGTTGGTTTGGAATTACCATTAGCAGTATCAAATGCACAGCAAAGAGAACCTGTACAGGAAATTAAGCAACGTGCGCCTACTCGTTACTATACACAGAACCGTATGGTGAATGGTGAAGATTATAACAACTTCCCATATACACTTTATAGTTCTATTATTAAAAGTAAGGCGATAAATCGTAGCAGTATAGGTGTTAGCAAGAACTTAGATTTACTTGATCCAACTGGAAAATACAGTAGTACTAATGTTTTTGGCAGTGACGGGGCACTATATCAAAATAATACAGATAGTTACTTAACATTGTTTATTACTAATATCAATGATATTCGTGCGTTCTTAACATCATCATTGGCTAACGCATTAGACAGCAACAAAGCAACACAGTATTATATACAAAATTACCCAAGATATAACGTAAATACGGCATCAGGGGACGGGGTAGTATATTGGCAGACAAGCACAGTAGATGCTAATAGTGAGTCTGGATACTTTTACAATGTAAGCGGTTCACAAAACGTACCTATTCCATTAGGTATATACTCAAATAAAAATGCAAAGTACGTGACTACTGGTGCGCTATGTAAATTCACAGCACCAACGGGTTATTATTTTGACAACAATAATAGATTAGTCTCAGGTATTCCTGGTCCAACAAACCAAACTTATATTTGGTCTACAGTATTAAATGTTGTTGGTGATGGTTATAATAACGGTGACGGTGCGTTCCCTAACGGTACAGGACCTGTAACATTAAATGGCTATGTTCCTAACGGTGCAATTTTAAGTCAGATTATTCCAGTGTTTGATAATTCATTGTCACAAGAAGTTATCGATGAATGCGTAGTTAGAATGGAGTTAGCACAAGACTTTACGTTAGTTTTCAATAACTCACTTCCTATAAATCAAGAACGTTGGAGTATTAATCCATTTACAGATGCAGGATATTTTGTAAAGTTTACCAGCGTTGGCGCTAATCGTTACACAGTAAGTTATCGTTCATTAACATATTACTTTGGTAGTGTATCTGATACTAGATTTACATTATCTCCTAACGAATTAGTTTACGATCCTTTTTCAGGAAAAATATTACAAGATTTTATAAGTGTGTTGTCTACAAACAATCAACCAAATACAAGTTATCCTTTTGGCAGAGATATCAAAGTAAATGTTTTAGGACAAACTGTAGAAAGTGATGGGTATATCAATGACTTCCAAGTTGAAGTTGCTGCCACAGACGTTAATAATAGAACACTAATCTTAAATCCTGACTTTTTTAACGAAGTTACTGGATATGTTAACGGTGGTGCTAATATTGGTATATATGTTTTCTTTGAACTATTAGAAGATGCAATTAATTTATCCAGAGAACAAATTGTCCCATCAACCGATGTAGTTTATATCTATGCAAATAAGACACAGATCGAAGTTGTAAAATATGATTATCCAGAAGGGCAATTATTCTATGCATATAGTGATAATGTATTTTATAGATCACTACAAGACAATACAATAAACACACCATTTTATATATTGACACCCCAACCACAATATAGTGTGAAACCTGGTCGTCAAGGTGTAAGTTTCCAATATCGTCATAATAGTAATAATACAACACGTATTGATCCAACTACAACAAATATTATTGACTTATATGTTGTAACACAAAGTTATTACACAGCATATCAAAATTGGATACAAGATTCAACTAACACTGTAGTAGAGCCAGATAGACCAACAATTAATGAGTTGAACCAAGAATATGGTCAAGTCAATGATTTCAAAATGTTGAGCGATTCGGTTATATTAAATAGTGTAGTGTTCAAGCCTTTGTTTGGTGCTAAAGCAAGTTCTTCATTAAGAGGAACTGTGAAAGTGATTAAGGCAAGTAACACTAATGCTAGCGATAGTGAAGTTAGAAGTGCTGTACTTACTGCAATGAACAAATATTTTAATATCAATAATTGGAATTTTGGAGACACATTTTTCTTTAGTGAACTAAGTGCATTCCTACACACCGAATGCGGAGAGTTGATTAGTTCAGCAGTGTTGGTACCAAATGATCCTACTAAACCTTTTGGAGACTTATATGAAATTAAGTGCATGCCATATGAAATTTTCGTAAACGCTGCCACAGCAGAAGATGTATTAGTTGTACCGGCACTAACACCGGCTGAATTACAAATAAGATAAAACGACATGGCTACAACAAGAATAAGAACACTAAATTTCTTACCAGAAATATTTCAAACTCCAACTAACAGTCAGTTTTTAGGAGCAACATTAGACCAACTTGTAAATCCTCCATTGACAAAAAGAATTGAAGGATACATTGGTAGTAAGTTAGGTTACGGAGTCAACGCTAAAGATTATTACGTTACAGAACCTACTAAGGTAAGAACGGATTATCAGTTAGATCCAGGTGTTGTATTCACTAAAAAGAATGAAAGTGTAGCACAAGATTTTATCACGTATCCGGGTATCATCGATTCTTTAAAATTAGAAGGCGGCGTAACTAATAACAATGACCGCATGTTTGAAAGTCAATTCTATGCATGGGATTCATTTACTAACTTAGATAAGATTATTAACTTTAACCAATACTATTGGTTACCAGATGGTCCTCCCGCTGTTCAAGTTGCGGCTGCAACCGTATTTGCAACAAACGATTATATCGTTACAGATTTAGCAAGCGGATATAATATTAGAACATTGGGAACTGGTGCAGGATCAATTAACCCTACATTAATACTATTGCGTGGTGGTACATATAATTTCTATGTAAATCAAAGTTCACAGTTTTGGATTCAAACGTCACCCGGCACTAGTGGATACAATCCAACACAACCTAATGTTTATACTAGAGATGTGTTTGGTGTATCTAATAACGGAGCCGAACAAGGTATTGTAACATTCACCGTACCCGCAAAAGACGCACAAGACCAATATAATTATCCTGGCAACAATTTAGTAGATGTTGTAAGTACAGTACCATTCTCACAAATCAATGGTCAATTATTGTCTGCTGTAGGTAGTATTGATGGAGTAACGTCACTTAACGGGCTAACCGTTATGTTCTATGACACTGGTGTACCTAATGAAACTGGATATACCTCACAATACTTTGGTGAAGGTGAGTACGATACAAATATTGATTTAGTAGCACCGTTAACAATTACTATTTCTGCTACCGATGTATCAGGTGCAATTACATGCAGTTCTACTGCAAACTTAGTGGTAGGACAAACAATAACATTTGACGGAACCCCATTTGGTGGACTAGACTCTTATGCTGTATCTGGCACAATTTATTATGTAGATAGCATATTGAGTTCAACACAGTTTACAGTTACATCATATCAAGCAGGAAGTCCTGATCCACAGCCAGTAACATTGTCAACTGCATTTGGCACAATGACAGGTAACATTAATCAAGGTTTGTTAGAAGAAGGTTATACTTCATTAGTAAGTCAAAACTTCTATCAAATAAGTTACATAGGTGATCCTAGTGATCCAGTACTAAGACTTACGCCAGTAGCAGTAATTCCTACCGAGCAGAGAATTACTCCAGTTTATGGATCAGCATGGATCAATAGAGGTTTCTATAGAAACACCGCAGGAACAATTGCTCTGATACCTGCAATTACTGCACCATTAGATACTCTATATTACCAAGATGGAACTAGTCCATCTAAAGTTGGTATTATTAAAATCATTGAAAGCAATATCACAAATACATTGAATGTAGAAACTGATATTTTAGGAAAAAAGAATTTCACATCTACAAATGGTATAACATTTACAAATGGATTGAAAGTTGAATTTGATGGAGACGTTATTCCGTCTAGTTATCTACAAGGACAATATTATGTAGAAGGAGTTGGGACAGGTATTGAATTAATACCGGTTACTTCTTTAGTATGTCCTGAAGATTTTACTGAAGGTGACTACATACCATATGATACTGCACCATATGATATTGGTAACTACGACAGTAATCTGTTTGTACCAGTATTACCGGATTACATTACTATTGCTAGAAATGCTATTAATAAAAATGCTTGGTCACGTAGTAATCGTTGGTTCCATATTGATGTTATCAATTCTACCGCAGAATATAATAACAACCCAGAAATAGTAAACGTTTATGCAACCGCTGATGCTAAAGCAAAACGTCCTATTATTGAGTTTTATCCTAACTTAAAGTTGTTTGATGCAGGAACAGTAGGTAAAAGTGCAATAGACTTTATCGATTTCAAATCAACTGATGCTCTTTCTCAGGTAGCAGGACAAACTGGTTTTTATCCTGATGTAGAGACATATACAGATTATACAGCAACGCTGACAGGAGTTGTTAGTGGTACGTCTACTACTGCAACAATAGCAACAAGTGATATCATTGGAACTTTCCAAATAGGACAGTATATAACTGACCTACGTTTTAGTACCTCAACAACAACTTATCCAAGCGTGTTACCATCTGATGCGCAAATTACAGATATCACTGAATCAAGCGGTATTACAACATTGACAATTAGTTGGATTGATAATATTACATTCGCAACAATAAACAATGTACAGTTTGTTGCAGATGATCAACAAAATGACAACTATAAAGTATTTGATGGGGCACGAATTGTGTTTGCCGCAGATACTAACATCAACGTAAAGAATAAAATTTATATTGTTAATTTCTCAACAGTAACTTCAAGTTTGTTACCAGTTATTACATTGACTGAGGCACCGGACGGAGAAGTGTTACCTAAAGATCAAACAGTAATATTAAGAGGATTCACCTATCAAGGTGACACATATTACTATGACGGAATCAATTGGTTAAGAGGACAACAGAAAACTGACGTAAATCAACCACCGTTGTTTGACGTTGTAGATAGTAATAATATAAGTTTTGGCGATACTGAAGTTTATAGAGGAACCACATTTATTGGTTCAAAATTATTTGCTTATGGCATAGGGGCCGGACTAGATGATACTATATTAGGTTTCCCAGTTCGCTATAGTTCAATCGACAACGTGGGTGACATATCATTTGATGTGTCATTGAACACAGACACATTTGATTATGTTAGCGGTACCGATCCAATAACAGAAAAAGTTAATACAGGTTATGTATTGAACTACGGAACACGTGATGAATATCAACGTGAATTGGGATGGCAAACTGCTGTTGGTCCTAGCGTACAATATCAAGTCTTTAGTTTTGATTATTTTGTATCTAATCCTCCTGCAAATTATATTTGTGATGTTGCAAAACTAGATGCTACTCAAAGTGAGTGGCCAACAATACAAGTTTATATTAATAATGTTTTACAAACATCAGATTCATATACGGTATCAGTTGGTCCTGACAGCACTACTGTAACATTGAATAATATTATCAATGAAGATACTGTAATTCAAATATTATTGTTGAGTGATCAAGTAAGTCTAAAATCTTACTATACTATACCAATTAATTTAAATAACAATCCATTGAACCAAGATTTGACTACGGCAAATATTGGAGATATCCGCGCACACTATCAAACTATATACGCAAATAATCCTAACTTCCAAGGACCAATGTTTGGTTCTAACAACTATAGAGATTTAGGAAATCTTGTACCATACGGTACAAAGATAATTCAGAACAGTGCTGCCTTAGTATTGCCTAGTGCATTCTTGCGCAAACAAAATCATAATTTATTTGATGCGCTATTATTCAATAGCAGAGAATACATTAAGTTCAAGACGTTATTAGTAGATACTGTTAATAGCACTGATTATCCACAACGATTTACACCGTCATACATATTAGATGATGCATTGGATCAGTTATCTGCGGCTAAGAGCGAAAGTCAAGCCTTCTTTTGGTCTGACATGTTGCCAAGTAAAGCGCCATACATAACTAATACCTATACTTTCAATAATGACCTAGACACTAGCGTTTATCCATTAAGCAAAATTTATGATTTCTCAACTGCTAACTATTATGGACTATTGGTTTATTTGTCAAGAGTTATTGAAGGTACTGTTGTTGAAAGACAATTGATTATAGGTGAAGAATATACAGTTAGCACAGATAGCAAATCATTAACTGTTATTATTCCATTACAACCTGCGGATCAGATTACCGTAAAAGAATATAATCAGACATACGGTTCATATATTCCAAATACACCTACTAAATTAGGATTGTATCCAGCATATATCCCAGGTGTAGTACTAGACAGTGATTACACACAACCTACATATTTTATTAAAGGACACGACGGGTCATATACTAAACTCTATGGTGATTATGACCCTACTTTAGGTATATTAATTGATTATAGAGATCAGGCTCTATTAGAGTTTGAAACAAGAATTTATAATAACCTTAAGATAAGTAATCCTATACCTATTCAAGCATATGAAATTACTCCGGGTTTCTTTAGAGACAGCGATTATACATATGAAGAGTACTTAGAAATTTATCAAAAGAATTTCTTAAATTGGATTGGTCAAAACAGATTGAATTACAAGAGACAATTCTACGATAAGAATAATCCATTTACATTCAATTATAGAAATTCAGGCAATAAACTTAACAGAGAGCCTATAGAACAAGGATATTGGAGAGGTATCTACGAATACTATTTTGGTACAAGCACTCCTAATCAAACACCGTGGGAGTTGTTGGGTTTTGTAAATCAACCAACTTGGTGGACAGATAGATATGGTCCTGCTCCGTACACAAGTGACAACTTAATATTGTGGGGAGATTTAGAACAAGGTATCAATTGGAATAACGGTGATCCTTATGTTATCCCTGCTGAAGTAAGACCAAACTTATTAAAAGTATTACCAGTAGATAGTAATGGTAACTTGTTATCGCCATTAGATGCAATTGTAGGAAACTATAATGCACAAACTTTCCAAAATGAATGGGACATAGGCGACGATGCACCGGTAGAATTTAGTTATCGTAGAAGCAGTACATGGCCATTTGACTTAATGCGAATACTAGCATTGACTAAACCCGCTAAGTTCTTTAACTTAGGTGTAGATATAGACAATTATAAGTATAGTTCAGAGTTTAACCAATATCTTGTTAATGATAGAAGCCATTTGGTTATTAATAACATTGAAATATATGGTACAGGAACACCTAAAACTTCTTATATCAACTGGATTGTTGATTATGAAAAACAGTTGGGCATAACTGCTACACAAAATATTAAAGAACTATTGTCTAACGTTGACGTAAGATTAGTTTATAGACTAGCCGGATTTAGCGATAAGACATTACTCAAGTTCTATGTTGAAAAGGGAACACCTAATAGTAGAAATTCATCATTGTTAATCCCTGACGAAAGTTATCAAGTATTATTATACGACAACCAACCATTCGATAAAAATGTTTATAGTTCTATAATTATTCAAATAGACGGTCTGGGGTTTACAGTATATGGTAACTCACAGTCAATGGCTTATTTTAGGACACTGACTCCATTAAACAATGGTAACTATGATAACATTAAGGTTGATGACTCAAGTGTAAAAATTACAAGAGATTATAGTAGTGATGAAATATTAGTACCATATGGTACTATGTTCTATAATGTTCAAGACCTGTCAGTGTTTTTGGCAAGTTATGGAGCATGGTTGAATAGTAAAGGCTTTATCTTTGACCAAGTAGAATATGGTTTAGAAATTAACTGGGGTCAAATGATTGCTGAATTCTTATACTGGGCACAAACCGGTTGGGGTGAAGGCAGTGTATTAACATTGAACCCAGGCGCTAACTTACTAAAGATTGACCAACCAAATAGTATAGTTCAACCATTAACAGTTCAACAAACTAACTTTGTATTAAATCAAAACTTATATCCAATACAAGCAGTTGATATGGCTGTATTCCGTGATGGTAATATGTTTAGTGTTAAGGCATTAAGTCAAGGTGATACCATTGCGTACGGTCAATTCAACATGAGCAACTTTGAACATGGTATTGTTTTTGATAACGTAACATTGTTTAATGATGTTATCTATAACTTAATTACTGGCTTACGTCAAACACGTATTACTGTTCGCGGAACAAAAACAGCAGAATGGAATGGCACAGTAACGGCTTCAGGCTTTATTCTCAACCAAGATAACGTAAAAGAATGGTCAAGAGAAATCAAATATACTAAAGGTTCTATAGTATTATACAAGAACAAATATTGGACTGCGCTTAAGATAGTTCAACCTTCAAACACATTTAATGAAACTGAGTGGAAAGAAACAGAGTATAACGAAATTCAAAAAGGGTTGTTACCAAATTCAAGCACACGTAGTTATGAAAGTACGTTGTACTATGATATAAATAGGGCTAACCTTGAGCAAGACGCAGACTTACTAAGTTTCAGTTTGATTGGATATCGCCCACGTGATTATCTAGCATTGGCAGACCTCACAGACATTACGCAAATTAATGTTTATAAAAATTTAATTAAGAACAAAGGCACACGAAATGCTGTAGAAGCGTTCCGTGGCGCTAATTTACCACAAGGTGGTATTGACTACGAAGTATACGAAAATTGGGCAATCAAGTCAGGACAGTTTGGTAGTATTACAAATAATAACTTTATCGAATTTAAAGTTAACCAAGAGTACATGACTGCTAACCCATCGTTAGTAAGTTTAATAAATGGTCCTTCAGTAGCAGAAGTGCAACAGGAGATTCCAGTATACAATCTCTTTAATTATAGTGTGCCTGTACAGAATCCAAATATATTAGCAACTATTCCTAAAGATGCACCTGCTAAATTATATCCTGACGCAGGCTACGTGAACTTTAATGACGTAAAGATGAGTTCATATTTCTACTCAGGTTTACCAAATGCAGTTAATAAAAACGGACAAATTGTCCCTATACAAGATTTCTATGTTAGAAATTATGTTTGGTTAGCAGACTATTTAGGAAGATGGCAAGTACTTACTCCAGTACAGAACGGAAGAGTAGTAAGTGTAAGAAGTAATCCAAATGGTACTTCAACAGTAACTTTTGCTGAGCCGCATAATCTAACAAAATTAGATCCGATCGCTATAATAAACTTCAACTCTAACGTTGATGGATATTATTTTGTTGTTGAGGTAGTTAATTTATTTGAAATTTTAGTTAATCTTACATTCTTAACTAATGACGGTCTAATCAATGGGGAAGGTATTGTAGTACGATTCCAATCTCAGCGTGTTGCGACTCCATCAGACATAAACAATTTACCATTGTTAGACAGTGAATTTATTAAGAATACTGTATGGGTAGATGAAAACAGTGACGGTAACTGGGCTGTATATCGTAAGGGAATTAACTACCAATATGATAGAGAAGTTACTAAGGCTTCTTCTAGTACTTTTGGTAGTGCAGTAGCATATACTCCTAGAATAGGTTATCTATTCGCAGATGCGGGGTTAGGAAAAGTATATCGCTATGTATTGAATGGATTGACCAATGAATATGACAATATTCAAACATTAACTCAAGGTACAAGTTTTGGCTCACAAGTATTAATTGTCAATAACACAATATTTGTTTCTGAACCAACTAGCGGTACTCCTAAAGTTTACATTTATTATGTTAACGATAGTATATTATCAGATGACATTATAACTTATCAAACTGCAATCAGTGCACCAGGTGGTGTAACTAATTGGGGCAGTTCGATATCAGCATCAAGCGATGGTAATTGGCTATACGTTTCAGATGTTGATAACAATCAGGTTTATGTTTACAGACGCCAAAGTTTTGAAGTTGATGCTGGTTACTTAACTGTAGGTAAAACTTACGCAATTACTAATGTAGGTGATACGGATTTTGCAACAATAAGCACCACACCAACTACAACCTATAATCAAATAGGCGAAGTGTTCATCGCTTCAGGCACCGGAACAGTTGGAGAAACAGGTAGAGCAAGACAAGTAAATTATGAATTAGTCAATATTATTGATGGTTCTGTTCTAGGTTTGTCTAGCGGAGATAATTTCGGTCATTCAATATCAACGGATTACAATGGTGATACAGTCGTAATTGGCGCGCCATATGTTGACTATAGCGGTTCAATATTAAATTGGGGTAAGGCTTATGCGTATAGCAGAAGCATACAAACATTTGAAGCACAACTTAATACTTCGGGACTTCAAACTTTTAATTTGGCTTGGACAGGCACTACATTAAATTCTGCAACAACACAAGTATATGCTTCAAATCAAATTGGAGTTAACGTAGACTTTACAGGGTATGAAAATTATCCTATAGTATTCAGTGGTTCTAATTTTGGTAGCACTGGCTTGCAGGCTAATAAAGTTTATTACATTAATACTGTAGTAAGTTCAACTAGAATTACAGTCAAAGAATCACGTTCAAGTTCTACTTCAGTAACATTAGCACCTGAAGCAGGTCTAACAATTAACGGATATTTACAACTTGAACCATTATATGTAACTGTTAACGGAACATTAATTGCAGATAATAACTATAGTGTAATAGGTTCAAGTTTCTATTATACTGCTCCATTAATGGCAGGTGATATTATTAATATTAGTGGAGACAAGTTCACATTAATTCAATCATTTACTACAGGAAACGATCCTAGAGTAGGTGTTCAATATGGATACAGCGTAGCAGTAAATAACGCAGGTACAGACCTATTAATAGGTGCACCGTTTGATTTATCAGATGAAAACGAAGAAGGCGGCGTATACCGTTATACAAATGGTGGAAGTAAATATGGTGTAGTTATAGGTACTAACGAAGTAAATGTAACTACTAATAGAACAATATTAATTAATGGTTACAGCGTTACAATACCACCGGGTAATGCTACAGTAGCAGCCAATGCAATCATTCAAGAAAAGATTACTAACATAACAGCGGGTGCAACCGACGACAATAAACTTATTATTCAGGTAATTAATACTGACTTGGCACAGCCTAATGAAAAACTATTGCTATCAGCATTAAACTCAAACACATTGTCTGAGTTAGGAATTAATGTATATACTCAAACACAAGTAATTAGATCTCCTCATGCTGTTGGCCCAACTCAATTTGGTTATAATATTAAATTCAATGAATTAAATTCAGTTGTAATTAGCGCACCGGTCGGCATACGTTTTGCTGGCACACGTTTTGATTTCAGTGATGACGAAACATTAGAGAACGATACAATATTTGATAATAATGCTACACAGTCTGTAGATACAAGTCCAAATTGTGGCGCAGTATATATGTTTGATTATTTGGCTAACTATAATGAAAGTCTAAATGATCCTGGTCAATATGTATATGCACAAAGTGTTAATAACTTGAATTTAGAATATGGATTTAATCCGCTATATGGTCAAGCACTATCGTTTTCTAATAACAGAGTATTAATAGGTTCTCCAAACTTTTTACCTGAAGTCTATGATGGTCAAGTAGTAATATATATTAATCCTACAGGTGAATCTGATTGGTCTGTATATAGAGAATCTTCTCCAATTGTAGATATTAATAAAATTAAAAACATACAATTGTTTAGTGCAGAAACTAATAACACACTTGTTAATTTAGATTACATTGACCCACTGCAAGGCAAGATATTAGGTGCATGTAGAGAAAATATCGATGTGGTATCAAATAACGATCCAGCAAGATATAATAGTACTGACGCAGATCAGCCAGGTATGACATGGGGATCAAAACAAGTTGGTCAACTTTGGTTTAACACAACAAATGTACGCTTTGTAAATTATCATCAAAACAATGATGCAAATTATAATGCAAAATATTGGGGAACTGTTTTCCCAGGTAGTGACGTTGCTGTATACAGTTGGGTATCAAGTAATGTTCCACCAAGTGAGTATACAGGCCCGGGTACACCGTTTGACATAACACTATTCTCAACACAAAATATATTAAGCGCAAGTGATGTAGTTACTCCATTGTATTTCTTTTGGGTAAGAAATAGTAATTTAATCTTTAGAAAAGAAGGTAAAACGTTATCTGACTCTATTATTGAAACATACATCACTAATCCAAAAAATTCAGGCATTGGTTTCTTTGCACCTTTGTTACAGAACGTGTATGCAATATACAATTGTGATCAATATTATAACGCAAATGACTCAGTATTGCATATCGGATATTCAAATGGTAGAGGCGACGATACAGGACATAATGAGTATACATTAATAAGAGCAAATTATGCTGATGACTTCTTACCTGGATTGCCAAACGAATTATTAACACATGGATTTGATGCAAATATACATGGCAATACTCCTACAGGAAATAATAGACCTGAGTCATTGTATGATAGAATGCTAGACAGTTTATCCGGGGTAGACGAAACCGGTGAAGTAGTACCTAATCCATGGTTGCCAAAGGCAGTGCAATCAGGTGTATTAGCAAGACCTCGTCAAAGTTTCTTCTTTGACAGATTTGAAGCATTAAAGAATTATCTAACTTATGCTAATGAAGTATTAGCACAGTTCCCAATTTCTGAAACAAGAAGAAATGCAAGTTTCTTGTTTGCAGAAGGAGAATTCTTTAATACTACAGACTACTGGGAGTATGTCAATTGGTGGGCAACTGGATACGATAATAATACTAAATCGGTATTGCAAGTTCAAATTTATGCAGACCTAGCAACATTAACAGTACCCGTAAATACAATTGTTACTGTTAATACTAACGGAGATGGTAAGTTTGAAGTATATCGTTACGACGGTGACGGTGTATGGTCACGAATTGGATTACAACAAGGTACAATACAATTCAAATTGTATCTATGGGATTACGCAGCCGGCAAGACAGGCTTCGGCGACAACTTCTTTGATACCAGCGCATATGATGAGTTCCCAAGCGAAGAAACACGTTATATTATTCGTGCATTAAACGAACAAATTTATACTGATGAATTGTTAATATTCAGAAACAAATCATTAGTGCTGTTATTTGAATATATTCAAAGTGAAACTGATGAATCGCAAAATTATCTACCTTGGTTAAATAAAACTTCATTGGTTGATGTGTCACACAAGATTCGTGAACTACGTCCTATTGAAGTATTCCAAAGCGATAATCAAGATTTCTTGGCAGGTTATATCAATGAGGTAAAACCATATCACGTTGTGGTTAAAGAATTTGTATTCAAGTACACAGGAGAAGAAGTATTTGAAGGTAACATCACTGACTTTGATCTTCCTGCAACATATAATGCATCATTGCAACAATATATTACTCCTGAATTGGTACAGAGTAACGTATCATTAGATAGTCAATATCTACCAACTAGTCCAATATGGCAAACTCAACCATATAATCAATGGTTCCAAAATAGAGGCGTAAGTATAGGTGGTCAAACAGAATTTGAAATCACTATATTGACTTCTTACCTGACATTGGGTACAAGAGTTGTACTTGTTGATAACGCACAGGGTTTCCCAATCAATGGTGTTATAAGAATTGGAGAAGAATTAATTAGTTACTCATATGTAGATAGAGCAACTAACGCACTAAGTGGTATCATAAGAGGATACAACAATACCCCTATATCTGATCATATACCGGGTGAAAAAATATTAATTGATTTACCTCCTGTAATTATACTGAATGGTGGTAGAGGATACATTGACCCTCCTAGAGTTATAGCATATGTTGATGAAGCCGTGTACGGCGCCCCATTAAGAGCAGCCGTACTAGAAGCAGTTATGACATTGGATTCTGTATTACAAATTAATGTAATTGATCCAGGTCAAGGATATCCAGTATTACCTGAAATCAGAATCGACCCGGCAATACAAATTATCTTTACAAGTGCAGACGTAAACTCATTAACCAATACTATTAGACTATATGCTCCTAACTTACGTACCGGAGACTTGATACAGTATAGAAAAGGTGAAATAGGTAGTGCTATTGGTGGTCTAGTAGACAGACAATGGTACTATGTAAACTTATTAGAAAGTGATCCAACATCAGTAATTGGATTATATTCAAGTTACGGGGATGCATTAAACGATAGAGATAGGATTCAAATTTACAATGACGGTAGTGGTAATGACCACACATTGAATTTAGGTGCTAAGGCTAGTGCTATCAGTTCTGCAAGTCCTGTGCGTGAAAACAATATCAAACTACGTTTTGATAGAACAACGTACACCTCACAAGTTCAAGATTGGGAAGCAGGTCAGTATTATGGTGCTTTCTTTGCAGGAAGTTATTCTAATAGCGAGAAAGTTTCTAGTTCTGCGGTACAGTTATATTCAACTCAACCACCGATTGAAGATATCCTTGCATCAGCACAGGGTGTAGCGTTTGAAATTATCAGTGTTGTAAATGATAGAGATTTAACTTGGTCAAGTTTTGTACGCACTGTGGATAGAACAGTTAGTACAGGAAGTTTAATTAGACTAAAGCCTTATGATGATGGCGCTGGTGATCCAAATAGTTCAGGTTCAACTATTGGCTTCTATGTTGGAATGCCAATTAAATTTAGTGGACAAATTCCTAGCCCATTAGTTACAGGGACAACTTACTATGTTCATAGTATAGTTAATATCACAGACTTTACTGTATCCGCTACTGAAAACGGACCACAATTAACTGGCTTTAGCACTGTTGTCATCCCTTCTGCTCCAGGAGCCTTCGCATATGTTGGACAAGTTGTTGATACGGCGGTATTGACAGTAAACTACCCAGGTATCTTAACTGCGACTGCAACACAGGCAGCAACTAATAGAGTAACAGTACCGTTAAGTGATATAGGTACTGGAGGAACTGTCGGGTTCTACGTTGGACTGCCATTGTTCTTTACAGGAACAACATACGGTGGTGTTACACAAAATCAAGTTTATTATGTGACTACAGTTGTTGACAATCAGACATTTACTATGTCTGAATCAAACGATCCGTTAATGCTAAGTGTTGTAGCAACTACAACAGGTACCGATGTAATAACAATTGAAAGTAATGATAACTTAACCGTTAACGAACCGGTAATATTTAATCAAATGCAAATTGCAGGGTCCGATGTTACATCATTTGGTGGACTAGTATCAGGTACAACATATTATGTTGCAGAAATTGTAAGTGCTACTCAAATTAAAGTATCTGCTACTATTAACGGAACAATATTTAGCCTAACAACTGTATCTGCCGCAAGTAATACCGGATGTACATTAACAAGTCAAATTAACACACTACCTTTAACTACTGCTACAGGTTCAATGACTGTAAACGTTTCGTTGCCAGTAAGTCCTGGTCAAGTTAATGGTCAGCAATTTATACTCTATGAAACATCAGGTCAATATGCAGACATAGATGTTCCAGGTAGTGAAATTACTAATTTAATTGAAAGAACATTAACAGCGACCTTAGAAAACAATAAGATTGGAGTCAAAACTTCAACAGGCGGCGTTGACAATTTTTATGTCGATATGCCTATTCAAGTAGAGACACCCCCAGCTGGCTCGTTATTGACAGCAGGTGTAACTTATTACATAGAAGAGTATACTGGATTAGAAGATCCAATGAATCCGGGTACATATTTCCCTGCATTAGAAACAGAGGTCTATAATACTGACGGTTCTTATAACATTTTAAATTGCGATTCTACAGACAACCTATATGTTGGAATGCCAATTATATTCACTGGTCAATCATTAGGTGGAATCGTTATTAGCGATGAATATTATGTAAGATATTTTGTAACAGATGCTGGCAGTTTTGTTGTTGGTAAATCATATACTATTGAAGTTCCGGGTACAACTAATTTCGTTGCTATTGGAGCAGCGGATAATAATCCTGGTACTACATTTACTGCAACTGGTGTCGGTAGCGGTACAGGTACAGCCTATGGATTACATCCAAGTGTTGGTGGTACTAAATTTAAGATATCTGCAACAGACGGTGGACCAGTTAAAACATTAACAACATCTAATGGATTAATGACCGGTACTGGAGATCCATATATCAAGTTAAGTGGCACAACATTGGGCTATACTAATACAGACTTCAATTTAGTACAGTTCCCAAGTTCAAGTGAAGTATCACCAACACTGCCAATATTTGACGTAAGTTACATACTCGGTGGATATAGAGTATTAATAACAAACGGAGGCTATGGTTTTGCAGTAGATAACCAACTTGTAATTACAGGTGATCAATTAGGTGGAACAAGTCCTGCCAATGATTTAACTATGATAGTTAACACGATTGATACAAGCGGCGGACCTGGCGTTGCTGGTAGAATTACTGATGTAATTTGCTCAGGTACGGTTCCTGGTGCAAAAGAAAGATATTACTTGAAAGTAATAACACCAAATCAATTTGAAGTTTATTCTGATCCATTGATGCAAGTTCCTGTAAGTGGAATCGATTTCCCATTCGTAGGGTTTACAACAACTACTGCTACAGCAGTTACAGCATCAAATGATAGAGTTACTGTTACAAGTTCAGCAGAGTTTAATCTCAATGATCCAGTAGTCTTTACAGGAACAATATTCTCAGCAGAAATTTCTTTAGGACAAACATATTACATTTATGATAAACCAACATCAACCACTGTAAGATTAACAACCAATCCAGGTGGAAGCGTAATTAATTTTGCAAGCAATGCAAGTGGTTCTATGACGATGGCTAAGGCAGGCAGTTTTGCATTGTTACCTGAACCATTCTATTTCAATCAAAGCATTGTGAAATTTAATAACAGAGTTTATATCTGTGTGATCAGTAATAATGATGATGAATTTATATTTGGTAAGTGGGAATTATTAGATCCTTCTGATCGTAGATTGAATGCATTAGATAGAACAATTGGTTACTATCAGCCAACTGATAATATGCCAGGTGTTGATTTAACTCAACTGTACACTGGTATCACGTATCCAAATTCAACATACTTAGGAAATCCTTTTGCTCCGGCAGAGCAGTTCACATTAGACACTGTATTACAAGGACAAGAATTCTATCCTACTGAAGTTGACATTACATCAGTATTGTGGAACGGCTCTCATTATTTAGCCGCAGCAAACATACCAACATATTCGGCTGTATTGGGAAGCGCAACTGGCGATAGTTGGGCAATTGCTAAATTAGCAAATGTTGGTATCGGCGCAACCGATATCATTTATGCAGGTGGATATTATATTATTACTTCTACAAATAGTGCAACACCTATCTATAGAAGTAATGACGGAATTACTTGGACAACTAACGGGTACTTCACTCCATATGGTTCTACTCCATATGATGATATACCGTATGATATGACTTCAATTAATATAGCGGCATTGTCACTATATTCTGTTGCATACAAGAACGGGTATTACATGGCAGTAGGTGATAGTATTGTACGCAGTGATGATACTTACGTTTGGAGAGAAAGTTTCAACTTTAATACTGTATTGAATAATACATTATATGGTGTTGCACCTATAACATTGTTATCAGGTCCAGTAACTATATTTGATGGTTTCATTGCTGTAGGTAAAGGTCAGCGTTATGACTATTCAACTGGATTGACACAGATAGTTGACACTAACATTATTGTTCAAACAACTGATGGAATAGCATGGACTCAACTTCCTTCTGCAACTAAGAAGGGAATGTATGGAGTTACTTCTAACAGTTCTATTGCATTGATTGTCGGTGAAGATGGTATAATTTACTATTCACAAAACGGAACAGATTGGATTGGCGTAACTGAAACACAAGTAACAGGTATCAATGGTTCTACTGACGTATTGGGTATTAGTTCAATAAGCGGACTAGCAGTAAATGATGCTGTTAGATTTACAGATTCATTCGATGTTTTGAGTAGCGGTACAACATACTATGTACATACTGTAATATCTTCTACACAGATTCAAATTACAGATGCAATTGGTAATCCTCCAATCGACTTGTCAGGTGCAGGTTCTATACCAGCACAAACAATTATGTACAAGTACCCAAGAACAGAAACATTACGTGATGTTCTTTGGGCTAACTCACAATTTATGGCAGTAGGCGATTTGGGTAGAATCACGACTAGCCCAGACGGTGTAACTTGGACTGAAAGAACTTCAGGAACAGTTGAGAATTTGAATGGTCTAAACTATGTTTCAGGAAATACTTGGGTTGTGGTCGGTGACAATAACACAATCCTAAAGAGTATAGACAACGGAGTAACGTGGGAAAGTTCTTCATTGTTTGTAGTAGCACCCACTGTATATGACGTAGTAGGTGACCCATTCCAAGCAGGTTACGGTCCAGAAGAATTAGTACCAGGTGTTGTAACGGATGAATTAACAATGACTGTAACTACTCGTCCTGGAACAAACTGGCCAATAACTACATACGGACATAGTGGTTATAACGTAGTCTCATATGAATTTACTCCAACGTCAGCATCACAAACGGTATATGATTGGACAGGAAGCGTGTTAAGTCCTGCTCAAATAGCATGCTTTGTGATAGACGGGGCAACAGGTTTAAGCACTTCATTGTATGAAACACTTGATTACACTGTAGATTATATAAATGAAACGTTAACATTAAACACTCCTTTGAACTATTTGAGTCCATCAACAGATAGATTAAGAGTAGATGTGTACGAAGTTGGTAACGGAGACCAGTTAGTTAAGGCAAATACAAAAACTGATCCTATCAGAAACAACACAGTGACTGGATTTGACGAAATATATTTAAACTGTAATTACTCAGAGTTATATTTCCAAGGCAGCGGTGTAATAAGACCGGGTTCACATTCAATTGAAGTGACAGCAGTTGCAACAAACGGTACTAATAATACCATCGTTTGTGACGATGTAACTCAGTTCACAGTTAATTCTCCTATATACTTCCAAGGTGTAACGTTTGGTAATGTTATAGAAGATACCATATATTATGTTAAGTCAATCAGTACTGTAACAAGTAGTATCACCGTTTCTGCAAGTTATAATGCAATAACAGGTACGGCTGGACCAACATTAATATTGACTACTGCAACCGGGTCAATGACTGCAATTATACAAACTGGTACAGGTAGTGTTTGGACCGACCCTGCTGTTTATCATAATGGTACTAAATTAGTACTAGGTAAAACGAATGCAGTAACTAGAACCAAATCTTCAAATAATGCTATAACTACAAACTCAACGGGCGGATTAATTGTTAATACTCCTATAGTGTTTAGCAACACGATGTTTGGTGGTGTATTAATTCCGCAAACAGTTTATTATATTAGTGCTATTATAGATAGTAATGAATTTACGGTATCTGCAACACCAGGCGGCTCAGTTATTCCATTAACAAACGCAACAGGTGGTGCATCATTTGTAACAAATGATTTTGCATTTGGTATACAACCCAATGGTGTTTCTGCTAAGATGGTATTAGCGGCCCAATATGATAATTCTGTAGACTATCTAGTATACAGTGTGTTTGGGGAAACAACACCTGATCAATATGCATTCACTATACCTGAAGTTCAGTTGTTTACTGGTGATGGTTCTACATCTTCATTTGCACTAAACAATTATGTGGGTGAAGATAATCCATATAATGCAATTGTAGAAATTAATGGATTAAGAATTACACAGGCATTGTATACAATTAGTAGCGTTACTAATACAATATTATTTGATAGTCCTCCACCAAATGGAAGCACTGTTGCGGTAACCACATACAATTCAACTGATCGTCAATACTTTAATTCACAATATGGTATTACAGGAACTCCTGGTTCAGCGTTCGTACAAATTGTTGTAGAAAGTACTAATCACAGTGAGTTCCCGTTTGATGCGGTAATAAATGCAGGTGATTTTGATATTGGATACGAATATGTAATTGACACCGTAGGTACTACAGACTTTACTCTTATCGGTGCAGCAAGTAATACTCCAGGATTATCATTTATAGCAACCGGTGCAGGAACCGGTACAGGTACTGCCTTCGTAGGTTATGATACTACTGCATTTGATGAAGAACTTAATTGGTTAACATGCGCACCCGGATATGATACGACCGGGTTAAATGTAGGTGATTCAATCGTATTTACAGCCCCAACTCTAGATGGTATTGTTGCAGGCACAACATACTTTATCACTGAGATATGGAATAGTACACAGTTTGTTATAAGTGATCAATTGTCAGGAACAGCATTAACATTGACAGACGATACAGGTTCAATGATTGCTACTGTTAATGGATTGACTGTTGCAGATATTACAAATATTAACAATAGTATTACACCGGCATTAGCAACTACTAATGCAACTGCAACAAATATCACAACTGTAAGTGCAGGAGCATTTGTAATAGGTAGACCTTATGTTATTGCAACTATAGGAACCACTGACTTCACGTTGATAGGTGCCGCAAGTAATACTGTAGGTGAGACGTTTGTTGCTACAGGTGCAGGTACTGGAACGGGTACTGCGGATTACTATGATATCACAGTAACTTCTACACTAAACTTTGTTGTAGGACAAACAATACAGTTTAAGGGCACTGCATTTGGCACACTTAATACGACTGGTTTAATATATTTCGTAAAATACTTTAGTGCTGGATCAGTGGTCATTGCAGACGAAAACGGAAACGTAGTAACATTAACAAACGATACAGGAAATGTAATTTGTATAGTTGGTGGAACTCCTGCAGTAAGAGTTACAACTGGAGTACCACACAATTTAACAGAAAATACATTGGTTAGAATTGACGGTGTTCAAGGTAGTACACAGTTGAACAATAATATATATTACGTTAAAATTGTTACGACACAGATAGTTGATTTGTATCTGCAAGCATACAATCCTGGACCAACTGCTACAAATTATCCAGTAACAGATGTATCTACTTACACGGGTGGTGGATACATTTGGAGAGATGGTTTGTTCATTATAACTACAACAACTGCGACAGAAACTTTTGCTACTACAAATAGAATTTCAGTAGCATCTAATTCAGAATTAGTTGTAGATACTCCTGTAATCTTTACCTCTCCAGGAATAGATATAGATGATCCAATAATGGGTAACATTATTGCAGGAAGAACATATTATGTGAAAGAAAAAGTTGGTCTAACATTGTTCACAATTTCTGAAACAAGAGGTGGTGACACGTTTGTTTTAACTAATGACACTCCTGCAAATACAGTTAACGTATCTCAATGGGAGCAGTACAACGTAGATCGCTTGTGGGTAACTGTAAATGGATATCGTGTACCGTCAAGCAAACTATATTTAAATAGTTACAATAACTTGAGTATATTGACAACTATTGTACCGGGTGATGAAGTTATTATTACCAGTATGGTACCAAACTCAACACCAGATGAAGAAGTATATCAGTTAATAGTAAATCAAAGAAATGAACCGGTAGTTTATAGAGCCAATACTTTAGCAAGAACATGGTTAACTGCCCCATTATATGAACTTGATGAGTACATTGAAGTGGATGACGTAACCAGACTTACAGACGTTAGCGTTCAGTCTGTGACTACGCCGGCCGCAGTAAATGGAATTTACACAATTGGTTTGGCAGCAGACAAGAACCTAATTTCTAACGTTACAATATACAATAACGACCCTGCAAGATTAGGATTAATACCAACAAGTGCATATGAAATTGTTGTAGAAGCATTGTCTCCGTTAGTAAAAATTACTGCCGGATCATATATACAGCCCGGTGATTCACTGACTGTTACAACATTGGAAGGTAAAATAATCTACATAAATGGAGAACAAATTAAGTTCGAAACAGTAGATTTAGTGAACAACAGACTGTCAGGATTACAGCGTGGATTCAATGCTACTGGAATTCAACCATACATTCCAATTTATTCAGAGGTTTATAGCAGATTGTCTAATAATATGCTTGCAGAACTAGATTATAATATGGTTTGGAACTCGTATGTATATAACACGGTTGATGGAGATCCATTGCAGATTAGTACAACAACCCCTGCTGAATTCTTATATCAGGATGTAACCTAAATGATAAATAAAGAAATGAACGAAAATAAGTCGAATAATACTGATAAAAAGGATCAGACCTCTTCTACCAAACCCAATGAGGTTGGGGGATTTTATTTCTCCTCAAGCGTGAAAATTTTTGATCCAAATTCAAAAGAAGTGCTAGTTCAGAAGCGAGGGGATGATTAATGTCTGTGATAACCTTATCATATAAAGTTGAGGGATTTCTCAAAATCTATGATCCAAATAATGGAGAAGTTTTTGTGGATAAACATAATGCCATCAACTATGAAAACATGAGTGAGGCTATAGCAGATACACTCAGCAGTCGTGGTTATGGTGAAATATACCAAATGGCTTTTGGAAATGGTGGTGCTAGCGTAGATGAAACAGGTATTATTACATATCTGCCGCCCAATACAACTGGGCAAAACGCCGCTCTTTATAATGAAACCTACGCTAAGATAGTAGACGATACTAGTGTTTTTAACCTAGACCCTACTAGAAACAAGATGACAGTCTTCCATACCACAGGAAGATTATATACAGATATTTTAGTCCAGTGTTTACTAGATTACGGTGAACCAGCTGGACAGGCTGCTTTTGATAACAGTACTCAAACTGACTCAAGTTATGTTTTTGACGAATTGGGATTATTAGCAAATTACGGTACGGATAGCAATGGAAATGTCATAACAAGACTATTGACCCATGTGATTTTCCACCCTGTACAAAAGTCTTTGAATAGACAGATACAGATAGATTATACGGTGAGGATTCAGAGCCTGACTAATTTAGTAACTATTTAAGATAAATAAATTCATCGGAGTGATTGATTATGGCATATACAATTGTTAAAAGTGATGGTACAGTTCTAACTACCATTGCTGACGGTACTAT
>Ga0129333_10000868_pt1 | contig 26554 bp, 23 predicted proteins | sample CPB6_08_DNA_FD_94474 | JGI IMG/M metagenome (GOLD analysis project Ga0129333, IMG submission 94474) | Freshwater to marine salinity gradient microbial communities from Chesapeake Bay, USA - CPBay_Sum_0.6_0.8_DNA | ecosystem: Environmental > Aquatic > Marine > Coastal | place: USA: Chesapeake... | reverse complement strand
GCCGAGGCGCGCACCGAGGCCCGTTCGGCCGGCGGCGCACCGATGTGGTCGCCGCTCGCCGGTGAGGTGGCCGACTACTACATCGCCATGGGTCAGACCGCCGAGAACGTGCGCGAGGTCGAGGGTGTGACGCGCGAGGAGATGGACCAGTTCGCCAAGTTGAGCCAGGATCGTGCGAGCGCGAACGTCGCCAACGGTTTCTTCGCCGACGAGATCACCCCGCTCACGTTGCCCGACGGCACCGTGGTCGACAAGGACGACTGTCCGCGTGAAGGAACCACACTCGAGGGTCTCGGATCGCTCAAGCCGGCGTTCCGTCCCGATGGTCAGATCACGGCCGGCAACGCGTGTCCGTTGAACGACGGCGCGGCCGCAGTGATGGTGATGAGCGACACCAAGGCCAAGGCGCTCGGTCTGAAGCCGCTCGCCCGTGTGGTGTCGTCGGGTGTGTCGGCGTTGAGTCCCGAGATCATGGGCCTCGGTCCGATCGAAGCGAGCCGTCAGGCTCTGAAGCGCGCCGGTCTCTCGATCGATCAGATCGATCTGGTGGAGATCAATGAGGCCTTCGCCGCGCAGGTGATCCCGTCGGCCAAGCACCTCGGAATCTCGTGGGACAAGTTGAACGTGCACGGTGGTGCGATCGCCCTCGGTCATCCGTTCGGCATGACCGGTGCGCGCATCATGACGACACTCATTCACGGACTCCAGGAGACCGACAAGCGGTACGGCCTCGAGACCATGTGCGTGGGTGGTGGCCAGGGTCTGGCCATGATCGTCGAGCGTCTCAGCTGATCGCCGGCGCCGGAAGTTTGCGCGCCAGATAGCGCGCGATCACGCCGATCGCCAACAGTCCGAGTCCGGCCACGCCGAAGATGGTGCGGGCCGAAAGGTGTCCGTACCCCCACGTCGCGAGCATGGCCACGGTGGCCGCGATGAGTTGATTGCACGCACCCGCCAAGCCCTGGGCCGCGCTCGCGCGTCCGGGCGGGGCGCCGGTGGCGAGCATGCCACTCGCGGCGGGCTGGGCGGCGGCCTGGAAACTCGCCTCCACCACTCCGAACATGATCGGTGCCCACGGCACGGCGAAGAGTCCGTACGTGGCGGTGAGTGGCGCGATGAACAACAACGACACGAAGGCCACGCGCACTCGGTTCGTGCGGTCGGCCAAGCGTCCTCCGAAACGCGACAAGAGCACGAACGGTGCGGCGTAGGCGGCGAGACTCAGACCGACGACCATGTCGCTCGCGCCGATGTCGGTGAGATAGCGATCCCACAGGCTGTCGTAGATGCCGACCGGAAGTGCGATGGCCACGAGGAAGAGGATCGGAACGAGGACCGAGCGCTGGCGAAGCAGTCCGAAGGCGAGTCGATTCGACTCGCCGGTGCGCACGAGTTTGGGCAGGCTCTGGCTGCCGACGATCAACGTGGCCAGAGTCGCAGTAGTAGCGAAGAGCACGAAGGGCCAACGAAGACCGAGTGGGCCCACGAGAAAGCCACCGATGACCGGCCCGGTCACGAAACCACCGAGTTCGATGCCGCGCATCGCCCCCATGCGCTCGGAGGTTCCGCTCGTCGACAGCGAGGCCATGAGTGCGTAGGCCGGGGGAAAGAAGCATCCGGTCGACATGCCTCCGATGGCCCGGGCGAGCACGAAGATCCCGAGCGACGATCCGGTGGCGAAGATCAGGTTGGCGGCGATGGCGAGCAGAGTGCCGAGAATCAACAACGTCTTGGCGTGTCCGCGATCGGCGAGCGGTGCCACGAGCACCATCATCATGAACGACGACAAGAACGCCGCCGCCGCGATGAAGCCGAGTCCGGCATCGGTGAATCCGTAGCGGTCCTGCAGGTTGCCCATGAGGGCGAACACGAGGCTGTTGCTGGCCGCCAGGATGAACGCCGACGCGAGAAGAATCCGTTCGGTGGTGCGAGTGGATGTCATGTCAGCCGCGCGCCCAATCGACGGCCGCGTCGCTGATCTCGGGCCAGAGGCGCAGAGCATCGGCCGACCATTGGTCGAAGTCGCGGTTGGTGAGGGCTACAAGCGCGAGATCGAGTTCGGGATCGACCCAGGCCATGGTCCCGCTACCGCCGAAGTGCCCGAAGGTCGACGGTGAATTGCGAGTGCCGGTCCAGTGGGGCGACTTCTCGCCGCGGATCTCGATGCCGAGTCCCCACGGGTTAGGCGAGTACGAGCCGAGACCGGGGATCACGCCGCCGAGTTCGGGGAACTGCACCGACGTGGCCTCGCGCGCGGTCGCGGGGCTGACGAGGCGGGGATGCATGAGTTCGGCCACGAACGCCGCGGCGTCGTCGAGGGTGGAGAAGACGTTGTAGGCCGGCGAGCCACGCAGTTCGGAGTTGGTCATTCCGAGGGGCACGAACACGGCTTCACGTAGGTAGTCGGCGAAAGGCATACCGGCGCGATCGGCCACGTGACGCGCCACGGTTTCGATACCGGTGTTCGAGTAGATGCGCTTACGACCGGAGGCCATGAGCGGCTTGTCGCCGTCGAAGCCGAATCCGGACGCGTGCGCGAGGAGATGACGAACCGTTGCCGGCGCGACCGGCTCGTCGAGTGAAGTGATGCCCTCCTCGACGGCGATGAGTACCGCCCAGGCGGTCATCATCTTGGAGATCGACGCGAGTCGAAACGTCGCGGTTCGGTCGCCGCGCGTCGCGACGAGTTCTCCGTCGCGCAACATCGCGGCGGCCGCCCGTTCGACGGGCCACGTGTCGATCAGCGCGAGGACATCGGCCGCCGCGCGATCAGGCAAAGCCGGACGAGCGGATGAGTTCGGCCACCGCGAAAGCGAGATCGAGTCCCTGCCGCGCGTTGAGGCGCGGATCGCACACGGTGTGGTAGCGATCGACGAGGTCGGCCACCTGGAGATCGTCGGCGCCACCGAGGCATTCGGTCACGTTGTCGCCGGTGAGTTCCACGTGGATGCCGCCGGGCCAGGTTCCTTCGGCGCGGTGGGCGTTCACGAAGCCGGAGATCTCTCGGAGAATGTCGTCGAAGTGGCGGGTCTTGTGACCGCTCGTCGACGTGAAGGTGTTGGCGTGCATCGGATCGCAGGCCCACACCACCGGATGGCCGGCATCGGTGACCGCGCGTAGCAACGGGCGCAACGCGTCCTCCACTTTGTCGGCACCCATCCGACTGATGAGCGTGAGGCGGCCGGGCACGCGGGCCGGGTTGAGCGCTTGGCAGAGTTCGAGCACGTACTCGACATCGGTGGTTGCACCGATCTTGCAACCGACCGGGTTGCCCACGCCGCGAAGGAACTCGATGTGAGCGCCGTCGAGTTGCCGGGTGCGCTCGCCGATCCAGAGCATGTGCGCCGAGCAGTCGTACCAACCACCGGTGAGCGAGTCCTGGCGGGTGAGGGCTTCCTCGTAGCCGAGAAGGAGCGCTTCGTGGCTCGTGAAGACGTCGACTTCGTGGAGCGACGAAGTGTTCTCGGTGTCGACTCCGCAGGCCCGCATGAAACGAAGGGCGCGATCGATCTCGGTGGCGAGTTGTTCGTAGCGCTGACCTTCGGGGCTCGAGCCCACGAACTCCTGCGTCCACGCGTGAACCCGCGACAAGTCGGCGAAACCACCCTTGGTGAAGGCACGAACGAGGTTCAGCGTGCTGGCCGACTGGTGGTAGGCCTGCACGAGACGATCGGGATCGGGAATGCGGGCCGCCGGTGTGGGGGTGGGGTCGTTGACGATGTGGCCGCGGAAACTCGGGATCTCGAGGTCGCCGATCTTCTCGGTGGCGCTGCTGCGGGGCTTGGCGAACTGTCCGGCGATGCGGCCGACCTTCACCGTGGGCACGCCGAGGCTGTAAGTGAGGACCACGGCCATCTGCAGGATCACGCGCAACTTCTCGCGGATGTTGTTGGCCGAGAAGTCGTCGAAACTCTCGGCGCAGTCGCCAGCCTGCAGAAGGAATGCATTGCCGGCCGACACCTGAGCCAGGGCGTTCTGGAGCGAACGAGCCTCACCGGCGAAGACCAGCGGGGGATAGGAGGCGATCTGCTTCAGCGCCCGGTCGAGGTCGCCCTCATCGGGCCAATCGGGTTGCTGCACGACGGGAAAGGCGCGCCATGAGGTCGGGGTCCACGTCGAGGGCATGAAAAAAGCCTAACGACCCGGCACCAGAAGGCGCCGGGTCGTTTTGGAAAGGGAACGGATGGGAAAAAAGCCCGATGAATCAGGCGGCGAAGATGCCGTCGGCTTCTTCCTTGAGACCGGCCACGGCCCGGCTCACGAGACGACGAGCAGCCTCAGCGGTGACGCCCAACTTCTCGCCGACTTCACGGAAACTCTTGCGCTCACCGTCGATCAGCCCGAAGCGGGCCTCGACCGCGTAGCGGGCGCGGGCATCGAGGGTGTCGAGAAGCTTGGAGAGCTGCTCGGTCTCACCCTGGGCGATGATGTGGTCTTCGGGTGTGGGGTCGCCATTGGCCATGAGATCGCCGAGGGTGGCATCGCCGTCGTCGCCGATGGTCTTGTCGAGCGACACCGGGGTGGTCAGGCGGTGGAGTTCGGCGTTGGCGATGTCGAGCGTCTCACCGTCGCCACTGGCCTGACGCAGCGCGGCGCGCAGGCTGGCCGAGCGGTCACCGGGGATGCGGATGAGGCTGGCCTTCTGATCGAGCGCGCGGCCGATGGCCTGGCGGATCCAGAAGGTTGCGTAGGTGGAGAACTTGAAGCCACGACGCCAGTCGAACTTGTCGACCGCGTGCTCGAGACCGAGGTTGCCCTCCTGAATGAGATCGAGGAGATCCATGCCCTGGGGGAGCGGATAGCGGCGGGCGATGGAGACCACGAGGCGCAGGTTGGCGCGGATGAAGCGATCCTTGGCCTTGGCGGCTTCGCGGATGTCGCGATTGATGGCGGCACCCTTTTCGCCGGAAGCCTTGCGGGCGGCGGCTTCGCGGCCCTTTTCGATGGCCCGCGACAGGACGCGCTCGTCCTCGGCGGTGAGCAAGGGGACCTTGCCGATGTCGTTCAGGTAGATACCGATGGAATCGTTCATGATGTTGATCTCAACTGTTCGTCTGGTCTCGTTGATCCTCGGCCTCACGTGAAGTCCGGCACATCGGCTCGAACTCCACCCGCAATCGGGCAATAGAGGACAAGGGGGGTCGTTATTTGGGTGTCAAGAAACTCGGGTCGGAACTGGGGGGTCCCGAAGAGGGACCCGAAAGTTATCAGTTTCTTTGGGTTGTGGCTAGTCGAATGTGGGCGGTAACTTCGCCCGGTTTTTCGGCCAGAACCGGGCCGGACTTGAGGAGATTCCTGAGAATTTCCTCGGCCACTGAGCCGACCCGTCTGACCTGCGGAAACAGGGGTGAACCGTAGACTCGCCGACCGTGCCCGCCCCGTCGTTCGACCGTCCGCTCCGGATCGGCCTGTTCGGGGGCACCTTCGACCCGGTTCATGTGGGTCATCTGGTAACGGCCGTGAACGTCCGCCACGCCCTCGACCTCGACCGCGTGATCCTGATGGTGGCCAACATCCCCTGGCAGAAGGAAGGCCAACGCCGGATCACTCCGGCCACGGATCGTCTGGCCATGGTCGAGGCCGCGGTGCGTGGAGTGAAGGGTTTGGAAGCTGGTCGTTGGGAGATCGATCACGGGGGCGAGAGTTATACGGCGGACACGTTGCGGGCATTGCGGGATGCCGAACCCGAAGCCGAGATCTTCACCATCGTCGGTGACGACGCCGCTTCTGGTCTGACAACGTGGGAACGCTTCGAAGATGTGCTCGAACTGAGTCGGGTCGTGGTGGTCGACCGGCCGGGTGCGCCGGTGCAACTCTCCTCGGCCATCGACTGGATGCGTGTGGAGGTTCCGCGGCTCGAGGTGTCGAGCACCGATCTGCGTGCTCGTTTCGCCGATGGTCGACCGCTCGATTACCTGATCACCGACGAGGTGCTCGCCGTGATTCGCGAGCGGCATCTCTACGGCGCGGGATGTGATCGCTCGTGAGCGTGCTCGCGCGTCGTCGACGCCGGCGGACTCTCATCGCGCTGGCGAGTGGAATCGTCGTGATGGCGAGTCTGCCGGTATCGGCCGTGGTTGCTTGGCGCGCCGTTCGGGACTCGAAAGCTGCCGAAGCGGTGGTGGCCTTGCCCACGGTGGCGATTCCCACCACACCGACCGCGATTCTGGCCACGACCGACGAACAGAACTATCTCGCGTCGTTGAGCGTTCTGGCCATTGCCCCGAATGGCGCCGGCGGGACGATCATGTCGCTGCCGGTCGGCCTGGCCATGAACGGTCAACCGGAGGGTGAACCCAAGCGTCTCGCCGATGTGTACGGATCGGATGGCCCGGAAGCGCTGAAGACCGCGGTGGAGAGCCTGACCAACACGCAGATCGATCTGATCGCCGTGGAAGGGGTGGACGGGACCGGCGATCTGCTCGCGCGCGTCGGCACGATCGAGGCTCGGTTCTCGGCCGATGTGCTCGATTCGCAGGACGATCAGATCCGCAAGGTGGCCGATCAGGGGCCGAACTCGTTCACTCCGTTGCAAGCGGCGGCGGTGTTGGCGGCGCGCGATGGTGATCAGCCCGAGTCCGAGCGGCTTCCCTCGGTGAAGGCGTTGTGGGATGGAGTCGTGGGTGCGGTGGGCTCGGGCAAGATCGGCACTCAGCCGGCGCCGGTGATCGCCGATGTGGGGGCGCAGGTGCCCGCCGACATGGCGAGTTTCATGTCGGCGCTCTTCGCTGGGCCGGTGCGCACGTGGCAGATCGCCTATCAGCGTGTCGAGGATGACGAGGCGAACCCGGACGATGTCGATGTGTACGGCTACGACCTCGGTGAGATCGTGATGGTGCTCGCCACGGTGGCACCGAGCTCGATGGTGGCGGTGTTCCCCACCATCACCGTGCAGGTGGACAGTCCGTTCCCCGAATCGGAAACCGTTCGCCAGGCCGTGTACCGCCTCCTCTACATGGGGGCCAACGTGATGTTGGTGCGCAACGTGAGCAGCGTGCCGCCCGAAGTGACGACGATTCGTTACTCCGACGAGATGGATCGGGGTATCGCCGAACCACTTACGATCCTGCTCGACGAGATCGACTGGGAGAAGGCCACTGATCGCGTGGCCGGAATCGATCTGCAGATCATCCTCGGTCGGTCGTTCACGGGTTTCTTGGACGAGACTTCAACCATGTCGATGGACGAAGTGCTCGCCGCCGCCCTGGAGTCGTCCCCCGACGAATCGAACCCGGAATCGTCGGCGCCCTGATGACCACCAAGACCGACAGCCTCGACGTGGCGGTGGTTGCCGCCCGCACCGCCGATGACAAACAGGGCCTCGACACGATCGTCGTCCAGGTGGGCGAGATTCTGGCCATTACCGAGTACTTCGTGGTGACGAGCGCCCCCAACCGGCGTTTGGTGCGGGCCATCGCCGACGAGATCGAGACGCGCGTCAAAGAAGAATGCGATCGCTCACCGGGCCGGGTCGAGGGTCACCGCGAACAGCAGTGGGTGCTGATCGATTACGGCGACGTGGTGGTGCACGTGTTCCTTCAGGAGACGCGCGACTTCTACGAGATCGAGCGTCTTTACAAGGACGCACCTCGCTGCGAATGGCGCGCCTGACCTGTCGCGCGTGTGGTCGCTTCGTCGCCGAAGTGACCGACAGTGGCTGGCGGATCACCCTCAAAGCCGAAGGCGTGGAAGTGGTCGACGTGAGCGAGACCACTGCCGAAGCGGATTCGGCGTCGATCTGGTCGGACTTCGACGTGGTGGAGGCGCGGGCCGAGGAATGGCGAGACAAGGGCGTGTACGACCCGATGCCTCCGCCGCCCGATCCGCCGAATTCGGCGTTGGCGCTCACGTGTCCGTGTGGCCGGACGACTCGACACATCCGGCCTGGAACCGTGTGAGGGTTTGGGTCGCTGGCGGGTCGTTGGTATCGTTCAGCCGTCCCATTCGGGGCTGTAGCTCAGTTGGCAGAGCGCTTCCATGGCATGGAAGAGGTCAGGGGTTCAATTCCCCTCAGCTCCACAAGTAGTCGTCGGAAAGCGCGCCCTCCGTTCGGAGGTCGGTGCGAGGGTTGGATTCACTACTAATGGTGTGATCGATCACGAGTTGGGTCGTGCCGGCGAGTGAAACACTGTCGAAGTTGGATCGGCTTCGGTCACGAGTCATCGACCAGCGGGGTGGGGGACGGTGTTGAAACGGACTGCGATAATCATGGCCGCGTGGGCTGTGATCGCTGGCTGCGGGTCGTCGGAGTCTTCGGACCGGTTCGTGGGCGCATCGCTCGTCACATCGACGGAGCGAGCATCTCCTACGACGACGATGATCGTCGACGAGAGTTTTCCGGAGTTCACGTCGTCTGCGGATTTTTCGACCGGCACTTTCCAGCATGCCTGTGGGGCTTTTGCGTTGGTTCAGAACTCGCTCGACATCTCGCTGCTACAGGCCGTGGACGGTCGGTGGCAGACAGTCGAAGGTCCGTCATTCGCCTTACCCGAGCCAGCCGAACTCGCCGACCATCGGTTGATGGATGTCACCGGCGATGGGCAGCCCGAAGTGATCATGGTCTGGTACCCGGAGTTCTCGAGCCATACCTACGGGCATGTGTTGACGGCCGACTCAACCAATTGCGTTTGGGGTTATGCGCCGATTGTTCGCGGGTGTGGGGCCGACAGCCTGACGGCTGATCTCGAGATAGCAGATTCGGGCGAGATGTCGACCTTCGAGTTCCTGGCCTGTTGGGGTGGTTACCGGGACACCCTTTTGATGGTCTGGAATGACGAATTCGGGGTCTTCCTGACGGAGCCACCAAGTGGATCGTCCTATTGCGAATCGTTCGCCGACGACGCTCTCGACCTTCCGTTGGGTTTGTGCTCCGGTGGTTGGGCGGTTGCGATGGGTCAGGAAGCGATCGCAAGCGAAGGCATCGACGTCGAAGCGGATTCTCGTTTCGGACCGGGAACAAGGATGGCGGCGCTGGCGTATCAGCAGTTGAAGGGGCTCGAACTCACGGGGACGTTCGACGCAGAGACCTGGGCGGCGATGTATCCGGTTGGAGGCCCGGACGGCACGAACCTGGTGGAGTTCCCGGACTTCGATGGCGACGGAATCTCTTCGCCGCGCGAGATCGGCCACGCTTCCGGGGCGCTCGAGTAGCGGTGCACGTCGTCGGCGAAGTTCGGGGTATGGCAGGCTCGAGTCGATGCCGACCACCATCGAAGTAGTCAGAGACGAGATCACCACTAGCCGTGTCGCGACGCAGGCGAGCGCGCCGCTGGATGAAGGCCAAGCGCGACTTCGGGTCGATCGTTTCGCTCTCACCTCCAACAACATCACGTACGCCGCTTTCGGGGACGGTTTGCGCTACTGGGACTTCTTTCCCGTGCCCGACGACCAGCCCTCGCCCGATGAGCGACCCTGGGGTCGGGTGCCGGTGTGGGGGTACGCAACGGTGGTCGAATCGCGAAGCGACCAACTGACGGTCGGTGAACGCGCCTACGGCTATCTGCCGATGTCGGACGAACTGGTGGTGCAGCCCGGCCGGCGTGATGCCTCGGGCTTCACCGATGTAGCAGAACATCGCCGACCCATGGCCGCGGCCTACAACCGCTACGTTTTCCCCGGAGCCGATCCGTCGCACGACACTGCGTTCGAGCCGCACCAGATGGTTCTCTGGCCGCTCTTCATGACGTCGTTCATGATCGACGACTACCTGGCGAGTGAAGGCACCGATCGTCCGGAGATGTTCGGTGCCTCCATCGCCGTGATCTCGAGTGCGTCGAGCAAGACGGCCATCGGTGCCGCGCATCTGCTCGCCGCGCGTCCGGGAGTTCGCGTGGTTGGACTCACGTCAGCACGAAGTGCCGACTTCGTACGAGGTCTCGGCTGCTATTCATCGGTCCTCACCTACGACGAGATCTCGAGTTGCCCACTGGGAGATGCCGTGTACGTCGACATCGCCGGTGATCGCGCGGTCAACCACGCTGTGCATTCGCACTACGGAGACTCGCTCGCCCACAGCCTCGTGGTGGGTGGCACCCACTGGAACACCGAGGCGACGGCGTCCGGACCACTACCCGGCCCCAAACCCGAGTTCTTCTTCGCCCCGGCCCAGATCGCCTTGCGCACCAAGGAGTGGGGCCGTGACGGTCTCGACCAGCGCGTCGGTGCGGCCTGGCGTCGTTTCGCCACCTGGAGCAACGACTGGCTCCGGTTCGAAGAGACCAACGGGGCTGAGCCCGTGCGGTCGCTCTACGAATCGTTGGCCGCTGGTGTGGTCGACCCGCGGGTCGGCCACGTGTGCTCGCTTCTCGTCGGCTGAATCGGGGCTCGTCAGTCGACGAGTGAGTACGAGTTGAGCAGGTCGTCCTGGAGCACCTGGGCCGGCGCGCGATCGGTGCCCACCACGAGGTCCTCGGTGAGGGTCTCGCTTGCGTAGGTCCAGCCGGCCGGGAGAGTGAGCCTGGTCGCGAGTTCGGCGAGGTCCGACTCGACGAGGTTCGGATCGCGCTGTTGGCTCCAGCTCTGCATCACGAATCGACTGCCATCGGGGGCAGTGAGCACGAAGATGGTCGCGCCGGCGCGGAACATGAAAGTGGCCTTGCGATCGACGGTCTGCGGTGAGTACGGAATGCCCACCGACTTCGGGTCGGTGATCGTGACCGTCGCGTAGCGGTTCATCTCGATCCCACTGAGCGTCTTGGTGATCACATCGCCCTGATCGCGGCCTACTTCGTCCATCAGCCAATAACGAGGGCCGTTGGCCATGGCCAACACCACACCTTCGGCCTGCGCGACCGCGGGCGGATCGATGCTGGCCCACTGGTCGGCCGGGCAGTCATTGAGCGGAAACGTGTTGTACACGGTGGCCACGATGCCGTTTTCGGTGGGGGCGAGAAGGAGGAACTCGCAGTAGCGCTTGCCGCGCATCGACTCGGCGACAACTTCGGTGGTGGTCGACTCCACGGCGGCCGGTTCGGTTGCGGCCGGAGCCGTTGACGCTTCGGTGCTCGGCGCAGTGGTCGCCTCGTCACCACTGCCTCCGCACGCCGCGAGAGCAACGAGGGGCGCAACCAGAACGAACAATCGGGACAACGGGCGGCTCATCGAAGGAGTGTGCCATAGTGCCCGAGGTACGACCAAGGAGGTCCGGTGACAACCGACTGGATGGAACTCTCCCGGCGCGCATCGTTCGTGTCGCACCGGCTGATCGGCTGGATCTACTGGGACCCGCGGGCGATCGAGTACTTCACCGCGCTCGGTGTTCCCAACGGACTCGGGTATTACACCGCGAGTCGCGCCGCACCGTTGCTTCCGGCCGGCGCGGGAGCGGTGTCGGCCGCGTTCTATTCGATCCACCCGGCCTTCGTGAAGCTCACCGTCGAACACGCGTTGCAACACACCGACTGGAGATCGATCCACGAAGCCCGTAATCGCGCCGTGGGGGAAGGGTTGCGCGAGTTCGTGCCCGAGATCGTCGATTCCCTCGCTGCGATGGGCCCGCAGTTCTGGTCGGCCGCCGAATCGCTGCCGGATTCGGGCCGAGTGCTGTTCGCCGTTCATCGGGATGCGCCACGTCCGGACGACCAACTCGTCTCGGCGTGGCTGGCCGTCAACTGCCTGCGCGAATGGCGCGGCGACACGCATTTCGCCGTCCTGGCCACGCACGACATCAGCCGAGTGCAGGCCGGGATCCTGCACGACGCCCACCTGAATTACGGCGGCTGGATCCCGCGTAGTCGCGGGGCCGACGATGCCGCTCTGGCCGAGGCCTTCGCCGACTTGGAGGCGCGCGGACTCGCGGACAACGGAGCGGTGAACGAGGCCGGGTTGGCTCTGCGCGCTGAGATCGAACGGCGGACCGACGAGATCTGCGTGACGATGTGGAAGACGGTTGGTGAGTCGACGACATGTGAGTTCATCGACTTGGTGGAGCCGGTGGGGGAGCGTCTCCTGCGGCGCATCGACGACACCGCCGGGCCGGACTGGATGCCCGCGGCACGCGAACGGCGACCGGGCTGACAATAGGCGTCGGTGCGCACACGACCCGACGAGTGACTGGACAAATGAAAAGGGCCGGTGCCACACGAATGCGACACCGGCCCTTTCGGGGGTTCTTGGCGACTAGGCGCGCAGTCCCTTGTTGATCGCGTTGAACACGGCATCCTTCAGCGGGATCATTCCCGCCACGATGGCGCCATTGGCAACGACATTGATCCACTCGTCGTCGTGGCTCCAGCCCCAACCAGCGAGTACGTGGCCCCAATCACCCATCAGCCAGATCATCAGAATCGAGATGCCGAGTGTGAGGTTGGCGCCGATCACCGGGAGCTTGCCCACCGTGTCGCCGAGACCGATGGTCCCGAGGATCGAGTGGAGCACTTTCATGACCGCCTCGAGGAGGATGGCCATCACGATGAACAGTGCAACTGTGTACATGTGTTTCCCTTTCGGTAGGTGCGGTCCGTGGCCGCGTGGGCAAGGTATGAAGACGAAATGTCAAATGTGGTGGATGTCACAGAAATTGACTCTGTGAGCAGGACATTCGTCATTAGTTCACCGGCACGCGAGGTCGTGGAAGCAAGGATGGGGCGATGAGGGCGGTCCGACGTACCGATGACGGAGTCCGCGTGGTGGAGGTCGACAGACCCCAAGGTGACGGTGTGGTCGTGTCGGTCGAGGTGGCCGGGATCTGCGGCAGCGACGTGCACATGCTCGAGATGGGCCCGAGCCCGATCACCATGGGTCACGAGTTCGGCGGTCGGTTGGCCGACGGCACCCTCGTGGCGGTTCGGCCCACTGGCATGTGCGGTACGTGTCGCATGTGCACGTCGGGTCGCTCGAACATCTGCCCCGATTCCATGGCCCGCTTCTTCGGTGGTGTGCTCGACGGCGGGTTCGCCGATCAGGTGCTCGTCGATCCGAACTGCATCTTTCCCATGCCGGCTGGCGCCACCCCGGGTGCGGCCGCTCTCGTGGAACCGATCGCCGTCGCGGTGCACGGTGTTCGACGGGTCGATCTCGTGGCCGGCCAGAAGGTCGCGGTGATCGGAGCCGGCAGTGTCGGACTCGCCGTGGTCGCCGTGCTCACTCACTTCGGAGTGGAGCCCCACGTGGAAGCGCGGTACGACCATCAACGGCGCGCGGTCGAGGCCCTCGGCGGAACAGTGGGCGCGCGCGGTCGGTACGACGTAGTGTTCGACGCGGTTGGTTCGCAGTCCGCGATCGACGGAGCGGTGCGAGCGTGCGAAACGGGCGGATCGATCGTCGAACTCGGTGTGTTCTGGGACGAAGTCGCCCTCCGGCGCGACGTGACCCTGCGCGAGATCAGCCTTCTGCCGGCGGTGTTCTACGCCCATGGTCACGACGACGACGATTTCGCCACGGCCATCCGCGTGCTCGACGCCACGCCCGGGATCGAGGAGATCCTCGTGACCCACCGGTTCCCGCTCGATGACGCCCGCCGAGCCTTCGAGGTCGCCACCGACCGCGCAAGTGGAGCGCTCAAGGTTCATCTGGTTGTATGAACCCATGACGATGATCATCATGCGGTACGACCTGCGCGTACCGCCCTCGGACAGTCCTGCCTCTGGAGTCTCCGCCTCGGGGCAGTACGGCGCCATGCTCGATCAGGTTCGCTGGGCCGATCGCATCGGGCTCGACATGGTGGTGCTCTCCGAACATCACGGAACCGAGGACGGCTTCATGCCGGCGCCGGTCACTCTGGCCGCCGCCGTCGGTGCCGCCACCGAACGAATCGGTATCAACATTTCGGCCGCGCTCGTGATCATGCACGACCCGGTCCGACTCGCCGAGCAACTCGCCACGGTCGACCTGATCTCCAAGGGCCGCACGAGCGTGATCTGCGGTACCGGCTATCGAGAGGAAGAGTTCGAGATGGCCGGTCTCGATTTCACCAAGCGGTTCGGCGTACTCGAAGAGACGGTGCGCGTGATGCGCGAAGCCTGGACCGGCGACTACTTCGACTACCTCGGTCGTCGCGTGCGAGTTCGCCCGCTGCCGCACACCCCCGGTGGACCTTTGCTGATGATGGGCGGTTCCACACCCGTCGCCGCGCGCCGCGCCGCGCGACTCAAGTGCTTCTTCCAGTCGGCCAACGACGATCCGGCCGTGGCCGAGGCCTACAACGAAGAATGCCAGAAGTTGGGGTTCCAGGGTTTCGTGATCCTGCCGCCCAAGGCGCCCGGTTTTGTCCACGTGACCGAGGATCCGGACCGCGATTGGGAGCGGCTCGCGCCGTACGTGATGCACGAAGCCCGCACGTATGCGCAGTGGCAGCGCCCCGGCCAGTCGTCGGTGGTGCACGTGCACAACTCCACGACCCTCGACGACGTGAAGGCGAGCGGCGTGTACGCCATCGCAACCCCCGATGAGTGCGTCGACCTCGCGCGCCGTTTCGGTTCGCTCACCATGCATCCGCTGATGGGTGGTATCCCGCCCGAGATCGCGGCCGAGAGTCTCGGACTCCTCGAATCGAAGGTGCTGCCGGTCCTGCGCGGTTAGCGCGGTTCAGAATGAGCCGATCACGCGTCCCACCACGTCGTCGACCAACGACGCCGAATCCTGGAACGACGACCGATTCCAGGTGAAGCGCCCGGTTGCATCGTTGCCGAGCACCGGTCGCAAACGCGGTCCGGCTCCGAACACGAGGACCGACGATCGCCGCCACGCACGCCAGGCGATGGCCAAGCCGATGATCGCCATCGCGCGGTGCTGCGGGTCGGCCGGCGGATCATCGGCGAGATCGAGGGCGCGCCCGACGAGCGCCGCGCCTTCGCGAGCCGCCTTGGCCCACGGTTCCACCGCCGGATCGTCGATCGGCAGGGCGGCCACCTCGGCCCACCAATCGCGAGACGGTCGAGCACCCGGCCAGTGCTCGTCGTCGGGGAACGCGGTCGCCTCGGCGAGACGACGCCACCCGTGTGCGTCGACGTAGTCGCTCCAGGCGGCTCGATGATCGCGACCGGCGCACCAAGCGAGTGCACTGCACAACGTGGGGAGCGAGGCGAGGGCGAACTCCATCGGGTTGATCAGCACTCCGGCGACGGCCTCGCGCAGTTGGGTCTCGCGCCCGGTGTACGGGCCGAGATGCAGCGCTTCCGACATGAGCGCGTCGTTCACCGGTGTGTTGTCCCACACGAGCGGGAGCCGACCACCGGTGGTCGCGGCCCGCTCACGAGCTTCGCGTGCCGTGATGCGGTCGTTCACCACGTGAGCACCCGTCCACATCACGAGGACGCGCGGATCGAGGTCCGTGCAGAGTTCGTCGAGGTAGGGCGAACGCTCCGAACCCGTGTAATGCGTCGGCACGAGCCAGACCTCGGTGGAGAACCGTGCCGCGATGTCGTTGGCGATGTCACGATGACGACGACCGGCGCCGAGCGCCGGAAGATCGTCGAAGCAAAGAGTGATGCCGTGCACGCCGGCCTCGACGACCGGGCGCAACTTGGCGACGACGTCGGTTGCCGTGGCCTCAGCACCGGGGGTGAGTCCCACCGAGATCCGCACGGAGTTCCGCGCGGCCAGCGCGGTGAATTCGGCGATCTCCTCGGTGGTGAACGGCTCGTTCCAGAACTCGCGGTGGCGGGGTTCGCTCTTGGGTGCCCACACGTACCAGTTACCGCCCCACTCGGCGATGCGATCGAGACACGTCGCGCGTTCGGTGAACGACCACGGTGGACCGTAGAAGCCCTCGATGACGCCGGCGATCATGGCTACGAGAACCTGATCGTCAGATCACGAGGTTGACCATGCGTCGGACGACGACGATCACCTTCTTCGGGTTGGCTCCGGCGAGGGCCGCAACCACCTTCTCGTCGGCCAGGGCGATCGCCTGCACCGTGGCCTGATCGGCATCGGCCGGCACCACGATTCGGGCCCGCACCTTGCCGTTGATCTGCACCGGGTACTCGATCGAGTCGTCGACGAGGAGGCTCGGATCGGGCTGCGGGAACGGTTCGTACGTGACCGAGTCGGAGTGGCCGAGCATGGCCCAGAGTTCATCGGCCAGATGCGGACACAACGGCGAAAGCATCTGCACGAGCGACCCAGCAACCTCCGACGGTGTGGAACCCGAGCGCGTGACCTCCTGGGTGAGCGCGTTGTTGAGTTCGATCAACTTCGCGATCGCCGTGTTGAACCGCAGGTTCTCCATGTCGTTGCGTACGCCATCGATGGTGCGGTGGAGGAGTCGACGGAGCTCTTCGGGCGCCGGTGTATCGGCGATGCGCAGGGATCCGGTGTCCTCGTCGACGAGGTTGCGCCACACACGCTGGAGGAAGCGCTGCATGCCCACGACGTCGCGGGTGTTCCACGGGCGACTCGCCTCGAGCGGACCCATGCTCATCTCGTAGAGCCTGAACGTGTCGGCCCCGAATTCGTCGTACATCTCGTCGGGGGTGACGATGTTCTTCAGGCTCTTGCCCATCTTGCCGTACTCGCGCGCGACCTTCTCGCCGTCGTACCAGTACTCACCGTCGCGTTCTTCCACGTCGGCCGCTGGCACCGGTTGGCCGCGCGGGTCGCGGTAGGCGAACGCCTGGATGTAACCCTGATTGAAGAGTCGATGGAACGGCTCACTGCTCGACACTCGTCCGAGGTCGAAGAGCACCTTGTGCCAGAAGCGGGCGTACAACAGATGGAGCACCGCATGCTCCACGCCGCCCACGTAGAGATCGACACCACCCGTGTGGCCCGTACGTCCGTCGCCACCGTCGGCTGGCCCCATCCAGTAGTTCTCCACCGCGGGATCGACGAAGTGTTCGGTGTTGGTCGGGTCGAGATAGCGGAGTTCGTACCAGCACGAGCCCGCCCACTGCGGCATGACGTTGATCTCGCGCCGATAACGACGCGGGCCGTCGCCGAGATCGAGCGTGACATCACGCCATTCGGCGGCGCGGGCGAGCGGCGGGATCGGATCGGTGACGTCGTCGTCGGGGTCGAGGGCCTGGGGTTTGAAGTCCTCGAGTTCGGGCAGGAGCACGGGCAACATCGACTCCGGCAACGCCACCGGTCGGCCGTCCTCGTCGTACACGATGGGGAACGGTTCACCCCAGTAACGCTGACGGCTGAAGAGCCAGTCGCGCAGTTTGTAGTTGATCGTGGCGTGACCGAGGTTGTTGGACTCGAGCCACGTGTTGACGACGCGCTTGCCCTCTTCGACGGAATCGAGCCCATCGAGCGACAAACCCTCGCGTGACGAGTTGATGTAGGTGCCTTCACCCACGAACGCCTCGGGCCACGGCGCGGTGTCGACGTGGTCGTCGGCGGGTGCCGGAATCGAGTGCGCCTCGAACCACGCGGCCGGCGGTCGCTGAATGGCCGGGATCGGCAAACCGAACTGGCGGGCGAACTCGAAGTCGCGTTGGTCGCCACACGGAACGGCCATGATCGCGCCGGTGCCGTAACCCGTCAGCACGTAGTCGGCGATCCAGACCGGGATCTCGGCGCCGGTCAGTGGATTGACGGCGTACGAACCGGTGAACTCGCCGGTCTTCTCGCGGCCTTCGGCGGTCCGATCGAGATCCTTGGTCGCCGCCGCTCGTACGCGATAAGCCTCGACGGCGGCACGTCGGTCGGCGGTCGTGAGTGTCTCGACGAGTGGGTGCTCGGGTGCGAGCACCATGAAGGTCGCACCGAACAACGTGTCGGGGCGGGTCGTGAAGACGGTGATCGCGCCGGCCGGGGACGCGAAGTCGACGCGAGCACCTTCACTGCGCCCGATCCAGTTGCGCTGCATCAACTTGATGGGCTCGGGCCAGTCGAGTCGGTCGAGGTCGTCGAGCAGGCGATCGGCGTAGGCCGTGATGCGCATCATCCACTGGCGCATGTTCTTCTTGAATACCGGATAGTTGCCGATGTCGCTACGACCGTCGGCGGTGACCTCTTCGTTGGCCAAGATCGTGCCGAGACCCGGACACCAGTTGACCGGCGCCTCGGAGAGATAGGCCAGCCGGAACGAATCGATCACGGAGTTGCGCTCGCCGGCGGTGAGTTCGGACCACGCGCGTCCGTCGGGCGCACTGCGTCGACCCGAATCGAACTCGGCGACGAGTTCGGTGATCGGCCGAGCGCGTCGCGCCTCGGTGTCGTACCACGAGTTGAACACCTGCAGGAAGATCCACTGGGTCCAGCGGTAGAAGGGTTCGTCGGTCGTGCTCACGCTGCGACGCGCATCGTGGCCGAGGCCGAGGCGACGCAATTGGCGACGCATGTTGGCCACGTTCGACTCGGTGTTCACTCGGGGATGCACACCGGTGGTGATCGCGTGCTGTTCGGCCGGCAGGCCGAAACTGTCGTACCCGAGCGCGTGCAGGACATTGAAGCCCATCATGCGCTTGTAGCGCGCGTACACGTCGGTGCCGATGTAACCGAGCGGATGTCCCACGTGAAGTCCCGCTCCACTCGGATACGGGAACATGTCGAGCACGAAGAGTTTCTGGCGTCCGGCGACCTTGTCGGGTTCGGCGAGTGGGCCGGCGGGATTGGGCGCCTCGAAGGTTCCCCGCTCCTCCCAGATGTCCTGCCATTTGGTCTCGATCCGAGCGGCGAGAGTCGAGTTGTAACGGAATCGCGGAGTGTCGTCACCGGATTGGTCCGGGGGAGGGGCCATGCCGAAAGGGTAACGCTCGAACCCGAAAGTCCCTGCTGAAACGCCCATTCGACATCGTCGTCGGAGCGGATCAGACATCATCGGAGGGCTGACGACTAGGTTCCCCACGTCGTCATGAGCACTCCATCTGGACTCCTGAGCGCGGGCAGCGTCGTCGAGCGACTCGAACGGGCCGCCGACACCGGCACCGGTGTGCGCTTCGTCGGCGCAAGTGTGGCTCCCGAGCCGACCTTCGTCTCGTGGCGCGAGGTGCACGACGAGGCGTTGGGAGTCGCCGCGACGTTGCAGTCGATGGGCATTGCGCCCGGCGATCACGTCGCGATCCTCGGTCCGACGAGCCGCAATCTGCTCACGATCGTTCGCGCGTGCTGGCTCAGCGGAGCGGCGAGCATGGTGTTGCCACTGCCCATGCGCATGGCGTCGCTCGACGCCTTCGTCGAAAGCACCAGGTCGCGTATTCGCCACGGCGAGGCCAAACTGGTCCTGATCGACGAAGCGCTGGCCGCGTTCTACACGGCGGCCCCCGGCGATCCGCCGATCGTGTCGATGGAGACGGTGATCTCGGGTCCGGGACGGGCGTCGGCGGCGCGCTGGGAGCGTCCCGCTGACGATCCCGAACGGCTCGTGATCCTGCAGTACACGAGTGGGTCGACCTCGGAACCCAAGGGCGTCATGATCCCCGAGCGGGTTCTGTGCGCCAACATCGACGGCGCAGCTGACGCGGCATCGCTGCGACCTGACGAAGTGATGGTCTCGTGGCTCCCGCTCTATCACGACATGGGACTCGTCGGATTCCTGTCGATCCCGATGCTGAAGGGTGTGCAACTCGTCCAAGCCGCGCCACAGGACTTCATGGCTCATCCCGGCTCGTGGATGCAGTGGATCAGCGACTGGAAGGGCACGGCCACCGCGGGTCCGAACTTCGCTTGGGTGCTCGCGACTCGGGCCCTGAAGCGGGCCACCGATCTCGATCTGTCGTCGCTCACGCTCGCGCTGTCGGGCGCCGAGCCGGTCGATCCGCTCGCCGTCGAGGCCTTCGTCGCCGAAGCCGGACGTTTCGGTTTCGCCGCCGGCAGCGTGTTCCCGGCCTTCGGAATGGCCGAAGTCGCGATCGGCGGCGCCTTCCCGCCTCGGCATCGTGGCCTCGTGTGCGATGCCGTCGATCGGATCGTTCTCGAACGCGACCGTTACGCGAAGGAAGTCGATCGCGACGATGACGACGAGGTGCACGTGCGGCGACTGCCGCTCCTCGGTCGTCCGGTCCCCGGACTCGAGATGCGGGTCGTCGATCCCGAGACACGCGACGACCTCCCCGACCGGCAAGTGGGTGAACTCCTCATCCGCGGCACGAGTGTGACGCCCGGATACTTCAAGCGTCCCGAGGCGACGGCAGCGATGTTCCACGACGGTTGGCTCTGCACGGGTGATCTCGCTTATCTGCTCGACGGTGAGCTCGTGATCTGCGGTCGTATCAAGGACGTCATCATCGTGGGCGGTCGCAACGTCTTCCCGGAGGACATCGAACGCGCGGTCGGCACGATCGAGGGTGTCCGCGCTGGAAACGTGATCGCCTTCGGTGTCGAGGGTTACAAGGGCAAAGAGACGGTGATCGTGGTCGCCGAGGTCAAGGACGCCGAACTCGACGACGTACGCCGGGCCATCCACCAGACCGCCCTCGAGGTATCGGGTCTGCCGCCCCGCGACGTGATGCTCGTGAAGTCCGGCACCCTGCCCAAGACGAGCAGCGGCAAGTTGCAACGCGCGAAGTGCCGCGAGTTGTACCTCGCCGACGAGCTCGAACTCGTCGGCTCGTAGTCAGCGGACGGTTCGCTACGCGTTGCTGACCGCGGCGATGACCTTGTGCCAACGCTCGGGGTCGCTCTTGTACGGCGCGTAGAACGAGATGCGCTCGATCACGTCGCCGTAGCGATGGTGAAGTTCGGGAGCGATCGATTCGGGTTCACCCACCACCGCGAACGTGTTGAGGATCTCGTCATTGATGAGGTCACCCATCTCGACCCACTTGCCCTGCTTCGACAGGGTGTTCAGGCGGTCCTGCAGATCTCCCCAACCGTGAAGATCGAGCACCGGTCGGTAGGCGGGAGTCGATCCGTAGAACGCGATCTGCTGACGCGTTCCGGCGGCGGCCTTGGCGAGTTCCGATTCGTCGTTGCCGGTCACCACGAAACTCGGTCCGACGATCTCGAATCCGTCCATGGTCTTGCCGGCCTTGGCCCGACCACGTTCGAGGGCCGGGATCGTCACCTCGCGGAGGTACTTCTCGGTGGTGAAGCCGTGGCAGATGAATCCATCGCATACTTCACCGGCGACCTCGGTCATGAGCTCGCCGACGCCGGCCAGGAAGATCTTCGGGGTTCCGAAGGCCGAGATGTCGGAAGCGGCCGGCGTGAAGAACGGAGTCATCAACGTGTGCGTGTAGAACTCGCCGCGGAAGTCGAGCTTGGTGCCGTTCAACCAGCAGTCCCAGATCGCGCGAATGGCGAGCACCATCTCGCGCATGCGGGCGGCCGGCTTGCTCCACGGCATCGAGAAGCGTTTGGTGATGTGCGGCTGGATCTGGCTGCCGAGGCCGAGGATGAATCGGCCCTGCGAGTACGCCTGCAGATCCCATGCCGTGTTGGCGAGGGTCATCGGGCTGCGGGCGAAGGCGACGGCGATCGACGTTCCGAGTTCGATCTTGGTGGTGTGCTCGGCGGCGAGCAGTAGCGGAAGGAACGGATCGTGGCTCGTCTCGGCGGTCCAGGCGCCCGAATAGCCGGCGGCCTCGGCGTCCTTCGCACTGCTGACCGCGTCGTGCAGATTGCTGCTGATACCGCCGTCGACCTTCATGTGTTCCCCCTGACATCGAATCCGGTTCGGCCTTCGCCGACTCGACGCAGGCTAGACGAGGGCTTACTGGCCGTCGGGATTGGAATCGCGCAGGAATGCTTCGAGTTCGGCGGCGAGTTCTTCCGGACTCGGGATGTCCTGTTCGCGAATAGCGGCCGGTTCGAGCGGGAGCATCGGCTGCACGGTCGCGTCGTACGCGGCCTCGAGTTTCTCGACCATGTCCTTGTGCTCGGGATTGCGGGCCACGAGGCGATCGAGGCGGTCGCGCTGGATGATCGCCTCGTGTTCCAGGGCCCGACGGTCGAATTGCAGACCGGCGATCGTGTGCAGACCCTCGAGGAGCGCGACCGCTGCTCCCGGGTAGCTCATGGCCGGGATGTACTGCGGAACCTGGGCCCACAGCGTGATGGACGGAATGCCTGCACCGTCGAGAACCTGCTCGAGGACCGCGGTCGCCCCCGCCGGTACGTCGACCGACGTACGCAGAAAGTCGCCGCGCTGCAGGAGTTCGAGCGACGGCGTGGTGCAAGACAGCCGACTCGGGCGCGTGTGCGGAGTCGGGAACGGATACGCACCGAGACCGACCATCTGACTCACACCGAGGCGCCGACACAGGTCGCGCACCGCGGCCGAGAAACGATTCCAGGCCGAGTCGGGTTCGTGTCCGGTCAATATGAGGACGTCGCGTCCCGAAGTGTCCTGTCCGGAATACAGATCGATCGACGGCCAGTCGATGTTGGTGTTGCGACCGTCGCGGATCTCCATGACTGGACGACGGGCGCGGTAGTCGATGAACACGTCGGTGTCGAACGAGGCCACGGGGAACGGATCGATCTGACCCTCGATGGCCGACATCGCCTCGTCGGCCGATTCGGCGGCGTCGATCCAACCCTTCAACGAGACGATGAGCACCGGCGCATTCAGCGTCGGCAATTCACCGTGCAACTCGTAGTCGGTTCCGTCGCTCACGTGAGCCTCGCCAGTAGTTCTTCGGCGCGCGATGCGGCGCCGATCACCTGCTGATTGAAAGGTTCGAGTTCGGCCGGATCACGCTGGCCCAGCGCGCCGCCGAGGTAACGCGCGTACACGCCTTCGAGGATGCACGTGAGCTTCCAGTACGCGAAGGCGACGTAGAAGTCGAGTTGCGACGTGTCGCGACCGCTCACGCGTGCGTAACGCTCGGCCATGTCGGCGCGGTCGAGGAATCCGGGAGCGGTGCAGGCCTGACCGGTCCACGCCGAGGCATCGTCGCCGGGTCCGGTCCAGTACACCATCAGCAGACCGAGGTCGGCCATGGGGTCACCGAGTGTGCAGATCTCCCAGTCGAGCACCGCGATCACGTTGCCGTCGGCGTCGATCATGCAGTTGTCGAGTCGGTAGTCGCCGTGAACGAGGGTGGCCGGACCCTGTTCGGGAATACGGGCGAGGAGTTCGTCGTGCACGCGGTCGACGGCGGGAAGATCGCGGGTCTTCTGCGCGTTCCATTGGCCGTACCAACGCTTGAGTTGGCGGGCGATGTATCCGTCGTGACGCCCTAGTTCGTCGAGTCCGACCGCGGCCGGTGAGACCGCGTGAATGGCCGCCATGGTGTCGACGATCGACTCACTCGCCCGACGGCGAGCCGTCGGAGTGAGCAGACGTTCGGACGACTCGCGGTCGCGGATCACGAGACCATCCACGAAGTTCATGACGTAGAACGGTGCGCCGTTGACCTCGAGATCGTCGCAATACCCGGCGGCCGGCGCGACCGGCACCGGGGTGTCGCGCAGGGCGGCGATGATGCGGTGTTCGCGTCCCATGTCGTGCGCGCTGGCCAGAACGTGGCCGAGTGGTGGCCGGCGTAGAACGAACTGGCGACCATCGGATCCGGTGACGCGATAGGTGAGGTTGGAGTGTCCGCCGGCGATCATGTCGAAGCGGAACGGACCTTGGGCGCCGGCAACGTGCGATTCGAGCCACGTGGTGACCCGGGCGATGTCGACGCCGGGGACTTCTCCGCTCGTCGGGCCCGCCTGTCCACTCACGAGCCCGTACGGTATCCCGCACTCGGCGATCTGCGACCGGGCCGTCGCCCTCGGTATCGTCGTTCTCATGGTCATCGACGTCACCGACGCCACGTTCGAGAGTGAAGTTCTCCAGCGGTCCATGTCGGTGCCGGTCGTGATCGATCTCTGGGCCGAATGGTGCGGACCGTGCAAGACCCTCGGCCCGATCCTCGAAAAGGTGATCGGCGAGACGAATGGCAAGGTGGTGTTGGCCAAGGTCGACGTGGACAGCAATCAGGGTCTGGCGCAGGCCCTACGGGTGCAGTCGATTCCGGCGGTGTTCGTCGCCCAGGGCGGCCAGTTGTACGCCGGTTTCCAAGGTGCGCTCCCCGAACAAGAGGTCCGGCGTTTCGTCGAGTCGCTCCTGCCCACGGCAGCCGACGAGGAGATCGCCGCCCTCGTGCAAGCCGGTGACGAAGAAAGCCTGCGCGCGGCGCTTCAGCTCGACCCGGGACACGAGGGAGCGGTGGTCGCCTTGGCCAATCTGCTCACCGCGCGTGGTGAGGGAGAGGCGGCTCTTGCTCTGCTCGCACGCGTGCCCGAAACCGACGACGTTCGCAAAGCCGCGGCGGCGGCCCGCGTGTCGATGCGACCGGCCGACGACTACGACCACCAACTCTCGACCCTGATCGACAAGGTCAAGGCCGATGAGGACGCGCGCCAACAGTTCGTCGACATTCTCGAGCTGATGGGACCGGACGATCCCCGGACCGCGCCGTGGCGCAAGAAACTCACCGCGCGACTCTTCTAGACCAGCCGGACGTTCACGTGCACCAGACGATCACCCGATCATTCGAGAATCTCGACGGCGTCTTCGATGTCGCCGTGATCGGTGGTGGGATCACCGGTGTATGCGTGGCCCGCGAAGCGGCGTCCCGCGGTTTGCGAACCATCCTCGTGGAACGCAACGACTTCGGTTCGGGAACGAGCGCGGCGACCACGAAATACATCCACGGCGGTATTCGCTATCTCGAGCAATTCGACGTCGCGGTCGTGCGCGAGAGTCTGCGCGAACGGCGGATCCTCGCCCTCGGCGCTCCGCATCTCGTGGAGCAGACACGTTTCATCATGCCCGGTTGGCGGTGGAGTCGACCGCCCACCGCGCTCATCGGCGCCGGTGTTCTCACGTATCACGGGCTGTCGTTCGACCGGAACATCGACACCCCTGATGCATTGCGCATTCCGCGCCCGCGCTGGATGTCGAAATCCGAACTGCTCGGTGCGGTGCCGTGGCTCGACCCGTCGGGGCTGCAAGGCGGCTTCGCGTATCACGACACGCTGAACGTCCACCCCGAAAGGCTCCTCCTCGACTACGCGATGTCGGCGGCCGCCGCCGGTGCGGTGCTGCTGAACCACGTCGAGGCTCTCGACTTCCGACTGATGTCGACGGCCGACGCACTCGAGGTGCACGGGCTACGGGTTCGCGATCGACTGTCGGGCAAGGAGCACGAGATCAACTCGCGAGTGGTGGTGAACGCGGCTGGACCCTGGATCGATCGCGCACTCGAACCGCTCGGCCGTTCACTCGGTGTGGGGGTCGACCGTTCGAAGGGTGTGCACGTCCTGACCCGTCCGCTCGGCGGTGGACGCGTGCGCGATGCCGTCTTCGCCCGAGCACGATCGGGCAAGCACGTGATCGTGTCGCCGTGGATGGGCAAGTCGTTCATCGGGCCGACCGACACGCCGCTCGCCGCCGACGAACGAGATCCGGTGGTCGATCCCGACGACGTGGAACTCATCTTGTCGACGGTGAACTCGACGATGTCGGATTCGGAACAACCGCTCACTTTCGACGACGTCGAACTCACCACGGTGGGCGTGCGCCCGCTCATTCGCCGGGGGACCGAAGACTCCACCTATTCGGCGAGTCGGCGACACGAGCTCTATCACCACACCGATGCCGGCGTGGCCAACCTCTGGTCGATCGGTGGCGGCAAATGGACGACCGCGCGCGCGACAGCCGAGCAGATGGTCGATGCCTTGCTCACCCACGAGTTGAAGGGGTCGCCGGTCCGACCCTTCGCCTCCCGCCGAACGGCGGCCTACGGAGCGTTCGCGTGGGCCGAGGATCCGCAGCCCTTCCTTGTGGCTGCGGTCGACGAACTCGTGTCGGTCGGAATACCGACGCGGTCGGCCGAACTAGTGGCCCGACTCTTCGGCGCCGCCTACACGCGAATCGTCGACGTCGTGAGCTCGAATCCCGAACTCGCCGAGCCGGTCTCGGAGGCGGGTGATGTGGGCGCCCAGGTCGTGGTCGCCGTGGCCGACGAGGCGGCGCGCACACTGTCGGACATCGTCGACCGGCGACTCGTGGTGGGCACGATCCACGCGCCATCGGCCGACACCCTGACGCACGTCGCTCGAATCGCCGGCGAACTCCTCGGCTGGAGTCCCGATCGTCGACTCGACGAAGTGCGTCGGGAACTCGATCGGCGACAGGTGCTCGAATCGCACTGGCGTCTGCGCCGATCCGTCAACCGCTAGGGGAGCCGCACCGACGAGCGGCCGGAAGGATCGTTCGTGAACGAGTGGTCGGTCGGAAGGACCGGTGAAGACGAATGGTCGCCTCGCGCCCTTCTCGAGTGGGCGCGTTGGATCGGTTGGCGACGTTTGTTCGGAGGAGTCGCGGTGATCGCGGTGGCGGCGATCGTGGGCTGGTGGCTGTTGCGACCGGCGCCACCGGCTCCTGACGCGGTTCTTCCCACCTTGCCGGTCGAGGCCGCGACCGCACCCGCACTCACGACTCCGAAGAGTTTCCTCGTGCACGTGACCGGCGCGGTGGTTTCGCCCGGTGTGGTCGAAGTGGGCGCGTCGGCGCGTGTTCGCGACGTGATCGATGCCGCTGGCGGCGCGCTCGGTCGCGCCGATCTCGACGCGATCAACCTCGCGGCGCGGGTCGACGACGGCGCGCAGATTCATGTGCCGGCCGTCGGCGAGATCGTGACGCTCGGTGTTCCTGCACCCGCCGGTGGTCCCAAGGCGCCGATCGATCTCAACACGGCCGACGAGGCCGCCCTCGACTCACTGCCCGGCG
>Ga0129333_10000867_pt1 | contig 26565 bp, 18 predicted proteins | sample CPB6_08_DNA_FD_94474 | JGI IMG/M metagenome (GOLD analysis project Ga0129333, IMG submission 94474) | Freshwater to marine salinity gradient microbial communities from Chesapeake Bay, USA - CPBay_Sum_0.6_0.8_DNA | ecosystem: Environmental > Aquatic > Marine > Coastal | place: USA: Chesapeake... | reverse complement strand
TTTCTAAATTGTTTGATATTAGCAGAGTAGAAAAAAATATTGCTAATCAAATTATTTGGAAAGAAGATAAAAAATTCTTAAGCCCTAAAAAGTTGCTAGTCGAGGGATATAATGTTGATCAGATATCCGGATTTGGTAATTTTCTTTTAGAATACGGAGTTTTTAGAAATAAAAACTACAGACAGGATTTTGCTAATAGTATCAAAAATTTAGAAATGAATTTGTCTTATAAAGTGGGAGGATTCACTACACAAGACAAGTTACAGATAAAAATTAATGCAGTTGATCCTGAAAGCACAAGTCCAGGTTTAGTCTTACCAAAAGAAGATTATATTATTAAACTTCATCAGAGTAACCCTACAACAGTTTTGGATTTGTCAGGTATAATAATTCAAAAAGTAGGAACTTACCAATATTCTATTAGAGGATATAACAGAGAAAAGTTATCCTTTACTATTCATAACCCTATGTTTGGTAGTTCGCCGCAAACAATTCAAGTGGGCGGAAAATCTGAAAAATTTAACGAATGGAAACCATATACTCCTCAAGAGCGTGTAGGATTAAACACTTCAGACCTCATTGCAGAAACAAATGTTCAAAGGTTTTATAAGCAAGGACAAATTGTTAGATATGATAACAAATATTATAGAGTAAAAGTTTCCCATAACGGAACTGAAAAATTTAATCAAGAATACTTTCAGAGAATAAGCCAGCTTCCGTATATAGGCGGTGTCAAAGTTTTAACTACAAACTTATTTGAAGAAAATGAAACAGTTGTTCCTTACAATACTGTTTTCAACTCAATTCAAGAAGTTTATAACTTTATTATTGGTTATCAAAATTATCTAGAAAAACAAGGTTTTGTATTTGACTACTATAATAATGATTTAGGTGCTATATTAGATTGGAATTACTCTGCTAAAGAATTTTTATTTTGGTCTACACAGAATTGGGCAGCAGGTAATCTTATTACTCTAAGTCCTGTTGCAGATTATATTAAGTTTAAAAAAGACAATTATATTGTAGATGATATTTTTTCATCTAGGTATCAGTATTCTTTGCAAAATGCAGATGGTGTTACTTTTAACAAAGAAAATGTTGAAGTGACACGTGATAATAATGATTTTATTCTACGTGTCATAAACACAGAAGATGGAATATTTTTTGCTAGATTAACTTTAATACAAAAAGAGCATATCTTAATTTTTAATAATACTACAATTTTTAATGATACAATTTTTGATAAGCCTACAGGATATAGACAAAAGAGAATAAAACTATCAGGATTTAGAACTAGAAATTGGAATGGCGATTTATCTAGTCCGGGCTTCTTATTTTATAAAGGCAATTACGAAAACTGGACACCATTCAAATCATACAACATTGGTGATGTAGTAAGTTTCAATACAAAATTTTATCAGGCCAACGTTAATATTCTAGGAACTGAAACTTTCAATTATGATCAATGGAGTCTTCTTAATAGCAAATACGATGATGCATTGTTACCAAACTTTGAGTATAAGATTTCTCAGTTTGACGATTTTTATAGTGTAGACATAGATAATTTTGATACTGAACAACAGCGTCTAGCACAGCATTTAATTGGTTATACACCTAGAAATTACCTAAGCAAAATTATTATTGATCCAATTGCCCAATATAAGTTTTACCAGGGTTTCATTAAAGACAAAGGAACTAAGAAGGTTCTCTCCAATCTTGTAAAGGTAAATCAGAATAGAGAAAATAGTTCAATAGAGCTTTTAGAAGAATGGGCGTTGCGTGTTGGAGAATACGGTAGCTATTCTACTTATAAAGAACTCGAGTTTAAGTTAGACGAAGGGAAGTCTTTAGAAAATCCTTATTTGTTAGCTCTAACAGATAAAGTTTTTGATAATACAAAATCTCTTATTCATTACACTAGTTCTACTGATATACTTTTAAAACCTAATAATTTTGATATTGAGAGTGCATTTTACACTTCTACCGGAACATTTGATAAAAATTTAACAAAGTTATTGTATGCAGGATATGTAAGGTTTGACGATGTTACAACCACTGCCTATAATAAAAATAGTATTCTAGATATTGCTAATAGTGGATTAATACAAAACGGCGATACAATTTGGTTAGGATTTTTAGAGAACGGTGATTGGACAGTTTATAGATATTATAAACAAAGAGCTAAAATTGTAGGAGTATTTGTAAGCAGTCCTGGCGCGAGCTTAACTTTTGCAACTAATACTCATCATAATCTGGCTGTTGGAGACATTATTTCAGTTGTAGGGTTCAATAACCAGGTAAATGGTGTGTATCAAATTATAGATGTGCCTAATTTAGTTCAATTCACTGTTGCGTCTACTATAGCAGGAATTTCTAATGAGCCATTGTTGTCTTTTGGATCTTTATTCAAATTTGAACGTGCTAGATTCACAAATTTTGTGGATTGGGCGAATGTAAAGGATCAATTTAATTTAGCAACTGGTTCTAAAGTATGGATTGACAAAGACGAAAATAACACATGGTCTGTCTACGAAAAAATAAGAAATTATGATACTGCTGTAGAATACACAGCTGGTGATTTTCCTGTAGGTCAAAAATTTGGATTTTCAATATTTGCAAATTCTGCTACTGATGTAGTTTTAGTTGGAGCACCAGCGTTTCATGTTCAAGATTCTTTAAACTATGGCAGAGTTAGATACTATAAACAGGTCAAAAATAAATTACAAACTCTTTTTGATATTGAATTAAATTTTAGAAATAATTATGCAGCTAGCACATCTACTGATTTTGGCTATACACTAGATTATGATATAGGTAAAGGTTTGGTTATTATTGGTGCTCCGAACGCAACTGATGTTAGAGCATCTAGGTCTACGTCTACTTTAATTGCAATTTCTTCGTCGACTATTTTGCCTTCTAGGGCAAATGTTAACGAAGGTCTTGTAAAGATATCTTCTAAAAACTTTAGATCAAACGGAGAGACTACCAAAGCTGTGTTAGCACAACCATATGTTAATACAGCAACTCTCCAGCACTCTAGATATGGACATTCTGTTTATGTTAACCAAGTTGACATTTCTACGTCAACTATGTTGTTGGTAGGAGCACCGGGTAATGCTGTCTTTACAGGAACAGGTGCAGTTTTTGCTTATAAGATTAATCTTTTAGATGTTGATAACTTAGATTTTTCCTTAGATAATTTTGTTAATACCTACCGAGGTTCAAATAGTTTCACTGATTATAAAAATCGAGTTTTAACTATACTTCCGTATTATGTGTCAAACAATATATTTGTTGTTAACGGCATAACACGTTATGGTCTTTATAGAGATCCTGATGATGCTGGGCTAGCATTCTACACAGATTCTTCTTTTATTCTTGGAATAGATGGTAACAGTGAAACTTTTAAAAATCTATTCTTTGCTGATACGGCCATTTCCCCAGGCAGTTTTGATTACGACAGATCATTTACTGAAAATAAGTTATATCAGAAACGCGGAACAATAGATATTAGAACTTTCTTTACTAATACTACTCAGGTCTTATCTACTTCTAGTGTAAGTTTAACTTTAGGTTCTAAGTGGGGATATGCAATAGGTGGTGACAAAGACGGTAACAACATTGCTATATCGGCACCAAATTATTTTGCTAATGGTATTAAAGGTATTGTTCAAATATTTGATAAAAATCTGCATTGGAAACAAACTATTAATTCTCCGTTAAGTAATGATGATGAATTTGGAACAAGTTTAAAAGTTTCTTCATCTGGTAAGTTTTTATTCGTAGGTAGTAATAAATCTATTGCATCATTAGAAACATATGGCAAAGTAGTGATTTATACGAAAGCTGATTCTGGAGAATACGAACTTACTCAAATATTAGAAAATCCGGTATTTAATTCTGACTTAAAATTTGGGCAAAGTATAGGGATAAGTGAAAACGAAGATATACTTGCTATTAGTTCTTTAGGAACAAATAAATCTGAAGTAGTTAAATTCTTCCAAAGTGTGGTTAGTAAAAAAGGAGAGACAACTTTTGACAACGGACAAACAAGATTTGTAACTGTAATTCCGAATTCAGGTTCGTTAAATGTCTATCAAAACTTTGACGGTTTGTTTGTTGCCGCAGATGAGCTTTTACCCGATTCATTAGAAATTAATGGTAAATTTGGACAAGCAATAGCAGTTACTAATAAAGACATTTTTGTTGGAGCACCTTCCTATGATTTCAATCTTTCAAAGAAAGATATAACTGCTCTATACAAATTTGCAGTTAAAGATACTAGTAAAAATATTTGGAATAAGTTAAGATTCCAAGAAGATTTGGTAGATGTTGAAAAGATTAAACGAGTATCATTAATCGATACAAAAGAAGAAAAGTTATTAGAATACTTAGATATTTTTGATCCTATTAAAGGTAGAATACCAGGCATTGCCGATCAAGAATTAAAATATAAAGCTGTAGCAGACCCTGCTGTTTATTCAGTAGGAATAGCAGGCACTGTTGTTGATACTACAAAAAATTGGTTAGATGATCATGTAGGTGAACTATGGTGGGATCTAAGTTCTGCAAAATACTCTTGGTATGAACAAGGAAACGAAGTTTATAGAAAAAATAACTGGGGTAGATTGTTTCCAGGTTCAACAATTGATGTGTATGAATGGGTAAGATCAACTCTTACTCCTAGTGAATGGGCTGCACAGGCTGATACATCTGCAGGACTAACCAAAGGCATAAGTGGACAACCAAAGTTTCCTGATAACAGTGTAATTTCTGTTAAACAGGTGCTAAACACAGTCACTGGCGGATTTGAGAACGTATATTTCTTTTGGGTAAAAAATAAGACAGTAGTTCCAGATAAGTTAAACAGAAGAATAAGTGCGTTGGATGTTTCTAGATTAATTGCAGATCCTACAGGATATGGTTTGAAGCATATTCAATTCTTATCTGATAACTCAATTGCGTTGGCTAACGTTCAAGGTTTACTAGTTGATGATAGAACAAGCCTTAATATTGTTTACGATGAAATTAATAATCTAATACCGTTACATACAGAATGGCAGTTAGTGAGAGAAGGAGATTCCAGTTCAGATATTCCTCCTGCAATTGAGAAAAAAATAATTGATAGTTTGGTAGGTATTGATGATTTTGGAAACGCTGTTCCTGAAATTGGTTTAACTTTTAGAAACAGATACGGTATATCTTTTAGACCAAGACAAACAGTTTTTGTTAATAGATTTGAAGCTGTGAGAAATATTATAGATTTTGCAAATGAAATCTTAATTGAAAATAGAATTTATGGAATATCAAGTTTTGACAATCTTAATTCTTCTGAGAGTGTTCCTGATGAATCTGAGAGAGAATATGATTATCTTGTTGAAGATAGAGATATTCTAGCTTTGATTGATACCGACACATTTAGGCAGGCAAAAGTTAGTTGCAGCATTTCAAATGGAAAAATAACAAATATTATTGTAGTTGACCCCGGATTTGGATATAATGCTGCGCCAAAAATTACAGTGACGCCTAATCTTAATAACGAAACTGTTCTTCAGTCATTTATTGATAGTCAAGGAAGAGTTACCAGTGTTGAAGTTGTTCAAACAGCAGATAATTTTAATACACCTCCTGTTCTAGAAGTTAGACCTCATTCTGTTCTAATACAAGTAGATGAACAATCTAACAATAGATGGAGTCTTAACCGTTGGGATTATGAAGATAAACTTTGGGTGAAAACTAGAACACAACTTTACAATACTACATTGTATTGGGAATTTATTGATTACACCTCTTCTACATTTAATCAGTTTAAGAGTTTTACCGCTGTTATCACAGATTTATATGAGATTACAAAATTAACAAATATTCAACCAGGTGATTATGTAAATGTTTTGAATTTAGGAAACGGAAGACGAGGCATTTTAGAAAAAGCTCAGCCTGGCAAAAACGGAGATTTTAGTGAAGATTGGAATATAGTTTTCAATGAAAAGGCAACAATTAAATTTAGTGATGAGTTATGGAATATTGGATTAACCAATTACGGTTTTGATAAATCACCAATTGACGAAACACTATACGATCAATTGCCTAACATTGAGTTAAAATTTATTTTAAAGGCTCTTAAAGAAAATATTTTCATTGGGGATCTTAGAATAAATTGGAACTTAATGCTGTTTTATGCAATCAAATACGCATTTACTGAACAAAAATATCTTGACTGGGCATTTAAAACTAGCTTTGTTGTAGTTAAATCTAAAGTAAACAACTTAGATAATCCATCTGCTTTTAGGTTAGATAACAGTGAATTCTACGAAGATTTTGTAAAAGAAGTTAAACCTTACAGAACAAAAATAAGAAATTTTGTTAATGTAAGTCAATACACTGAAAATTCAAACGTATTTTCTACTGATTTTGATATACCGTCTATATATGATCCAGAATTTGATTTTTACAAAGGTGTAATAACACAGGCAAATAATATATTTGACCCAATTTTTAATGAAGAACCCTATAAGACATGGAAAGACAACAGATTATTCTATGTTAAGGAAGTTATTATAGCAGACGGAGGAAGCGGATACGGCATACCACCTATTGTTCAATTTAATGGAGGAACCTACGGAGGTGCTAGTGTTTCAAATCCTGCAACAGCTAAGGCTTATATTAGAAACGGTTCTGTCTATAAAGTTGAGGTAACCTATAGTGGTAAAGATTATGAAGTGCCACCTGCTATATCATTTACAGGAAGCAACTTTACAAGTCCTGCTACTGCTTCAGTAGTGATGGCAAATGATACTACTCGCAAAAAATTAATAGGTATAAAATTTGATAGATATTCAGAAACTCCGGAAGTTATCAATCAAACTGTAACTTATACTTTCCCAGATCCTTGCGACGGTTCAACTTTTGAGTTTACATTACCCTTTAGAGCTGATACAAACAAGCAATTTATTTTTCCAACACTTGATAAAAAATTAGTATTAGGGGATGATTATACTATACGTGAAGAATCAGTTAAAGATAACGGGTTGACAACAACGTTTAGTAAATTTATTTTTACAAATTATGTGCCTAAACAAGGACAAATTTTTAAGATTGTTTATAGAAAACATGTTTCATTGTCAAATGCAATTGATAGAATAAATGAGTTTTATCAACCAACTGATACAATGGTTGGTAAGTCTTTGCCTTTGTTAATGAAAGGACTTGAATATCCTTACACACGAATTCAAGGTTTAAAATTTGATTATTCAACACCTTTATTAGAATCTGCAACTCAACCTGCTGATCCAAGTTTAGTGCCGCCATTTCCCTTTGGATGGGAAACATATACAGCAGCACAAAAAATTGAATGGTTTAATCTTAACAACATCCGTCCGTCAGTGCTGCAAAATAATTTTGGTGTAACAGAAGATGAACTTTTATATCTAGCTCTTAACGGCTATAAGTTTGCAGAAGAAGTTTTAACAGGAACATCAAGTCCTCTAAGCAGTATTAATTTAGGTGTCTATTCTAACGGCGGAGGCTGGAACGATTTTACCAGTAATTATATTAAAACAAAAATTGTAGCTCCTGCAACAACAACATCAACAACACTGTTCTTAAGTTCAATCAATGGTATAAGTGTAGGACAAAGTATAAATTTCTTAAACACTAACTCGTCTGATCTGATATTTAGAAAAGGCACAGTAGTTACAGCAATTAATACTGCTGCTAAATCTATTTCAATAAGTAGTCCTACATATACTTTAGATAAAGTATATTCTTCTCAAACTGCTGTTGGTAGTTTTATTAAATTTGAAACACAGAATAACTTCTTTAACGATATTAGAGCTGGGGATAATATTCTTGTATCTGGTGTAGCTACAGGCGGGTATAATGGTTACTATACAGTCTTAGGCGGTGATAACGCTCCTGGAAATAACCAGTTTCTTGTTACTGCTACCAATATATTAGCATCGACAGGCACTATTGTAACAAATGGATCTGTAAGAGTTCTAAGCATATTACAACCAATTAATGTTCAAAATAAAGTAATTGGCAATTATAACTTTAGTGTTGGACCGTGCCTATTCCCACAATGGACTCTTACTCCTAGATCTCCAAGTGTTATGGAGGGTTATAATGCAACGTTTACAATTAATGCAGAAGATTTAAGCCAGGTAGAGTTTGGTGCTGGAAGAACGTTTGGATATTTCTTAAGTGGTGGTAATATCACTGCTGCTGATTTTGCTCCTGCGCAATTATCAGCAACAATTTCTTCTTCTATAATTTCATTGCCTTACACGTTTACTATTTCAGTAAGTGATGATGCTGTATCTGAAAACACAGAAACTTTAACAGTTAGCTTATTCACTTTTGAAACAGCTTCGCCGGGGACTTCACCATTCGCAACAGTAGCTAATACAAGTATCAAATTAAGAGATAGACCTATAAATCCTATCTACGGAATTACAGCCTATGATGTAAACGGTAATCAAACAAGTTTGGCACAAGAAGGTGATACCATTACTTTTGTAGTAACTGGGACAAATATAGACTTTGGAAGCGACGGAAGAGTATTTAGAGTAGTAGCTACCGGAACAAATATAACGACTGGCGATCTTATTGAGGCAGTATTAACTTCGAGCAATACAATTAGATATAGTGAAGATGAAGATTGGCCTATTGCATTCCAAGTCACAATTAATCAAGATTTTCTAAACGAAGGCACTGAAGTTTTATACATGAATTTAGAAACTTGGTTAAATGAAATTGAAGCGGGCACTTCTACCTATACAGTTACTACACCTGTAACTATATTAGATTCGGCTCCCGCTGAAGCAAGTTATCAACTAATAGCTGATAATCTAGTTTATGAAGGATTTGTTTCAACAATAACCTTGGTGACAACAAATCTAACAATTGGACAACCAATAGTCTATGCAATTTCTACTGTTAGCGGCTCCGTAACACTTGCTGATCTTTCTACAAGTTCATATACTGGAACCTTTATCCTTATGGATGGCGGAGCTTTATATCCAGGTAAGCAATATGCAACACAATCATTTAATTATGCAGTAAACGATACCTATGAATCTAATGATAAGTTTAGATTAAGTTTAACTAATGTTGCTAGCTCTTTAGGACTTGTTCAAGGTGTTACTTATGTAGATGTTCAAATACAAGACCAAATTGTTTCAAATTATGGACAGAATCCAAGCTCTATAGTGTCTAGAACTGATCTACGTTCAACAGCATTTAGTCAAATTCGTATTAGAACGACTGGATCATTTAATATATCTATAGCAGAAACAAACGCAATTTTCCCATCCGGTGTAAACATTACACCTATCCCACAGCAATGGGCTTACAATACTTCTTCAATTGCTTATAGTTATTATGTTAGAGCAATTGTTGACCCGTATGATACATGGTTAAATAATGCACAGTTTACTGGACCAGGATTTGGATCTACATTGGATGTTAGTTACTTTGCTACAAATGGATATAGTCCAGTTACTGGTAATTGGGTTCTAATTAGCGATGCTGACAGTATACCAGTTTCTGGAAACTTAGGTTGGTTTGCAACAGCATCGTTTGATGATAGTGGTGCAAGTAAGGCTGCATATTACTTGACTATTCAAATAGCTGCTACTTCAGGTGGTCCTGTTATTGCAGAAGGAACATATAATGTGCTAGTAGAAGGTCAGAATAACTCTACAGTCGCACCAAACATTGGTGGCAGAGTAATAGAAAGAAACGACGAGATTAGAGAAAAGTAATATGAAAGTTATTGATCAAATTGCTAATTCAGGAACAGTAATATTAGTTACAGATAATCCGATATCTGAAGTAGCTAATCATGTTGTATTAGTTAATAACTCGGCTATTACTACTGCTACCGCTTCGCCTCCAACTCCGTATTACAATGTTATACCAGATACAACAGTTCCGGGTAGAGCATTAATTAAGATTTTTAATTTAGTAACAGGAACCTGTTATCTTTTCAGCACTACAGTATATACAAATCCAAATGTTGAATTTTGGTCTGATGATTTTGATGCAGCCGCTCTAGATAAAAATTATCAAGGAGGAACTTGGAGTAGCGGTATAGTTATGGATGCATTAGGAGTCAATCCTGAAGATCTGATTATTGATGGCGATAGTTTTATGTCGCCTAGTGTTAGTTATGCCCCAGAAGAACTATTACCTGGTCATACTGTAGATAGTTTAGGTATAAATGTTTATACAAAAGGACCTGACTCATATGCTACGGTAATCTCTTCAAATTTTGGAGTATTATCAGGCCAGACTACAACTGTTGTTTTATCGGCATTTCCTGATGCCTATTCTGGTATTCGGGTGGTTTTCAATGATAGAGTTTTAGAAAGATCAACAACTACGGTTGGTTTAACTACGAGTCAATTCTTTATTGACGGCAGGTATTTAACTATACCGCCTCAGCCGGTTTCTGGTAATGGAGGATACACTTTTGTAAGAATAGGCGGAACAGGTTTAGTTGATTATAATTCAACTGATGTTCCAAAATATAACACAACAAATACGGCGATTGTAGATTCGTTAATTTCTTATGATGATGCTGAATATGTTTATGTTCAATTAAATGGTAGAGAAATGACCTCTACGATAGGAACAACATATTATGAATTAAAGCCAAATTTTGATAATAACAATAGAGCAAGTGTTTATGTTTACGGGTTAAACACTTCAACTGACAATACGATTGAAGCTTGGTTTTTTAATACACCGTTTGTTACATTCAATAAGATGAATGAACAAATTTTTACGATTGCTGCTCCTACATCTTCTTTAACCCTTCAATATCCTCCCGGTGATTGGGAACCATTTAGTGACAAGGCAATTGTTGAAGTTAGTAATTCTATTTCCAGCACCGATAGAAAAAGGTTAATTCCACCATACGTTAGCAATTATGTTAAAATTAACAACCAATTAACGTATTTTATAGATAATCGATACGATAATAGGACTCTACCTTACTTAACAGGTATAACTCCTTCAAATATCTTTGTTTATGTGAATGGAACTATGATAAGAAGGGGATATGATTACACAATAGATTTAGTTAATTTTACTATATCATTAGTTCCTAACTTGTATCCAGACGGAGTTTATGTTTCAATTACTACAGATAAAGTCGGAGTTGGTAATCAGTTTGACTATATTATAAGCGGTAATAATTTATTGTTTTATAACAGCTCAGGACCTTCAACTAGAACAAATACAAATTTAAAAATTACTACATTTAAAGATCACGATGATTTATTCATTAACAATGAAGTATTTCCTATAAACGTAGTTGGATTATATCAGCTTGAATATCCTGCTGTTGATGAAAATTATGTTTGGGTATATTTAGATGGCACACCTCTTATTCATAGAAACGATTTTGAAATTTTTGCAGATGGGAAGACATTAAGATTATCAGAGGATGTTACCTATACAAGTTCCTCAACTCTAATGGTAACATCTATTAAAAATCCTGCTAACTTTAATAAAGTTTACGGATACAGAATATTTAAAGATTTTAGAGAACGTGATTCATTTAAGAGATTATCTAGAGAAAACACAACATTTTTAACTGAAAATTTAAAGTTTTATGACACAAAGATAAAAGTATTTGATAGTGCAGTATTGAGTCCGGTAAATTTAAATAGAAATATTCCAGGAGTAGTCCTGGTAGATAGGGAAAGGATAGAGTTCTTTAATCAAGACTTTGATCAGCTACAAGACCTGCGTAGAGGAACATTAGGAACAAGTGCAGCATTTTATATTGATGAAGGAACAAAGGTAATAGATCAGGGCATAAACCAAACTTTACCATATCATGAATGCACATTTTATTATTCAACTTTAACATCTACTGCATCTACTTATACTATTCCATTTTATAAGAATGAGGTAACTGTAAATTCACTACCTTATGTGAATAGCACAGCTGGAATTACACTAAACACATCAACTATAATTAGCCCCACCGACCAAGTGTATGTTTATTTTGGTGGTTATCAGTTAAAGAAAGCAAGTTATCAAAAATATTATGAAAAATTGAATGACGAAATAACCATACCTGCAGAATTTGACGTAGATGTATTATCAACTTCATTATCAATAGTTTCAACGTTAACGTCTGCAACAGTTGTTTTACAAAATCTACTCCCTAACGAAGTCTTTAAAGTTTCATTAAATTTAACAACATCTTCAAATACAACGACATTTTGGTCTACTGCTTCTACAGTTTACAGTTCTACAATTACTACCTCTGGGGTTATAGGAACATCGGGTGTAATTTATTCAACATTTTATAGTTCGTCTGGAACAGTATTTGCTATAGATAATCTTTATGGATTAGGAATTACTTCCACAGTTACAATTACTTTGCTTTACCAGCATTTAACATTAAATATAAGAGATAGATTAGTGCCTGGTGTTCATTTATACCTAACTAAAAAAGAAGGTTATGTGTGGACACAAAATCAATCATTGTTAGAAAGCAATGATGCTAATGCTGCATTTATAAGACAAAAAGAGGCTGAATTGCCAGATGTATATTATTACGGTGGAGATCCAAGGTTGTTAGATTCAAATAATGTTCCATTAACTGATGATAATGGAACTACATTGACAAGGTATTAAACATGACAAAAGTTACTGAACTACCTAATTTAGAAGGTTTTAACGCTGGAAGCACAGCTACATTCATTGTAGTTGATAACAAATTAGTAAGAAGACTTTCATATACTAATCTTAGAGATGTATTAGCACAATCTTTATTAGGCACAGAACAACAATTAACACCCACTAGTAATGTAAGATTTCAATCTGTTACTGCATTTTTAGGTTCATTTACAAATGTTCAAATTAGAAATAATTTAGAAGTTGGTGGTTCAGTTGACAACGACTTTAAAGACGGGTCGATCTATCTTACAAATGAACAATTAGTTCCTAGAAATACTACATTGTTGATGCGAGGTTTTAAAAATAACTATATCAACACAGGACCTCTTCATCCAGTTGTAGTTGGGCAAATGGCCAATAATAATCATGAAAGTCCTGTAGCTGTAGTGTCCGATGACAATCTTTTCACAGTAGCTTCTGGAGGATACACCGGTAGAACCTTTACTGATTTTAGGGGCAAATATACAGGAAGGTTAACTTTTTTCGCTACAGAAAATTGGGGAGATACACTTACTTCTAGCACAAATGTTGGAACAGGCTTCTATATAGCCACTCATCCTAATGGTGTAATTTTAGACAGAAGCCAAGATTTTCAACAAATGCACATTAGACAGTTTTGGGAAAATGAATCGGGATATGCAGTCTCAAACTTGACTATCGGATCCGGTATTCAAGGATCTAAAGACTTAATTCGATCTGACGGAAACATTTTAACTCATGAAGGTGTGACAAAATTAAAATTCCTAAATACTCGATTTACACTAGATGGTGTAGTTCCCGAGGATACTGGGCCAGAAAACAATACTCTCTTAGCTTCTAACGCAATTACTTTATTAGGAACACGCAGAAGTGCATCGAGTAATAGAAGAGATGCAGTTGCAATAAATGATACTATCGGTAGAATTGAAGTAAGGGGCATGCATGTAAATTCTGCCACACTAAGCAATAGCGGACTAACTGCTGGTGATATTAAATTTGTTGCATTGGAAAACTTTTCATCTACTGCCTCTGGAACAAGATTAGTTTTAAGCACAGTTAACTCTGGAACTGTAATCGCCTCAGCAAGACTATCATTAACAAATAGAGAAAATACCTATATTAGTAATTCTCACCGTTTCTTAGATTCACAAGGAAATGTAATTGGAGTTATTTCTACAGGAACAGATACTACTGTATTGTCCACAAGACAGGTATTATCTACAAGCTCAATTACATTAATAGGTGGAAATACGGCTACTACAGTAATGAACGGTTTTAAGAGCTATTTGCTTTCTAAAGTTCAAACTACACAAGCAGCATGGGTAAGAATCTATTCAGATTCTGCTAGCCAACTTGCTGATTATTTTAGGCCAATTGTAGACGACCCTCCGGTTGGTATAAACCTCTTAACAGAAGTCGTAACCACAGCTGGAGGATTAACACAGGTTATTGCACCAGGAATTTTTGGTTTTAATAATGAGGATCCTGTTACAAATATGATTTATATAACAATTACAAATAACACCTCTACAGTGGCTCCAATAACTGCTACTTTAACTATGCTTAAAGTTGAACTATAACGGTGTTTTTGTTTGTGATAAATATCATACTGGATAATAAAAATGCATAATCAAAAAGAAAATGGAATCATTCATGTTGAAGGTCATATAAAAATATTTGATCCTTTAACTAATGAAGTTTTTATAAACAAACGAAATGCAATTCACTATGAAAATTTTAGTATTGCTTTGGCATCTGCTATGAGTAACCAAGATTCAGGTTTCATTGGTGAGATGTGTTTTGGTAATGGAGGTTCCAGCATCGATCCTACTGGTCTAATTACCTATAGGACTCCGAACACAATTGGCACAGAAGCATCATTATATAATGAAACATATTCTAAGAGTGTAGATGCTAAACGAACTAATAATACTGATCCAGCTAGAAACTATATGGAAGTAAGGCATAGAGCTGGAGCTTTCTATAGTGATATTTTAGTTAGTTGCTTATTAGATTTCGGCGAACCAGCATCACAGTTAGCATTTGACAACGAAAATAATAATCAAGGTCAATTTGTATTTGACGAATTGGGACTAAGATCGTATTCACCTGCAGGATCTGGCCAAGGAATTTTATTAACTCATGTAATTTTTCATCCAGTGCAAAAGTCCCTAAACAGATTAATTCAAGTAGATTATACAGTTAGAATTCAAAGCCTAAGTTCAGGAACATAACATGTCAGGTAATTATGTATTAATTTTTTCTAATCCTTTAAAAACAGATACAGTTACGGTGCCATCTGCTGCTACAGGATCTGGAAAAAATGATTATGATACAAGTTTAGAACTTGCAGGCCCTGGTTATGTAAATTACGGCATTAGTTATGCTCAAAACTTTTTAAAGCTATTAGAAAATTTTGCTAGCCCATACCCACCAAACAACGCTATCGAAGGACAATTATGGTATGACACAAGTGATTCTAATCGAAAAGTTCTAAGAGTAAACAATGGAACTGAAAATGCTTCAAGATGGGCACCAGCTAGCGGAATATTTCAACAGCCTAATGATCCTGCTGTTCAATATGAGGGCTCTGTATACGACGGTGATCTTTGGGCAGACACAAATAATGCACAATTAAAAATTCGTTACGGTAATACCTGGAGAATAGTTGGACCTGATCTAAGCTCTGGAATAGACAAAACTGGAACTGAATTTACATATTTAGAAAGCACCACAGGTAGTTTCTTCCCTGTAATTTTAAATTGGGCTAATAATAAAGTCATCTCTATTGTATCAAATAATGAGTTTATTCCTAAGATAGTTATAGAAGGCTTCACTAATGTCAAAATTGGTTATAACTTGACCAGTAAAAATCAAGCCAAATATTATGGAACTGCTGAAAAAGCCGAATCTTTAGTTGTAGGATCTAACTCCGTTATAAGAGCCGGTGATATTCTTAAAAATAGAACAATCGCATCGCAAGTTCATACTGGAACGTTAAAAGTTGATAGCTCTGAAGGACTAAGTGTAATTAATAGCCAGTATAATCATGAAATTAAAATTAAAAGCAACGCTAGCGATGGCGCCAGTATAAACTTTAATTCACCTGATTTAACAAAAAAATTAAAAGTAGGAATTGGTGATTTTGCTTTTGTAACATTTAATCCTGTTACAGGTAGTGTCGGAGTTAATACTGCAACCTCAACAGGTAGTCCAGCATTTGAAGTTTTTGGTAATAGTTATATAAGAGGCAAACTGACCATTAATGAAGGAATTACGCCTGCATTAGAAGTTCAAGGTAGAAGCAATTTTACTCATGATGCTATATTTTCAGGTAACCAACTTGTAGTAGGTATCACTACTGTAAGTAACAAATTAGTTGTTGGTGCTACAACTGCAACTACCGGTAAGGTAATAATAGACCCTGCCAAAGACGGATTCTTTGATCTTGGAACCACATCTACAAGATTTAGATGGATTTACGCTCAAAATGTTGGACGTAATGTTAATAACACAGGAACTGCTACTACAGTTTTCTATGGTAGACTTGAAGGAACTGCTACAAAATTAGCAACTAAGAGAGAAATAAGATTAAAAGGACAAATTACTGGAACTGTTGTAATGTTTGACGGTAGTGCTAATGTAGAATTTACAACTACAATGACAACATTAGCATTTACTCAAAGTATATCTACGTCTTCTGCTACAGCATTTCATTCTATACTGGTAGTTAATACTAGCACTACTACTTCACAGGTTGAAGTAATTTCTAAGAAAAATTTCCTTAATGATGTTTCACCTAGTTTAGTATTACCTGGAACTATTTTGCCTTTCTTTGGAAATACATCCACGGTTGAAACTTTATTGAAACCAGATGGTCGTCCTGCATGGTTACTATGTATAAATGAGGGAACACCTGGTTTAGGAAAACAACATACAGGAACAAATTATTTTGATGATCTTTACCTTGCAATAGGAAACAAGTTTGGAGGTAGTGCTCCTAATTTCCGTGTTCCAGATATGACAGCATCGACTACAGGAACAAGTCTGTTTATTGGTGCATTCCCTTATTATATAATGAAAACATAAAATGGCATACACTGTTTACAATAATGATGGATCGGTTCTAGTAAGCATACCAAGTGGCGAGGTAGATGATTTAACTACGAGCTTAACCTTAATTGGAAAAAATGTTAACAATTATGGTGAAATTATTAATAATAATTTTGCTAAACTCTTAACATCTTTTGCCAATACCTTCGATAAACCTCCATCAAATCCCCAAGTAGGGCAGTTATTTTATGATCGGACTCAAAATAAACTTAAAGTATTTGATGGCACAAGTTTTAAACCTCAATTACAACCGTTCGTAGACGGATCTGCGCCAACAGGAACAATTACTGAGGGTGATCTGTGGTTTGATACAGTCAATAAACAACTAAAAATATACAATAATGGTTGGAATACAGTTGGGCCACAGGTAGCATTTTCTGAAGGTAGACACGGAATAACACCTGCTTCGTCCTCTTCATATGTTCTAAGAAACACTATTGGACAACCACAGAATGTTGGTGTAGCCTATAGCAGATCAAATCCATATCTATTATTTGTAGAAAGTCAATTCCAAACTGATGTTCCAACATCTACCTTATATCTAAACACAACTACTTCAAAAATAGTGCATTCTGGAACGGTTGTTTTAAACACATTAACTGTTGTTAAAGATTTAAGAGTAACAGGCGAAATTTTTGTTAAGGATGTTACATTGACTCCTTATAGAGGATTCACTGCTGCTTATAATTCTGGATGGTTAGGTGCATTTACTTCAACATATACAGCTACGAATAATTTTGTAAGATTAGAGCTTTTGCCAGCTTTGTTTTCAACTGCTTCTACTATTACGAATTTGTTATCCGAAGTTAAAGTAGCATTAACTAGTGGAACTTTTACAAGCACTGAAATAAGACACTTTAGATTAGAGGAAAGAATATCTGGTTTAAGAGTGTGGGAAGCATATGAAGTATATGATACCACAGGAACTTTATACTTTCCGTGGTTTGGATCAACTTTTACTAATGTAGTAAGGACATTGTAATGGCATATATTTTAAATAAAACTAATGGTGCAGTTGTAGCGGTTGTTCAAGATGCAAGTCTTGATACTACTACTGACCTTACTTTTTTAGGTAGAAATTATGCCGGCTACGGTGAAATTCAAAATGAGAATTTCCTAAAACTTTTAGAAAATTTTTCAAATAATACAGAACCGCCTAAACCCATTGAAGGTCAACTATGGTATGATAGTTCCAGTGATAGAATTAACATCTATAATGGCAATAGTTGGAAAGGCATTGCTAATTTAGACGTTTCAGAAACAGATCCGGCTGAAACAAAAACTTATTCATCTGGTGATTTATGGTATGATAATATTAACCAGCAAATCTACGTCTATAATGGTAATAACTTTGTTTTAGTTGGACCGCCAAGTAGTGCCGACTTAATTGCTTCTTGGAGAGGTTCCTATGAGGTAAGTGCATCTACAGGAACACAAGGTGCTAATCTCTTTAATATTAAGGCTGTAATTGGCAGTGACGATCAAGTAGTTGCTATTGTTAGCAATGACGAATACACAGTTTCTACATCTCCAATTAGTGATAGTTTTCCAGTAGCAGGCACTACAAATTATATTAAGAGAGGTATAACCTTAACTGGTGCTGATCCTGTAACTGGATCTACAAAGTTAAGTAACTATTACTTTTGGGGAACTGCTGCGGAGGCAATTAGAGCTGATTCGGCAGCAAGAGCAGATGCTGCTACGGGGTTTGTATTTACTAACACAAATTCAAATCAATTGTTTTATGTGCCTTTCTTGTCTACTAGCACAAGTTCAGCGCAGGCATTTGTTGACAGCACAGTAACTGGTGGAATATTTTATAATCCTTCTAACCATATTTTATTTGCAACAGCCAGTTCAGCACTTTACAGTGATATTGCAGAAAGATATCATGCTGATGCAGAATATGATGAAGGCACTGTATTAGTTGTAGGCGGAAAATTTGATGTTACTGTTTGTAATACAAATGCAGATGTAGCGGTAGCAGGAATCGTAAGCACACGCCCTGCATATAGAATGAATGAAGAAGCAGGACAAGATGCTACACATCCATTCATTGCGTTAAAAGGTCGTGTTCCTTGTAAGGTAACAGGAAGAATTCACAAAGGTGAACGTCTTGTCACTAGTAGTGTAGCCGGTTATGGTAAGGCATTTGAAAATGGTGACAGTCCTAACGCAGTTTTCGCTAGAGCTTTAGAAAGCCATCATAGTGATGGAAAAGGTATAATAGAAGTAATGGTGGCCTAAACCGCCATTACTGCTTTTATTGTTTCATGTGACTGATAGTCTACTAAGTTAATATCCTGCATTGAGAACTTAGTGATATCGTCTATCTCAGTATTCAACGACAAACTTGGCAATTTAAGCGGTTTTCTACCTAATTGTTCTTTAACTTGTTCGATGTGATTTTTATATATATGGCCATCACCTATAGTAATAATTAATTCACCTACAGATAGGTTACAAACCTGTGCAATCATATGAGTAAAGAGAGCATATGATGCGATGTTGAATGGCACTCCTAAAAACATATCTGCAGAACGTTGATACATCTGGCAACTAAGTTTTTTGTCTTTACTAACATAGAATTGAGACATCATATGGCACGGAGGTAAAGCCATAAGTTCAAGTTCTCCCGGATTCCATGCTGTAATAATATGACGCCTACTATACGGATCTTTTTTAATACCGTCAATCAATTCTAATAGTTGATCGTGATTCTGTAATACAACTTTGTTGATTCTAATCAAAGGTTTACGCCAACGACGCCATTGAACTCCGTATACTCTTCCTAAATCTCCTTGATGCCTAGCTAGACGTTTGTTTACCCAATATGGTGCTTGGGCATTATCAGTCCAAATTGTTTTTTTGTCAGAATATCTATTGCCGTGAAGAATTTCACGAAGACGAAATTCATCACCACTCCCTTCAATAAACCAAAGCAGTTCACTTACTACCGCTTTCCATGCTAGTTTTTTTGTTGTCAGAGCAGGGAAGCCATCTGCTAAATTAAAACGTAGCTGAATTCCAAATTTAGACAGTGTGCCAGTCCCTGTTCTGTCATCTCTTTCTTCTCCCGAAGACAAGATGTTTTGTAAAGCGTTTAGGTATTCTTGTTCAGATTTACTCATTTACTGTTGCGGCTTTTTTTACTTTAGTTGTTTTTGCCTTTGGTGGTTCCATTTCGTCGGCTTTACGACGAAGTGCTTGAGCTTCTTTAAACAATTTGTCTGCCATTGATCTTAGATCAGATGCAGTTACAGGGCCGTCTTGCTTAGAAGTTTCAATTACTGCACCTTCATATCCTGGATGAAATGGTGCTTCTGCAACAAGTTTTTTGTTTTCTTCAGAATCTGAATTAGGAACACTTGCCTGTTTCTTTGTTTCAGGTGACTTGTTTTCTTCGTTCAATGCTAGATCCTTAACTTCTACACCCTTGTCCTTTGCAATCAACTCGTTAAGTTGATCTAACGGAATTTGCGTAGAAGAATTTGGAGTCATTAATACTAAATTAGTAGGAACCTTTTTAAGATGTCCGTTAGTATGAAGATATGCAAGCATAACAGTTCCATCTGGAAAACGTCTTGTTGCTAGAACTTCTGCAAGTTCATATGCTTGTTGACCTGAATCACTTTCAATTAAAGACATCAGTGAATCATGGTGACTATCTGGTAACCCATTGGTGCCTACTACCAATGCACTGTAAGGTTCATTTGGTAGAGTTCTATATGCAACTGCAATTTTTGCAGAATTATTTTTCATTTTACCCACATGCTTCATGGGGCCTCCTTATTGTTTTTCTGTTTTAGGTTGACTGGCAACTGCTACAAGAAAATTATTTAATCTGTCGTAGGCTGCTCCTACGCTAGAAAGTTCAGCTGCCTGAAAAGCTCCGCGCTTGACTGCGGCTTCAACAATTTGTTTCAAATTGTTAAGATCATTTACTGTAAGTTCTGGGCTCGGTGTAGCTGGAGCGGCGGCTTGTTCTTGGTTTTCCATATTATCTCCTATTTTTTATATAAATCTGGGCACCCTAAACTTAACATGGTAATTTCCTTAGGATCCTCTAATGCTATTCTAATAGCATTAGATATCTTTCTAGATTCATTCACTACCACAGTTTGTTTAATGGCATACCTACTATTTAAGTTATAGTTAATCCAATACTCTATACTTTTGATATCGTAAAACCTATTCTCTAATGTTAGAACGGAAAAATGTTCTGGGATAAAGTTGAGTTTTCTTAAGCCCAGAACATTTAGTGGATTTACTGTTCCTCTATTTAGACTCATTTGTAGTATGCAGTTTGACCAAATGGCGCAACAATGGTTTCATTGCCGTGAATTACAAATAGAGTATCACAGTAGTCTTCATCACCCCAACTACCACAGGGATAACCGTCTGTAAACATAATAAAACGTTTTGGAGTAATACCCTGTTCCTTCATAAATTCCCAATTTGCTTCAAAACTGGTTCCACCGCCACCTTTGATTTTATATTCCAAAAGATCGTCTTTGGTATCTCCAGTAAATTCTGCGTAATTGTAAACTTCTGTATCAAAACACCAAAGGTTAATTTTGAAGTCTTTGTATTCATCCATAATACCTTTAATCTCACTAATGAAGTCTTTGGCTTGATCATCGCCAATTGAGCCGCTCATATCAATTCCAACACTTATGTCAATAGTTTCTTCGTTCATCATTCCGGGCAATACAGCACCGGTGTGTTGACTGCGACGATTTGGACGATTGAAACTGAAGTCGCTCTTGATGATACTTTGAATGTTCATGCGCAACAATTGACGCCAATCCATTTTAGGCTCGGTTAAGTCTTTGATCATACGCTGGATTCCTGCCGGAACTTTACCTGCACCGGCACTTTGCGCAGCGGCGATCATAGCCTCTTTGATCTCATCACGGATCTGCTGGCGTTCTGCTTTGCTCAAACGAGGACGCTTGCCCTTGTTAGGCTTATCACCGTCCTCACAATCACCACCTTCATCACCGTCTTCGTCGTCATCTAAATGCTCATCTAACAATTCACCTAGATCTTCTGGATTAATCTTTTCTGCTTGTTCGTAGAGAATGGCATAGATTTCCTCGTAGCTTTTGCCACGATACTTGTCATCCTGGAAGATTTTAATCCAAGTAGGTGCAATACCAATCTTTTCATCTTTGAGAATTTGATTAGCCGCGTAGTCTGCGGCGATATTAGATAGCATAGGATTGCGGCCTTCTCGACGCCCTATATGGTCAAATACATTATGTAGAACTTCGTGGCCAAAACCAAATTCACATTCTTTAGCACTTAGCTCATTAACAAACCCTACATTGTAGTAAAAATTGCGACCATCTGTTGCTAGGGTTTGGCACCAATCGCTAGCATCTATTAGTTTCAAGCGAGTTGCCAAATTGCCAAAGAACGGGTGTCGAAGCAATAATCCAACACGGGCAGTAACCAATTTATCCAACACTTTGGCTTTTTCGGCGGAACTGAATTCCTTGCCTGCCCACTTTTGCTTCTTCATTTTTTCACTTTTCATTACTGAAGTCATTGGATTCTCCGTTGTCTAACTATACACATATTATATAGTCATTCAAATTTATTTGCAACTAAAAAAGGCCCTTGCGGGCCTTTTTTAACCTTCCATCGCTTGGATAATATATTTGCCATACTTGTCGTGAAAACGATCAAAGTTTTTGAGCTTTGAAGCATCAAAAGGCAAAGCGTAATTTGTCAGTGCAACTTTGGCACCCATAACAACCAGCTCAGTTGGGAAATTATCCATCATGAAGCCAAAGAAGTTGTCTGCCATTGAGTCCCAACCTTTTACTTGTTTCTTATCTGCTTCTTGAAGTTCGTAGCACATACTGATGGTCAAGGAATACATAGCTGAGATCTCCTTAACTGAGAATTCCTTTACCTTACCTGACAAAATATCTCCAGGATTAGGCATCTGCTTGGCAACCTTACGGTGAGCCATAAACTTAACTGCCAAACCTTCTCCGACAGCCCCTGAAACCAGATCAGTGAGTGTCTGTTCGCCGATGTCATCATCTTCCAACAAATCGCTAACAAACGACCAACTACGAGGAGTAGCAAACGAACGACTAGCCGACTTTGGATCAAAGTCGTAGAGATCTTGTTTAGCAAAACCAATGTAGCCAACAACCTGCTCGTGGATTTTGTTCAAAGTAGCCCACTGCAACCAATCTTCAAAAGATACATCTAGTTCCAAATGAATAAAACGATTAGCTAGGGGAGCAGGCATACGATATGTAACACCTTTGTCTGCTTCTCGATTGCCGGCTGCAACAATTGAAACACCATCCGGCAAGCGATAAGTGCCTACACGACGATTAAGAATAAGTTGATATGCCGCAGCCTGGGTAGCAGGTGCTGCACTATTCAACTCATCAAGGAATAGAATAGCGTTTGAATCAGGATCAGTTGGAAGTTCTGCAGGAGGAGCCCAAGTCATAGTATTGGCTTGGCTGTTGTAATAGGGAATGCCCTTAATATCAGTAGGTTCCCAAAGACTAAGTCGGACGTCAATTACATCGCGACCTTGTTCGTCGCCAATTTGCTTGACAATATCTGACTTACCAATACCAGGGGGACCCCACATGAAGATTGGGCGCTTTTTGTTCATTGCTTTGCGAATAGCGGCCTTTGCACCGTTAGGAGTAACAGTACGATTTGCACTCATTTCTTTTGCCATTGATATCTCTCTTTACAAAAATGAAGTTAAAAACTGTTTACGAGTCTCTATTATAATAGTATCAAGGGGTCTTGTCAAGTTGTTTTGCGTTTATTTTTATTGTGTATATTATGCCACAGTCTCAAGTCACCTGAAAACAACATCATTTGAACAGCAGTTTTTTCTCCAAACACGTAGATTTCTTTTTTGTTAAGGTAGAACGGGCATTCAATAGCATTGTCTAACCAAATAATAAATTTATTTTCCATTATTTCAATGGGGTTTTCAAATGCTATTCTGTAACTTTTTATGTCCGCTTTTTGGAAAGCTTCAAATCCTAGCGGAGTTAGCCAATATCCGCCTTTATTCTTTTGTCTTGGATTTTGCCACCATAGTCTTATGAAGGCTTTTAAATTTTTTGGGCTTATATCTAAACCCAATTCTTTCATAACTGATTCTGTTATTTTAACTTTTTGGTTCATCAACAAGCTTCTCGCCTGTAGTCAATTTGTAAACTGAAAAATCTTTGGTGTTAAATTGTTTATTCAATTTTTCAGCTAGATTAAAAGCATGACCTGCATTTGAAAAACTTACCTTCTTGTATTTGGGTCCTATATGTTGAGCAACAATAGTAGTGGTAGTTTTTAAATTGATTGGTTTGTCTTTGTAAAATACAGCCCAAATTGCTTCTGCGTCTAAGACTTGGTCTGTCTTATAATTTTTCTTGTTAGTATGCTCTAATAATATTTGGGGTTTTGGTCTACTCACAATATACGCTCTCCAAAAGTGCGTATATATTTATGTAAAAATTAAAATCTACCGCCGTCCATTTTTATGGAAATAGATTCATTTGACGATGCAGACGAATCCATAGTTCCTACTAGTCTTGCCATAACTGCACTAATACTAGCAGAAAGATCGCTGACTTCTTTCTGAGTTAGGATTAGGTTTTTTTGATTAGATTTAATAGCAATTTTGGCTTTTTCTAGGAAGTCTTCAATTGGATATGTATTAAGTGGTTTCATAGTTTGTTAATCTTGTTTAATTCTGACTTCATTTCTAATTCAGTTTTGAAAGGACCTTTGTAAGGATACCTTTCTAATGTAATTAGTTTAGGACAAAAACTTTTAACCCAACCTTTTCTAAACTTAATTACATAGTAGCCTGCACAAAATTGACTTTTACTCTTGTTGCTTTTTGTAAAAATAGGGAGCTTGTCTTTAATGTTATATACAGGATCATAGGGTTTTGAACTGCAAGGATAATCGTATATTGTGTAACTTTCCTGAATTTCAATTTTTGAGTTGTAGTTTTTAGACGGTAGCTCAATTCCAAGATCTTTTAAATCTTTTACTGGAATTCGTTGACCCTTTTTGTTAAAAAGATATCCTTTTTTATTTTTTGAGATACTTCCAAGTTTTTCTGGACCGTTTTTAATAATCCATTCTTTATCGGGTATTAGTTCTTTTGAAATAATATTCATGCTGTATACCTTGCATTTAATGGTTCGGCGTAAGTTTGAACCTGTTCACTGATTTTATTAAGATCAAAATCTGAGCAGAACTTTAATAGTCTAATTCCTACTTGTGCAATATTTTTGTTTTGATTTATTGTCTCATTAATTGCATCGAACATAAGACTTCGAATTTGATCAGGTTGTCCTCTTAGGTCACACAGTAAGCGATTTCTTTCGTAACAATCTTTTACTCTTTGTTCAATACCGTCGTGATCAACCCATTTCTGTAGCATGAGGTTGTTCCAGTTATATCCCTTATTGTTTCTATCTGCAAAAGCTTCACGAAGACCAATTTTGTTCTTTGTGCCTTTTTCTCTTACACCTGGATAAGCACTAAAAATGTTATCACTAGTGTCACCACGCATACATTTTTCAAACAACAGCCATTCGGGATCTGGAGCTGACTTAACCTCACCTGTTTTCTTATCTTTTACAGGTTTACCCTTTTCGTCAAAGTAACCTTCGTGTGTTGTCGTTACACCAGATACTCCGTTGTATTGGCGAACATTGTGTGCAATTAATTGTGCAAAGTCCCCATCTGTTGAGATGATAACATGATTGTCGTTGGGGTGAAGATCAATCCAACCTGCGATAAGATCGTCAGCCTCAAGTTGAGGATGGTGTAAGACAGTAGTGTTAGTTTTATTTACAATGAAATCTTTAAATTGATCAAATGTTTCCCAAAAAACTCGATCTTCTTCTGCTTCTTTTGGACTTAAAGCAGCACGAGCATCTGAACGATTACGCTTATAAGGAGCGTAATGATCCTTACGCCAAGAACGTCCTTCTAATGCAAACACTACATGGCTACCGTTAAAATCTTTCCATGCTTTACGAACACTACTTAAAATAGTGTGAAGACTCATTCCTACTTTATCTTCGAGGTTTCCTCTAACAACATGTCTAGCACGAAAGAATGTATTTGCTGTATCAACTAAAATATAAGTCATGATACCTCTGTTTTTCCGTCATCACGAAGAGCACGATTAACATAACCAGAACCACGACGTTCCATATCTACGCCAGATTCTGCCCCAACATTACGACACAATTCACTGAACCAAGCATCTACAATTTCTTCATCTGAGTCACCTTTGTAGCCTGCTTCTCTCAATTGTAGCACAAAGTATTCATTCCAGTCAAGTTCAAAGAATCCGTTTTTTAGATTGTCTTTATTGACATGAGTTTCCAGAACTTGAACCCAAGGTTCTTTCTTTTCTGTAGCTAATTCCTTTGGTGTCAATTTAGCCAATCTTTTAGCTTCTTCTGCCTCTTGAAGTTCTTTAGCGGCCTGCTCAAGCATACGATCTTTTTCTAGCTCTGCTTCTTTGGCTGCTTGCTCAGCTTCCATTTTACGTTGTATGGTTTCGGCAATTGCCTGTTCCATTTCGTCAATGCCGAATATTTTTCTAAGTATCTTTTTCATCTTTTAAGTTAGGTTAGTAACATTCAATTAAGTTCCCCACTCGTTCTTAAACAAGGGAACCTGAAGTCTATCACTGTATCTTAGTCCATGTTTCATACAGGCCAGTGCTACATTTTTATTATTTAGGCTGTA